>Ga0102932_1000001_pt1 | contig 117347 bp, 114 predicted proteins | sample SalPonR1_C_D2_MG_FD_78212 | JGI IMG/M metagenome (GOLD analysis project Ga0102932, IMG submission 78212) | Salt pond soil microbial communities from South San Francisco under conditions of wetland restoration - Salt Pond MetaG R1_C_D2_MG | ecosystem: Environmental > Aquatic > Marine >...
GCAACGGGCGGTGGTGTGGCGATCTCGGCGCCCGCGCCGGTGGCGGCCATGCGCCCCAGCCGTGCCGCGCCCAGGGCCGCGCCGAAGTCCCCGGCCTGCGGCACGTCCAGCGGCACGCCCAGCGCCGAGGCCAGCAGATCGAGCCAGTATGATGACCGCGTCCCGCCACCCAGCGCCAGCGCGCGGGTGATCTGCGTCCCGGTGTCGGCGAGCGCATCGCGGCTGTCGACAAAGGCGTGGGCGACACCCTCCAGCACCGCGCGGGCGGCTTCGGTGGCGTCGGTGGCGTGGTCTAGGTTCAGGAACTGGCCCCGGATGTTTGCATCGTTATGCGGTGTGCGCTCGCCGCCCAGATAGGGCAGAAACAGTACCCGGCCCGGCGCGTGCAGGTCGCCAAGCCCGGAGGTCAGCTCGGCGGCACTGCGCCCGGTCAGGCGCGACAGCCATTCCAGCGCATCCGTCGCCGCAAGGATCACGCCCATCTGGTGCCAGGTCCCAGGAACCGCGTGGCAGAAGGCGTGAACGGCGCTGGCAGGGTCCGGACGATAGCCCGCATTGGCCGCGAAAAGCACACCAGAAGTTCCCAGCGACAGAAAGGCCTGGCCGTCCTTGACGACCCCTGCCCCGATCGCGGCGGCAGCATTGTCTCCGGCCCCGCCGGCGATGGGCACCTGCGGCAGGCCCCAGCGTCGCGCCAGTTCAGCCCGCAGGTTGCCCGTGACCTCTGACCCTTCGGCCAGTCGCGGCATCTGACCTCGCGACAGCCGGCAAGCGGCCAGCAGATCATCTGACCAGTCGCGCGCGCCGGTGTCCAGCCAGCTCGTGCCAGCGGCATCCGACATCTCCGACACGGCCTCGCCCGTCAGCCAGAAACGCAGGTAGTCCTTGGGCAACAGCACCTTGTCGATCTTGTCGAAGATCTCCGGCTCGGTTTCGCGCACCCAATCGACCTTGGGGGCGGTGAAGCCCGGAAAGACGATGTTGCCGGTAATGGCGCGAAAACGCGGATCTGCGTCCATGCGCGCGGCCTGATCCCCGGCGCGGGTGTCGTTCCACATCATGCAGGGCCGCAGCGGCGCCCCGTCCCGGCCCAGCAGCGTGGCCCCGTGCATGTGCCCCGACAGCCCGATCCCGGCCAGCCCGCTGCAATCGGCCTTGGCGGCAACAGCGGCGATGGCCGCCTCGGCGGCGGTCTCCCAGGCGCGGGGGTCCTGCTCGGAGCAGCCGTCATGGGGGCGCGACACGGTCAGCGGGACGCTGTGCTCGGCCAGCAGCGCGTCGTTTTCATCGATCAGGATCGCCTTGAGCGACGATGTCCCGAGGTCCAGTCCCAGAAATGTTGTCATGGAATCAGGCCGCCACGCCCTCGGGCGTCTTGCCCGCGATGATCATGCCCAGAAGATCGTCGGTGGTCACGTCATCCACCTTGACCACGCCCACAAGTTTGCCGTTCTTCATCACCGCCGCACGGTCGCAAAGCTCTTTGACCTGGTGCACGTCGTGATCGATCAGGAAGATGCCGAGGTTCTGTTTTTTCAGCTCTTGGATCAGATCCGCGACCATGCGGGTCTCTTGCGGTCCGAGCGCGGCAGTGGGTTCGTCCATGATCAGGATCCGCGCGTTGAAATAGACTGCGCGGGCGATGGCCACGGATTGCCGTTGCCCCCCCGAGAGTGCCGACACGGGGGACGAGAACTTCTGGAAATACGGGTTCAGCCGCCCCATGACCTTGCGGGTCTCGGATTCCATGGCCCCATCGTCGACAAGGCCGGTCATGGTGGTTAGTTCACGCCCCAGGAACAGGTTCGAGGCGGCATCCAGATTGTCGGCAAGCGCCAGCGCCTGGTAGATCGTCTCGATGTTGTAGGCCCGCGCGTCGCGGGGGTTGTTGATCTCGGCAGGCTCGCCATTGATCCGGATTTCGCCGGAGTCCATCCGGTAGGCGCCAGACAGGCACTTGATCAAGGTGGACTTGCCCGCGCCGTTGTGACCCAGCAGGCCCACGACCTCGCCGGGATAGAGATCGACGCTGACATGATCGACGGCCTGAACGCCGCCAAAAGCGATGGAGATGTCGTTAAGCTCGACCAGCGGTGTCTCGGCCATCAGGTATCTCCTGTGCGCTTGCGGTAGATGATGTCGATGAGCACGGCCAGGATCAGCACGGCACCCACCACGATATTCTGGAAGGGCGCATCCACGCCCACCATCGCCATACCCGATTGCAGCGACTGCATGATCAGCGCGCCCAGGATGGCCCCGTAGATCGTACCGATCCCGCCCGACAGCGCTGTGCCACCGATAACGGCGGCGGCGATCACGCGCAGCTCGTCCAGCGTGCCGATGTCATTGGAATGGAACGACAGCCGGGCCGAGGCGACCACCGCGGACAGCGCGCAGAGAAAGCCCATGATCGCGAAGATCTTGACCGTCAGAAGCCGCGTGTTGATCCCCGAAAGCTCGGCCGCGTCAGGGTTGCCGCCAGTGGCGAAGATATAGCGGCCCAACCGCGTGCGCCGCGCGACAATGGTCATGACAAGCGCCACCAGAATCAGCAAGAGTACAGAGATTGGCAGACCGTAAGCGGCGGTATAGCCTTCGGGCAGAACCTCGCCGCGGGCCTCGAAGTCACGTTCCAGCACGCGCTGGGGCACCTCGTAGGAATTCAGCAGCCAGATGAAGCCCATGATGGCCCCAACCGCGATCGCGCCCACGGCGCCCTCGGCCCAGAGCGGCTTGACCGGGAAGCCGTGCCCTTGCTTGGTACGCCGGGCCGACCACAGGGCGTAAAGCGCCGCGACCGAGGCAACGACAGCAAAGGTCCAAGACCAGGTGGTGCCCAGCGTGCCGGAAATCCCGCCGAACATCTGGTAGGTCTCGTTCAGCGGGCCGATGGTCTGGCCGTTGGTCGTGTACCAGGCCACGTTGCGCCAGATGAGCAGTCCGCCCAGCGTCACGATGAAGGCCGGGATCGTCAAGTAGCCGATCAGGTAGCCGTTAAAGGCCCCGATCACGGTGCCTGCAACAAGCCCGCCCAGGATGGCCAGCCACGGCAGCGCCGGATGACCCAGCGAAAAACCGAAGATCTGCAACAACCATTCCGTTTGCAGCATGGCCATGACCGCCGAGGTCGTGGCCAACAAGGATCCGACGGACAAGTCAATGTGGCGTGTGACGATTACGAAGACCATTCCGGTGGCCATGATGGCCACGCTGACGGTCTGGATCGTCAGGTTGAACACGTTGCGTGGCGTCAGGAAACGACCGCCGGTGAGAATGTTGAAGACCACCGCGATAACGATGAAGGCCCCGATCATGCCCAAGAGGCGCATGTCGAGTTCGAGCGAAGCCACGAGGCCCCGTTTGCGCGCCTGGGGCAGGTCGGTGTCGGCGTCTTTGGATGCTGTGTCGGTCATGTCTGTCCTGTCGTCTGGACCGGCTGCCCCTTTGCAAGCGGCACCGGGCCGGGCTGGATCACCTGTCGGGAAGGCGGGGCGGGCCATATGGACCCGCCCCTGACTCAGTCATGCGCTGTGCGTCGGGCGCTCAGTCACAAGGCGCCGGGCCGTTCTCGACGCCCTGGCACAGTGCCTCTTGTTCGATCCAGCCCGCGTCCACGACCACTTCGAGATTGTCGGCGGTGACCGGAACCGGCTCCAGGAATTTGGCAGTCAGCTCGGTTCCCGAAGGAGACGTCCAGGATTCCGCACCGTCGATGTCCAACATCGCGGTCCCTTCGGCCATGGAGACGGCGATTTCGGCGGCCTCGCGGCCCAGATCACGGGCATCCTTCCAGACGGACACGGTTTGCGTGCCGCGGGCGATGCGGTTCAGCGCTGCGTGGTCACCATCCTGACCCGAGACCGGAATACCTTCCATGCCCTGCGCGGTCAGTGCGGCCACGGCACCGCCGGCAGTGCCGTCATTCGACGCCACGACCGCATCCACCTCGTTGTCGCTGGCCGTAAGGATTTGCTCCATGTTCCGCTGGGCGTTGGCAGGCAGCCAGCCGTCTGTGTAGGCTTCGCCCACGATGTTGATGTCGCCGGAGTCGATGGCGTCTTGCAGGACCTCTTGCTGGCCGGCGCGCAGGAAGTCGGCATTCGGATCCTGCGACGAGCCCTTGATCATCACGTAGTTGCCAGTCGGCTGTTCCTCGAACACGGCGCGGGCCTGCATGCGGCCAACCTCGACATTGTCAAAGGTCAGGTAGAAGGCGCGCGGATCGTCGATCAGGCGGTCATACCCCACGACCGGAATGCCTTCGTTCGCGGCGGCGCTCACAGCCGGCGTGATGGCATCGGCGTCCTGCGCCAGAATGATCAGCGCATCCGCACCTTGGGCGATGAGGCTCTCCACATCGGACAGCTGCTTGGACGACGAGGACTGTGCGTCGGTCGAGATATAGTCCGCGCCGGCGCTTTCGAGAGCCGCGACAATGGCGGCTTCGTCGGTCTTCCAGCGTTCTTCCTGAAAGTTCGACCAGCTGACGCCGACGGTCAAATCCTGCGCCAGTGCGGCAGAGCTGAAGCCAACCACCATGGCGGCAGCGGCGATTACGGATTTATGCATGTGATATTTCCTCCCAGTCTGAGACCCACAATTGGTTTGCGAGCCGCGAGTCGTTTGACCCTCGTGGCAAACTTGCCTGATTAATTTCACTTGTCAAAATAAAATTGACAAGTGAACCCACAATATGTCTGAATTCGAGTCCGTAAATGATGAATTTCTCACTCCCCCGCTTGTCTGAGCGGTCTTCAGGGTGAGAAGCCAAGGTTTCTTGGCTGAGCGGTGATCGTTTCGGAGCAGATTATTTTTGGTGAATGAATGAATGACGCCACGACCCCAAATCGTCCCTCTCCGCCCCGCGCGGCGTCGAGACAGCTTCGAAACGGGTCGATCGTGGGATGCGGTCCCCGATTGCGCAACGGGGGCGACAGTGGACCGCCTCTGCGACAACAGGTTTTCGAACATGTCCGCGCCGAAGGTCAGGCCACCCGATCACAGATCACGCGCAGCCTGGGCATCTCGGGCGGCATGGTCACGCAACTTACGGCCGACCTGATCCGCAGCGGCCTCCTGGAAGAAATGGCCGACACCGATCGTCAGACATCGCGGGAGACGGCCCGCGGCCGGCCGCCCACCGCCCTGGGCGTGGTCCCGGAAAGCGGCCGGGTTCTGGGCCTCAAGCTGTCAGAGGACGTGCACACGGCTGTCATCACGGATTTCGCCGGGGTTGAGCATGGGTCGGCCACGCGCCCCAGCGGCCGCCGTCCCAGCGGACTTGACGCATTGAGCGAAGAGGTTGCGGCGCTCGTCGATCAAGCGCTGTCGAATGCCGCCGGCCCGAGCACCGTGCCGCTCGTTGCCATCGGGCTGGGCCTTCCGGGTCTGGTCAAGCACGAGGAAGGCACAGTGGCCTGGTCGCCGCTCCTTTCGCAGCGAAACGCCCCGTTGAAAGCCGCGCTCGAGGCGCGGCTGGGGCTCCCGGTGCATGTCGACAACGATGTGAACATGCTGTCTCTGGCCGAACTCTGGTTCGGTGCAGGCCGGTGGAAATCGGACTTTGCCGTGGTCACGATCGAACAGGGGGTCGGCATGGGTCTGGTTCTCGGCAATCAGCTCTATCGCGGGGCGCGCGGCATGGGGCTGGAGCTTGGCCATACCAAGGTTCAGATGGACGGCGCCCTGTGCCGGTGCGGACGGCGTGGCTGCCTGGAGGCATATGTCGCCGATTATGCCCTGCTGCGCGAGGCTGCCACGGCGCTGGATTCGGATGGTCTGGGGCCGGTTGCCCCCGAAGACATGCTGGATCGTCTTTTCGGTCAGGCCAAGGCAGGCAACCGCGCCGCCGCAACGATCTTTCGGCGGGCGGGGCGCTACCTGTCGCTGGGTCTGTCAAACGTGGTGCAGCTTTTCGATCCGGAACTCATCATCCTCTCCGGGGCGCGGATGCGCTACGATTACCTCTATGCCGAAGAGGTTCTGGCCGAGATGACCGCCCAGGCCCTCGATGATCAGCGCCCACCCGTTCGGGTCGAAATCCACGCCTGGGGCGACCTTGTCTGGGCACGCGGGGCCACGGCGCTGGCCCTTTCGGTTGAAACCGACCGCCTGCTGGGCGACCCTGCACTGGCATGATGCGCCGGCTCGCCCTTGTCACATTTCTGGCGGCCATCGCGTCGCCCGTGACCGCGTCTCCCCGTTTCGAACCGGTGGACGGCCCGATATCCAGCCATGTCTACGCCGGCGGATGGGAACATTTCGTTGGCGGTGGCGTGGCGGTTCTTGACTGCAATGCGGATGACAGGCCGGACCTGTTTCTGGCGGGCGGCGAAACTCCGGCGCAGCTTATGGTGAACAAAGGCAAGATGATTTTCGCACCGCAGCCCCTTTCGGACTCGCCGGAGACCGCGCCACTGACGGGCGTGACCGGGGCCTATCCGATCGACCTTGATGCCGATGGCGTCCTCGATCTGTTCGTGATGCGCTCCGGGCCGAATGTCGCGCTTCGCGGCCAGGGTGATTGCCGTTTCGAAAAGGCAACTGCGGCATTGGGCCTGCCGGATAACGGCAACGCCTGGACCACCGCTTTTACTGCCTGGTGGGCACGCGCCGCCGCCCGTCCAACGCTGGCGGTTGGAAATTATGTGGACCGCGCCGACCCTGAGGGCCCGTTCGGCACATGTGATGACAATGCCATCCTGACACCGGTCGACCAAGGGTGGCAGACACAGCCGCTGACACCCGGTCATTGTCCGCTGTCGATGCTCGCAGCGCGTGACGCGCGGGGGCAGCTCTCGTTACGGCTGTCCAACGATCGACACTACTATGTTCGCGGCGGGTCCGAACAGCTCTGGGACATCGCCAAGCAGCGGTTTCTCGGCTCTGCCGACGGCTATGAGCCGCCCAGACTATGGGGGATGGGAATCGCGTCACGGGATCTGGATGGCGACGGTCGTGACGAGGTCATGCTGACCTCGATGGGCGACCAGAACTTGCGGTTGGCCCGGGAGGGTGGATATGTCACGGCCCCGTTTTCGATGGGAACCAGCGCGCATCGACCCCATATTGGCGAAGATGGCCGCCCCTCGACAGGCTGGCACGCACAATTCGGCGATATCGACAACGACGGGCGTGCCGATCTCTTCATCTCCAAGGGCAATGTTGATCAGATGCCGGGCATGGCCATGCAGGATCCGAATTCATTGCTGATGCAGCAGCCTGACGGCACGTTCAGCGACCATTCTTTCGCCGCCGGAGTGGCCAGCACCGCACGCGGCCGGGGCGCAGCGCTTGCCGACCTCGATGGCGACGGACGGCTGGACCTCGTCGTGGTCAATCGCCGGGCCGGTGCCGAGCTTTATCGCAATGTCACGCCGGACGCCGGCCATTGGCTTGCCGTCGAACTGCACCAACCCGGTGGCAATTCCCGCGCTGTCGGAGCGCGTGTGCGCGTTCATGCGACCGGCTGGTCCGAAGAACAGGAGATCACGATCGGCGGCGGCCATGCAGGCGGACAAGCCGGGCCGCTCCACTTCGGACTGGGTGATGTCACGAATGTGAAGATCACGGTTGTCTGGCCCGATGGCGCCGAGACCCGGCATGCGCCCGCAGGCGTCAACCGCCGAATTACGCTGCGCCGGTAGCAACGCAAGGACGCGCGCGGCCCTGAAAACATGCGTTTTGCGTCGTGCGCGTGAACGGCGGATGTTCCTATGGGGCCACGGGCAGCCCGCTGGGTACAGCCTCGGGCACACCCATGCGCCCATTGCGCGCCACTGGATCGGTCAGACTGTCCAGGAACGCGACCAATGCGGCGACATCATCCTCCGACAACTCCAGCGGCGCCTGCGAGATGGCATCGCGGATCGCATCCACCTCGACTTGCTCCTGCATGATGCGCATGTCCTCGACCGGCAGGTCAGGCAAAACGGCCTGCCCTATATCATATTGAGCCAACCCGGCCGCCGGGTCAGCATGGTGGCGCAGGTAGTCGCCCAGATCATCATAGGCCCCGGCATGACCATAGGGTCCGGTCAGGGCAACATTGCGCAACGACGGCGTACGAAACGCATAGGCGTCCTCGGGCCTGCCAGTTACCCGCATCCGGCCGGTGTCGCGCGCATGCGCCTCGAACCGCGCGGCCTTGCCGGGGCCGATCTGGACGTCACCCATGGCGTGGAAGCGTTGATCCGTCAAAAGGGGGCCGCTGTGACATCCAGCACAGCCCGCGGTTCCATAAAAGAGCTCCAGCCCAGCCATGGACCGCGCGGGCAAAAGTGCAGACCCGCGCAGAACCGCATCGAAGGGGGCTGTGTCCGATCGCCATTCATGAACCATGAATCCGGCAATCGCGTTGGATATATCGGTAAAATGCACATCGCGTGGCGCTTTGCCGTACACCGATTGAAAGAGCTGCCGATAGGCCGGCAAAGCCGCCACGCGCTGCGCCAGAAGATCCCAGGCCCCGCCCGGTCCGGTGATCCGCCCGGTCCGCACGGCCTTTGATACGGCATTCTCGCCGTAGTGACCGGCCATTTCATCTGCGGACAGAACGGGAAACATGGTCTGGGCCGATAAAAGACCGTCAAAGCCCTGTTCCATCTCCGGGCCAAGAGGTGTGCGAAAGCCAGCATCCCGGGCAGCGTCCACCTCGATGCGGCCGTCGTGGAACAGCACGCGGACCTGTCGTGCCCCGAGGTTGAACAAGGCGGGCGCATTGCGGGGCACGCGTTGCTCCGGCGGGTTGTCGGGGTCGGCCATCCGGTCCGGGCCCAGCCCGCGCCCGCCGTCACCCATGCCAAGGCTCAGACCATCGGACGTGCCAAAACGCGGATGGTGACAGGTGGCGCAAGACACCTCTTTGTTGCCGGACAGGATCGGGTCGTAGAAAAGCAGACGGCCCAACTGTGCCTCAGCCTCATCAATTTGCGGAAAATCCGCATCCGTGAGGGGGTCGGGCAAATCCTGCCCGGCCGCCACGCCTGCAAACAGGCAAAGAAACACCGCGATCCAGCGCATTTGGAAACCCCTCCGCCTCATACGCTGCGAGATACGGTCCAGGACCGCAAGTGGTTTTCGCAGCAGGGCGTGGGCCACCTTGAACGCTTTGAAGTCAACCGACGAGGGCGCGTTGCCCCGGACAAGGAGCGCGCGCCTTGGAGAACGGTCGCGCCCCCGAGAGCCCGCTTTCATTTTCTGACCCGATAATCACGTCCTCGCAGGCAGACCTTCGCAAAAAAGCAACAGTCAGACCTTCGAGAGTTGGAAGATATCCCTGAACCGCGTGCGCAGCTCGTTCTTTTGAACCTTTCCCATCGTGTTCCGAGGGAGCGCCTCCATGATCTCGAAATGACGCGGGCGCTTGAAGCCGGCCAACTTGTCTTTCACCTCTGCCTCGATCGCTTCGAGATCGAGGTTGCCCGCCCCGTCCGGCACCAGGACTGCCACCACGCTTTCACCGAAATCAGGATGCGGCGCACCGACAACAGCGCTTTCGAGAACACCCGGCAGGTCATCGAGGAACATCTCGATTTCCTTGGGATAGATGTTGTAGCCGCCCGAAATGATCAGGTCCTTGCCGCGCCCGACAATCGAGATATACCCATCCGCGTCGATCCGGGCGAGGTCGCCGGTGATGAAGAACCCGTCTTCCCGCAATTCCTCGGCGGTCTTCTCGGGCATTTTCCAATAGCCCTTGAACACGTTTGGCCCGCGCACCTCCAGTACGCCGATTTCGCCAGAGGGCAGAGTAGCACCGGTTTTCGGATCGCAAACCTTGGCCTCGACCCCCGGCAGCGGGAACCCGACCGTTCCCGCCCGCCTGTCCCCATCATAGGGGTTGGAGCTGTTCATGCTGGTCTCGGTCATGCCGTAGCGTTCGAGGATACGGTGCCCGGTGCAGGCTTCGAACCGCTCGTGCGTTTCTTCCAGAAGCGGCGCAGACCCCGAAATGAAGACCCGCATATGTTCTGTCAGTGCGCGGTCGAACCGCGCATCGTCCAGAAGCCGGGTGTAGAAAGTGGGAACGCCCATCATCGAGGTCGCGCGCGGCAGCTGCGCAATCACCGTATCGGCGTCGAATTTTGGTAGCCAGATCATCGCGCCCCCGGCAAGGAGCGTCACGTTCGAAGCCACGAAAAGCCCGTGGCTGTGGAAAATCGGCAAGGCATGCAACAACACATCGCGGTCGGTAAAGCGCCATATCTCGACAAGGGATTCGGCGTTCGACAGGAGGTTGCGATGGGTCAGCATCGCCCCCTTGGACCGGCCCGTCGTGCCAGAGGTGTAGAGCAGCGCGGCAATATCGTCTGCGTCTCGCGCCACCACCTCGGTGCGGACCGACCGCTTGACCGCCTCGTCCCTGAGCGTGCCGGCGCCGGACGCATTCATGGTTCGCAGGATGGCGCCGTTCTGTTCGGCAATCGGCGTGACTTCTTCAGTTTCGGAGGGATCGCAAACAAACAAAGCCGCCTCGCTATCGGCGATGAAATAGGCCAGCTCTGTCGCCGTATAGGCGGTGTTCAGCGGCAGATACACCGCACCCGATTGCAGACAAGCGGCGTAAAGCGCCAGCGCATCCGCCGATTTCTGAACATGAACCGCAACCCGGTCCCCCGGCGAGATGCCCAGATCATGCAGGGCGGCGGCATAGCGTCCGGAAAGATTGACGAAATCCGCGTAGGTCAGGGTCGTCCCGTCCTGCAAATGCAGGAAATCTGTCGCCTGTCCCCGGTGGGGTGCGATCAGGGCGTCGTAAAGTGGGTTGCTCACGTCCTAAACTCTCCTATTTCTCTGTCTCTCGGCTGCGGCCCGCAGTGATCATGTAGCGATCAAAGCCCCGCTGTATATGCGCGTTTGCGGCATCCCGTGCTGCGGCCTCGTTGCCGGCGGTGACCGCATCGGCAATGACCCGGTGTTCTTCCAGCGAGCGGGCGATGTTCGATGCGATCGACAGGCCCTTGCGGCGAAACAGGTGCATCTCGCGCTTGATGTTGTCATAGATCACCTTGGCCTTGGGGTTGCCCGCAGCGGCCATCAGCATGTCGTGAAATTCGATATTGAGCGCATAGTAGATCGCCAGTTCCTCGGTTTCCTGCGCGCCTTCCATCTTATCAATATTGACGGCAAGTGCAGCGGCAAGGTCGCGCTCTTCACCGGTGCCCACACGGCGTGCAGCGGCGGCGCAGGCCATGGCGAAGATCGCCCCCCGCAATTCGTACAGGTTCTGCACTTCGGACAGGGTGGTTTCATGCACAAAAGCGCCACGGTTGGCGATCAGATCGACGAGCCCGGAATCGGCAAGCGACCGGATGGCTTCTCGGACCGTGCCGCGACTGACCCCCATCAACATCGACAGGTCGAGCTCATTGAGCTTTTCCCCTGCGGTCAACTCGCCTTCGGTGATCATGCGTTCAATCTCCGCCCGGGCTTCCTGGGCAAGCGTGGCGCGTCCAACTCCGATCAATTTCGCCTTCATGGTCATGTCCCTTTTTTCTGCCACCCGGTTTATATTGTCAACAATCAACATATTGTTGTCATTTGATGAGAACTGTATTAGTCAATAGCAGAACTCGAACCATCGCAGGAAGCAAAATGACAAAACCGGAACGTCCTTTCGCATCCAAGGCGGATGTGCCGCCCAGCACCGCCTTGAACGGGTTGCGTGTCCTTGACCTCACCCGGGTGCGCTCAGGCCCGACCTGCGTGCGCCAGCTCGCCGATTGGGGCGCTGATGTCATCAAGATCGAGACGCCGGTCGATACCGCCCAGTTCGGAGGGCCCCGCTCCGGCCCCGACTTCCAGAACCTGCACCGCAACAAGCGCAGCTTGACGCTGGACCTCAAGGCCGAGGCCGGGCTTTCAGCTTTTCTCAAGCTGGCAGAGACGGCGGATATCATCGTCGAAAACTTCCGGCCTGCCGTGAAGACCCGCCTCGGGATCGACTACGACACGCTGTCAAAGAACAACCCCGGCCTGATCTACGCGTCCATCTCGGGCTTCGGTCAGGACGGTCCGCTGGCCGATCGTCCCGGCTTTGACCAGATAGCGCAGGGCATGGGCGGATTGATGTCGATCACCGGCAAACCCGGTGAAGGACCGATGCGGGCCGGCATCCCGATCGCCGATCTCTGCGCCGGGCTGTTCGCCGCGCAAGGCATCCTGATCGCGCTGTTCGAACGGGCCACCTCCGGCAAGGGGCAATGGATTCAGACGTCGCTTCTGCAAGCACAGGTCTTCATGCTCGATTTTCAGGCCGCCCGCTACCTGATGGATGGCGATGTTCCCAAACAGGCGGGCAACAATCATCCGACCTCGATCCCGACAGGCGTTTTCCGCACGTCGGATGGCTACATGAACATCGCCGTGACCGGCAACAACATATGGACAAACTTTGCCAAGACGCTCGACCGCGAAGACTGGTTGACCGATGACCGCTACGCCACCCCGCCGGCGCGGTCGGAACACCGCGACGCATTGGGCGCCGAGATCGAGGCCATCCTGCAATCCGCGACAACCGCACATTGGATCGAACTCTTCACACGCGCCGGGGTGCCCGCAGGAGAGATCAACGATATCGGGGAGGTCTTTTCCGAACCCCAGGTCCGGCATCTGGGTCTTGCTCAACCCGTCAAAAGCCAGGAACGCGGTGATACGGAACTTGTGGGCCAACCCATCCTGATGAGCCGCACGCCAAGCCACATCGCCACGCCCCCGCCGACCGCGGGTCAACACAGCTTTGAAATCCTGTCTGAAATTGGCCTGTCCGAAGCTGAAATAGCCGACATGAAGGCGTCAGGTGCCACATGACGAACACGAGGAAACATACGACATGACCGACAAGATACTGATCGAGCAATCGGGCAATATTGCCCGCATCATCTTCAACCAGCCGGAAAAGCGCAACGCGGTGTCGCTCGAGATGTGGGAAGCGGTCGAATCCGCGACGGCGCGCTTTGCAGCCGACGACAGCGTGCGTATTCTCATCCTGTCGGGCGCGGGCGGCAAGGCCTTCGTCTCGGGTGCCGACATTTCGAAATTCGAGACCGAACGTGCCAGCGTCGAGGCGGTTGCGCAGTACAACGCCGCAACCAAGCGGGTCTATGACAGCATCGAGGCGTTTCCCAAACCAACCATCGCCCAGATTGACGGCTATTGCATTGGCGGCGGCGTGGCCCTGTCCCTCAGCTGTGATTTGCGGATCTGTGGAGAGAAATCCCAATTCGCCGTGCCTGCGGCCAAGTTGGGCCTGGGCTATGGCTATGAAGGCATCACCCGGTTGGTGAACGTCGTCGGCCCTACTTTTGCCAAGGAAATCTTTTTCACCGCGCGTCGCTTCACCTCGGCCGAAGCCAAAGACATGGGGCTGGTCAACCGTGTGGTCCCGGATGACCAGGTCAAAACCGTGGCGGAAGAAACCGCGCAGATGATTGCGGAGAATGCCCCGATGACCGTGGATTCGGTGAAATATATCGTCAGCCAGATCATGGCACCGGAAAACAAGACGAATCGCGAGGAATGTGCGCGCCGCGTGCAGGCCTGTTTCGAGAGCGAGGATTACAAGGAAGGCCGCAAGGCGTTCATGGAGAAACGCAAGCCAAACTTTGTCGGGGCGTAATGAGTAGCGACAGCCCCAAGAGGGTCGCCGAAACGCAGGCGCGCACGCAGTTCGAGACCGCCCTGAACGATCACGAGCAGGCCTTTGAAATATTCTTTCTGGCCCGGTTTCTCGGGCTTGAATTCACCTATCTTCCCCAAGATGCGGCTGCACCCGACAAGGAGGTCTGCCGCGTCAGGTTCGAAGTGACGGACATGCTCCGCAATCCGCAGGGTTCCTTGCACGGCGGCGTCATGGCGTCGGCGATGGACATTTCGATGGGGCACCTCATCAACAAGATACAGGGCCCGGGAGCGACCATCGAAATGAAGCTGCAATTCATGCGCCCGGTCACCCATGGCCACGCCACCTGCGAAGGCCGTTTTTTGAAACGCGGGCGGTCGATCTCGTTTATGGAAAGCCGCTTGTGGGACGACGCAGGCAAGCTGGCCGCGGTTGCGACCGCGACATGGAAAATGCCCTAGTCTCTCGACAGTTTTTCGAGCTTTTCCAGCAGAACCGCAGGTATGGAAAGACCCCGGCGCTCTGCCTGTCGCATCTGCGCCACCGCGCGGGCACCGGGCAGGCGGACGGGTGTGGCCGGGTCTGCAGCTGGGCTTTGCACGATCTGCTCCAGCGCTTCGTCCACAGTGTCATTCGGCCCGATGATGCCGCAAAGCGAATTTGCGTCGATCAGCAGGAACATCATACTGAAGCCCTGGGTCTTTGACGGGTCCTTGTGCTGATCGGCGACCTGCCCGAGCATCTTTCCACCTCCAAGGGTGGCGGCGAAAAGGTCCAGGCTCAGCGCCAGGTTCGCTCCTTTCGGGCCGCCGATCGCCTGCAAGACACCGCTCAGCGCTGCCTGCGGATCGGTTGTCGGCCTGCCATCGACATCCAGTGCCCAATCGCTCGGGATAGCCCGACCAGCGTCCCGCGCCCCGCGCACACGCGACCGGGACGCCATCGAGAGCGCGATATCGAGAAGCACCGGATCGCGCCCGTCGATTGGGACGCCTATGCCGATCGGGTTGTTGCCGATCAGCGGCTGTCGTCCGCCGGCCGGGGCAATCATCGGCGCCGTGGCCGTAGTGACAAGGGTTGCAAAGCCCGCCTGCGTCGCAAGCCAGAGATAAGGCACCAGGGCACCTACATGTGTCACGCCCCGCAGAAAGACCGCGCCGACCCCTGCCGCACACGCGGCCTTCTGACCTTCGGTCAATGCGCGCATCGCGGTGACCGGACCCAGACCGTCACAGCCATCGACATGACGCAGGGCAAGCGCGGGAGCCTGCACCTTGACGACGGCACTCGGATCGATCCCCCCCGCCGTTATGCGATCGCAATAGGTGATGACGCGGCTCAACCCGTGGGTGGGCAGCCCCATCATTTCAGTCAGGACAAGACTCTCCGCTGCGGCCTGTGCACCGTCGGGTGGCACATCCAGTCGGGCAAAAGCGCTTGCCGCAAGGTCACGGGCCTCCTCCGCCGGGATCGTGACCTCACCCGGCATCGAGTTTCTTGACCATCTGTGCTTTTTTTCCGATCCGGTTGAGCAAGGGCAACATCACCACGAGCATTAGTGTCACGAGAATGATCCAGACCGAGGCCGGTCGTTCGACGAAGATCATGAAGGACCCACGAGAGATGGTCAGGGTCTGGCGCAAAGCTTCTTCGGCCAAGGGACCCAGCACCAATGCCAGCACGAGTGCTGCGGCGGAAAACCCGTAAAGACGCATGAAGAACCCGACAATGCCTGCGGCGAACATGATGTAAAGTTCGATGAAGGATGCGTTCACACTGAACGTGCCAAGCGCACAGACCACGATGACGGTCGGTCCAAGGATTCGATAGGGCACCTTGATGATTTGCACGAAAAGCGGGATCGCGAAAATGCTGATCGTCAGAAGCGCCATGTTGCCCAGATACATCGACGCGATAAGCCCCCAGGCCAGTTCGGGGTTCTGCTCCATGAAGAGCGGCCCCGGACGCAGGCCCCAGAGCAGAAATGCCGCCAAAAGCACAGCAGTCGACGCCGAACCCGGGATACCCAGCGTCAGGAGCGGGATCATGGCGCCGGAGGAAGCCGCGTTGTTGGCCGTTTCGGGCGCGACCAGGCCCGCCATCTCGCCCTTGCCGAAATTCTCGGGTGTTTTAGACAGCGACCGTTCGGTCGAATAGGCCATGAGCGAGGCGATCGTGGCCCCTGCGCCCGGGATGACACCCACGACAAAGCCCAGCACCGAATTCCGCGCCATTGTCATGCGCGTGGAAATCCAGTCCATCCGGGTCGGCCAGAAACGGTCCTCGTTCTCGTAATTGACGATGCCCCCGGTGCCGAACCGGTGCAGGCCCTGGTAGAAGGCGTAGAAAAGCTCTCCGAGACCGAAAAGGCCGATGGCGATGGGAATGAAATAGATACCGCCGATCAACTCGGCAGAGCCGAACGTGTAGCGCCCCTGCCCTGTCTCGAGGTCGACCCCGACCGTGCCAAGCGCAAAGCCGATAAGGGCCGAGATGATGCCGAGGCGCCAGTTCTCTCCGATCATCACGATAAGGGTCAGCATTCCCATGAGCGCCAGCAGGAAGTATTCCGGTGGACCGAAACTCCGCGAGACCTGCGCAAACATCGGTGCCAGCAGAGTGATCAGGATGACGCCCACCGTGCCGCCCACGAAAGACGCGACCGCCTGCATGACAAGCGCCGGCCCGGCGCGCCCGTTCTTGGCCAGCGGAAAGCCGTCGAATGTGCTTGCCACAGTGGCGCTTTCTCCGGGCGTATTAAGCAGGATCGAGGTGATGGTCCCGCCGTACATGGCACCGTAATAGATCGCAGCCAGCAACATGATGGCGCCGATCGGATCCATCCCGAAGGTCATCGGCAACAGGATCGCAAGCCCGGCAGAGGGGCCAAAGCCGGGGATCACCCCGACAATCATTCCGATCGCAGCTCCAAGCAGAAGATACACGAGGTTGATCGGCGTGATCGCGATCGACAGACCCATGATCAGGTCGCTAAAGATGTCCATTGGTTTCGCTCCAGTCGGTCACGTGCAGCACGAAAGTGTCAGAATGTCAGATCAAACAGCGCCGGTGGCATGTTCGCATTCAGGAATTGGTCGAATAGCAGGTACACACCACTCGGAATGGCCAGTGCAAGGATACCGTTTTGCAGGTATCGGCCGCGGTTGAGGATCGACAGGGCAAGCGCAAGATACACGACTGTCGCCGGAAAGCCTCCGAAGAGCCGCAAAAGCACTGCATATCCGATCGCCAGTGCGATCAGCAGGACCGCGTCTGACCAGCGCTGACCGGCCTGGTCGACCAGCAAGGCCTGGCGGTCGCGCAGCGCCTCGAGAATCGTCCAGCCGACAAAGAAGACGCCGGCAACGCCGACAATACGCGGGAAGAATCCCGGCCCAAGCCGTCCTGACCGGGTCATGAATGACAGGTCCACGAACGCGACATAGGTGTAGAAGATTGCGCCGGCCAATAGGACCAGCAAAAACGCGAGCCTCAAGTCTTTTTCCTCCGGCGTAAACGTGACCGGCCGCATGTGGCGCGGCCGGTTCGTATCGGCAAAGCCGATCAGGTCAGGTGCATGGTTACTCGATGGCCCCGACGGATTTCAGCACGGATTCGAAATTGGTCTTCGTCTGACCAAGGAACGTGCGGAAATCCTCGCCATAGATCACGGTCGGCGTCAGCGTGTTGGACGCGATGTATTCCGCCCATTCCGGGGTGTCGACCACCTTCTGCATCGTGCCGATCCACCACTCTTGTGCCGCCTCGGGCACATTCGGCGGCAGGATCAGGCCGCGGGGCATGGACACGCCGATATCGAAGCCAACATCGCCCATCGTCGGCGTATCGCCCAAGGCATCGGGCGTGCTCTGACCGGAAAAGACCAGCGGGCGCAATTCGCCAGCGTCGATCAAGCCAAGAATTTCACCGGGGTTGCCGACCATCGCATCCAATGCGCCAGACAGCAGCGCTGTCGTCTGGTCCGCCATGGAGTTGAACGAGACGTAATCGAACTCGAAGCCCGCCTTTTCTGCAAAGAGCGTCGGAACGATGAAATCGACATTCACCGTGCCTGTGCCACCTATATTCATCGGCTCGGCTTTTGCCATTGCGATGAATTCGTCGATGTTCTGGATCTCGGAGTCACCGTTCACGACCAAAACAAGGTCATCTGTCGCCAGCAAGGCGACCGGGGTGAAGTCCTCGGGTTGCCAGGGTGTGTCGGCCTGCAAGGGCGTTGTGACAAAACTGCCCGACGTGGTGGAGATGCCGTAGGGGTCTCCGTCCTGCCCATAGAGATAGCCCCAACCGACAGCTCCAGACCCGCCGGCACGGTTCTCGGCCGAGACGTCGCCCGGGTAGAGATCGTATTTGGTCAGGATGTCGATGATGGTCCGGGCCATGATGTCATTGCCGCCGCCCGGTCCGAAGGCGATGGTCCAGTCCAGCGTCTCGTCGGTTGATGGATACGCCTCCTGCGCCATGACAGGCGCGGAAAGTGCAATGGCACAGGCCGAAAGTGCAGCGACCGTACTGCTCGGCAGCCAGTGCGTCGGTTCGAATTGGATTGTCATGATTAGATCCTCCCTTGATCTCGTTGTGACACGTCAACCGTGTCCATCGTGGCGTGTGGGGGTCGCTATTCTCGCTCCCAGTTCCTTGAAGTGTCAGCTTTCGATATAGCTTACCGGTTCTTCGATCTGCCCCCATGATACCAGGAACGGCCCATCGCGGCCATTTGGACAATGCCGGTGGTAGCCTTGTCGGGCCACGACTGTTCGTCGGCGTCCGCAGGCAGTTGGCATGATGGTCAGATTAACTGGCATGGCGCCATGGAAAGGCTGTTATTTGCCGAATGTCAACAATTTTCTATTGATTGACAAATTTCACTTTGCCGTCATGCTCGATGCCGACAGGTTTATTCCGCCCGGTGACGCTGCGGTCGCTGGCCCTCGAAACGCTCCCACATCATCCCGGGAATAGGAGACCCATTCATGACAAACCATGTATTGGAGGGCAAAACAGCCTTCGTGTCCGGCTCCGGGCAAAACATCGGACGCGCCGTCGCACTGCGTCTGGCCGCGATGGGCTGCAACTTGATCGTCAACGGGTCCTCCGACAGCGCCCCGGTCGAAGAAACGGCATCGCTCGCAGAAGCCGAAGGCGTGACCGCCATGGTCGCGATGGGTGACATGGGCCGCGCGGACGCTATCGACCAGATCGCGACGGCCGCGCTTTCCCGATTTGGGCGCGTCGATATCGTCGTCAACAACGCCGCGCGCCGTCCGCATAAACAGTTCCTCGAGATGACCGAAGAGGATTGGCACGGCGTGGTCGATGTGGCGCTGACGGCCGTGTTCCGCACAAGCCGCGCCTTTTTGCCCGGAATGGTGGATGCGGGCTGGGGACGGATCATAAACTTTGCAGGCATGAAGGCCATCAGGGGTTACAACCACGGCGCGCCGATCTCTGCCGCAAAGCATGGGGTCTGGGGCGTGACCAAGGCGCTCTCCACCGAATTCGCGTCAAAGGGCATCACGATCAACGCTATCTCGCCGGGCCAGATCCGCAAGGACAGCGCCACTGCCGACGATCCGGCCCGCGCCGCATCCATACCGGCAGGCGTCATGGGGCAACCTGACGACATCGCCTCCATGGCGGCCTATCTCGCATCGCCCGAAGCCCGCTTCGTGACCGGGCAGATGATCGCCGTGAATGGTGGCGAAACAACCTGACCCGCCGCTTCCGCACCACCGCAAGGACAGCCCGATGCGACCGACGACATTTCGCTGGCTGGCCAGCAGCACGCCCCGCAAGCGCGGCTTCACAATCTCGATTGCAGGGCTTGGCACGCTGGTCTTTTGGTGGCTCGCTCTGCCCTTGCCCTTTCTGTTCGGCCCCCTTGCCGCCTGTGTGATCGGGGCCCTTGCGGGACTGCCGCTGGCCGGTTCGGGCCCGATAAGCCAATGGATGCGGACCATCCTCGGCGTCGCAATCGGTGCGTCGATCACACCGCAAGTGATGGCCGAGCTGCCACAGATGGCCGCGTCGGTCGCCCTTATCCCGGTCTTCGTGCTCTGCATTGCCCTGCTGGGCGTGCCGTTTTTCCGTTACGTCTATCGCTTTGATGGTGTCACCGCCTGGTACGCCGCAATGCCCGGCGGTTTGCAGGACATGGTGCTCTTTGGCCAGGAAGCGGGCGGCAATGTCCGGGCTTTGTCCTTGATCCATGCCACGCGGCTGATGATCATCATCACCCTTGCGCCCATCATTCTGACCCAGGGGTTCGACGCGGATCTTGGAGCACCTCTAGGCGAACCCGCCTCGGCTCTCCCGGCGCACGAGTTGGCCATCATGGCTCTGGCCGCCGTCATCGGCTGGAAGGTCGCCGAACGTCTGGGCATGTTCGGCGCGCCGATGCTTGGGCCGATGATCCTGGCTGGTGTGCTTTCGCTCACTGATATCATCCATCATCGCCCTCCCGCCGAGGCCATCCTGGCCGCACAGTTCTTCATCGGCATCACGCTCGGGGCCGGGTATATCGGGGTGACCCTGGCCGATATTCGTCGCGATGTGGCAGCAGGCGTGTTCTTTGTCCTGATACTGTCGGGATTGACCGTGATCTTTGCCGAAATTGCCACGCGTATCGCCGGCGGGCGACCCGTCGATGCCTTCCTTGCCTTCGCGCCTGCCGGCCAGGCCGAGATGACGGTTCTGGCCATCGTCGTTGGCGCCGATCTTGGCTATGTCGTGGTGCATCACCTCACCCGCGTGTTCCTGGTGATCTCCGGCGCTCCGGTTGCTGCCCGCATTTTTTGCGTGGGACCACCCGGCCCGCCGTCTGCGAAATAACCGGGTTCAGGCATCCACAGGTTCGACCACCTTCGCTTTCACAAAACCAGCGCCTTTGTCGGCGGTGGTGATCTCATGGGCGTCGTCGAGTCCGATCTTCAGGGTGCCGGGTTGTCCCTCGGGCCATGCAGGATCCATCGCATTGATGAATGATCTCGTGACAGACAGGACCGAGCGGCATGGCGCGGGCGGCCTCAAGCGTCAGCGCCACCTTGTCATGCACGACCAGGAGGCGCATGTCCCAGCTAGTTTCGTCCGTCAGTACGGCGCGCTGTTCTGGCTTATCCAGAAGGCATGGATGGAGCGGATCATGGTCACGAGCGCGTTTCCCCCCATCGGTTTCACGAGATAGGCATTTGCGCCCGCATCATAGGCTTTCCGAATATCGTCTTCCCGGTTGGAAGAGGTCAGCACGACCACGGGAATCTGCCGAACCGCGTCCGTCGCCCGGATGACCGACAGGACTTCGTTTCCCGAGCGACGTGGCAACTTCAAGTCCAGAAGGATCAGTCGGGGCACCGGGAACCGCTGACGGTCGGCATACTCCTCCCGCCCCAGCAGGTAGTCGATGGCTTTGTCTCCGTCGTCGAAGACAACCAGCGGATTCCTGACATCAGCCTTGCGAAAGGCATGGCGGATGAGATCGGCATCGTCGAGATTGTCCTCCACCAGCAACACTATCGATTGATCGTCCATCGTGCCCGTGGTCATGACATCCCTTCCCCTGCGCTGTTCTCGGCTGCATCAAGCTCGATCCAGAACCTGCTGCCGACACCCAGGTCGCCCTCCACCCCGCAGGTTCCGCCCATCCGCTCGACCCCGGCCTTGACGATGGCAAGACCAACGCCGGTGCCCGGATAGGTTTCCTGTCCGTGCAATCGTTCGAACACATTGAAGATGCGCGCCTGATGCTCCGGTGCAATGCCGATGCCGTTATCCTCGACCCAGATGCGCACCCGTTCCGCACATCGTTCCGCGCGAATGGTCACATGCGCGCTGCGATCCGGCGCCTTGAACTTGGCTGCATTGAGCACAAGATTGCCGATCACCTGGGCAAGGATCATCCCGTCAGCCTTGATCGGCGGAAACGACGGGGTAACCTTGAGCGTTACGGCGCTCTCGTCAAAGCCCGCAGAACGCAATTCGGTGATCGCGTTCCGGATCGCTCGGGCAGGATCGGTCCATTTCATCGTGACATCTGCGCGTTGCACGCGGCTGAAGGCCAGAAGATCGTCGATCAGCCCCTCCATCCGCTTTGCAGCCCCGACGATGCGGGAGGCATAGTGGTAACCCTCTTCGCCAAGACCCGCGCCGTGATCCTCCTGCAGAATGCGCGCGAACCCTTCCATGGCCCGCAGCGGCGCGCGAAGGTCATGGCTCACGGTATAGGCAAAGGCGTCAAGCTGGGCATTCGACTCGGCCAGCGAGTTGGTCCGCTCCGACACCTGCGCCTCCAGTGTGCCATTGCTCATCACGAGCGCCTGCTCGGCCAGCTTGCGGTCAGTGATGTCAGCGGCGATGCCGACAATACGGGGCGGGCTGTCCCCTTGGTCGTCGAGCCGCCCACGCAATTCAATCCATCGGGGCGCGCTGTCTTCGGCGCGTTCGATCCGGAATTCGACACGAAGCTCACCACTCTCGGCCAGCGCGGACCGCATGGCATCCGCGATGCCGGCTCGGTCCTCGGGCACGACCTGCTCCAGCAGCGCGTTCCATGTCCAGGACTTTTCGACCGACACGATACCAAAGATGCTGTCATAGCGATCCGAGCTGGTGATGTGGCCGGATGCAACATCCATCTCGAAGCTGCCCAGATCACCGGCCTCCAGCGCCAGTCGCAAACGGGTCGATGCATCACGCGTTTCGTTCAGAACGCTAAGCCGCTCGACGGTGGCGGCGATCAGGTTCGCGTATGTCCGCAAAAAGGCCACGTCTTCTTCCGAGAATTCACGACGAACGCGGCTGTCAACCTGAAGGATACCAAACGGTGGTCGATCCGTGCCACCGATGATGATCACGTTCGCGACCGCTTTCACCCCATAGGTGATCAGGAAATCCGGGTATCTGAAGCGGGTTTCCTCATCAATGTCCGGCGAGATCATTGGCTCGCCGGTCTTGAGCGCGTAACCTTCCGACGTGTCGTCCGTCGCCTGTATTGTGGCAACCCCGACGACGCCCTCCGTCCACCCGACACCGGCGCGCACCAGCAACGTATTGCCGTCCGGTTGCAGTTCGACAACCTTGGCGAAATCCGTGCCAAGCGCCTCGCCGACAAGCCGGCAGGCTTCGGTGAGTATCTCGTCCAGATCATCCGAGTGGAGCGCCAACTCGCCAAACTGGGCGAGAGCGGTCTGCTGGCGCAGTTGCCGTGAATGGTCCTGATCCAAAATCACTCCAATGTCGCTTTACGTGATCGGAACGGTGACGACCGCATACTCCACAGCACCGGTTTCTTCAAGTCGAGCGTTCCTGTCGGGTGCAAGCCGGACTGACGTCCACAAACGGGAAGGATATCAGGAAAGCCGCCCGACGTGTCCGAAGCATGGCGCGCGCCGCGCCGGTATCATTGTCTTGATTGGTGCAGCTTCTGCGGGCACAGTCCCTCCCAGGGCAGGTCCATCGCCACGCCGCCCGAAGCGCCTTGGTCGCGGCCACTTTCGAAGGTCGCACGATTGTCGAATGCCGCCCGGATACCGCGCGAAAGGGACACGCAGGAAACCGGGCGACGCAAGGTCACCTCGCAGATCGACATCCGTTCAGAACTCAAATCGCTGTTTGGGATACCTGCCAGGGCCAGAACGATCACGAGTGCAGGCGCAACCCGGCGCAGTTCGAGGCAGAAATCCACTGCCGCATCGGCATCTGCGAAATCATGTCCAACGACGCAAAAGGAAAGTCCCGATGCGTGCTTGCGAAGCCCGCACTCCGTCAAAACTGCTTCGGGAACGATCGTCGCTGTTCCACCAAGTTCCTCGATGTCGGCTTTCATGCCCCGAAATTCGGGCACGTCCGGCGCGAAAAGTGCTATCTCGGACCCTTGCTCAAGGGCAATCTGCCGTCGCCCTGTCACCCCGACATGCGCCCGTTTTGGTGCGCTTTGCGCAAGGGGACAGGAGACGTGCTGAAACAGGCGGTCGAGCAGGGTTGGTGCGACCCTGTCAAAGGGACCGGGCGACACCTCTACCTGCGAACGCCACCCGTTCAGCAAAATGTCCTTTGTCATTTCGATTGCTCCCAAGACAATCCGCGGGACGGAAACACATGAGATGACATGCTGGGATCCATAAAACTTTTAACGACGGTTCAAGGATAGCTGTCCTGATGGACTGGCCAGACGTTCAGCCAAGAGCTGGACAGTCCGCCTGGTTCACAGAGCGCCGGGATTTCTGAACGGAGCAAGCCGCGCTGCTCCATGACCGGCCCTATGCCGCAGGCATCACCTGACTCGACAGGAGTTTCCTGGTCGGTTGAACACGCCGATCAAGGGATTTCTCGTGCCAGCCTGATCGTAGGTTGTTCGTCCCTACGGACGGCCAGTCGCAAGAAAAGCTTTTACTTTTCAGGCAGGGGACAGGTCCAAATCTGCTCGGCACCGCGATGCGGCCTCCATGCCGCACAGATCACGGAGAACCGCGTCTACGGGCCAAACAAATGCTGGAGTGACCAGGCCGCGGCTCTGGCCAAGTGGACAGGCAGACCCCTGTCCCGATCGATCCGCGGTTCTCGACAGGCTCGCGTCATGCCGGGCTGGTCGTGGCGGCCTCGATAGCCGCTGCCCATTCGGTCAGCCCATGAGTCTCAATAGTATCAGGATGTTGGCGGACGTACCTTTCCAGCACTGCCAATGAAACAACCGGAACGCTGTTTGCAAATCACAAATGCACCGGCCGCGCAGGCCACAGCTGCAGGATTGTAATCGGGATTTAAAAAATGCACGCGCCTAACTCTTCCGAAGGGTCCACCGGGCCCGACGGTGATCATGTGTTCGGAACCCAGACAGCTTCGTCGGCGATGGCCTTCGGGCTTCGGGGTATTGTTGACTGGAGTGTGCAACAACCATTCCTCGATGTTTTCAAGACGGCCCGGCCCTGGCATGCCCATACCGAGAGCAAATGGGGCGCGTACCGGGCAGATGATCTGGAGGCCATGGGTGTTCTGGACGCCAACGGCTGGGTCACCGAGATGCCGAATGGGGTTTCGCAAATCCAAGCCTTCATCCTGACCGAAATGCCGGTCGAGGCGCAATATACCGGCGGCACCTACCGGCTGAGCTTTGACGGAGAAGGCGACATCACCGTCTTCGGCGCCGAAATGGTTTCGCGGGCAGACGGCGAGATCTTGTTCGACTATCGCCCGACCGGGAATGGCATGGTCGCGATCTCGATCAATTCGACCGACCCGCAAAACACCGGTAATTACCTGCGCAACATCGAGGTTGTGAAGCAGGAACACATCCAGGCGCATGAGGCGGGCGCGTTGTTCAATCCGCTCTGGCTCGACATCATCGATGACGCCCATGCGCTGCGCTTCATGGATTGGCAAGGGACCAACGACTCAACGGTCCGCACCTGGTCAGAACGCCCGCAAGAGGGAAACTATACCTATAACAAGGGCGTCCCTGTCGAGGTCATGGTCGAGCTTGCAAACACCACGGGCACCGAGCCATGGTTCAACATTCCATGGCATGCCGATGCGACCTATATCCGCGAGTTCGCCACTTATGTGCGTGACAATCTGAACCCCGATCTGCGCGCGCATATCGAATTGTCGAACGAAGTCTGGAACTGGATGTTCGATCAGGCACAGGATGCCTCCGAGGCCGCACAAGAGCGGTTCGGGCAGGATCTGGGTAACGGCTGGATGCAGGAATACGGAGCCCGATCCGCCGAGATGGCGCGCATTCTCGATCAGGTTTATGACGGATCCGAGGATCAATTGGTCAAGGTGGTCTCGACCCACACGTATTGGCCGGGGCTGGAGAAAGCCATTCTGGGCGCACCGGACTGGGAGGCGCAAAGCCCGGAGAACGACGCCCCCTACCTGTCCTTCGATACCTACGCCATCACCGGCTATTTCGGAAACAGCCTTGGCACGGATACCAAGGCGGGCACCGTCCTGGACTGGATTTCTCAAAGCGAGTCCGAGGCGCGGCAGGACGCCAGCGCACAGGGCCTGTCCGGTGCGGCGGCAAACGCCTATGTTGCAGAGCACCGTTTCGATCTGGCAGAAGCGCTGGCGGTGCGGGAGCTGCGCGACGGCTCGGTGACCGGCAACGCCGACGATTCGCTTCAGGGCCTGTTCGAGCTGTTCCGCTATCACAAGTCGGTAGCCGATGCGCATGGGCTAGACCTGGTGATGTATGAAGGCGGCACGCATGTCGTCGGGATAGGTCACTGGGTCAACAATGAAACACTGACCGAGTTTTTCACCCATCTGAATTATTCCGACGGGATGGGTCAGCTTTACACGGAGCTTCTGGAAGGATGGGAGGCGGCAGGCGGCACCCTGTTCAACGCCTTCGTCGATGTCTCGGAACCGAGCAAATGGGGCAGCTGGGGCGCGATGCGGCATCTCGAGGATTCGACCGCGCGCCATGACGCGGTGGTCGACTTCATGGAAAGCCACCCTGCGCCCGCGCATATGAAGGATGGAGTCTGGGCTTCAACTCCGTGGGAGCTCGATCCGGTGCAGACGCCCTCCACACCGACCGATCCCAGCCCGGAGCCGGCTCCAGACCCCGAACCCGAACCGGAGCAGGGCCGGGACATCAACCCGACGGCTCCGACGGAGGACATGCGCGAATATGTCTTCGGCAACACCCTTTATGTCTGGGCGGTGGGGAATCCGGAACTGTCGGTCGCACATTGGATGAACCAGTTCGCCGAGCAGAACGGGCAATCCTACGCGGTGGCCATGCAAACCGGGATGCTGACACTGCATGACGATCTTCCGCCAAATCCGCATATCAGCCTGCCCACGGTTCCCGAAGCCTGGAACGCCGATAGTGGCGAGAGCTTTGCGGATGCCGGTTTCAACCAGATCACGATCTCGCCGTTGAATTTCATCCAGAACAAGTCACCCGACAGCGCCTACGGGATCGATCCAAGCACATCGCCCACCGCCTCGGCGCTTCGGATCATCGAATGGGCAGACGCCCGTGCTCCGGGGGCGGCGATCAATATCTACGAAACCTGGCCGCACATGGAGAGTTTCATTTCGTCCTTTCCGCCCTCGGATGCCGAATTCGCGGCCTGGCAATCCTACATGAACGGCGATTGGCACGACTGGTGGGTATCGCTGACCGACAGCATCCGCGATGCACGCCCCGATCTGGATGTCCGCCTGGTCAGCGCCGGGCCGGACATATCCGCCATGCTTGCCGACCCTGACCTTGGCCTCGGCGCGCTGCGTCCCGCAGACCTTTATGTCGATGACGGTCCACAGGGCACGCCGACGCTCTATCTGCTGGCGTCGATGGTCCACTACACAACCGTGTTCGGATCAGCACTGCCGGACGACATGGAGTTGCCCCTCAGCATTCACCCGGCCGTGGTGCAGAACTTCGCGGCCATTGCAGAATGGTTGGCAGACAATTCGAACGACGGGCTGCCCGCTCCGATCGTAAGCCCGTTCACCGATCAAACCGAGCCTGACCTGACGCCGTCAGCCCTGGACCGCGATGGCACCGATGGCGACGACCGGATAATCGCGGACGGCAATGGCACGCTGTTCAATGGCGGCGCCGGGACCGACAGTCTGGTGGTTGGCGGGAACCACGGCACCTACTCGCTGCGCTTTTCGGGCGACGGGGTCCAGATCGAGAACCGCCTTGGTGATTCCATCCCGCTGACGGCGCGGAATATCGAATGGATCGAGTTCGACACCGACATCGCCCCATTCGGGCATGGCAGTCTTTCCGTCGATATGTTCGATGGAATGGCAGACCTGGACGGTGCGTCGATGGCGTCCCTGACCGAGCTGTACATCGCCTATTTCAACCGCGCACCGGATGCCGTTGGGCTGTATTTCTGGGGCGACCAGATGGCAAACGGGATGCGCCTTGACGAAATCGCGACGCAGTTTTTCGACCAGCCGGAAACCCGTGCGCTTTACGGTAACCTGGGTGACCTGCCGGCTTTCGTGACGACGGTCTATGAGAACGTGCTTGGCCGCGCTCCGGACCAGCCGGGCATGGCCTATTGGCTTGACCAGCTCGACCGGGAAAATGACGTGACGCCGGCGTCTTTCATCCAGGCGATCCTCGACGGTGCCAAGGCAGATACGGGTGGACACGCGGACGCGGCCTATCTTGCCAACAAGGTGCTTCTGGGCGGGCATTTCGCGGTGACGCGGGGCATGTCGGATATCGAGATGGCGAATGTCGTCATGCAGGGGTTCGACGGGTCCGATGACAGCCTGCAAGCCGGGCTGACCCAGAGCGACGCGATCCATTCCGATATCCTTGACGGGACAACGGATGGGTTGCTGATGCAGCTTGTCGGGATCGCGGACGATCTTTTCGGTATGTAGCCGTCAAAACCACGCAATCGGTTTGCTGGCCCGATCCACCTCCGTTCATTGTCATGATGCAGGGTCGGGCCGGCCGAAAGGCCGGGCCACATGGCCAGCTACTGCGCGGCCTTGGTCTTGGGTAGACTGCTGCTGCTTTCTAAACCGCAGGTTTTTTCCGCGATCCGACAATCAGGACAGGACACAAAATGAACACGGACTTCGAGGACACGCGGAAAAACCCACCCTCGCGCAAAAAACGGGTCGCGACTAGAGCGATGCCATCAACAGACATAGGGTCCAGTCGATCTCTTGCCTCGTTTTCCACGCAGGACGACGGCGCGGTTGCCGTCATTGCGGGGATGGCGATCCCCGTGCTTTTGGGGTTTGCGGGACTGGCGCTGGAATACGGCCAGGTCCTGGGCGTAAGGGCTGACGCGCAACGAACAGCAGATTTCGCGTCCCACGCCGGAGCCGTCACGTATTCGCGCACGGGTGATGGAGAGGCGATGGTGAACGTCGCAAGAAGCGTCGCGCGGCTGAACGGTTTTGAAAACGCCGAGATTGCCGTCATGCTCGACCCCTCAGTTCCGACCGCCAACGGGTCCGCGGTGCGTGCGACAATCACGACACCCAAAGCGCTCTACCTGCCGCCCCTCGTGGGCGGCGACGCGTCCGTCGATGTTGTGACGACCGCAGTAGCCGGGGCACTTGGCGGCGCCCCAGCCTGTGTGCAGGCGCTCGACCCTGACGGCAGCGGTATAACCTTGTCCGGTGGCACGTCGTTGGCGTCGAGTGATTGCAGCATTGCCTCGAATGCAGAAGTTGCCGCGCCCTGTGGCACCAGCATCGTCACCGACTCCCTGAGCTATGACTCCAATTCAGCCCCAGCGACCGGCGGCTGCAACACCATCGTCACGCCAGAGGGTGAAACGTCGGATATTGCGCGGCGCCCGACAACCGATGCGCTGGCAGGGAGCGACCCCATCCTGCTTGCGCAAAGCCAAATGGCCAGCACTGCGGCGCTGACAGCTCCGGACGACGTGGTCGTGGCGAACGGCCCCGACATCGAATTCGGGTGGACGCCAAGCACCACGACGGCGCAGGCGGCGGCTGTCGGCTGCTCGGCCACCTTTGCAAGCAGCGACAACACATGGACCTTTGCCTGTCCGGGACAGTCGACGGTCAACCTTGGCAACATAACGATCGGGGGCGGGATCACGCTGCGGTTCAACCCCGGCGGGGCGCAATCAATCGTCTACAACATCTCCGGCGGAATACAAAATACCGGAACGCGCATGACGTTCGCGGGCGGCACCTACAATATCGCCAAAGGCATCAGCACCGGTGGCGGTTCGGTCACCGAATTCGGCGCGGGAACCTACAACATCGGTCGCTCGGACCAGGGCTGCAACTGGGGGTCCGACCGGTACAGCATCTGCAACACCAGTCTGCTGTCATTCGAGGGCCCGAGCGCGTTCAGTCTTCCCGGTGGGGCGATGAACACAGGCGGGTCCACGCTGACGCTGGGCACGGGAAACGAAAACAGCTTCCGGTTCGGCCCGTCCTCCGGTGGTGACGCGATCTCTCTTGGCGGTGGCTCGCAGACCTTCATGGGAGATGCCGACGGCGGTCTGTTCGAAGTTGCCGGACATATCGACGGGGGCGGCGGTGGCAGTTGCCTCGTGATCCCGGCGGCCGACCTGCACGAGATCCGCGGGTCACTTCTGGCGTCGGGCGCCATTCGCTTCGGTGCAGGGCTTTATGCGGTCGATGGATACATGCATCTTGGCGGCGACGGGGGCGGCAGCGCCTATTGCGAGGGTGAAACGATCAGCATCCACGCGAAAAACACCACCTTCCTGATCGCTGCAAACGGCACCGAACCGAGTGGTTGGGAATGTGGCGGACAAGCGTTCTGCGTGTCCGCGGGGTATAGCAACGTCCGTTTCACGGCACCGCAATCCGGCCCCTACGCCGATCTGGCCGTGATCGGGCCGCTGGATGCATCGCGCAATGAGGGCGCGCTTTTTGCGGCCGGAGCCAGCGGCAGCGTGGTGTCGGGCGCGGTCTACTTTCCGAACGGACCGATCACCACATCCGGCGGTGCGAGCGCCAGCGCCGATGGCGGGTGCCTGCAGTTGATCGGGTCGGAAATCACCCTGTCGGGCGGGACCTCCGTCGCATCCGAATGCGACCTGCCGCAATCGGGCGGCATCGGCGACGTGGTGCTTCTGAGATGATCCGGTTTTCAGCCCACCTGATGCGACGGTTGCGACAAGAGCAACACGGCAGCATCGCGGTCGAGTTCGCCTTTTTGGCCCCCGTGCTCTTGTTCATCCTCGCAGGGGTGATCGAAATTGGCGGCGCCACCTACACACGGCTTTCGCTTGATGCGCGCGTAACGGCAATGGCCGAATATGCGCTTCTCCAATCCGCGCCGGAGGATCAGGCAGGCGCAACGGAACTTGCCGAAACGCTCGCCGGCATGTTGCAGGGGGATGCCTCGGAAACCGGCCAGGCTGTCGTGAACAATGCCGCAACTGCCGCGTGGACCGGTTCCGCCATAACCTCGCAATCCGGGCCGGGAGATATCGCGAATTGCTACTGCCCGACCTTGTCGGCAGACAGGGTAATCTGGGGCCGGCAGACATCTTGCGAAGCGCCGTGCGCCTCGGGGGGGACCGCCGGGCAATTCGTGCAAATTTCCGCCGAGGCCCACCATGTCACGATTTTTCCGGGATATGCCTTTATCGAAGGAGACATGGTCGGAACACGCACCGTGTTGCGCTTGAAGTGACAGTCAGATCCGAAATGAAAGGTTTCCTCTCGAACCGTGGCGGGGCCGTGGCCATCGAATTCGCGGCCATCGCGCTGCCGCTCATGCTGCTGCTGGGCGGATCGATCGAGGTCAGCCGTTTCATATGGACCCGTGTCGCGCTACAGGATTCCGCGTCGACCGGGGCGCGCTGTCTTGGTTTGCGCCTTGCCCCCTGTGCCACTGATGGAAAGATGGACACTGGCGGCACGGTGCATTTCGTGCAGCAGCAAGCCAGCGAATGGGCAATCGACATCTCCGACCAATCGGTGACACCGGATGCAACTTCTGGGTGTGAAAACACCCCCGATTTTGCCAGGATCGGAATACGACATCGTCTGACCAGCATCCTGATCGTCTTGCCTGACACTTGGGTCGAGGTGGAAGCCTGTTTTCCCGTGGCCCCGCCGGATTGAAACCTCTGGAGCGTGACGCCATCTATTTCATCTCTGCAACGACACACGTCCATCAAAACTGCGCGCGGGACCAGCCCTACCGCAAAAACAACTTACACCCTATCTGGAAAGTGAAAGTCCCCATGACCGCGAATCTGCGCCGAATTTTCCAGACCATCGCAATCAGCTTTCCCGTATGAGTGAGTGCGTCAGCATTCTGGTCGTGGATGACGATCAAATGATGCTCGACTTCGCCGTGCGTGCTTTGACTTCGCTTGGATACGCCTGTCTTGTCTCGCAGGATACCGACGAAGCGCTGCGGGTGCTGGATGCAGATCCAAGCATCCGCGCGGTGATCATCGACATGCGTCTCGGAACAGGACAAAGCGGCATGCACATGGCGCAGCAGGCGCTTGGGATCCGACCCGAACTGGGTGTTCTTCTCACCTCCGGTGATCACGGGGCACTGAAGGTCGCAAGGCAGCATTTGCCACATGGCGTCAGGGTCCTGCCGAAACCCTACCGCTTGCGTGACTTGGCAGCGCATCTGTCACACCTGATATGAAGATCAGCCGTGTTGATTTGTCCTATTCGATATCAGCCAGCAGCTTTGCGCCAAGGATCGCAGCTTCGACGCGGTTCGACGCCCCCAAGATACGGAAAATGTAGGAAAGATGAAATTTGACCGTGCTATGATTGATGTCGAGCGCCCGCGCGATCCCCTTGTTGGGCTGTCCCGCAACAAGAAGACGCAGGACTTCCAATTGGCGGGGCGTCAACGCCTCGAGCGAAACACCGGATTTCGCGGCCTCGGGTACCACGGCGTCCTCGGGCTCATCGGATTGCGGAGTGAACGGCGGTACGTAGACTCCACCGTCAGCGATCTGCTGGAGTGCGGCTTCGGTTTCACCGATGCCCAGGCCCTTGTTGATGAAACCCTGCGCCCCTGCAGAAAGGGCCATTAGAATGTCCTTGCGCGACCTCGACGCCGACAAGACCACGAGGCGAATCTGGGGCTGCCTTGCTTTGATACTGTCCAGCAGATCGCGATTATCAATCCCCGGCATGTTCAGATCGATGAGTCCCAAGCCGAAGGAAACGTCACCGGACAGGTGTTCGATGGCCTCTTGCGATGTCGCGCAGGCTATGACGGTTTCCACACCGAACCTGTCACGCAGCACGGAATATATGGCCATGCGGAAGAATTCATCGTCATCGACGATGAAAACAGGTGAGAGCGTTGAAAGCTCTATTTGCGACGACATGAAATCATCACTGTGCGTACCGCTCCACCAACATGCCAGACAGCGACCTTGTCAGTTAGACGATTGGAATGGGAAACAGGCCCGACACCAGAGCAATGTACCAGGCTAAGTCTTCAATCGCCGAAATACAGACGTCACTGGGCATACTATCATTGCGCGTAAAAATAAATGATAAGCAATGCCTCGACACAGGTCAACACGACCTTTCGCGGCGACTTCACCACCGACCTTCCGGGTGCGGCGACACGCTGGTCGTCCTGCGGCGTTCTGCCTGTCACCACCTGCGGGTGTCGGAGGCGACATCAAGCATCGAAATCCTGCACCGGTTGGCATCACGATGGAAAAACCGCTGCAAGGAAGGATTGGTCACGTCATGCGACGACGCGTGTGTTAGGCTCATTTTGCCGGCGCGTTCAATGATCCCGCAAATGAAACGGCCTCCTTTGGCAACGGCTCTGACGGCCCAGCGCCGGGACCGGCAAGCCGATCTTTCCAAGCGCACCCCGAACGGGGTCGCAAGGGCTGCGCCTATTTGTGCCAATGAAACGTCCCGTGGTCTTGCGGTGACGGCAGCGAATGGCTGGACGACACACCAATAAAGGATGATGTCATGACGCAAACCGAGATACTCGCCGCCATCACGATTGCCACGGTCTTATGTGGCTTGATTGCAGCGCTCGTCGCCTTGCAGCGGCTACATCGTCGGGTACGCGACACGACACGGCGCATTCTGGACACCTATCCTTCAGGCGCGTCGCCGGACCCGTCACAGCAGCGCGGCATCCGGGGAGATCTGATCCGCATCGAACAGGCATTCGGTGGCATGTCCAAACGCCTTGCGGCGCAGAGGGCAACGTTGGATCAGGCCGGCGACCTGTCGGGCTTCGGCACATGGGCGCTTCTTCCGAACCTGAGGTCGGTGCGCGCATCCTTGCAGATCCGCAAGGTTTTCGGTTTTCCCGAGGATGAAGATGTCGTCAGCCTCGACGGCTTCCGGGAAACCATCCTCCCGGAAGACCGGCCCGGCTTTGATGCCGCGCTGGAACGCGCCGTGAAAGAGCGCGTGATGACCGATGTCGAATTCCGCGCATATGACGGGGATGGGCAGGTCCGCGTGTTCTGGGCCAGTACCGGGCCCGGCGGCGCTGTCCCGATGGACACGGAAGGCGCGACCATAGGCACCATTCAGGACATCACCGAGCTCAGGCAAACGGAAACCGCGCTGGTGCGGTCGCAAAACCTTGAACGCCTGGCGTGCGAAACGGCGCAGATCGGCGGTTGGCGCTATGACACGGCAACGCGGAAGTTCGACGGAACACCCGAAGCAGCCCAGCTTCTCGGGCTTGAGCACGGGCTGACCCCCTCGGTCGAGGATTTGACGAACCGGTTCACAAATGACGAAGAGCGCCAACGCATCGAACGCAGTTTCTGGACCTGCGTTGGCACCGGCAGCCGGCACGACGAAATCGCACAGTTCCAGCGGTTCGATGGCGAGGAAACCTGGCTGCGCATGGTCGGCGAAGCGGAGCGCGATTCGTCGGGCAAGATCGTCTCGGTCTACGGCGCCTTGCAGGATGTCAGTGAGCTGGTCGGAACAAGGCGGGTGAAAAAAGAGACCCAGGCGCTCCTTCAGACCATTGTGAACGCTCTTGACGATGGTTTTGTCATTCACGATTGTGCCGGCAACATCCAGTACATGAACCGCATGGCACACAGCATCCTCGGGGTGCCGGACACCAACCTCGTGGGCGGCAATATCTGGAACGACATCCCCTTTGCGCATGATCCGCTCTTCAAGCGGATGATTACCGATGCGCTCGAAACCGGAACGCGCCAGAGCTTCGAGGGCGCAATCGCGGGCCCCGAACGGTGGGTCAGCGTCGCGGTGTATCCAACGCCCGCTGGCGTCGCCATCCATCTGACCGACCTCACCGAGGAGCATGACTCCCGCGCCCGCCTGCGCCTGCTCGATGCTGCAATGACGCATGTGGGCGACGTTGTGCTGATCACGGAAGCCGAGACAGTCGATCCTCCGGGCCCGAAGGTCGTCTATGTCAACGACGCATTCGAACGGATAACAGGCTTTGCGCCAGCAGACATCCTGGGCGCGACGCCGCGCATTCTGCAGGGGCCGGATACGGAAAGGGCGCGTCTCGAAGATATCCGCATGGCGATTGAGAACAACAAGCCGATTCGCACCGAACTCACGAACTACAGAAAAGACGGCACCAAGTTTACGACCGAGATCAACATCAATCCCGTCTTCGATGACGAGGGGAACTGTACCCACTACGTGTCCATCCAGCGCGACACGACCAAGCGGCGCGCAGACGAAGAATGCCTGCGTGCCCGCGAAGAGCAGTTCCGTCTCGCCAGCCTGGCCAGCCAGGATATCATCTGGGACTGGGATCTGTGCACCGGCACCATCTGGAACAGCAACAATTCTGAAACGGTCTTCGGGCCATTTCTGGACTGGAAGGCGTACGACGCCCCTGGAAGCTGCATTGAACATGCGCTTGAACGGATTCATCCTGACGACCGCCTCGGCATCACAGAAAGCCTCGACGCCGCGCTGTCGGGTGACGCGCAGATTTGGCGCTGCGACTATCGCATCAAGACCAAGGACGGCACATGGCGTGACATGGCCGACAAGGCATTCATCGTTCGGGACGATGCCGGGACACCCCGGCGCATGGTCGGAGCAATGTCGGACGTGACCGATCTGAGGTTGCTCGATGCGCAGTTGCACCAGGCACAAAAGCTTGAAACCGTTGGGCAATTGACCGGAGGCATCGCGCATGACTTCAACAATCTTCTTACGATCATTCTTGGCAACTGCGACATTCTGCTGAACGATATCGGCAACGACTCGCCCCTGCGCCCCTTGCTTCAGTCGATCGAGGACGCGGCTGAGCGGGGTGGCCGGGTGTCGCGTGACCTCTTGGCCTTTTCGCGCCGGCAACCGCTCGAGCTCAGACCGACCGATATCAACAAACTGATCCGGCAATCCGCCAACCTTGTCGAACGTGCGGTCGATGCCAGCGTCGAGATCAGGTACGACCTGAGCGACGCGGACACCGTGGCAAATGTTGATCCCGACAAGATGCAGGCGGCGTTGCTCAATCTTGTGATCAACTCAAGGGCCGCGATTCCGCATCGCGGCACCATCACCATCAGAACGCGCGAAGAAAGTATAATGGTCAGCGACCTCGACCACAATTGCCAGCCGGGCGCATATATCGAGATCGACGTCGAGGACGATGGATCGGGAATGTCGCCGAATGTCGTGGCACATGCGTTCGACCCCTTCTTCACGACCAAGGATTTGCAGGGCGGAACCGGGTTGGGACTCAGTTCGGTCTATGGTCTCGTCAAGCAGTCGGGGGGACATGCCACAATCTCCTCGGAACCGGGAAAGGGCACCATCGTCACGCTTTTTCTCCCGGTTGCGGACGAACCGGAACAGGAGGAGCCCACCGAGACCGACGCGATAGCCGAGGAACCCCGCTTCGGTGGGGAACACCGCATACTTGTGGTGGAAGACGACGCCGAGCTTCGGACCTTCGTATGTACCGTGCTGACCCGCGTGGGATATGTGGTCGTCGAGGCCCATAACGGAGCAACCGCTCTGAACATCCTGGAAACCGACGGCAAATTCGACCTGATCTTCACGGACATCGTCATGCCGGGCGGCGTCAGCGGCGTTCTGCTGGCCCAGAAGGCAAAAACGCTGCATCCGGATGTGAAGATGCTCTTCACCTCGGGCTATACCAGCGATGCCATGGGCGAGGACCGGCATGTGCCGGCTGATATCCCGATACTGTCCAAACCCTTCCGCTCCGACGAGCTGATGGCCAAGGTGGTCGATGCCCTGGCGAACGGAGGATCTGCAGACTGAGACCGGCTGCACCATCGTCCTGACCAGATGGCTAGGCCACGACGCCAGCTAGTTAACAGGTGATTTTGATCTCATCTTCTATCCCAGACGACCCTTCGTCCAGGGCACCCAAGGCATTGGAACACCAAGCCGCCCTGCCGGCACAACCGGGAAAATTCGGGAAGAAGGACTGCATCTCATGCTAAAACTTATAAACAACTTCAAACGTAACGAGTCCGGCGCAACCGCCATCGAGTACGGCCTGATTGCCGCTCTTGTCGCCGTGGCTCTGATTGGTGCGCTGACAACTCTTGGCACTGATCTCAGTGGTATCTTTGGCGATGTCTCCACAGAACTCAATGATGGCACCTAATCGTTCATCGGCGACTTCTACTCCGCACCGCGATGCTACGCCCCATCGGCAATAATTGCGGTGCGGCACTTACCTGATGTGACACAAGACATGCTGGACACCGTCTTTTTCTTCCCGGCTCTCTGGTTCATCGGTGGCCAATTGTTCGCCGCCGCCAGCGACGCGATGACGATGCGCATACCCAATATGCTCGTCCTGTATCTGCTGGCGGGGTTTGCGCTGTCCCTGACAGTGTCGCAACCGGGCTGGGGGGATCTTGCCGCCAGCCTTGCTGTCGGTGGCGCGATCCTCGCCGTTGGCCTGCTCCTGTTCGCGCGCGGCTGGATGGGCGGCGGCGATGTAAAGCTGCTCGCGGTGACCGGACTTTGGCTCGGTCCTGCTGCAACACCGGCGCTATTGATCCTGACGGCGCTGGCCGGCGGGGTGCTGACACTGGCGCTCCTTGCTTGCCATGCATTCGGCGCCCACCGCCGTGCGGGCGGCAAGTTCGCCGCATTCCAAGACCCGGTGGGTCGTCTGCCCTACGGGATTGCCATTGCGGCGGCGGCCATCGCCGTCGTGCTACTGCGGCCAGACGCTCTCTTGACGCGCTGACCGCCGTCACCTGCTGCTGCCTGGAGGGCCGATATGCTACGACCAATTGTTCTGCTGATCACGCTGGCGGCCGGGGGCGGCGCCGCTTGGATCGCGTCACAGGAAACCGCTCCGCCCCCCCGCGAAGTGGTGTCGGTACCGGATGCGGTCGAAATGACCGGGGTTCTTGTCGCGGCACAAGACGTGCCACGCGGGAGCCAGGTGACCAAGCCTGCCCTCAAGTGGCAGCAATGGCCCGCCGACACCGTACCTTCCGCCATGATCGATCGTACGGTCCGCCCCGATGCGCTGGAAGATCTCGTCGGCCGCTATGCAAATCGCCCGCTCTCCATGGGCGAGCCAATCACGGAATGGACGCTTTCAGACCTTCCGAACAGGTTCATGGCGGCATCGCTCGCGCCGGGACAACGTGCGGTGGCGATCAACGTGGATGCGCAAAGCACGGCAGGCGGGTTCATCCTGCCGAATGACCGGGTCGATGTGCTCCACACTGTGCAGGCGTCGCGAAACCAACCAGGCGACGTTACCCGCAGCCGCACCATTCTGCGCGGTGTCCGGGTTCTGGCCATCGACCAGACCAGCGACGACGTCGATGCCGGAACAGTGCTTGGCAAGACGGCCACGCTGGAACTGTCCGAAGCGCAGGTCGAAGCCGTGACCGCAGCCGCATCGACCGGCACGCTGTCGCTGTCGCTCCGGCCGATGGAAAAGTCACCGGGAAAAGCGATGATGGTGGCCGAGGAACCGACAACGACGATCCGTGTCCGCCGCGGAAACGTCGTCGAGGACACTGTCGTCAACTGACGTCGTGTCGCCGCATCAAGAAGCTGTCGCACCGTTCGGGCGAAGGAAAAAAGATGAAACATGCTCCCATCACGCTGCAAGACGGCGCCGAGGCGACCCCGGATCAGACGTTGCCGAGCGTCCGTGTACCGCACCTGACTGTGACAGCGTTCTGCCTGACGGCCACGACCAACGGCGCGATCACGCGTGCCAGCGGCGACCGTCGTCTGACCCGGGTCAAGATGCAGATCAAAAAAGGCAGCGTCGAAGAGGCACGACGGATGTTCGAGACCGAACAGACGCCGTCTTTGCTCATCGTCGAGATTGCCGTCTCTGGCGACACGCTGCTGGAGCAGCTCGACTCGCTTGCCGAGGTCTGCGACCCGAAAACCAAGGTTGTCATCGTCGGCGTGGAAAACGACATCCAACTGTACCGCACACTTATGGAGCGCGGCATATCGGAATACCTCGTCGGCGCGATCACGCCACTGACCTATGTCGCGATGATCCAGAGGCTGTTCGGACAGGACTCCGAAACAAAGCTTGGCAAGGTGTACGCCTTCGTCGGCGCCAAGGGCGGCGTCGGCGCATCGACCCTTGCGCAGAATGTGGCTTGGACGATCGCCGAAGAGCAATCGAGTCCGACAGTGCTTCTCGATCTGGATTTCAGGTTTGGTTCAGCAGCCATAAACCTCGATCTGAAGCCGATGACAGGGCTTGAGAAATATGTGAGCGACCCCGAAAAGCTCGATGCGGCCCTCCTGGATCGGCTCACCGTTCAACGTGGGAACTACCTGAGCGTATTGCCGGGTTTCGATGACGTTTTGTGCGACATCGACCCTGCACCGGACGCAATCGAGCGCCTGATCGAAATTGCCAGAGCGTCTTTCCCGCATGTCGTCGTGGACCTGCCCCATGATTGGTCCGCAGCCAGCCGCGACACCCTGACATCGGCCGACCATGTCATCTTGGTGACTGCGCCTGATTTGTCGAATCTGCGAAATTCGCTCGCTCTGACTGAACGATTGCGCGCTCTGCGTCCCAATGATGCGCCGCCAATGGTCATTCTCAACGCGTGCAGGATGCCCAAACGCAAAGAAATCGCAGCCGGTAAATTTGCCACGAGCCTTGGCATCGAAACCTGTTCGACCATCGTTTTCGATCCGGCGACATTCGGCGCTGCGTCGGTCAAGGGGCAGACGATACGCGAACAATCGCCCCGCGGCAAAGCGCAGAAATCAATCAGGCGCATCGTCCACAACCTCGCGGGCAAGACCAACAAACGGCCGCGAAGCTGGCTTCGCAAACATCTCGGCCTTGGCTGACCGCAAAACCGCCCCGCACTTCACCTCAATTGGAATAGACCCTCATGTCCCAGTCCTTCGGAAAACGAACGGCATTGAAAAACGCGCAAAAGGTTACGCCGTCCGGCTCCGAAAAGGCGGAATCATCGGACGCGGCCACTCGGCCCTCGGTCAATCAACCGGTGCACATGACGCGGGCACAAGACGCGCCGTCACGGCAAGCGCGGGTTGCGGCGACAGAGGCGCCACAGAACGCTGCCGACTACATCGAACTGAAAAAAGAGATCTTCGGCGCCTTGATCGAGTCGATCAATATCAGCGAACTCGGCCTGCTGGACCTTCAGGCCGCACGACGCGAGGTCGGCGGCGTGGTCAGCGAGATTCTTTCCGTCAAGCGCGCGGTCCTGTCCAGCAGCGAACAAGCCGAGCTTACCGAGGAAATCTGCAACGACGTTCTTGGCTACGGCCCGTTGGAGCCATTGCTCGCACGCGACGATATCTCGGATATCATGGTGAACGGGACCAACCTGATCTACATCGAGGTGAAAGGCAAAGTTCAGCAGACGAATATCCGCTTCCGGGATAACGAACAGCTGCTGAATATCTGCCAGCGCATCGTCAGCCAAGTCGGGCGCCGCCTCGACGAATCGAGCCCGATCTGCGATGCGCGATTGCCGGACGGAAGCCGCGTGAACGTGATCGCACCGCCCTTGGCCATCGACGGTCCCAGCCTGACCATCCGGCGCTTCAAGAAGGACAAGCTGACGCTGAACGAACTTGTCAGTTTCGGATCTATCACGCCCGAAGGGTCGGAAATCCTCAAAATCATCGGTCGGGTCCGGTGCAATGTCCTGATTTCGGGCGGAACCGGGTCCGGCAAGACGACACTGCTCAATTGCCTGACGAAATATGTCGACTCGGACGAGCGGATCGTCACCTGCGAGGACTCCGCTGAATTGCAATTGCAGCAACCGCATGTCGTCCGTCTGGAAACTCGCCCCGCCAACGTCGAGGGCACCGGCCAGGTGACGATGCGAGATCTGGTCAAGAACTGCCTGCGGATGCGCCCTGAGCGGATCATCGTCGGCGAGGTGCGTGGCCCCGAAGCCTTCGATCTTCTGCAGGCGATGAATACCGGTCACGACGGGTCGATGGGAACGCTGCACGCCAATACCCCGCGCGAGGCTCTGTCGCGCCTGGGCGCGATGATCACGATGGGCGGCTTCGACCTGCCGTCACAGACGATCCAGGAGATGGCCGTGTCCTCCATCGACGTCATCGTTCAGGCAGCGCGCCTGCGGGATGGCTCGCGCCGCATCACCCACATCACCGAGGTGCTGGGCATGGAAGGTGACGTGCCCATCCTGCAGGACATCTTTGTCTACAAGATGCAGGGCGAGGACGAAAGCGGTCGGATCATCGGCCAGCACCAGTCGACGGGCATCGGCCGCCCGGCGTTCTGGGATCGCGCCCGCTATTTCGGCGAAGAAAACCGGCTGTCGCGCGCGCTCGAAGCGTCGACCGCCCCCACCTGAAACCAGAGCTGGTACAATGATGCAGCAATTCGACTTCACTCTCTTGATTGTGCCGCTTGCCGCGCTGGCCGCAGTGGGTCTCGTGCTGTTGTTTGCCATGCCATATCTCGATGCGCAGGCGCTTTGGAAGCGGCGGATGGCCTTGGCCCTTGGCGGCAGTGGCAATGTCAGCGCTGCGACCCCTTCCGACAGCAAGGCCTCGACCCATCGAAAGGCAATTGAAAAAACCCTTAAAGAGATCGAAGACCGCCAATCGGAGCAACGCAACCAGCGGCGCAAGCCGGGGCTCGAGCAGCGCCTCCGGGAGGCGGGCCTGGGTTGGAAACCGTCCGGCTACTGGCTTTTCTGCGCGGCGATCGCCATTGGTGCCTTCGCAGCCACGTCATCACTTGGGTTGCTTTACGCAAGCGGCATCGCGCTGTTCACCGGGCTTGCCGTTCCGCATCTTTACGTCAAGTTTCTTCGCCATCGGCGGCTGACCGTCTTTGCGAATGGGTTTCCGGACGTGATCGACCTGATCGTCCGTGGCGTCCGTGCCGGGCGTCCGCTGGCGGATTGTCTGGCAGTTGTCGCGGCCGACAGCGCAGAGCCGATCCGCAGCGAATTCAGGCAAGTCGTCGAGGACCAATCCGTCGGACTGCCCATCCACGAGGCGGTCGACAAGCTGGCACAGCGCGTCCCGCTGCAAGAGGTCGGGTTTCTCGCGATCGTTGTCGCGATCCAGAACCGCGCAGGCGGCAACCTGACCGAGGCCCTGGGCAATCTGTCCACAGTATTGCGGGGTCGCCGGCAACTCCATGCCAAGGTGAAGGCGATGAGCGCGGAGGCCAAGACCTCGGCCGGGATCATCGGCTCGCTTCCCGTGGTCGTCGCGCTTCTCGTTCAGGTGACGAGTCCCGAATATCTCGCCGTTCTCTACCAGACGACTGCGGGCATCACGGCGGTCGTCGCCTGTGCGCTCTGGATGTCCATCGGTGTGTTCATCATGCGCCAGATGATCAATTTTGACATGTGAAGGAGACAGGTCATGCCCATCGAACTGACGACATCACAGTTTGAGCAAATGATCATGGTGCTTTCAGCGCTGTGCGTCATGGGGCTCGTCCTGACGGTTGCCTGGCCGTGGATTGCCCGCGACCAGTTGGCAGAACGCGTTCGATTTGTAAAAAATGAGCGAAGTGTTCTACGTCGCCGTGGCCAGCCGCGAAAGGCGGCAAATGTCGACGGGCGCTCACAGCTTTTTGCCAAGCAGCCTAACCGGGTCTTCGCCGGGATCGTGGAGCGGTTGAGCCTGGCGCGGTTGACAAACGAAAGCGGCACAGTCCTGCTTTTGCGGATGGCCGGGCTGCGGGGGCGCGCGCCCCTGGTCGCATTTCTGGCGTCACGGTTGATCGCAGCCGTGGTGCTGCCGATGATCGCATTCGTATATATTGCCTTCGTGGTGAGACCGGACCTGCCATTGCCAGCCGTAGCCGCCATGGCCTCTGCTGGGGCGATTGTCGGATTCTGGCTGCCCAGGCTCTATGTCCACAACCTGATCGCAAAGCGGCACACCAGCTTGCGGCGCAGTTGGCCCGATGCCCTTGACCTGCTGCTGATCTGTGTCGAATCCGGGATGAGCAGCGAAGCCGCCTTTCGCAAGGTGGCCGAAGAAATCGGCTCACAATCCAAGGAACTGGCCGAGGAAATGTCGCTCACCACTGCCGAACTCGCCTACCTGTCGGATCGTCGACAAGCCTACGAGAACCTTGGCACACGCACCGGGCTGGACAGTATCAAGGCAACCGTCATCGGCCTGATTCAATCCGAAAAATACGGCACGTCGCTGGGCCAGATGCTCCGGGTTCTGGCCAAGGAAAGCCGCGATCTCCGCATGGCGGCCGCCGAAAAGAAGGCCGCCGCTCTCCCGCCCAAACTGACCGTTCCGATGATCGTGTTCTTTCTGCCGGTCCTGTTCGCTGTGATCGCGACGCCGGCGGTCCTTCAGGCAATCGGAGCGACCTGAGCATGGCATGTTTGCACCGGTCTCATGATGACCGCCTCTTGCGCGCCCGGCCCGTCAACATCCAGCACAACAGCGCGACGGGCGTTTGGGTCACGTCGCATCGGGGGCCGGGGGGTCGATGCCGTCTTGCGAGACCGCGGCGGCAAGGCGCGCGTGTCGGGTCCACTGCTCAATTGCGTTTGCCTCTCCGGATTTTCGGCGAATTGCGTCTTCAAGATCCATGGAGGCCTCGGCGAGGTCGGAAAACCCGAGTATCCCGGCCCGGAACACGGTTTTGTGCGCCATTTCGCGCAACGTGTCGTGGTCAGGGCGTGACTGCTCGATCCGCTGCACGCATTCACCGAGTTCGGCACAGAACGTGCGCAATCGCATCAACGCGCCCTCGTGTCCGAACAGATCACAGGCCTCTTTGAAAGCCTCCCTGTCCTGCACGCCCTTCGACACCTCATTCGTCGGACCCCGTCCCGCCATCGCCACTCTCCGATTGTACCCGATGCCTGCTTCACAAAATGAAAGGAAGCGTCATGAAATATCCAAAATTCTGCGTTCCGGTCAAAGCAATCCTCGATAACGGCAGCCAGTATTTTGGGGGAGTCCATGTCAGCCAGAACCAGCGGATTCTGGACGTTCTCTGCGACGAGCGATCCTTCATTCCGTTCAAACTTCGCGACAGGACAATCCTGCTGAACAAGTCCAAGCTGGTGCAGATCGACCTTCTGGACATGACGGAAATTTCGGAAATGGCAGACGTCCTGCCAGAGTTGAATCTCGACTACCTGAAGGCCAACGACTGGTGACCCGATCACCTGTCCCTGGTGCAGTTTTCTTTCATCTACAGAAGCCTAGTGCGAAACATGGCCTTTGAACTTGACAATCTCCACGACGAAGCGGGCCGGATCAAGGCACTTGGTCGCCTCGATGCACAAACCTACCTGTCCGAGGCCAGCTTCGATCAAATAACAACCTTGCTTCAACTCATCCTCGGGATGCGGATGGTCACAGTCAGTCTTATCACTGAGGACAAGCAATTTCTGAAGGCACGCCAAGGGCTCGATCTCAAGGAAAGCGCGCGCGATGCTGCCTTCTGCAACATTGCCATTCGCAAATACGAGCCATTGATCATCGAGGACACGCTTGAGGACCCACGTGTCCGCGATAATCCCTTTGTCACAAGGGAGCCCTTCCTGCGCAGCTACATCGGCGCACCTTTGACGACGGCCGAGGGGTATAACCTTGGGACGATCTGCGCATTCGACACCACTCCAAGGCGGTTCACTGCGCAGGAGGCCGAGATTGTCAGCGGATTCGCAAAATTGGTCGTGACCAAGCTGGAGCTTCGCAGCCAAGCCAACCAGGATTCTCTGACAGGCGTTCACAACCGGCGCAGCTTTGAAGCTGCCCTGAGAAAAGAGCTGATGCGGCAGCGCCGAACCAAGGGAATTGCGACCATTGCGTTTCTCGACCTGGATCATTTCAAACGGGTGAACGACACGTTTGGTCACCCGACCGGGGACAATGTCTTGCGACAATTCGCTGCCGTCGTCCTGCAAAACTGCCGTGGAAGCGATTTTGTAGCGCGCCTCGGCGGCGAAGAATTCGCCGTTTTGCTGCCCGATACGGATATCGAGGCCGCACAGGTCTGGGCCAATCGGATGCGCCGGCAGGTCGAAGAGACCCGGTTTGACGACACCAACGAGGTCAGCGTGACAGTGAGCGTTGGCTTGGCAGCACTTGACGGGGCGCAAAGAGGGTCCGACGCGATCGAGAAACTCGCAGATGACGCGCTCTTCAGCGCCAAGCGGCAAGGCCGGAACCGCGTGGTCGCGGCTTGACCATGGACGGAACCCGCCCTTTTCCCGGAATTGACCCATGGAACGCGACGTCTCCGACTCGCGATGGAGGAACACACGCGATGAGCGGGACGACCGCGAGGCCCGTCGAGGCCGTGGAACTGACCAGAGCGTTCGAAAAAGGCGACCTGATGCTGCATTACCAGCCGCAGGTGGATGTTTCGCACCGCTGGCCAAAGATCGTCGGCTATGAAGCGCTTGCCCGCTGGCCGCTCAGCGATGGCAATTTCATCTCGCCGGATCGGTTCATTCCGGTTGCCGAAGCAAGCGGGATAGTGACGGCGCTCGACATCTGGGTCATCGAGACGGTCTGCAAGGAAATGGCCCACGCAAGGACGAAAGGTGCCTCCGGCCGCCTCAACATGTCCGCCAATGTCAGCGCGCAACACTTCGGCGAAGCGCAATTCGCACAATCCGTCGCTGACATCCTGGAAAAGACCGGGGTCGATCCGGGATGCCTCACATTGGAGATAACGGAGAGAGCTGTGCTTGCGAAAGGCGACCTGACGATGAGAAACATTCTCGATCTTCGCGAAATGGGTGTTTCCCTGACACTCGATGACTTCGGCACTGGCTATTCCTCGCTGTTTCATCTGAAGTGCCTGCCCGTTCAAGAGGTCAAGTTGGACCGCAGCTTCATCACGGATCTTCCCCATCAGGCCAGGGACGCCGCAATCGTGAGCGCCACCATCAAGCTCGCCTCTGAACTGGGCTTGCGGGTTGTGGCAGAGGGTGTCGAACGGGCCTCACAGGCGTCGTGGTTGCGGACAAACGGATGTCAAATAATCCAGGGGTTTCTCTATGGACGCCCGGCTGCCAGACGACATCATCAGCGTGGCGCCTGACCACGACCCGTACAGGCGGACTCGTCATGATTTGCGATCGCCTCGGGCCTGTCGTGTTCGGCACCTCCTGTCGGACTTGAGCGAGGCCGGGTTCGGGGACTAAAGCTCCAACGTCAGAGTAACCCGATCCCCGGCAAACCACGTGCGCCCGTATTCCACCGGCTGACCCGCCGCGTTGACATTGACACCGGTCAAACGCAACAGCGGATCACCCTCGCGCAGATGCAGGTGCAACGCCTGCGTGACATCGGCCAGAACCGCTGTCAGCCGGGTACTGGCACGGGTGTAGTCACCCACGCCTGCGCGGGCCAGGGCCTCGGTCACGCTGCTGGTCTCGGTCAGGTGACGGTCGATCCCGGCCAGCCGCTCCAGCGGAAACATGCTCTCGAACAGCGCAATCGGCGCAGTGTCTGCCAGCGAAAGCCCGTGACAGGCACAAACCGGCGCGCCTTCGTTGATCTCCAGCGCACGGGCCTCGCCCGACGTGGCCGCGCGACACCCAACGTCAAGCACACGCTTGTCCGGCCTGCGCCCGGCGACCAGCAGATTTTCGTGGAACCGCACGCGTTCGCCAATCGGGTAATCGGTCGGCGTGGACGCGACAAAGGCTCCGGCTCCGCGCCGGGTGCGCACCAGTCCTTCGTCCACCAGCCGCGACAGCGCATGGCGCACCGTATGCCGGTTCACCCCGAACCGCGCAGCAAGCTGCGCCTCGGTCGGCAGCTTGTCTCCGGGCTGGTAGCGCCGTTCGGAAATATCCGCCCGCAGCGCCGCCGCGATGGCCTGCCAGACGGGGGTAGAAGACCGGGTGTTACGCAAATTTCACAAAACTCCACTGTCTTGGATCAGGGGATCTGGTAGGATATGTCTAGTTGTATATAGATCAGCAAAGTTGTCGAGATGAAAGACACGATCGACCAGACACCGGATCGCAAGGCGTGGATGGGCCTGATGGCCAATGCGCCACAGGGGCGCGTTACGGTTCTGCTTGAGGCCGCTCTGCCCCAACCGGCCCATACATGGCTGCGTGCACCGGAAATCGGCAGCGTCATCGTGCGCGGCCGCGCAGGCGGCACAGGTGCGCCGTTCAACCTTGGCGAAATGACGATCACCCGCTGTGCGCTCAAGCTGACCGGCGGTGAGGTTGGACACGCCTATATTCAGGGGCGCAACAAAGCGGATGCAGAAGCGGCCGCCTTGGTGGATGCGCTCATGCAGACCGGTGCAGCCACTGTCATGCGCACGAAGGTTCTTGGGCCGCTGGAGCAGGAACAGGTGGCACGTCGTACCACCCGCGCCGAAAAAGCCGCAGCCACCAAAGTCGATTTTTTCACGATGGTGCGAGGGGAAGACTGATGCAAGCCCAGACACTTGAAGGCGGCTTTGCGCACCCGGCCACCGATGCCGCCCACGCCTTTCGCGGCGTGATGGAGGCGATGGCCCGTCCCGGCACGATCCAGATATTGGCTGGCGCCACGCCTCCCGCGCCTTTGTCCGCCGCTGCGGGCGTCGCGCTACTGACACTCTGCGATACGGAAACACCGCTCTATCTGGCGGGCGAGGCTGACTGCGAATCTGCGCGCGCGTGGGTGGCGTTTCACACAGGCGCACCGATCACTGGCCCGTCGCAATGCATGTTTGCCTTGGGCACTTGGGATGCTCTGGCGCCCCAGACAGCCTATCCTATCAGGACGTCCGAATACCCGGATCGGTCGGCGACACTGATCGTCGAATGCGCAGCCCTTGCTGCCGACGGCGCATCCCTGACCGGCCCCGGCATCCGCGATAGTGCCAGCCTGTCTCTGCCGGAAATACAGGCGTTTCATGATAACGCGGCCCTTGTCCCGCTGGGATTGGATTTTGTCTTCACCAGCGGCGACCGCATCGCGGGGCTGCCCCGCTTCGGCGCGTCTGTCCCGTTGAACACGGGCGACATGGCTTGTGATCGGCGTATTTCGGCCATGTTCAAGGATCTGCCGGGCGGGCAGGTTCTGGGACCGACATTTGATTACACGCACCGGCTGCTGGATTTCAAACTCGCAGCCGAGGGCGAAGTGTCCGACGCTCCCACGCGAGAGGCTGATCAAGGCCCGGTGCCGCATGTGACCGAGTTTCTTGATCGCGAAGGCTTGATCGAAGACGCGCCACAGGACGACACCCCGCCGCCGGATCTCACGCACGAACCGTTGGAAATGCCCGCTGCTCGCGCCGACGAAGGGTTCAGCCTTGGCCTCGCCTATTCGACACGGCGTGGCTACGGGCGCAACCATGCCTTTGTGCGTGAGCTGCGAATCGGCACCGTTCCGGTCGAAATGGACATCCCGGAATTGGGTTTCGCCATCGAGATTGGCCACGTGACCCTGACCGAATGCGAAACCGTCAACCAGTTCAAAGGCTCCAAGACCGAATCGCCGCAATTCACCCGCGGGTATGGGCTGGTCTTTGGTCAGACCGAGCGCGGGGCCATATCAATGGCGCTGGTCGATCGCGCGCTGCGCTGGGAAGAGCTGGGCGAGGATTATGAGGGTGCGCCCGCGCAGGACACGGAATTCGTAGTGTATCACGCGGACAATATTCAGGCGACGGGCTTTCTCGAACATATCAAGCTGCCACATTACGTGGATTTCCAGTCCGAGCTGGAGCTTGTGCGCAAACTGCGCCGCGACATCGAGGCGCCACAGCAACGAAGGGACGCGGCGGAATGACCTATAAGCACATCGACATCCGCAGGGCGCTGATCGACTGGCAGCCGCATCGTGCACGGCAAGGCCGCGCTGGACCGGCATTGGCGGCGCATGCCTGTGCCGCCCGCATCAGGGTCCGCGCGCGAAGCGCTGGAAACCGCCCTGACGGAAAGGGCGGTGCCGTGACCTTAGCCGCGTCGGCGCTTCAGGGGCAGATCAAAGATGCCGCTCTTGTTGGAGGTGTCCGCCAACCAGCCATCCGGCCCGATCAGGTCGCTGGGCACCAGCCTTTCAAGCCGCGGCAGCAGACGGAACAGCACGGGTTCCATGGCCAGCCACACCAGAAGGGCGATCGCCGCCCACCACAGAAAAGTAATCATCAACGCAATCATAAAACCCCCGGGGTAGCGGACAGCCACTCGATGCGTTGCATTAACCACAGCAGTGAGACAGTCTTGTGACACCCTCTTCCGAATACAATTTCGTCTATCTGGACGAGCAGACGAAACGCATGATCCGCCGGACCATCCTCAAGGGTCTGGCGATCCCTGGCTACCAGGTGCCGATCCCGGAACCGCTTCGGTTTCTCGAACCGCGCGAAAGCGAGACCCGCAAGATGGACAGCCTTGAGGAATACGGCCTGATGCATGTGAAACTTTACGAGGACATCAGCCGCCACGGAAACATCGCGACATCTTACGCGTATCCGGTAAAGGTCGAAGGGCGCTACGTGATGGACGCGTCGCCGATCCCGAAATTCGACAACCCCAAGCTGGGCGATTGCCCCGCGATCCAGCTCTTCGGCGCAGGCCGGGAACAGCGCGTGAATATCGCACGTGGCTTTGCCCACGCCTATCCGGCAATGCTTCTGGATGAACCGACCGCCAGCCTCGACGCGGAAAACCGCGAGGTGGTTCTTGCCTTGATCGAAAGCGCCAAGACACGGGGCGCCGCGATCATCGGCATCTTCCATGACGAGGCCGCACGCGCCCGTGTATGTGACCGCGAGATCGATGTCAGCCGTTATACCCCCGGAGTTGCCGCATGACACAAGGACGCCTCATAGCGGTTGTTGGACCATCGGGTGTTGGCAAGGACAGCGTGATGGCCGGTATTCACGAGGCAATGCCGCGCCTTCACTTGGTGCGGCGGGTGATTACGCGGGCACCGGACCTGGGTGGCGAAGAGTATGACGCGGTCTCTGACGAGCAGTTCGCCGCCTTGCGCCGGGATGGCGCCTTTGCGGTGCATTGGGGTGCCCACGGGCTTTGTTATGGCATCCCTGTCACGGTGAAATACCAGCTGAACAAGGGCACCGATTGCCTTGTGAACTTCTCTCGAAAGACCCTCGGGGAAGCGGCCGTGGTCTTTCCGCGCTTCGTGGTCCTGAACATCACGGCGCAATCCGAGACACTGGCACAGCGTCTTTCCGGGCGCGGGCGCGAGACTGAAGACGAAATATCAGCCCGCCTTGCGCGGGCCGAAACGCCCCTGCCCGCCGGCCTCGACGTGATCCATGTCTCGAATGACGGACCGCTGGCTCAAACTGTCGCCCGCGCCGTGGCCTTGCTTCAGCCCACGAGGTTGTAGCGATGGATCAGCTCGAAACGCCCGTCGCCCCGTTCGCCGCAGAGTGCGATGCTGTCCATCACGAAGGGTGCAGGCAAATCCGGCAGCCTGTCGTACAAGATATCCCTCCATTTCGGAATGGCTTCGCGCGGCAGTCGTCCCGACAGGGTCAGGTGAAATCGAAACTCTTCCATGACATACGGATAGCCCCATTTCATCAACAGCGCCTCTTGCCGGGGGCTGAGCCCCGCCTGTCTGCGGCGTGCGAGCTCCTCCTCCGATGCCGGGCTGCGAAACCCATCAAGATCACGGACGCAGGCCTGCGCCACCCGCCGCAAGGGGGCCATGTCTCCGCGGGGTGTCAACGCCAAGAAGCGCCCCAGCGGCGTCAGGTCCAGCCCGTCGCAACAGGCTGGCGCAAGCGTTTCAGCCATCTCCGAAATGGCCGTTGCCAGGTCTTGCACGTCATGCCCCTGCTTCAGCCGAAACGGGGGTTTCAGCGTCCCATGAAACCCGTATTTGCGCGGCGTCATGGTGATATCATGCAAACCGGGCAGCTCGGGTTGACGCGCCTCGGCACCGTTTACGATATCCCAGCCCAACCAGGACGCACCAAATTCCGCCAATGGCCCTTCGGGCGGCACATAGAAAATAGCAAATCGAGTATATGACATGAATTCTCCTTTCCCGGCCTCCTCTTTGACGAAGGCATATGACAGCGACATGTCAGGTGACGTCTGCCTTGCCAATGCGCAAGTGGTGCTGCCGGATCGGGTGGTACGCGGCTCGGTCACGATCGAGAGGGGCATGATCTCGGACATCGCGGAGGGAGAAAACGTGCCGACAGGTGCGGTGGATTGTGCGGGCGATCTGGTTCTGCCCGGGTTGGTTGAGCTTCACTCCGACAATGTCGAGCGCCACATCGAGCCGCGCCCCGAGGTGGACTGGCCCCATCTTCCCGCCTTGATCGCCCATGATGCAGAGCTTGCCTCGACGGGAATCACCACCGTGTTCGATGCGTTGCGCGTGGGGTTCGTGCATACCGGCAAGGCGCGCTATATCGGTCACGCGCGCAAACTGGCCGACGAACTGCTGGCTGCGCGCGCCGATGGGCTGTTCAAAATCAGCCACTTCCTGCATCTACGGGCCGAAATCTGTTCCGAGACGCTGCTGGACGACCTTGCCGCCTTCGGTCCGGAGGATCGGATCGGCATCGTCAGCCTGATGGACCACACCCCGGGCCAACGCCAATTCCGCGATCTGACCGCGCTGAAGACCTATGTGTCCAAAAAGCGCGGCATGAATGATGCGGAATTCGCAACCCATGTCGAGACGCTGTTGGCTTTGCAAGAGCGCTTTGGCGCAAGCCACGAGGTCGGCGCCGTCGCCGAAGCGGGTCGCCTTGGCGCTGTGCTCGCAAGCCACGACGACACCACGGCCGAGCATGTCGCGAATTCCTGTGAAAGTGGTGTCGGCTTCGCCGAATTCCCGACAACGATTGAAGCAGCCCGAGCCTGCCGCACTCGGGGCATTGCGGTGATGATGGGCGCACCCAATCTGATCCGGGGCCGCTCGCATTCTGGAAATGTTGCCGCCGAAGACCTGGCGAAGGCCGGTCTGCTGGACATCGTTTCGTCGGATTACGTTCCGTCGGCGCTGCTTTTATCAGCCTTCCACCTCGCCCGCCTCTGGGATGACCTGCCACGCGCAATCGCGACGGTCACCCGCACCCCCGCGCGCGCCGCGCGGCTGGCCGACCGCGGCGCGCTGCTGCCGGGATTGCGGGGCGATGTCCTGCGCGTGCACATCGCCGGGCAGACGCCCCTTCTTCGCGGCGTCTGGAGCCGGGGCAACAAGGTCAGTTGATCGTCCAAAGTTTCGTCATTTCATCTGTTGCAACGGTGTCAAGAAACCCTACCGGTCGGGATGCGCATCGTCTTCAGTCATCCGGACAAGGACCCTCGGGCGCACCATCCCGGACCGTCCAAGACATGTCATGGGCTGCGTGCCGTCCGGATGCAACGCCCCGACATCGCGCAGAGCTTTTCAAAACCTTGACCGGGGGAACACAGGGCGCGCCGAGGACCAAGCTCCGATCCCTGGTGAACAGGCCACACAGGTTGCCAGATGCTCCGCGTGGCAAGACCAGGCTCGCATGATCTGGTTCGACGGGGGCCTGTGTCATTTCACAAGGCCTCAGAGGAAATGAGCAAGCCCTGCGATTGCAAAGGGAACCGGCAGGCTGACAAGAATACGCATCAGCGTTGCCTGTCGCCCCATGAAGGACAATTCGTAGGCGAAGATTTTCGTCGTCGAAAACAGCGACCAGGAGGTGACATAGGCAATCGCGGCCACCGGAGCGGCTCCGGCCTTGAGCGCCGCCGCACCGATGGCGAAACTGACAAAGGCCCCGCCCGGCGTCAGCGGCCCCAGGGCAATCGCCAGGACCACGGCGGTCAGTCCGGCCTCAGATCCCAACAGGCCGCGCACCTGGTCCTCCGGCAGCAATTCGGCAAAGAACCCGGCCCCGAGCAGGGCCACGAGGACCCGCGGCGCGGTGAACAGGAAGGTGTCCAGCGACGCCTCGTAGGAGGCGCGCCGCCAGTCGGAATTGGGCAGATATGACCACAACCAGAGCGCTGCGCCCCCGATCAGCACCGTTCCGATCAGGATGTTCATGCGACGCGTCTTTGCATCACCGCCCGCGCGGCCAGTCCCAGAAGAACCGGCGCCGGCAGACTGAGCATGTAGCGCGTCCAGACAAGATCGGAGGGCAGGAACGAGAATTCCCAGATCAGCGTCCGGTTCAGCCCCAGAAGGCTCCAGCCGGAAACGAAGGCGATGGTGGCCCCAAGGTCGGCCCCCGCCGCCGTCAGCCCCGCCGCCAACGGAAAGGTCATCATCGGCCCACCCGGCAAAGCGGCACCACAGGCAGCGGCCACGACCAGTCCACGCAGCCCGCTTTCCCGTCCGATCAACCGTCCCACCTTGTCGCGGGGCAGAAGCATCGGCAGCGTCGCGGCGATGAATATCCCCGCCGCGATCTTTGGCGCCAGCACCGCGATAAAGCGGAATGCTTCAGCCACGATCACGCCGGTTCGGTCCAGCCCCGAGGTCCAGGCAACGGCCACTCCCCCGGCCAAAGTAAAGACCAACAGAACCAGAAAACTGCCATCCACCACCTTTCGGGGTTTGCGCAAGGGCGGTGGATCAGCCCCGATATTTTTCAATGAAAGCATCGATGTCGAGCCTCCTTATGTCGGGCAGTGCGCGCTTGTAGGCATCATGCGACCAGTCCCAGACCGCGATCTCCATCAGCGCCTCTGCCTGCTGGTCCGAAAAGCGGCGCTTGAGAACCCGTGCGGGCACACCACCGACAACGGTATAGGGGGGCACATCCCGGGTCACAACCGCACCGGTACCGATCACGGCACCGGTGCCGATGGTCACGCCTGCGGTGATGGTCACGCCGTGCCCGATCCAGACGTCATGGCCGATGGTGACCCAGTCGGCCTTGCGCCATTCGAAGAAGTCGTGATCGTCCTCGCCCAGTCCGTAGGCTTCGGCCCGGTAGACGCTGTGATGCTGCACGGCCCGCCATGTCGGATGGTTGCCGGGATTGATCCGCGCGCCGTTCGCGATGGAACACATCTTGCCGATACTGGTCCAGACCACGTGACAGTGCTGGGTGATATAGGACCAGTCCCCCATGGAGGACGCCCGCATCGACGTGCCCTTGCCGACTTCGGTCCATGCGCCCAGCTCACAGTCGACCACGCTGGCCTCGGGGTGGATATTCGGCTCTTCGTTCAGGTGGTTCTTTGCGCCTGCGCCGCTCATGGGTTTCTCCTGTTTTGCAAAACTGTTGTGCGGGGCCGTCAACACCCCGGCCTGCATGATGATGACATCCCCTGCGACCCCGATCTCATGCGCGCGCTGATCGCGGCTGGATTGCGGCCCCGGGCGGACGTAAGTGATGCAGACGCGGCACGCGATCTGTGGGCACGCGCACCCGAGCCCTGATCTTCGGGTCTTCGTCGCACCCCGTCACGTCAGGGCGGGAACGGCAAGACGAATGGCAGGCTCCTTGAATCGAAGGACCTGGCCATCGCGGACAGCCATGGGCTCGATCAGGGCCTTCAGCGCCAAGCCCCCGCGTTCGGGAATATCGAGCCCCATCGAATGGAAACACGCCACGCGGTGACCCGGCTTTGGATTGAGCGCCGGTGCGATGTCGCGGGTGCCCAGCTTGAGGTGGTGGGCAATGTCCCATTCATGGGTCACGCCGTCGATCCGGGTCACGACCCAGCAATGGCCATCGGTGCAATGATCCGTCTTTTCCTGTGGAAAGAAGAACCCCGTGACATAACCCGCCTCTATCCCCGAGGCACGCAGGGCCGCGAGGAAATAGGTGTTGATGTCGACGCAGGACCCTTCGGTCACGCCGCACCCCAGCGCTGGCACGACATCATGGCCGTCGTTGAACCGCGCTTCGGGGTGGCCGTAGGAAAAGCGGTCTGCGGTGTGACGCGCGATGGCTTGGGCCCGGGCAAGGCCCTTGAGGTCACGGGCCGCGTCTTTCGCCTCGATGACAAGATCGTCCGCCGCGCAGGTGTACCGGGACGGTGCCGGATCGAACATCTTGTCGGGATAGGGTGCCACCTGCCCCGCATCGCAGCGCAGCCGCAAGGTAACGGACCCGGCCGGAGACCGGACGATCCCGACGGATTGGCCAGTTGTGGCTTCCGCCACAAGGTCCAGCGAAGCCTCATCGCAGCCGATCTCGACAATAGTGCCATGCGGGGTGGCGATGCCGCCGGGCACCAGAACCGCGTCCGTTCCGTCCGGAACGTCGACCGTGTAGATGACCTCGTGACTTGTCATTTCAATGCTCTCCCTTCCTGTCCACCGATCAACCGCGTCCGGATCAGCCCCGACAACCAATCGATCAGGTAGACCATGCCGATGATCAGGAAGATGATCGACCAGGCCTCGTCCCACCTGTAGGCGGCGATGCGGTCCGACAACAGGAATCCGATCCCGCCCGCGCCGACAATCCCGAGGATCGTGCCCGAGCGCACGTTGGACTCGAAATTGTAGAGGAGGATGGACAGGATCACCGGGTTCACCTGGGGCGTGATGCCAAAGCGGATCTGCTGCAGGCGTGACCCGCCCGAGGCCTTGACCCCTTCCACCGGTTTCTCAGAGGTGTTCTCGATTGCTTCCGAAAACAGCTTGGCAAAGGTGCCGATCTCACTGACCGCAATCGCGAGGATGCCGGCCAGCGGCCCAAGACCGAACGCGCGGATGAAGATCAACGCAAGGACCAGGGTTTCGAAGGCACGTATGATGTCATAGCCCCGCCGCACAGTCAGGCGCAGGATGCTTTGCCTGATGATGTTCTTGGCCCCAAGAAGTGACAACGGCAAGGCAAAGATCGCACCCAGCAGGGTGCCGAGAAAGGCAATCGCCAGCGTTTCGCCCAGACCATTCAGGACCTCCGAGAAATCAGACCAATTGTCCCAGACATGGGGCGGGAACATGAAGGACATGACGGTCCCGAGGCGCCCCAGCCCTTCCCAGATACGCGCAGGCGAAAAGTTGAAATCGTAAAGACACCAGCCAAACAGACCGATGAAAAAGGCCCAGAGCGCGTAGCGGCGGATACGGACGGACAGCGGCGCCTGGAAGGCCAGGGGCACACGGCGGCGCGCGGCGGCGATTTGTGATTGAGTCAGGCTCATGACGTGCGTTCCCCCAGTCCGATAACACGATGGCGCAGTTTTTCGGATCCGTAGTCGATGACCATGACGGTCACGAAAATGATGACGAAAAGGGCTGACAGGTCGGTGTATTCCTGAAAGCTAATGGCGACGCGGAATTCCTGCCCCAGCCCACCGGCGCCGACATAGCCAATGATCGACGAGGCACGGACGTTGATCTCGAACCGCAAGAGCGTGTAGCTTATGATATTGGGAAGTACCTGCGGCACCGCGCCATAGCGGACCTGGTCAAACCATGTCCCGCCTGCGGCCTTGACGCCTTCGAGCGGGCGCATGTCGATATTTTCGTTCACTTCGGAATAGAGCTTGCCCAGGGCCCCGGTGGCGTGCAGCCCGATGGCCAGCACCCCGGCCATCGGGCCGACTGAAAAGCAGAAGACAAATATCAACGCCCAGACCAACTCGGGCACGGTTCGCGCGATTTCGAGATAGCGGCGGGTGATCAAGAGCACCCACCTGTTGGGGGCCAGGTTGCGTGCAGCCGGAAAGGAAAGGACAAAGCCGCCGATCACGCCCAGAACCGTGGCCATGAACGCGATCAGGATTGTTTCGAACAGCAAGCCCATCCAGATCTGCCAGCGCCAGAACCACTCAGCGATATCCACACCCAGGGTGTCCCACCGCAGGGCCGGAATGGTCTTCTCGATAAATTCGCCCAAGCGCGGAATCCCAGCCGGGATGATCCAGCGCCATTCGCGCGATCCATCGGGCATGCTGACTTGCGTGACCTTGAAGAAATCCCCGATCCAGCTGGTGAACGCAAAGACAATCAGGAACAGGATCGCTCCAATCGCCCAGCTTGTGCGCATGCGGCGGCGCCTGGCGGCGAAGGCGATTTCGAAATCGGCAATGGCGCCTGTGCCCTGCGGCCGTGAGCCACTCGCAATGTCTGCGGTTGCAGTCATACTATTTTCCCCGGAGAAACGCGTGGTGGGCCTTGACCGCCCACCACTTTGTCGTGCGACGTCAGATCACGAGCCGGAGCGGCGCTCTTTCTTGATCCAGTCGCGCATGTCGACGATCCACTGGTAGCGGTCGTGGTCAACGCGGATCCATCCCTTCTGGGTGGAGTCCACACCGCCGGACATCTCGATGAACGCCGTTTTGTCCTTCTCGGGGCTTTCCATCACGGCCGTCTGCATCGCGTCCTTGAGGTCCTGCGGCAGGTTCGCACGCGCCGTCAGCGGACCGGAGGTGATCTCGGGGGACGCCCAGATATTGCAGGCTTCGCCATCGCCAATCATGCCCTTCGTGACCATGCGCTGAACGATTCCGTTTGTTTCGTTCGTCTCGTAGGTGGCGGCCGCGTCGAAGGTTCCGTTTACCACCCCCTGCACGCCGGCCTCGTGGCTGCCGGAGAAGGGGATCGCGGAGAAATAGGTCTTCGGATCCACTTCCTTGGACAGGTTGAAATATGGAACCGCGTAGCCGGAGGTGCTGTCGGGATCGGCAAAGGCCAGAACCTTGCCTTCGAGCGCGGCGATGTCCTCCAGACCGCTGTCGCAGCGGGTGACAATGACGGAATAATAGCCGGTCGATCCGTCGTTCTGGACGCGGGACACCAGCGGTTCCACGCCGGCATCGGTCGCGGTGTAAGCCGCAGCATAGGCGGCAGAGCCGAGAAACGCGAACTCGATCTGGTCGGCGGCCAGCGCCTGGATCACGCCATCATAGTTGCCGGCTGTGAAAATCTCGACCTCGACGCCGAGTTCCCGCTTGAGATATTCCTCGAACGGCGTGTAGCGCGCGATCCGGTCTTTTTCGTTCTCGCCCGACAGGATGCCGAACTTCAGAACCTGGTAATCTTCTTTCCAGCCGTCGGCGAGCGCCGGGGCCGCAATAAGGGCCGCGAGAGCGGTAGCAGTGATGAAACGCATGTGATTGTCCTCTTTGCGTTAGCAGGGGAGCACCTTTTCGGTGTCTGTTGTTATGATACGACGAGGGCTCAGGCAGGCTGAGCAAACTGGCCGGTCGGGCGGGCGGCGGTCGACGTGACGGATTCGTTGAACTCGGCCAGCCCTTGCAGCCCATAGATGTCGCGCACCACATCGTCGGTCAGCTGCCGCGCGGTCCCGTCGAAAAAGACGCGTCCCGCACGCATGGCGATGATGCGATCACAGTAGGCGCGCGCCGTATCCAGCGTGTGAAGGTTGACCATGACGGTCAGCCCGTCTTCGGCGTTGATTTGCTTGAGTCCATCCATGACCAGCGTCGCATTGGCCGGATCAAGCGAGGCGATCGGCTCATCCGCCAGCATGATTTTCGGTTGCTGTACCAAGGCCTTGGCGATGGCCACCCGTTGCTGCTGGCCGCCCGAGAGCGTTCCTGCGCGTTGCAATGCCTGGGGCACGAGATCGAGACGGTCAAGCGCCCGAATGGCCAATGCGCGCTCTTCGTCGGTGAATTGCGCGGCCATGGACGACAGGAATCCATGCTCTGCCAACCGTCCGATCAGCACATTGGTTAGCACATCCAGCCGATCCACCAAGTTGAATTGCTGGAAGATCATCGCACAGCCCCGGCGCCAGTCCCGCAGGGCCTTGCCCTTCAGCGCGGTAATCTCGGAACCCTGAAACGAAACCGACCCTGAACTGGGCTCGACAAGACGGTTGATCAATCGCAGCAACGTGGACTTTCCGGCACCAGAGCGCCCGATGACGCCAACGAATTGCCCCGGCTCGACAGAGAGCGAGACGTTGTCGACTGCTGTGGTGTCTCCGAATTGGCGGGTCACGCCGGATAAGATCAAGTTGTCGGTCATTTGTGCCCCCAAACGCGGATGTCTTAATCATCCGGATGAATATGGGGGGCAACTTGGCGGCAGTGTGTTACAGGTGCTTAACCTGCCCGTGACAATTTGGTAAAAGCCCCGCTGGCAACGGCGGTCGCGAGGTCGATCATGCCATTTGAATAGATCGTCCGCCCAGCGCGCAGAGTCGTGGCGACGCAGCCCCTGGGATCGACAAGGACCAGGTCCGCCAGCTTGCCGATCGAGATCTCGCCGCGATCGGCCAAGCCAAGCGTTTTCGCAGGATTGGCCGATGCAAGACGGACCGCTCCCGGCAACCCGTCCGGGTCCTGCTGTGCCAGCGCCGTGATCGCCGGCAGGATCGCGGCAGGGTGGTAATCGGCGGCCAGTATGTGCAGCAGCCCTGCGGCATGTGCCGCGCGCGCGGACAGGTTGCCGGAATAGCTTTGCCCCCGCATGGCGTTGGGCGCCCCCATCGCAATCATCAATCCGCGTGCCACGGCGGTCCGGGCCGCTTCCAGTGTCACTGGAAACTCGCTGATGACCGCGCCGATATCTGCCATCAGGTTGGTCTTTTCCACCGTGTCATCGTCGTGGCTGGCCATGGCAATGCCGCGCGCGCGGCACAGCCTGGACACGGCATTGAGGGTCTCCAATAGCTGCTCGGGGGGGATCGCCGCGTCCATGCGCGCCTGAATGTCGGCGCGCGCCTGCGCTTCGGAAACGCCTTGTCCATGGGCGCGGTAGGCCACCAGCTTTTCGAGGTTGCGGTACTGGCCCTGCCCAGGTGTATGATCCATCACCGAGACGAGATCGACCGCACCCGCGTCCAGCAAGCCCTCCAGCGCGTCAATGGCATCTGTATAGGTCATGTCGAACCGTGCGTGAATGCGATGATCCACGCGCAAGCCGTTCAGGCTGTCCTTCAGGGCGCGGATGATATTGCTGGTATGCTCGAACGACCGGCGGTCGCCATCCTTGGCACTGCGCGAGAAAGAGACGCCAGCATAAGCGGTTGTCACACCCGAGGCGGCCAGCCGTGCATCGAGATGCGCCACCGCCACATCCATCGGGAAATCGACCCGTGGACGCGGCTCCAGTTCCAGCTCGATCATGTCCCCGTGCATGTCGATGAACCCGGGATACAGCGTGTGGCCAGGTGCCCTGATGCCATCCTTTACCGGAGCTTCTGCAATATCCGCGATAAGCCCATCCTTGATACCAAGCGCCCCGTTTTCGATGACACGGTCCGGCAGGACAATTCGAACATCAGACAACCACATTTTCGCGTTCCTCCAAAGATTTCACGTCCGGGGTCAGATCGATTTCGCTGTCGATCAGTTGCGCAACGTCGCCGGGATGGTGGAAGACGCCGACCATCGCTGTGCCCCTGGATTTCAACTCTGAGAGCCGGTCGATCAACGCCGCGCGGGCGGACGCATCCAGCGAAGCAGTCGGTTCATCCAGAAGCAAGAGCCGTCGTGGCAGGATCAGAGCGCGGGCGAGGTTCACTTTTTGCTGTTCCCCTCCCGAGAAAGTGGTGGGATAGGCCGCCCAAAGCGTCCGTTTGACGCCGAATGCATCAAGCCAGTGTCGCGCCTGCTCTAGCGCGTCTTCCTGCGCCACGCCCGACAGGCGCAAGGGTTCGGCCACCAGCGCTTCGGCGCTGACGCGGGGCCGCGCGGTCAGGAACTGGGTGACAAAGCCCATTTCCGTCTTGCGCAGCAGGCTGACATCCACATCCGCCGCGCGGGCCAGATCAATGACACCGTGGGAAGAATGAAACAGGATCTCGCCTCCGCCGGGCAGGTACGACCTGTAAAGCGCGCGCAAGAGCGTGGACTTGCCTGCGCCGTTGCGTCCCTTGAGCAGCAGAAACTCTCCCGCGCGAAGCTGGAAGGAAATATCGTCAAAGGCGGCCATCTGCGCACCCAGGTGGTGCATGGTAAAGCCTTTGGATAGGCTGCGAACCTCCAGAACAGGCGCATCGCGATTGAATTGAGGGGTCATTCGCCTGCTCCTTGAGTGGTCGCATGTTCGAACCATCGAACCGGTTCCCACTTCGATTGAAAATGCTCAGGTGTCATAGCTTTGCGTGCACCAATTGTTGTGTGTAGCTGTGTTGCGGATCCTGGAAGACCTGATCGGCCAGGCCTTCTTCAACCACCGCCCCGCGCCGCATGACCATCACGCGATCCGACAGGGTGCGGATCACGCCAAGATCGTGGCTGACGATGACCATGGTAATCCGGCGTTCCTGTTGCAGCCGTTTGAGCGTGTCAAGCACCAGCGCCTGTACGCTGACGTCCAGCCCCGTGGTGGGTTCATCCAACAGCAAAAGCGCGGGCTCGAGCGCGATGGCCTTGGCCAGCTGCACCCGCTGCTGCATGCCGCCCGACAGCTCGATGGGCGGGGCATCCATGCGGTCGAGCGGAAACTCGGACGCGTCGAGCGCATTGCGCGCCTTGTCCCGCAAGACCTCGAAACGGCGTTCGCCCGCAACCAGAAGACGTTCCGCCACATTGCCGGACGAGGAATGACCCATCAAAAGGCCAAGATGCGGGTTCTGATAGACGATGCCGATCCGCGTCGCGCACAGCATCCGGCGCCCGTAACGGTCCAGATCGAACAGGTTGCCCTGCACATCCGGCAAGTCCAGCGAATAACTGCCTGCGTCCGGGGTTTCCTCAAGGTTAAGGCAGCGCAGGAAGGTGGACTTTCCCGACCCGCTTTCGCCCACGATTCCCAGAACTTCGCCGGGATAAACCGTGGCCGAGACATCACGCAGCGCCTGCACATCGCCATAGGATTTCGACAGGTTGCGCGCCGTGAGAAGAGGTTTGGTCTCGACAAATCGGGGGGCATCTAGCGTCAGCGTCATTGGGCCATCTCCCCGTCAGTGTACCAGGTCTCGCCGATCCGGGCCGCGTCGCCGTCGCGGCGGTGGATCGTCTTGACACCCAATTCGCTGTCCGAGACCTCAAAGCTCGACGTGCCATCCTCCTGCGGGATTTCATTCATGAAGAACCCACGCGCGCCCGAACGGGTGCAGACCAGCCTGCCGTGGTCCTCCACCCGGAAAGGCACATCGTCAAAGACCAGTGGTTCCACACGTGTATAGGGCGGCACCGCGTGCAGTCGTTTTTCGCGGCCGGCTGACAGGATCGTGAGATGCGCCGCCATATCCATCTTGGGCACGTCCCAGCGCGGAATCGGAGAGGGCGTCATGACGAAGCGACCGTTGACAAGGCTTGGATAGCTGGCCCCCTGCATCACCCGGCCCGAGCGCACGATCTGTTCGTAGAGCTGCAACCACATGCGCCCGTAATCCGCATCCGCGTGCATTTGCCGGGCGATGGACATGTTTGGCTGCACCGGGCGCAGGGGTTCGGGGTTGGGCACCTGCAGGACAAGCACCTGATCCTCGCGCAGCTTTTCCTCGGGGATGCGGTGGCGCGACTGGATGAGATCGGCCTCCAGCGTGTCCATGGTGACAGGTGCGCCCGACACCCGCGCCAGAAACTTGCGGATCGAGGCGGCGTTGACGCTGTCATCGGCGCCCTGGTCGATCACCTTCACGCGCATGTCCGGGTTGATGAGCGTACAGGAGACCTGCAATCCGCCGGTGCCCCAGCCGCGCGCCATGGGCACCTCGCGGCTGGCATAGGGGATCTGGCATCCGGGCACCGCGATGGCCTTGAGCGTCTTGCGCCGGATCTCGCGTTTGGCGGAGGCATCGAGGAATCCGTAGGACATCGGCTCCCAAGACTTTGTCAGCGTTTCAAGGCTCATTCTGCGGACTCCACCTGTGGGGAAATGTCGGTCTTGGGGGCGCGTTTGGCCTGTGCCGCCTTCTTGGCTCTGGCGTCGTGCATGGCATCGAGGCTGGACTGGAAGGTGACGTAGTGCGGCAGCTTGAAGTGGATGCAGAAGCCCGAGCTTTCGACGCCTTCGGTGTGATAGAGGAAGAATTCCTCCTCTGTGGCAGACCCTTTTGGCGCACCCTTGGCGTTCAAATCCAGCGTCGCAGCCGCGATCACCTTGACCTCGTTCCAGCCAAGGGTCGCGGCATAGCCCAAGCCAAGGTCCGAACCGCTTTTCGAGACAACTTCGGCCTGACTCACCTTGACGCGGCCAGCGCTGAATTCGGTGCCGCGCGGATGACGGACGCGGATATCGGCTTCGGCCAAACGGAGTTCATTGACCGTCGGATGGTTCTGCCCGTAGCCCCGCTGCGCGGCGTATCCCAAGGCGAGAACGCCGCCGGTTTCGGCCCGTGCAAGGCTTTGCAGCGTATGGGCGCGCTTGGCCGGAAAGAGAAGCGGCTCTCGCGTGATGTCAGAGATGGTATTGCCGCTGGCCGTGTCTGGCTCAGGCGCCGTCAGCAAGTCGTTCTCGGCCTGCCATGCGGCGACAGACGGCTGCTGCGCAGGGGAAGGTCGGGATGCCGGCTCGACCGGGGTCGGCAGGAAATTCGCACCCGACAACACCTCGGTCGCCAGAATACGGTGCGCATAGTCCAACGTCGGTCCGAGCACCTGCCCGCCTGGAATATCCTTGAACGCCGCCGAGATGCGGCGATGGGTGAACAGGTTTTCCTGTGTGACCGGCTCGGCCACGGTCAGGCGGGGTTGCGTCGTGCGCCATGCCCGCAAGAGCAACACAGCCTCATAGAGCTCACCCCCTGTTTGGGCCAGGGCCAAAGCCGCCAGGTCCTCGTCATAGAGCGAGGCCTCCCCCATCACCCGGTCCACCAGGTAGGGCAGCGCCTTGCGCATTTCGGCCACCCGGTCGGCCGTGATCTCTCCCATCTCGGCCCGGAACAGGCGCTCGGATTGTTCTATCGCCCGCTCTCCGCCCCGGGTTGCCACATAGGCCATCAGATCACCTCCACTTGACTCGAGCGCGGTACGCCCAGAACCTGCGCACCCGCCACAAGGAAGAGTTCGAACCCCATCGGGTAGCGCATCAACCGCGCCCGCATTTGCCAGAAGCCATCCGGCAGCCCGGCCACTTTCACGTCAACCGCGCCGTTGCAGCCCGGACCGCTTATCCGCAGGGTCGCCCCCTGTCCAAGTCGTGCGTTGCACACCAGCGTCGCGCCCGTTTCCGGATAAAGATCGGATCCCAGGGCGATCTGCCTCAAAGCGTCCGCGCCCGGCAGCATGTCAAGAAACAGGTGATCGGCTTGCTCTTGTGTCACCAAAGCGGCACCGGTGGCGGCCGCAATCCGGGCAAGATCAGGGTCGGCGCAGTGGACATTACATTCGCGGTCCAGCAGCGCCTCGACGATCCCCGCCTGCCCTGGTGCGGGCAGATCACGGGTCAAACCGGGGCGCGACAGGGCCCACATGAGCGCCTCGAAGGTGGCGTTGGTGCGCGCCTCGAACTCGGACGGAGCGGGGTGGGCTGTCATCAGAAGGTCTCCATATCCACGCGTGTCGCCTCGACCCGGCACAGCGTTTCGCGATCCGTTTCGGCCTGCGCCGCGGATTCCGCTTCAAGAAAGGCGGCGCAGGCCGGTTTGGCCAGACCCAACGCGACCGCCAGATCGATCAGCGCCATGGCCATCGCAGCCTCGAGATCACGGCCCCGGCGCATCCCGTAGCCGTCCTGGCCGCCCGCCGTGATGCGCGCCTCACTCATCAGGATTTCACCAAGGTGAAAATGGGTACCCTGCGCGGTGTCACGCATGGGCAGCATCACAAGGCCGGTGCGGTTGTCCAACACTTCGACCTCGGGCAAGGCTGGGATCAGGTTTTCGGCGAAGGCTTTCAGTCGGGCGTCATCGGCGCGCGCCAGCGTTGTCAGAAGCGCAGCATGGCCCCATCCAGGCAGCGTGTCGGGCAAAGTGGTCACGGGTCGGTCTCCATGTTGGAAATGTCAAAAGTGACCCGCGCTGCGGACCAGATCACCTCGCTATAGGCGATCGGCGCACCGCCCAGATCCGCATCGATGGCCTGCACGACGATCACCGGCATATCCGGGTGTTGGTTCAGCATTTGCGCCTCATCGGCGCGGGCCGGCCGCGCATGGATCTGCGTACTGGCACGTTTGTAGTCCTCGATGCCGTAAGACGCATAGACCGCACTGACCGATCCCATGATCTCGCGCCGGTCCGAGAATTCCGCGAATCGGGCCGCCTCGTGGTAAATAGTCCCGAAAGACACCGGGACGTCGTTCGCAAAGGAACGCCTGCGGGTGGCGATCACCTCCGTGCCTTCGTCCAAAGCCAGCGCTTTCGCGATCCGAGGTGACGCCGCGCAGGTCTCGGCCCAGAGTCTTTCGCCGGTCACATCCACGCCTTGTGCGGTCATGTTGCGCCGCATCCGGGTGCGTGGGCCGATGGTGTACGTCAGGCGTGGCCGACTTTGCACGAAAGTACCGCGTCCCTGTTCGACGCTCAGCAGGCCCTCTTTGCCCAGCTCGATCACAGCGCGCCGTATCGAGTGTCTTCCCGCGCCATAGGCTTGCGCCAGCTCTGGCTCTGTGGGTAATTTAGTACCTGGTTCCAGCACGCCGCTCTCGATATCCTGTTTAATGGCTGCGCGAATGTTGCGCCAACGGTCTCTTATCATAGCTCTATTCATCCGAATGAATTTTCAATAGGCCTTGGATGTTACATCTATGTGTCAATTGCAAAACAGTTTCATTGATTCTCGATTATGAGAATGGCGATCGGCCCGCCCGTCGATTGCGCCACGGTCACTGACAGTCGCCCGACCCAATCTGGACACTGCATTCGTCAGGTCGTCGGGGCCGTCCATGTCAAGAGGCCGGAAATTTTCGGCTTGCCCTTGAGGACGGTCTGTCCATTTCCAGGCGCGATGCAGGGAGGCCGCGGCGGCCCGAAATCACGGGCTGTCGGACATCGCGCGGCTGACCGAACCCATGCCATCTTCGCCCTCAGGTCCGCCGCAGCATCTTGGACAGGTTACCCCAACTGCGGGTGTTCACGATATTCTCTGCCGCAAGCCAGCCGCGCCGGGCCTGGTCGATGCCGTAGCGCATGTTGTCCAGCCCACCGGTGCTATGCGCATCGGTGGAAATCGCGATATCCACCCCCGTCTCTGCTGCCAGCCGGCAATGAACATCCTTCAGATCAAGACGGATCGGGTTGGCATTGAGTTCGAGCACGCAACCCCGGTCCTTCGCGGCCGCCAGAACCTGTTCCATGTCGAGGGCAAATGCCTTGCGTTCCCCGATCTGCCGCCCGGTTGGATGTCCGATGATCGACACCAGCGGGTTGTCCATGGTGCGGATTAGACGCTCGGTCTGCTTGTCTTCGGACAGGTCGAGTTTTGAATGGACCGACGCAACAACAAGGTCGAGCCGTTCCAGGAGCTTGTCTGGAAAATCGAGGCGTCCGTCCTCCAGAATATCGACTTCGCAGGATGCCAGAAGGCGGAAGCCGTGAAACTCGTCATTCAGTTCCGCGATTTCATCCACCTGCCGATGGAAAGCGTCCTCGCTCAGACCCCCGGCCTGCGTCTGGCTTTTCGAGTGATCGGTGATCGCGAGATATTCATAGCCCTTGTCTTGCGCCGCCTGCGCCATTTCTTTCAGACTGTTCTTGCCGTCAGACGCGGTTGTGTGGGCGTGCAGATCGCCCTTGATGTCCTCTGATTCGACAAGTTCCGGCAACTCCCCGTTTTCGGCGGCTTCGATCTCGCCACGGCTCTCGCGCAGAACCGGATGAATCCAAGGCAGGTCGATCCCGTCATAAACCTCTTCCTCGGTCGCACCGGCAATTCGCGTCTCGCCATCGAAGAGGCCGTATTCATTGAGCTTCAGTTCGCGGTCCTGCGCGCGCCGGCGCCCGGCGATGTTATGCGACTTCGAGCCGGTGAAGTAATAGAGCGCGGCACCCCAGCTTGGTTCCGGGATGACACGCAGGTCCACCTGAAGGCCCGATCGCAGCGTGACAGTCGAGCGGGTCTTGCCCTTTGACGCGATATCCTCGACCTCGTCATACTCGGTGAAGCAGTCGATGATCGCGCTGCCATCCTCGCCTTGCACGAGAATGTCCAGATCGCCGACCGTCTCCTTGCGGCGGCGGTAGCTACCGGCGATCTCGGCTTTCGAAACGCCCTCGATATTGCGGATCCACTCCATAAGCGGCGCGGCGAAATCCTCGGCCACGTCCAGCCGCAGCCGCTCGTCCTCGATCACGCCCTCTTTCAACTCCTTGCGGATACGGGTCTGGGTCTTCTCGCCAAACCCTTCGATTTCGGCGATGTCACCCTCCTCGGCCGCGTCCCTCAGATCGTCGACCGATGACAGGTCCAGCGCCTTGAACAGCGCCCGCGCGCGTTTCGGCCCGATACCGGGGATGCGCGTGGCCTTGACGATGGCTTCCGGCACATCGTCAGAAATCTCTTCCAGAAGCGGCAGTTGCCCTGTCCGCACGATCTTGGCGATCTTTTCGGCAAGGTCTTCACCTATATCGGGCAGGTCCGACAGGTCTGCGCCTTCCTCCAGCATGTCCTCCAACGACCGGCCAAGGTCGCGGATGGTGTCGGCCGCGTTGCGATAGGCCCGCACACGAAACCTGTTGGCGTCCTCGATTTCCAGAAGATCCGCCACATGGTCGAAAATCGTGGCGATCTCGCTGTTATGTACCGGCATACCCCACCTCCTCAGCCCAGCATCTTTGCAAATGCGTCCTCATCCAGCATCTCGACACCTTCTTCGCGCGCATCCTCGCGTTTCGAGCCGGGGTCGGTGCCGACGACAACGTAGTCGGTATTGCCACTCACACTTGACGTCACACGCCCACCGCGGCGCTCGATCTCCTCGGTCGCCTCCTCGCGCGTCCATTCCTCCAGCGTGCCGGTCAGCACGAATGTCTGGCCTTCCAGCGACCGACCCGCCCGCTCGACGGGCTGCGGCGCGACACCGGCGTCCAGCAGTCGCGCGACCACGTCACAGTTGCGTTCTTCAGCGAAAAACGCGGCCACGCTCTGCGCGGTTTCCGCGCCGATGCCGCCGATCTCCTCGATGTCAGACGCGCTCGCCTCCTTCACGGCCTCCAGGGTTCCGAAGGCCATGGCCAGCCGACGCGCTGCGTCTGCGCCCACATGAGGAATGCCGAGCGCGCGGAGGAACCGGTCCAGCGGCACCTCGCCGCGCGCATGAATGGCGTCTTGAAGCGCCTCGGCGGAGGCCTCCGCGAAACCATCGACCGCGGTCAGCTCCTCCACGGAAAGATCGTAGAGGTCCGCGATATCCTTAACCATATCCCGCTCGACAAGCTGCTCGGCGGTCTGTTCCCCGAGGCCCTCGATATCCATGGCCCCCCGCGCACCGTAATGGACCAGTTTCGCGGCAAGCTGCGCGGGGCAGGCCACGCCCGCAGGGCAATACGTCAGTGGCCCACGCCGCTCGACCCTGGCGCCACAAGAGGGGCAGCGGTCTGGCATCTCGAACGGGTCGGACCGCTCCACGCCCGGTTTCGGCACACGTTCCGCCACTTCGGGGATCACGTCGCCCGCGCGTTCGATCCGGACGGTATCGCCGACACGCAGGTCATTGCGGTGGACTTCCTTGATGTTGTGAAGGGTCGCCCGCGCCACCGTCACGCCGCCCACATCCACCGGGTCAAGCAGCGCAACCGGCGTCAGGGCACCGGTGCGGCCGACCCCGACCACGATATCCGCAATCCGTGTCTCCACTGTTCTGGGCGGGAATTTCCAGGCGATCGCCCATCTGGGGCTGCGGCTGCGCTGCCCCAGTTTTTCACGTGCCTTGCGCGCGTCAAGCTTCAGCACGATTCCGTCGATCTCGTAATCGAGTTCCTCGCGCCGATCCTGCATGTCGTCATGAAACGCTTCTGCATCCTCGAGAGTCTCACAGCGCGCCCTGTCTCCGAGAACCGGAAAGCCGAGATCGCGCAGCGCCTCGAGCAGCTCCCGCTGGCCGGGGGCGTTTTCCGTATCGATCCCGGTGGCATCGTAGAAGGTGACAGCGAACCGGATGCTTTCGGCCTCGGACGGGTCGAGCCGCCGTAGGATACCGGCAGCGGCATTGCGCGGATTGGCGAATGGCGCGTCTCCGCGCTCCACGCGGGCCTTGTTGACCTTCTGAAAGCTGGATTTGGGCAGGATCACCTCGCCCCGCACAGCCAGGTCTGCACGAACCTCGTCCGCCTCTTTCAGCCTCAGCGGAAGCGCATGCACCGTGCGAAGCGTGTGCGAAATATCCTCGCCCGTCTGCCCGTCACCACGGGTCGAGGCACGGCAGAACCGCCCTTCCTCGTAAACCACCTCGATGGAGAGGCCATCGAACTTTGGCTCTGCCAGCAGAGTGACGTCGTTGTCTCCCACAGTCTCGCACACCCGGTCGATGAAATCTGCGATCTGATCCTTGTCGCGCCCGGCATCCAAACTGAGCATCGCGGTCACGTGCTCGACCTTGCCAAGTTCGGATTCCGGCTCTGCGCCGACACGCTGCGTCGGAGAGTCCGGCGTCACGATTTCGGGATGATCTTCCTCAAGGTCTTCCAGCTCGGCGAAGAGCCTGTCGTATTCCCGGTCCGAAATCTCGGGCTCATTCTCGACGTAATACAACCGATCATGGCGATTGATCCGCTCGCGGAGTTCCTGGGCCCGCTTGGCGGCATCAGACATATCCGGCATAGGCAATCAATTCCTGGCGCGCGCCCGTCGCGCATCAAAGGGTTGGAGAGCGGGACGCATGAATGCACATCAACACACCCCGCTTTTGCCCGACCAGGGGCGGACGCCGTAATGGCACGATCCGTCCGCCCCTGGCCGCGACAATGGCGTCAACCGGCCACGGGCGGCACCGCATACCACGGCCAGGCGATGGCCAGCAGTCCCAGCCAGAAGAACACCAGAAGAAGAATGGCAAGCGCCGCTGCAACGCCGCTGGGCGCGTAGCGCCATCCACCGCCCCGGCGATAGACCCATCGCTCCCTCGTATAGGGCCAGGTGGGCCAAGCAAATACGGTGACAAGCAGCAGGAAGACAAAGAACCAGAACCAGAAAATATCGATCATGTCAGACCTCGGTCATTTCATTGTTTAGAGTTGCGAAAACCTGCACGCCTGATGTCCCGTCCCTGCGCCTGCCTTCGGCGCTGGAAGTGCGTCTTGCAGCGAAAAGCCGGCGAGACATTGTGGCGTCACAGGTGAAGCGGACGGGGCTGGTCTCGCCGGGATTGAAATCCGGACTTGTCGGTATCGGCATGAACATCTCCTTTGCTTTCTCGGGGCGGGGTATCTGGCAGCCCGGCTGTGCGCGGCTCTGTCTCAGGTCCCGAAGGGATAGGTCTCGGGCAGCCCCTTTGCCCGACCGGCTCCGAGCGGCGAAACCGCCGTTGTTTCATCCACCCAGATATATTCATTGAACTGACGCGGCAGTTCGGCCTCGAAGTAGTGGCTGGCAAGCTCGGTCTCGGGGCGGTAGATCACCCCGATTGCCCGCTCCAACCTCGGCTTCGACAATTCCGTCGCGACATCCAGTTCGCGTCCCGCTCGCAGCGGCAGGATGAGCCCCGGCAGACCGGAGAGGTGGAATTGCCGCTCATAGCTTTGCGCGTGGGCGGGACTGACCTTCTTGACCTCCATGGGCCCGTTCCAGTCACTGGCCGCGGCGACCGTGCCATGATCGGTGCCCATCCCGATGCGGTAGCTTTCGTTGCCGAACCCGCGCGCGCAAAGTTCGCCAAGGTTGCGCTCCCCCCGGCGTGACATTTCTGTCGCGCGGGCATCGCCGATATGCGAATTATGCGCCCAGACCACCGCGCGCGCACCGTCTCCGTGGAAATTCATCACGTTCTGGAGGGTCTGGAACATGTGATCGTCGCGCAGGTTCCACGACGCGCGGGAGCCGTAGTACATGATCCGGTAATACTTCTCCGCATTGGCCACGAGCGCAGCGTTTTGCGCCGCATCCAGAAAGCGCTCACCGTCGCTCAGCGCGTATTCCTGGCGATTCTGCATCAGATCGACCAGCATCGCGGTCACATCTTCCTCACAGTTGCGAAAACTATCGCTCAGGGCCGCGTGGCCATACGCCGCCGGATCGGCTTCCCAAGGGCTGAGACAGCCATAGCGGTGACGCGCGATCCGGGCGAGTTCGGGGTCCACATCCTCCAGATAGTCGATGGTCGCCTGCGCCGAGTTGAAGAGGCTATAAAGGTCGAGGCCGTAAAACCCAGCCCGCGTCTGCGGGGCGCGCGACGCGTTCCAGTCATGCAGCCAATCGGCAAAGGCCCGGACCTCTTTGTTGCGCCACGTCCAGGTGGGGAAACGGGCAAACGCCTCCCACTCCGACGGTGGCGTTTCGCGGTGGCGCACGTAGTGGTCGATGCGGGCGGCGTCGGGCCAATCGGCCTCGGCGGCAACAATGGTAAAGCCCTTTTCCTCGATCAACCGTTTCGTGATGAGCGAACGCATCCGGTAGAACTCTGACGTGCCGTGGCTCGCCTCGCCGATCAGCACGACCCGGGCATCGCCAATGCGATCCATCATCATGTCGAGCGGCGCGCTCTTCACGTCTTCGAAGGGCTCGGCATGTTCACGGATCATGCCCGGCAGACCTTCTGCCTGGCGCGGACGATGCTGGATCAGGCGGGGCGGGGCCGTCTGCATATCCGCCAGCTCGCCTTCCCAGCCCTGGTCCCCGATCAGGGGCACGAACCGCACATCGGCCAGATCTTCGCGTTCGAATTGCCCCTTGTCGCCCCGTGTCACGCGCACCAGTTCCTGCGCGCGCTGATCGGCGCCCACCGGCACGACCATGCGCCCCCCGGTGGCGAGTTGGGACTTGAGGGCTTCGGGCAGGCGCGGCGCCCCGGCTGACACGAGGATCGCATCGAACGGCGCTTCGTCCTGCCAGCCCCGTGTGCCGTCCCCGTGAAAGATATGGACATTGGTGTAACCGGCGTCGTGAAGCGCCGCCGAGGCTTTGGAGGCCAGTGTTCCGTGCCGTTCGATGGCAAAAACCTCGCCAGCGATCTCGGCCAGAATGGCGGCGGCATAGCCCGACCCGGCGCCGATCTCGAGCACCTTTTCACCGCCCTTGAGACCCAGCCCCTCGACCATGTAGGCCACGATGTAGGGTTGCGAGATGGTCTGGTCCGCGTCGATGGGCAAAGGGCGGTCGGAATAAGCCTCGCCTTTCAAGCGGTCCGGCACGAAACGCTCGCGCGGCACGCGTCCCATCGCATCCAGAACCAGCGGATCACTTACCCCGCGCGCGCGGATCTGGCGTTCGACCATCTCCGTGCGAAGATCCTCATAATCCGTCATGTCACATCTCCTTTCTGGGTCACCCTTGAGTGCAGAATGGCAGCCGACCGGGGCTACCCTCGGGCTGCGGTCTGTCCGGTTCGACTCTGGGTCGGAACCTCCGGTGGCGGACCGGGCGGCACTTCTCCGGGGGGCTGTGGCACGTCTGGCGGCATTTCGGGCGGGATTTCCCCCGGCGGCTCGGGATATTCATCCGGCGGGTTTGGTGGCCTCTCTTTTGGGGGCGCGACCGGCTCTTCCGGTGGCGCAGGTTCCGGCGTCGCAGGCTCGGGGGGCTCCCCCTCAAAGCCAAGTGTTTCGCCGTTTTGCCGAGGAGATTCGGATTTTATCGCCATGAAAAGTGCTTTCCCTTGTCAGATTCGCAGGAACCCTGAAGCAAATGCAGGGTCTCACGCATTGATCACGGTTAAACGCTTCGCCCTGCGATCCTTGCGAGGTCATCCGAGAGCGACACTCCGATCAAGGCTGCCACACAGCGGGGACGTCCCGCCGCGCAACAAGGTGAGCGAGCCCGTTCGGGGGGACCGGCACCCCACCTGACGCGCTGCCTCATGCCGCTGTTGCAGTACAAGTCGATCCATCCCGACGGTTCAGATGTCTCGAACAGCCTCACCACGCCGCATTTCGGGCGTGCCGTGTCTCAGGGGCGCGGCCAACACCGGGATACCTCGGCTGTCGCTCATTCATGCGTTGATTTAACTTCGATCAAGGCCAACGCCGGCCCCCTTGCAGTACCGTCGACGCGCAAGCAGCGGAGGCGGCACATGCAAGTGCAGGACAAGCCAGCGCAGGACAAGGACGTGGGCCACATCATCGCCATCGAAGGGGGCATCGCGGATGTCCGCTTTGCGCATGGCCTGCCGATGATTGCGTCGCGGCTTGTCACGCTGAGCGATCCGGAAATCACCATCGAGGTAGCCAGTCTGCCCGCGCATGACATCGCTCGCGGCCTGGTGATGAATCCGAGCGGCGATCTGCGCTTGGGGCTGGAAGTGAAGAACACTGGCCAACCCATCGAAGTGCCGGTCGGCGAGGCGGTGCTGGGGCGGATGTTCAATCTGTTTGGCGACACCATCGACGACGGCGACCCGTTGGACGATGTCGACCGCTGGCCAATCCTGCGCGACCCGGTGCCTTTGTCGCAGCGCCGGGTCGAAGGCGATGTCTTCGAGACCGGGATCAAGGCGATTGACCTGCTCAGCCCGCTTGAGCGCGGCGGCAAGGCGGGGCTTTTCGGCGGGGCGGGCGTCGGCAAGACCGTTCTAATCACCGAGATGATTCACAACATGGTCGCAGCATATGAAGGCGTCTGCCTGTTTTGTGGCATCGGCGAACGCTCCCGCGAGGCCGAGGAGCTTTACCGCGAGATGGGGGAAGCTGGTGTTCTGGACAATACGGTTATGGTGTTCGGTCAGATGAACGAAAGCCCCGGCGTCCGGTTTCGCGTTGGCCATGCCGCGCTGACCATGGCCGAGCATTTCCGCGACGAGCAGCGCCGCGATGTTCTTGTGCTGATCGACAACATCTTTCGCTTTGTGCAGGCGGGATCCGAGGTGTCGGGGCTTTTGGGGCGGATGCCCAGCCGGGTGGGATATCAGCCAACACTTGGCACCGAACTGGCCGAACTTGAAGAGCGAATCTGCTCGACCGATCGTGCCGCCATGACATCCATTCAGGCGGTTTATGTGCCCGCCGACGATTTCACCGATCCGGCCGCCACGCATACGTTCTCGCATCTGTCCGCCTCGATCGTGCTGTCGCGCAAGAAAGCATCCGAAGGGCTTTATCCCGCCATCGACCCGCTGCAATCCTTTTCGCGGATGCTGACCCCCAGCACCGTCAGCACAGAACATTACCGGGTGGCGCGCGAGGTGCGCAACACGCTGGCGGAATACGAAGAGCTGAAGGACATCATTGCCATGCTCGGGTTGGAGGAGCTGTCGGAAAAGGACCGCGCCACCGTGCGGCAAGCGCGTCAGCTCGAGCGGTTTCTGACCCAGCCTTTCTTCACCACGGAGGCGATGACCGGCACGAAAGGCACCCTTGTCGCACTGGAAGACACGGTCAAAAGCTGTGCGCGCATTCTCGATGGGGAATTCGGGGACCGCGACGAGGGCGATTTCTACATGATCGGCACAGTCGACGACCTTGAGGACAAAGGGGGGTCGAATGGAGCTTAGGATCATCACGCCGGAACAGGTCACGCGGCATGATCACGTCTGCCGGATCGTGGCAGAGGCCGCGAACGGTGTCTTTGGCATTCTGCCGCGCCACATGGACCATGTCACGCAACTGGCCGCCGGGGTTCTGGTCTTCGAGACAGAGGCTGGCGAGGAACAGTTCGTAGGGGTGAATGCCGGAACATTGGTGAAAGCCGGGCCAACGGTGATGGTCGCCGTGCGTGATGTGATCGCAAGTGACGACCTCGGACATTTGCGAGAGCGGGTCGAGGCCGAATTCCGCCGCCACACAGACGAGGAGCGCGAGGCGCGCTCGGCACTGGCGCGGCTCGAAGCGCATATGATCCGCCGGTTCCGCGAATTGCAGGGAGTGAACCAGTGACCCGAGATTCCGAAGACGACTCTCAGACCATTGCCCGCAAAGCCGCCCGCATGCAGGAGGCGCGAAAGCACCGCAAGCAAAGCGCTTGGCGCGGGCTGGGCATGTTCGGCCTTGTCGGCTGGGCCGTGGCCGTGCCGATCATCGCTGGCACCGCACTGGGCCGCTGGATCGATGCACGCTGGCCGGGAGAGACCTCCTGGACGCTGGCCCTGCTTTTGGCGGGCGCCTTTCTGGGTGCACTCAACGCGTGGTTCTGGGTGCAACGGGAGGGGCGCGATGATTGAGTCCGACGAGCAATATGCCGCGATGCTCTTTCTCATGGGTCTGGTAAGCCTGCTGGCGGTGCCAATGCGCGCGTTGTTTTCCCGCGTTTCCATGCCCAGCATGATCGGCTTCATCCTGCTTGGTGTGACCCTGTCGATCGGATCCACCATGACCGGGTTCGCGGGCGACACGCTCGACGAACAGGTGCCTTTCCTCGCCAAGATCGGCATTGTTGTGCTGTTGTTTCGGATCGGGCTCGAAAGCGATCTGGACACGTTGCGCCGTCAGCTCGGACCCGCAGCGCTGATCTGGCTGCCAAACATGGTGCTCGGCGCGGCCGCTGCCTTTGTGCTGGTGATCTTCTGGCCGGGGCTTGGGCTCATCCCGGCGCTTTTTACGGGCGTTGCCGCAAGTGCAACAAGCATCGGCGTCTCTACCGGGATCTGGGAGGATGCAGGCGCGCTTGACAGCGACACGGGCGCCCTGCTGCTGGATACCGCGGAACTTGACGATATCTCTGCCGTGGTATTGCTTAGCGTGTTGTTCGCGGTGGGGCCGCTGCTGAAACAGCCCGAAGGGACGGCGATCCTTGCGCCGGCGCTGAAAGCCGGGGCGATACAGCTTTTGCTGACGGCTCTGTTCAGCATTGCCTGCTACCTGTTTTCGCGCTGGCTGGAAAAACCGCTCTCGGACGGTTTCGCCAAGCTGTCGTCCACATACGGACCGATTGTCTTTGCGACCGGCGCGGCCTTTATCATCGCGTCCACGGCCGAATTCATGGGGCTTTCAATGGCCATTGGCGCGCTTTTCGCGGGGCTGGCTTTCAGCCGCGATCCCGCAGAACGGAATATCGATGAGGCATTTGGCTTTCTGCTGGCTGTGTTCGGACCGTTCTTTTTTGTGGCCATAGGTCTTTCGGTCGACATGACCGCTCTGGACGGCGCTATCGGGCTTTCTGCCGCACTCGCCCTTATGGCCGTGGTTGGCAAGCTATTGGGCGCGGGCGTTCCTGCCGCGGTCATGCTTGGATGGCGGCCGGGCGCCCTGATCGGGTTCAGCATGGTGCCGCGCGCCGAGATTTTTCTGCTGGTCATGCTCTTCGGGTTGACGCTCGGGGCTTGGGCCGTGCCACAGGCGCTCTACAATGCCGCTGTGCTGACCAGCATCGCAACCTGCATCATCGGCCCGGTCATTGTCGGGATGATGCTTCACCCGAAAGCTGGGAAAGCAACATGACAGAAAGCTTCGCAATATGCATCGGTGGTGCCTTTGGCCTGCTTTACATGGGGGTTTTGTGGGCCGCCGTGCGCATTCTGACATCGGGACAGAGCGTATGGCTCTTTGCAGCCCTGGGCCTTCTCCGGGCGGGTCTGCTTGTGAGCGCGCTTTGGCTGGCCATATGGAGCGGCGCAACAGCGGTTGATATTGCCTTTGGTACGCTGGGCTTCATCGCAGTTCGGCTATTCGCCACACGGTTTGTCAAACCTGCACAGGCGGGGGGCGCCTCATGGAAATAAGTCCCGACGCCTGGGTTCTCTACGAATGGCAGGGGCTGAGGCTCAATGCGACCATCGTGTTCACGTGGGGCGTCATGGCGCTTCTGGTGCTCGTGTCATGGATCATCACCGCGCGGCTGAGCGAGGGCGAAACCGTGTCGCGTTGGCAGGTCATGCTGGAGGTCGTCGTCACCACAATCCGTGACCAGATTGACGAGGTCGGCGCGGCGGACCCGGCACGCTACCTGCCCTTTATCGGCACGTTGTTCCTGTTCATCGCCACCGCCAACCTGCTGACCATCCTGCCGGGATACCAGCCGCCGACCGGGTCGCTCTCGACCACGGCGGCGCTGGCGATCTGCGTGTTGATCGCGGTGCCGCTGTTTTCGATCACCCGGCGCGGTTTGGGCGGCTACCTGAAATCCTATCTTCAACCCAGCCCGTTCATGCTTCCGTTCAATCTGATCAGCGAACTGTCGCGCACCATTGCGCTGGCGGTCAGGCTGTATGGCAACGTCATGAGCGGCACGGTGATTGTCGGCATCCTGATCAGCGTGGCCCCGTTCTTTTTCCCGATCCTGATGCAGTTGCTTGGCCTGCTGACCGGCCTGATCCAGGCCTATATCTTTGCCGTTCTGGCGATGGTCTATATCGCCTCGGCAAGCCGGGCCCAACGCAAGACCGATCCGGCGGCAGATACCGAAACCCCCCGCACATCGCGAGAAGGAGATTGACCATGGACCCCGCAACAATAATCGCCGCAATCTCGATCGTCACGGCCGGTCTGACCATCGCCATCGGCTCGATCGGGCCGGCGCTGGCCGAAGGGCGCGCGGCCTCGCGCGCTTTGCAGGCCGTGGCGCAACAACCCGACGCCTCGGACACCATCACGCGCACGCTGTTCGTCAGCCTTGCGATGATCGAATCCACGGCGATCTACTGCTTTGTCGTGTCGATGATCCTGCTCTTTGCGAACCCGTTCGTCGATGCGACCGCCTTGGGCGGTGGAGGCTGATCCATGCAGATTGACTGGCTGACCATTGCCGCCCAGATCGTCAACTTTCTTGTTCTTATCTGGCTGCTGCAACGGTTTCTCTACCGTCCCATAACCAACGCCATGGCCCAGCGCGAGACGCGCATCGAAGAGCGGCTTTCGGATGCCAAATCCCAGCGCAAAGACGCCGAGGAGGAGGCCGAGAAGCTGCGCAAGAAACGCGAGGAGCTTGAGGAGGCGGAACAGGACATGCTTGAGGAGGCCCGCACAGAGGCCAATGAGCTCAAGCAGCAGCTAGAGCAGGACGTGCGCGACGAGGTCGAGCAAAAGCGCAAGAACTGGCAAGAGACGCTGGAGGATCAGCGCGCCGATTTCATGCAGAACATGCAGCGCAAGGCCGGGCACAAGGTGCTGGACATCGCGGGTCGGCTGATGGCCGAATTCACCTCTGGCGCGATTGATGACCAAGTTGCAGACGGGTTTGTTGCAAAGCTAACGGATCTGGACCCAGAGACGTGCAAGAAGATGACTCGTGCCGCCAACAACGCCGACAGCCCCGCACTGGTGGAAAGCGCGACCAAGCTGGATACCGCGGCCCGCCAGAAGATCACCCGCACGCTGCACGAAGAGTTCGAGACCGACATCGAGGTGGAGTATTGGGAAGACGAAGAGATGCTGCTCGGGGTGCGCCTGAGCATTGGCGAACAGACCGTGGAATGGTCCGCCGCCCGGCACCTCAAGCGCCTGAACCGTGAACTTGACACGCTTCTGGAGTCTGCCGGCCCGGCCAAACGCAAAGAGGCGACAGATTAGCTGTAAGGTAGCGTGAAAATGCTCAAAACTCTGGGGGAAAATCTGTTCAATCCACTGGACACGGCGCTTGAAAACATCAAGCCGGGTCTGGAGGTGACCGAGGTTGCGCATGTCGTTTCGGTCGGGAACGGCGTGGCGCAGGTGGCAGGTTTTACCGATCTTCATGCCAACGAACTGGTAGAGTTCGAGGGCGGGCTGATGGGCATCGCATCAAACCTGCGCGAGGACCGTGTCGGCGTGATCGTTCTGGGCGATACAGGTGATCTGCGCCCTGGCGACCGGCTGCGTCGCACGGAACGGGTGGTGGATGTGCCGGTGGGTGAGGCGCTGCTGGGCCGGGTGCTCGACCCGCTGGGGCGTTCACTGGACGATGCCGGGTCCGTCGAAAGTGATGTGCGGATGCCGGTCGAGCGGAACGCCCCGCCGATCATGCACCGCGATCCCGTGAACGTGCCGTTGCAGACAGGGATCAAGGCCGTGGATGCCGCCATTCCCATCGGACGCGGCCAGCGTGAACTGATCCTGGGGGACCGCCAGACCGGCAAGACCGCCATCGCCGTAGATGCCATTCTCAACCAGACGGACACCGACGTGATCTCGATCTACTGCGCCATCGGGCAACGCGCTTCGGCGGTGGCGCGCGTCCTGCGCAGCCTGCGTGATCACGGCGCAATGGACCGCACCATCGTCGTCGTTGCCAGCAGTCAGGACGCGCCGGGGCTGCAATTCGTGGCCCCCTATGCGGCCACCACCATGGCCGAGCAATTCATGGCACAGGGGCGCGATGTGCTGATCGTATATGACGATCTTACGCGCCACGCGCGGGCCTATCGGCAACTGTCGCTGCTGCTGCGCCGTCCGCCGGGGCGCGAAGCCTATCCCGGCGACATTTTCTATATCCATTCGCGGCTGCTGGAACGTGCCACCCACCTGCGCAAGGAACAAGGCGGCGGCTCACTGACCGCGCTGCCGGTGATCGAAACGCAGGCACAGAATATTTCGGCCTATATCCCGACGAACCTTATCTCGATCACCGATGGCCAGATTTACCTGTCGCCGGATCTGTTCGAGAAGGGCCAGTTGCCAGCTGTGGATGTCGGGTCTTCGGTCAGTCGCGTTGGCGGCAAAGTACAGCTTCCGGCGTTCCGGGCGGTCGCAGGCAATCTGCGGCTGATGTATTCGCAATTCGAAGAACTGGAGACCTTTGCGCGCTTCGGCACGCAAATGGATGACGAAACGCGGCGCAAACTGACGCGCGGTCTGCGGGTGCGAGAAGTGCTCAAACAGCGCGAACAGCATCACCTTGCCGTGCCCGAACAGATCGCCGCACTGCTGGCCGCGACCGAGGGGTTGTTTGACGAGATTGATCCAGAGAATGTGTCCGCCGCCGAAGAGCGTGTTCAACACGCCGTGCGCGACCAATGCCCCGACATCTGCGAGGCGATCGAAGCGGGTGAAAAGCTGACCGACGATTACCGCGCAGCCCTGCTGGAAACGATGCGCGCGGCATTGGAGGACACCGAAGAGGATGGCGCTGATGCAGACGCTTGAATCCCTCTCCGATGCTCTGGACACGGCCGGGGACATACACTCGATCGTGCGCACCATGAAGGCGCTGTCAGCCGCCAGTATCCGGCAATTCGAGCAGGCCGAGGAGGCCTTGGGCGATTACGCGCGCACGGTTGATCTGGGCCTGACGGCGCTGCTGCAGGATCGCCACGCGCGCGGCCTGCCCTTGCCACGCACTGGCGCAGAGGGGTCTTCTCGCACGGCACTTATCGTCATCGGCTCCGAGCGGGGTCTGTGCGGGCGCTATAACGAAACCGTCGCGAACCATGCTCTGAAACAGATCAACGGTCGCGACACCCTGCTGGCCGTGATCGGCCTGCGCGCCGCTGCCCAGCTGGAATCGGCTGGCCATCACGTCGACATTCTCTTTACCCTCCCCGGCACGGCGGCGGGCCTGTCCGATCTGGTGCAGTCCGTGATCGTTCAGAGCGACAAGTGGCAGCGCGAGGAGGGTATTGGCCGCATTCGGGTCGTGCACAACCGGCGCGAGGGGCGCATCCTGTCAAAACCGGTCGATCGGCAGTTGTTGCCGCTGCCGGATGCTTATCTGGAATCGCTGCTAAATGCGCCGTGGCCGGGACCGGGGCTGCCCTTCTTCCGAATGTCCCCGCCCGCGCTTTTGTCATGGCTGGTGCAACAACGGCTCTTTGTCGTGCTCTACCGCGCCCTGGCCGAGGCACTGGCCAGCGAACACGCAACACGTCTGGCGGCGATGCAGGGGGCGGAGCGCAATATCGAGGAACGACGCGAGGACCTGATGCAGGATTACCGCGTCAAGCGGCAAGAGACGATCACCCGCGAATTGATGGATGTCGTCTCGGGATTCGAAGCCGTGAGCACGGTCGAGGAATAAGACCGTGCCGAGCGATCAGGTGTGATCCCCGGCATCCCGAAGCTTGGACAGGAACGCCTCGATCCTGTCATCCAGTGCGCCGCTGTCTCCGATCTCGTCTTCATTGACCACAAGCGTGGCCAGCGGCGGATGTCCCAGCCGGCGCTCCATCCGTGACAGGGCGCCGGCCGCTCCAACCTTGCCTTGGGTGCAAAAAAACGCCACGCGATCGAGGGCGTCGCGATGCCTGTCGATATACGCATTCACAGCAGGTGCCGGGGCTCCGGCCCAGACCGGTGTGCCAAGGATGACCAGGTCAACCGTCGACGGGTCATGCAGCGGTGCGGCGATGGCGCTCTTGCTGCCCAAAAGCGCGCTCACCGCGCCTGCGGCAGTGCCAAGCAGACCGCCGCGAGCGCCTTGTTCCACGATGGGTTCAGCCTTGGTCCCCAAGCGGTCGGCGATAGAGGTCGCGACAGTGGCCGTGTGTCCGGTAAGCGAATAACTGGCGACAAGCGTTGTCATGGGATCGGCGGTCCTATTCGGCTCTGGTGTCAATTTGGTCGGAGCGATCATCGCCCGCGACTGTCTCGGGCCTTTACTTGTACGCGGTCGCGGCGATGCCTTGCAGGTCTTCCAAGGTCATGCCGTCACAGGGGTCCTTTTTCAGGCGCCATACCGAGCCATTCCCTCGCCGCGTCCTCGTTCTCGTGCAAAAAGAACCGCATTTCGGCCCCGGTGAAGGGGACAGCCAGCATGGCGCCCCATTTTTCCAGCGTGCTCTCGCCGATCACGGCAATGCGGCCAAACGCGTCCTGCCGCTGCATGCTGAAAGTCATTTCTTCCCAAAGACCGCCAATTTCCCAACCTTCGCAATCCTCGAGCCGGATCATTACCTTCAGCGGGTCGTCGGCCAGTTCCAGGGCCTGCTCGATTTCCGGAACGGCCAAATCAACGTCCCGGCGGCTGACCGTTCCTGTCACGCGGATCACGATGCTGTCGTCTTGCCGGCTATGCTCGATCTCGATCATCAGCTTTGTTCCTCAATCTCGCTGGATGGCAGAGGCCATGGCGATCTCGGCAACACCGAGAAAGATCAGATCGATGCCGACCAGCAGCCCGACGGCCCACATCGCGGTATCGGGCAGACCAAACAACAGGAGCCCTCCCAACAGTAGCGACAGCGCACCGGAAAACCCGATCCAGCCCCAGCCGGGGAACGGCCGCAGATCGAAACCCGCGACCAGCTTGAGCGCGCCGCCAAGCAGAAAGAAGATGCTCAGGACGATTGTCAGCGTCACCATTCCCTGCAATGGCCAGCCCAGTAGAACAGCCCCCGCCACCAAGGCCACGAGACCGAAAAGCACGTTCCAGGTCAGGCTGCCGTTGCGCCGCATCGCGAAGGCCCGAACCAGTTCCAATACCCCCGAGACAGCAAGGAGTGCGCCGATCACAAGCTCCGTGGCGAGAGTCGCAGCAAAGGGAAAGAGCACTGCAAGCACCCCCATGACAATCGAGACGATACCCGCGATCCAAAGCCAAGTCCTAAGCCCGCGCGGTGTGGTGGCTTGGATCATATCCTGATCTGTCATCTGCTTTCCTTCCTGCTCGGACGAGAGCTATTAATCTTCCACGTCATTGTCAGAGGTGCCAAAGACCGCGCTCCATGCGTCTTTCACCTCGGACCAGGCATCGGCCACGCCGTCCTGAAGCTCGTCCCAGGCCGAAACGCTGCCTTCTTGCATGGCGCCGAATGCTTCGCTCAGCTCATTCCTGCGGTCGCGCAGCGCTTCCAGTGTCTCGCGTGTCTGCTCTTGACTGGCCTCCGACATATCGGCCCAATTCTCACGCGCCCGCTGTTCAAGCGTGGCGATCTCCGCATCGATTTGCGAAAGCGTCTCGCGTATCGCATCCACAGCCTCATCGCGCTGGTCCTCGGAATAGGCGCGGATCGTCTCGAACGCCTCATCGAATTCGGCTTGGATTTCTTCGGCAGTGACACGCTCGGTGTCCTGCGTCTCTTCGGACGCCTCCTGCGCCGCGAGCGGCGACGCGAGGATGACCGCGAGCATGCTCGCGGTCAATGTGCGGGTGATCGGTGTCATCATCGTGGTCATCTGGATATATCCTCTGCACTTTTCGAGTGCCCTTTGGAGGGCTGGCGCGTGCCGAGCCGGCGGGCTTAGCGCGCGGTGTAGCCACCATCGATCACGAGCTCTGATCCGGTCACGAATTTCGCATCGTCGGAGGCAAGATAAGCAATGCCCGCCGCGATATCCTCGGGCTCGCCGACATGGCCGATCGGGTGCAGATCATCGAGTCCCTTGCGGAACGCCTCGACCCCTTCTTCAGAGCTTTTTGCCAGCCCCTCGACAAGCGGTGTCCAGATAAACCCGGGATGAACCGAGTTCACGCGGATCCCTTCCTTGGCGTACAGCAGCGCGTCGGTCTTGGTCATGAGCCGTACGGCCCCCTTGGAGGCGTGGTACGGTGGGAGATCCGGCGCGCCGACAAGTCCATAGATCGACGACAGGTTGACGATGCTGCCGCCGTTCGCCTTTTTCAGGTGCGGTATAGCTGCCTTGGTGCAGTAAAATACGCCGTTCACGTTGATATCGATCACCTTGCGCCACTCTTCCTCACTGATCTCGTGGGTTGGCGTGTCGACACCGGAAATGCCGGCATTGTTCACAACGACATCGATCTGGCCGAACTTGTCGGCGACCGCATCGAAAACCTGGTGCACCGCGTCGGCATCGGCCACGTCCAGCGACCAGGCGTCGGCGCTGCCACCCTGGGCCGTGATCTCCTCGCGGACTGATTTCGCATCACCGTGATTGATGTCGGTGACGGCGACATGCGCACCCTCGCGAGCCAGCCGCAGGCAGGCGGCCTTGCCAATGCCATTGCCACCACCCGTGACAAGGCAGGTTTTCCCGTCGAGACGTTTCATGGACTGATCCTTTCAGTTTACCAGATGTGAGCTTAGGGGTGCCTGTGCAGCGGCAAGCCGCCGCCGGCAAAGAACATCGCCGTAAGAGCGATTCGGCATGTGCCCCAGGCGCAGGGCATCGATCGTCGCGCGTGCGCTGTCGGGATCAGGATCCTCGAGAGCCAGGGTCAACCGGCTCCAGCCAGAAACGGTGACACGGCATATCTCGGCGCGGCTGCTGCCCTTGCGGAACAGGAGCCGCGACTTGCTGACCCCCATCGGCAGGATTGCCGGGCTCGTATTGCCCAACCGCGCCACGAGATGACCCGGAGATCGCCCCGCATCAGGCGCCAGCCCTGTCAGGCCCAACGTCTGTGCCAAGGCCCGCAAGGCTCTGAGAGGGAGCGGAAACAGCGGATAGGCATGGTTGGTCCAATGCTGTAGCGGGCCAAGGTCCTGACCTCGGCGTTTCACTTCGAGCCGATTTCCGGCGCGCAATTTCACCAATCTCGATGGGCTGTTCTGTGTCAGCAGATAGAGGTCTGTTCGCCGCTCAGCGCCGACAAGCGGCCAGGATTTCTGAAGCAGCGCCGCCGCCTGCGGCACGTCATGCGGCCATACCCGAAATTCATATCGCCCCGTCGCGCTTTCCTGTCCCGTCAGCCCCGTACCCGGTCGTGCAGGGGCGTCGTCTCCGAGAAGCACGAAACTTTTCGTAACCATGATTCCATAACCTCCATCACGAGCCTTCGGTGCCGCTTGCCACCGGACATGCCGCCGGTCGAAAGCCGGGCGAGGTATGTTCGCCTCACGCAATCGCAAGCCGTTGGCCGCGCACGGATCCTTGACAGTCGTCTGTCGGACACGCCGACTGCAGATCGATTTCACCCTTGAAATTACCGTTCTCTAGTCATGCCAACATTAACGCGGGTTAATGAGACCGGGCCGAAATCACCTCAGTGTGTCCAGCAAGCCCTGCGGCGGCCGGCTCTGCATTGATGCCATCGTGCCGGGGGTTGTGAAAATCATGTGTGTGCAGCCCCGACCGACGCAGAGGATCCACGACCCGTCGGTCAGGTCTGCCTCACCTCTTTCGGGCTTTTCAAGAACCCCGATCGAACAGCAGGAGCGAAAGGCGGCGCATCATGAAAGACACCGATATTGTCCTTTGTCATCCCGTTCGCACAGCGATCGGAAAATTCGGTGGCAGCCTCAAGACAATCGCTGCGCCTGATCTGGGCGCACAGGTCGTGGGCGAAGTGCTGCGGCGCAGCGGCGTTGCGCCGGACAAGGTGTCTTCTGTGGTCTTTGGAAACGTGATCCAGGCAGGCACCGGCATGAACCCGGCGCGACAGGCCACGCTGAACGGGGGTCTTCCCGAGGGTGTCCCGGCGATGACCATCAACCGGGTTTGCGGCTCCGGAGCCGAGGCGATTGCCTCTGCTGCCCGCAGTCTGCGGCTGGGCGAGGCCGACTGCGTCATCGCCGGCGGCATGGAGAACATGGACCAAGGCCCCTACCTGCTGGACCGCGCCCGCTGGGGTTACCGGATGGGACCAGGCAAAATCGAGGATGCGATGCTGCGCGACGGGCTGAACGACGCCTTTTCCGGCAAACATTCCGGCTGGCACACGGAAGACCTGGTCGCCGAACCCGATATTTCTCGCGAGGCGCAGGACACTTGGGCCGCGCGGTCACATCAGCGGTTTTCCAAGGCCGAGGAGGCCGGCCATTTCGCGGGTGAAATCCTGCCCATCGAGGTCACGTCGAAATCGGGCAAATCGGACTTCAAGGAGGACGAGTCAAACCGCCCGGACGCCACCGCCGAGGGACTCGCCAAGCTGCGCCCCGCCTTCCGCGAGGACGGCACCATCACCGCCGGCAACGCGCCGGGGCTCAACTCTGCCGCCTCTGCCATGATTGTCACAACCGCGCGCTTTGCCTCCGAACACGGCCTGGACGTTGCCGCCAGGCTGGTGGCCACCGGTGTGGGCGCGGTCGCACCGGGCATGTTCGGCCTTGGGCCGGTGCCTGCGGTCCATCAGGCGCTCGACCGCGCCGGATGGTCGGCAGGCGATGTGGAGCGCGCCGAGATCAACGAGGCGTTTGCGGCCATCGCCATTGCAGTAACGAACGAGTTGGACCTGTCCGAGGACATCGTCAATGTCGAAGGGGGCGCCATCGCGCATGGCCATCCGATCGGGGCGACCGGGGCGGTGCTGACCACCCGATTGCTGCATTCCATGGCGCGCGACGACATCCGGCGCGGCTTGGTCACGCTTTGCATCGGTGGCGGCCAGGGCATTGCCCTGCTGCTGGAGCGCGACGCCTGATCTCCCCGAGACGCAATGGATCAATACAGAAAGGACAATGCGAATGACCGACCAGACCAGAACCGCGCTTGTGACCGGCGGCGTTCAGGGCCTTGGCGCAGCGGCGGCGAAAGCCCTTGCCGACGCCGGCGCGACCGTGGCCGCAACCCACCTTGGCGCGGGCGACCGGGCCAAGGCATTTTTCGATGAGACCGGCATCCCGGTATTCGAATGGGATGTGAGCGATTTCGACGCCTGTGCAAAGGGCGTCCGGGATGTGGAAGACGCCATCGGGCCGCTCGACATCCTGGTCAATAACGCCGGCGTCAACAAGGACGGCATGTTCCACAAGATGGACCGCGAAGATTGGGATGCGGTGATCGGAGTCGATCTGGGCTCGATGTTCAATGTCACCCGGCATGTCATCGGCGGCATGCGCGAGCGCGGCTTTGGACGCATCATCAACATTTCCTCGGTCAATGCCGCGCGCGGCCAGATGGGCCAGACCAATTATTGTGCGGCAAAGGCCGGTGTCGAGGGCTTTACCCGCGCTCTGGCCCGCGAATCGGCATCCAAGGGCATCACCGTCAACGCGATCGCGCCCGGATATGCCGACACGTCGATGGTCGAGGCGGTGCCCGACGAGATGATCGAGAAAATCCTCAAGATGGTGCCGATGTCGCGCCTCGCCGAGCCGGATGAGATCGGACGTTGGGTGCGTTTTCTGGCCGCAGAAGATGCGGGCTTTGTCACCGGGGCCACATTGCCTGTGAATGGCGGCATGCGCATGGGCTGACCACACACTGACGCCACCCTTTTCAAGACAGATGAGAGGTTCCGATGCCCGACACACGGACGCAGACCCGACCGAAGACCGAGGAAAACAGCAAGAGCGCAGACAGCGCTGAAACGGACTCGAAGGCTACACCAGAGAAGCAGGAAACACCGGATGAACAGGAAACCCCCGAAGAGAAAGCCGAAGCCTGCGGTGATCTCGCGCCGGAGCCGCCTGAAATTGTCCACCATTCCCCTCTCGAGATGCCGGATCGCTACAGCACCAAGAGCATTGACCGTGCGGCCAATGCACATCTGGCGCGCTTTACTCTGGGTGTGACACCCTACGGGATGGCGTCCACGTTCTTTACCTGGGGAGCGCACCTGATGGGCGCCCCGGGCAAACAGGCGCAACTGGCCGAGAAGGCCGCGCGCAAGGCAATGCGCTTTGGCGTTTACACGAATCAGCTCACCCGCGACCCGAACACACCGGGCTGCATCGAACCGCTGCCGCATGACCACCGGTTCGATCACGAGAGCTGGCAGCAGTGGCCTTACAACCTGATCCACCAGAGCTTTCTGCTGACCCAGCAATGGTGGTACAACGCCGCCTGCGACATCGACGGGGTGACCGAGCGTGACGAACATGTCGTGTCCTTCGTGACCCGCCAGATGCTCGATATGGCATCGCCCTCGAACTTCATCGCCACCAATCCCGAGGTTGCGAGCGCAACTCTCAACGAGGGCGGCGGCAACCTGATGCGCGGGATGCAGAACTTTCTGGAAGATTGGGAACGCGCCATCTCGGGCAAACCGGCCGTTGGCGCGGAAGAGTTCGTGCCCGGCCGGGATGTGGCAACGACACCGGGCAAAGTGGTGTTTCGCACGCATTTGCTGGAACTGATCCAATACGCGCCGCAGACAGACAGTGTGCAGGCCGAGCCGATCCTGATCATTCCCGCCTGGATCATGAAATACTACATCCTAGATCTCAGCCCTCACAACTCTCTGGTCGGGCACCTGGTCGAACAAGGTTACACGGTGTTCATGGTATCCTGGCGCAACCCCACGGCAGAAGATCGCGACATGGGGATGGCCGACTATATCGATGCGGTCGAAGAGGCTTTCGACGCGGTCGGAGCGATCGTGCCCGATCAAAAGGTGCATGGCATGGGCTATTGCCTGGGCGGCACGCTGATGTCAGCCAAGGCCGCCCAGATGGCGCGCGACGGACAGGACAAGCTGGCCTCGCTCACCCTTTTGGCCACGCAGGTCGATTTCACCGAACCCGGCGAGTTGCAGCTTTTCATCAGCGAAAGCGAGGTCACGTTTCTGGAAAACATGATGTGGGATCAAGGGTACCTGGACACCAAGCAGATGGCGGGTGCGTTCCAATTGCTGCGCTCCGCCGACCTGATCTGGTCGCGCTACACCCATGATTACCTGATGGGAGAACGCCAGGACATGTTCGACCTCATGGCATGGAACGATGACGCGACGCGCCTGCCCTACCGCATGCACAGCGAATACCTGCGCAAGCTCTATCTGGGGAACGAATTGGCGCAGGGGCAATACCATATCGACGAGCAGCCAGTGACACTCGACGCGATCGACGTGCCGCTCTTCTGCGTCTCGACCACCTCGGATCACATCGCGCCTTGGCAATCCGTCTACAAGCTGCACCTGCTGACCGAGCCATCGCTCACCTTCGTGCTGACCAGCGGCGGCCACAATGCCGGGATCGTCAGCGAACCGGGGCACAAGGGGCGGTCGTTCCACATTCACACTACAGAAGAGGACGACCCCTATATCCCGCCCGAGACATGGGAAACCGTGGCCAAGCCGCGCGAGGGCTCGTGGTGGCCCGCGCTTGTTGATTGGTTGAACGAACGATCAAGTGGCAAGACGGCGCCGCCGAAGATGAGCACCGGCAAGGGAAAATACCAGCCGCTGGAAGATGCGCCCGGCACATATGTGTTCCAGAAATGAGTCCGTCCGACACCATCGCCAACCGTCCTTTCGACAGCCTGAAGCCGGGTGACGGGGCAAAGATCGAACGCCGCATCTCGATTGGCGACATGCGCGGGTTCACGACCCATGCCGCCGACATAGCCGAGCACGGCATCGACCGTGCGCTGGCCTCAGACCCGGATTTTCGCGCAGCCCTTGCGCAGGGCGGGGTTGCCGTGACCTTGCTGGTCACGTTGATCATCGCCCGGTTTCCGGGTCCGGGCACGCGGCTTGATGCTCTGTCGCTCGATTTTCCCGGCGTGCTCAAGCAGGGCGATCTGGCGGTTGCAGAGGTCACGGTTGCCTCGCTCGATGCCGCATCGCACAAGGTGCAGCTTGACTGCCACTGCCACCGCGACGACGGGGCGGTCATCCTGAAGGGCCGGATCGGCGTGATCGCGCCCGACAAACAGGTGTCGCGCCCGTTCGATCGTCCAGTGGCGCTGGAGCAGGGTCAGCCGCCCGACAGGTTCGAGCATATCGAGGATATGGCCAGAGAGATGGGCAAAATCCGCATGGCCGTGGTCAATCCGGTCGATCAGCCCTCCATCGAAGGTGCAATAAACAGCGCACATGCGGGCCTGATCGAGCCGGTTCTTTTCGGATCTGAGGAAAAGATACGCGCCGCCGCCGAAGTGGCGCGGGTGGACCTTTCCGGCGTCGAGGTCCGTGATGCGCCCGATGCCGAACACGCGGCGCGCGCGGCGGCGCAACTTGCCGCCGAAGGCGGATGCGAGGCCCTGATGAAGGGCAGCCTTCATACCGATACCTTGCTCAGGTCGGTGATCGATATCAGGGACCTGCGCACCGACCGCCGCATGAGCCATGTCTTTGTCGAGGACGTGCCGGGCTATCCGCGCTTGCTGCTCGTGTCGGATGCCGCTGTCAACATTCGCCCCGATCTGAATACGTTGCGCGATATCGTGCAGAGCGCGATCGACCTTGCCCATGCCATTGGCATCGCGCGGCCCAAGGTCGCCCTGCTTTCTGCGGTCGAGACGGTGACCGAGGATATCCCCTCAACGGTTGCAGCAGAGAAAATCCGCGACATGGCGGACCGCGGCGAGATTACCGGGGCGGACGTGGACGGGCCGTTTGCCATGGACAACGCGGTCTTCGAGGGCGCGGCGCAGATCAAGGGCATCACGTCTCCGGTCGCCGGGCAGGCCGATGTCCTTATCGCGCCGGATCTGGAAGCGGGCAACATCCTGGCCAAGAGCCTCGACTATCTGGCCGGGGCAGAGGCTGCGGGAATTGCCCTTGGTGCGCGTGTCCCGATCGCGCTGACCAGTCGGGCCGACAGCGCGCGTGAACGTCGCGCCTCGGCAGCGCTTGCCGTTCTGGTCGCAGCGCAGAACAGACGAAGAGAGTGAAAAGGATATGGAACCGGATGTGATTGTCACGCTGAACGCGGGATCATCCAGCCTGCGCTGTGCCATTTTCGAGCGCGGCGGCGATGGTCTGGACGTGCGGTTGCGGCTTGGTCTTCGGGGGTTGCCGGACGCGATGATCTGGCAGCGTGAGGATACCAGCACCGGGGAGACCGAAGAGGAACAGCTTGACCCGCCAGATTCCCCGGACACGGCGCAAGAGACCGCATTGGCCAAAATGACCGAGCGCCTGCTGGCCGAGATCGACCCCGCGCGAATCGCTGCGTTCTCGCACCGGGTGGTGCATGGCGGGCAGGAATTTACCGCGCCGGTGCATGTGGACGCCGAGGTGATAAAGCATCTTGCCACGCTTTCACCGATGGCACCCAGCCACCAGCCGCATAACCTTGCCGCCATTCGCAACCTTGCCGAACGCTTTCCGGATATCCCGCAGATCGCCTGTTTCGACACCGCGTTTCATAAGGATTTGCCCCGGGATGACCAGGTTTTCGCCCTGCCGAAGGAATTGGCCGCGGAGGGAATCCGGCGCTACGGCTTTCATGGCCTATCTTATGATTACGTGGCCTCGGCCCTTCAGGACATTGCGCCCAAGATTGCGCAAGACCGCGTTGTGATCGCGCATCTGGGGCACGGCGCGAGCATGTGCGCCCTGAATGGCGGCAAATCGGTGGCCACGACGATGGGCATGACGGCACTGGACGGTCTGCCGATGGGGCAGCGCTGCGGCGCGCTTGACCCCGGTGTCGTGCTCTACCTGATCGAGGAACGAGGCATGGCACCGACGGAGGTCCGCGAGATGCTCTATAAGCGCTCCGGTCTTGTTGGGCTGTCAGATGTCAGCAGCGACATGGTTGCTTTGCTGGACAGCGACGCACCCGATGCCAAGGCGGCGGTGGCGTTCTTCATCTACCGGTGCCGGCGCGAGATCGGTTCGCTTGTGGCCGCGCTTGGCGGGCTGGACGCGCTGGTTTTCACCGGCGGGATCGGCGAACATGCCCCCGCTATACGGCAAGGAATCTGTGCGGAGCTTGGCTGGCTAGGAGTCCAGATTGACGATGAGGCCAATGACCAGGGCGCGTCCCGGATTTCGCCCGAGGCCGGAAAGGTCAAAGTCTACATGCTTCCCACGGATGAGGAACAGGTGCTCGCCCGCGGTGCTCACGCGCTTCTGCTGAACGATGATGGCTCGATTGGTTGACCCCGGTCAGGGATTGCCAACGATCCCCCAATAGTCTCGCAAGGTTGTTATCATGTCATGCGGAAGGTCATAATAGCGACCGATTTCGGTATCGCTCAGCCCGTAATCGACCATGGCGGCAAGCACGTCCGCAGGCATCGGGCCGAGCATCTCAAGGATACGATCAGCGTCGTCCATCACCAACGCAGGCAGCCGGTTCTTGAATAGTGAACGATCTTTCATGACCTCCTCCAAGTCATGCCTCGAGTCTGGACAACAATCATGACCGGCGCATTGACCCGGATTAATGATATCTGTACCCCGCTGGTCCACTCTTGGCGCCGTAGGCGCGACATGAGCGTGTCAAATCAAACGGGCGGAAAGGAATTCAATCATGCTGGTCAGGAATGTCATGTCCTCACCGGTAATCACGGCAACAGCCGAAACCACGATTCGCGGCGCGGCAGAGAAGATGCGCGCAAATGGCGTGGGCGCATTGCCCGTGCTTCAGGACTACAGGCCAATTGGCATCGTCACCGACCGCGATATCGTGATACACGCGCTGGCGGCCCGGGGCTTCGCCCTTGGACCCGATACCAGGATCGAAGACATCATCACGCCCAATGTAATCACCTGTTTCGGCGATCAGGATGCCTCCGAAGCTGCGACTCTGATGGGTGAGATCAGGATCCGGCGACTATTGGTGATCGACAGGTCAGGGGCGGCTGTCGGCATGTTGTCGATCGGCGACATTGCCGAACATGTGTCCGAGGAACTCGCCGGGCAGGCCCTGGGCGAAATCAGCGAAGCCCGTGCCGGCGACATACCCAACTGACCCGGGATGTCACGCGGCATCGGTTGTTATCTCGTCGCGCAGCGCAGCAATATCGACCTGTGCGAGCTCTGCCAGCGCATGCTGATCCTTGATCAGGATGTCCATGTGATCGCCGGTCCTGATCACGCCGGCCCGGTTCAGACGTCTCAAGGTTCTGCAAACATGGACCGATGACAGCCCCGTGAAATCGCCAAGTTGCTGCTGGCCGAACGGCACATGAAATTCACTGTCGAACCCGGTGCCTTGTCTGGACACGCGAATGCACAACTCGATCAGGACGTAAGCGATGCGGGTTTCTGCGCTCGCCCGCCCAAGGCGCAGCATGCGTTCCGATTGCCGGGCCTGCGCCGCGATCTCGCGCTGCCGTTCAGACTTTCGCAGTTCTGGATCCTGCCGGAGCAATTGCGCCCATGACGTCTTGTCGATGGAGACGATCACCGCATCGCACAGCGCCTCGATTTGCAGGAAGCTGGTCTTTCCGTCGGTGGCGGTGGGATCATAGGTCTCGCCGGGCAGAATGAATTCGATAATCTGTTGTTCCCCATCCTCCAGAGATTTGGAGGCGGCCAGCCACCCCCCTGCCACATACATACGCGAATGCGATTCTTCGCCCTCGCTCTTGAGTATCGTTCCCTTGGCCACAGCGTGTTGATCGCGCTGCAGGATGTCGTCGAACATTGAATACGTCTTCAGCACCGGAAAGCCTCCTTGATCGAACTTTGCAAATCGATGTTCAACCGTTTCACGGGCTGAACGCTGCGTAACCTCAACACCGAAAAACGCCAAAAGATCCGAATCTGTATGCCTCCAACTATCTTTTTTACCATTTGACCCGAAATTTTGATAGCCAAGGGCTCGCCCTCGATGAATTGACGTGGGTTAATGCCGACAGCGGACAGCCGGTGTTCAATTTACGAGCAATTCACACGACCGTGATCGTATCGATAAGGGAGTTACTCCGTGGCAAAGGATCAACCTAAGACAGACATTGGCGATCTGTCACGCCAGACACAGGCGCTGTTCGACCTGAACGGGGTGGCAGCGCCCCAGCTCGAGCAGGTCATGAAGGTGCAGGAAGGCATGCTTGAACAGGCAGAAACCTTTACCCGGCACTGGGTCGAGCGCCGTCAGAAAGCGGTCGAAACCGCCGTCGAAACCCTGAACGAGATGAATTCCTCAGGCAAGCCAGACCCGATGGCAGCCATGCAGGCAATTGCTGAATGGCAACGCGGGTCGTTGGAGCGTCTGACCGAGGACTACAGGGAATGGATGACATTGTGCATGCAGGCCACGCAGCTGGCTGCAACCCCGCAAGACGAGACCGAACAAGACGACGCGGCGTCAGATGACACCGCTGAGGACAAGGCCGCGACCAAGTCCAAGGGCCGGGCGGCGGCGTCGCGCTCCAAATCGGAACACGCGACACCGGTGTGATTGGCCGCAGCCCTGACACACCTCAGGTCCCGGCGCTGGCTCATGCCGTGAAACACCATTGGGCCCGCGGCGGGACATCCAGCGCAGCGGCGGCGCCGGTACGGAAACGAGGTCAGAAGCCGGGGACAAGCTATCCATGCCCAAGATGTTCGACGTCTTCGCGGTCTCCGACAAGGGACACGAGGATGCAGGGCAAAATCCGGTGGCACCGGCATCGCAGGCAGTGCGCAACGCCGCCACGTCCATTGTCTCAGTGAAATGAAGCCCGCCGTCGAGAATGGCCGAATCATCTGCGACCGGGCGAACTCCAAGATCACTTTCCTTCTCGACGGTCAGGAAACCGGGTAACCCAAGGTCCGGGTCCTGGCGTCACGTCTGCGCGTCTGACCCGCCCCGGCGTACACCGGGGCGGCGTTCGTTCGGGTCAGAGTTGCGCGCGCGACATGATGCTAAGAACAGCCTGCCCAACCACCAGCGGCACAAGGCTGCCGCCCAGAACCAGCATCCATCCCGCCATATCCAGCGGCACCACACCCAGAACCGTGGTAAGCCCTGGCAGCCAAGCGGCGGCTGCCACCAGGACCGCCGACAGGGCAATCGCGTACCAGACCCATCGGTTCTGCACGACGGAGTTGTGGATCAGGCCGGTGCCCGCGTCGCGCATGTTGAATACGTGCCAGAGCCGTGCCAGCGCGAATGTCAGAAATCCGATCGTCACCGCCGCGTCCTCGCCCAGGTCCTGCCAAAGGGCGACAGAGAACACCAACAGGACCGAGCCTGCGATCAGCGCCCCCCAAAGGGCCGTGGCGATCCAGTGCTGCCGTGTCAGAACCGGTTCCTTCGCATCCCGCGGGGGACGGTCCATGATGTCGGAGGGGCTCTCGCCGACACCGAGGGCCAGCGCCGGGAAGACATCGAGCACGAGATTGATGAACAGGATCTGAAGCGGCAAGAGCGGGAGCGGAACGCCGATCACGGCGCACAGGCCAACCGCCAGGACCTCGCCCAGATTGCCCGACAGCAGATAGACGATAAAGCGGCGAATGTTCTCGAAGATCGTCCGGCCCTGTTCGATTGCCACGATGATCGTGGGAAAGGCATCATCCTTGAGCACGATATCGGCCGCCTCGCGGGCGACATCGGTGCCGCGCTGCCCCATGGCAATGCCAACATCAGCCTTCTTGAGCGCCGGCGCGTCGTTCACGCCATCCCCCGTCATCGCCACGACAGCCCCCGAGTCCTGCCAGTGCCGGATCAAGTCCAGCTTTTGCTCCGGCGAAACGCGGGCAAAGACCTGATACTCGGTCAGACGGTCTTGCGCGTCATTGTCCTGATCCCCGTCCGCCTGCGGCAGGTCATTGCCCACCATTGCCCGTGGGTCATCCGACAGCCCCACATCCTGCGCGATCGCAGACGCGGTGACAGGCTGATCTCCGGTGACCATGATGACCTCGATCCCGGCCCTGTGACATTGGTCTATAGCCTCTGCCACGTCGCTGCGCGGGGGGTCGGCCAAACCGACAAGTCCCAACAGGGTCAGGTCGTCATAGGGATCGGTGTCAGGGCTGTCCACCTGCCGTTCGGCGAAGGCAAGCACCCGATACCCCTGCCCTGCCAGCGCCTCGACGCGGTCTGCCCAGTCGTCCCGGCCCCGGTCCGACAGTGTCTCGGAGTCGCCGTTGCGAGTGGCAACATGTGTCGCAACCTCCAGAACGGCCTCGGGAGCGCCCTTGACGGCGACGTGGTAACCGCTTTCTGCCTTGTGAAAGGTCGCCATCATCTTGGTGTCGGCGTCAAAGCTCTCCTCACGCTCCTCGGGGCGCTCTTCGAGAAGCTGGTCACGCCGGATATCCACCGCGGCGGCCGCGTGCAGCAGGGCGATTTCCATCGGGTCGCCGGTGCCTTTCGGCTGATCCTCTGAGTTGCTGTCGTCAGGCTCTGCACCGGCCTCATCGCCGTCGGTGTCCTTGTCCAACTCGGCGTTGGTGCACAGGGCCGCCACTTCGAGCAGCCGACAGGCCAGTGTCGACGGGTCATCTGGCCGCTCGTCTTTTTCCCAAGGAATATCCTCGTCGTCACCCGGCAATACCAGCCGCGCCACCCGCATCCTGTTCTGCGTCAACGTTCCGGTCTTGTCGGCAAAGATCACGCTGGTCGATCCGAGTGTCTCGACCGCCGCCAGCCGTTCCACCAGCGCATTGCGTTGCGCCATCCGCCACATGCCGCGCGCCAGGGCCACCGTGGCCACGATCGGCAGACCCTCGGGAACGGCGGCCACGGCAAGCGCCACCGCCGTTTCCAGCATCGGCACGATATCGCGGCCCCCCAGCACGCCCAGGAAGGCCACGACTGCTGCCACAAGCAGCGTCAGCACCACCAGGTTGCGCCCCAGCCGGTCCAACCGCTTTTCGAGCGGGCTGACCTCCTGCTCGGCCTCGGTGGTCATTTGGGCAATGCTGCCCAATTCGGTATCCATTCCGATCTCGACCACAACGCCTGTGCCGCTGCCATCCGTGACCGCCGTCCCCTTGAAAGCCATCGAAGCACGTTCCGCGAGCGGTGCGTCCTCCTCCACCGCGTCGGATGTTTTGGTCACCGGAACAGATTCGCCCGTCAGCGCCGCCTCGTCACAGGTCAGCCCGTTGGATTCGATCAGCCGCAGATCCGCCGTCACCACGTCGCCCGCGTCAAGCAACACGATGTCACCGGGAACAAGGGTCTCGGCATCGACTGTCGTGCTCTGCCCGCCGCGCCGGACCCGTGTTTGCACCGTCCCCAGACTGCGCAACGCCTCCATCGAGCGAACGGCCTTCCATTCGGTAAAAAACCCGATGATGGCATTGAGCAGGATCGCCGCAAGGATCGCGAGCATCTGCACGATCTCGTTCATCGCAAACGATACGATCGCGGCGCCGGCAAGAATAGCAATCACCAGGCTCTTGAACTGGTCCGCCAGTATCTTCCACGGACTTGCAGTTTTGGCCTCTGTCAAGCGGTTGCGGCCATGTTCCTTTCGTCGCTGCTGCACCTCGTCTTCATCAAGGCCGCTGTCTGGTTGGACAGAGAAATCCTCTAGCACTTTCTCGACTTTGCGGGACTGAATTGGCGTCATGCTATATGTCCTGTTCGTGTCGGAGGCCTGCTGTTGCGTGCCACATCGGCATTGCGGTTTGGAGGGTGCGCTTTCGTGCCATCGGCTTCAACACACCGGATCTTTTCCTCGTGCCGCACCCCTTGTCTTGCCGAAACGGCTGAGCGCAAAATCCACAAAGACCGCGCCAAGGCAGGCTATCGCGCGCAAGTCCTTTCCAGACCTGGGAAACTCCGGCTTCCGCCTGTGGAACAGCTTGGGCGAAATTAGTGAATGCGTCATGTGCAAAAGGTGCATCAGGCGGCGCAGCAAGCCTGGCGTATTCGGGCAGGTGACCTGCCGGTTAAACTGGCAACCGGTCGAAGGCCCCGGTTGCCAACCAGCAGGCACGCCAGTCGTCCATGTCAACTTTCCTTTCGACCATCGGGAAACTGTGTCCCCTTCACGGCCCCCGGTTTTCCCGTGACAAAGTCATTTTGCATGTATTGGACAACGTCCTCGGTCGAGAGGACCTTGGCGACCGTGCTGTTGGCGATCGTAAGCGCTGCCTCCTGGTTGGCCGTCGCCGTCGCTACGGCATCGCCCACCACAACCACGTCATACCCACGGGAATTGCCGGCATAAGCCGTGCTCAGAACGCATTCATCCGTCCACAGACCGACGATGACGATCGTATCGATATCATGCGCCTTGAGCATCTGGTCGAGATAAGACGCGCCGTCCGCGTCGAACGTCCAGAACATGTCGAGATGCCTTCCATGATAGAACCAGCCATCTGCGATCTCGTCTCCCGTTGGAGCGATCTCGGCCAGCGGCTCCAGTCCGGGACCCCCGGTAAAGACGTAGGCCGCGTTTTCCGGCTTTTCGGGGCGCAGGCCTCTGGGGCCGTACCAGCGATCCATGGCATTCGATATTCCATCATCGAAGCGGCGGCTCCAGGCGCTCCAGGCAATGCAGACCCCGTCACTCCGGGTCCGTGCCGCCCGGAACGCATCGACCAGGCTGACCATGTTGGGCAGGATGCCTCCGGCATAGGCGCGGTATTCTTCCTGGCAATCATCAAGAAGCAGGGCGATCCGGCGCGGACGGTCCGGCAGATCCCAGGACGCCCAGAACGCGATCGGGGTTTCGTTGGGTCCATCCGGCGTGCTGCTGTAATTCGGCATCGGTTCCATCGCGAGTGTCATGTCGCGAAACTTGCAAGGCTGGCGCAGCGCCTCTTTCAGGGTGCGGAGTCCGGTGTCGTCTTCAGCCATTGTCATTCTCCTGTCGGGTAGCCAGACCGCGTCACGACCATCGCGTGGGCGGGTGTGTATCACTGACGTCGGGACGGCTGGTTCCTGCCCCCGGTCACTGTCGCCAGGATCGCGGTCACGCTGTCCGAGACAGTCGCACCCGTTGGAACGGTCTGCCAGTCGATCGATTTCGGTGCACGGGCGAGTTGGTCGGCCAGGACATTGGCGTCGGCATCCGACGCGCCGGGATCACGTGTCTTCAAACGCCCACGCAGGGCCTCGGGATCGGCCTGCAACCAGACCCCGTCAAACGGCACGCCGACTACTGCGGCCACGGCCTCGATCCGGGCGCGGTCATCGGCGCGGTCGTGTACCGCGTCGGCAATCACGGTGACCCCATCTTCAAGAAGCCGCTCCGACCGGGCGGCAATCGCCGAATAGACCCGCGCGGAGACCTCGGCGCTGTAGGCCTCGGGCGGCAGCGAATGATCCGGCGCTGTGTCGAACATTGCCTTTCGCGTGCGGTCGCTGCCGATCACCCGCGCCCCCGGCGCACGGCCCAGATCCGGCGCCAGCGCCGCGGCAAGCGTCGATTTTCCCGATCCACTCAGCCCCCCCAAGGCCAACAAATGCGCGGGTTCTGGGACAAGCAGATGTTCGGCCAGATCGAAATAGGCGCGCGCCTCTTTCGACAGCTTGTCACGCTCCAGTTCCGCTGTTTCGCATTGTGTCGCAGTGACATGCGCCCGCACTGCGGCGCGCAGGGCCATGAAAAACGGCATCAGCACATACCCGTCTTCCTGACCGAATGCATCGCAATAGCGGTTCACAACCTGCGACGCCTCGCGCCGCAAGTCGCGATGCCAAAGGTCCATGGCCAGAAACGCCAGATCGTAAAGCACATCCACGGTCGCAAGCGCCTCGTTGAACTCGAGACAATCGAACAGCCGCACATGCCCTTCGTAGAGACAGATATTGCGAAGGTGCAAATCCCCATGGCCGCGCCTGACCTGGCCGGCGCGTGCGCGCGCATCCAGCCGCGCGGCATGTGTTTCGAGGGCGCTTTCGAAGGCCGCAACGAGCCGGGCGATGTCTGCTTCGGAAAAGACGCTGCTTTGCCGAAAGGCCTCCGCGTTGACGCGCAGGACCGATGCGATATTTTCGACCCCGTCGGCGTCGTCGTCGACCGGGGCCTTCGCATGCAGCGCCGTGATCTCATGCGCCAGTGCATCCAGATGCGAGGATCTCAGCGCGCCGCGTTGCGCCATCGAATCAAACAGCGTGTCCTGATCGAATCGGCGCATCTCGACCACCGCATCGAGCAGTTCACCTGACCCATCGAATTCCGGCCCATTCGTGCCGGCAGTGATCCGGCGCACCCCGAGATAAAGCTCCGGCGCGGTGCGGCGATTGAGGTGCAGCTCTGTCTCGCAGGCGGCAAGCCGCCGCGCCGGGCTGGAGAAATCGAGATAGGGAAGACGCACGGAACGCTTTAGCTTGAACACCCGATTGCCCGCCAGAAACAGGTGCGAGATGTGGGTGTCGATCCGCTCGACGGTGTCTGTCGTCCCGTAGGTATCGGGATCAGACATGAACGCATGTGCCGTTTCCTGTTCGTCTTCACGCATTGTTGTTCCCGCGATGTTTCCTGCCACGACGATGTCGCAAAGTTTATCCTATTGCTGACAGCATTCCTTAACGCTGGTTAATCGAACGAGACATTGACCGGCATTCTGGACGCACAGCCGCGACGAGGGATGACCCGAACCGAATGACCCTGAACACGGGCACCATGCGGCCAGGCTGCTTCGGAAGCTGGGCACGGTCTGTGAATCGAGCAGCCTCGTGACCCAGCCGCCAGGCTTGGAGGCGCGGATCCGGGTCGTCATGTCCAGGACCCTTTCAGGGTTATTCGGGTTGACAGATTTCCTGTGCCATCGCGGCACGGATGGTCCGGACGATCAGGCCCGCTATGGTCAGGATAAGAACTCCCAGCAGCGCCAGGCCGAGCCCGTGGTAAAAACCGGACCCGGTCAGCGTGGCATGGTGAAAACTGGCAGTGGTGAGGGCCGCGAGCGGAAAAGACAGCGCCCAGAATGACAAGGCGAAGGGAAGCCTGACCAGCGCCGGCACCTGGAGCGCCACGAGAGCGGCGAAGAAGTAACCGATGTTCAACAGGACGCGCGCGGCGGCATCGACCTCGCCACCGTTCAGCACCATCCAGGACAGGTAGGCGACTGAGGGCGGGGCAACGAGGATCACCAGCGTGGGACGCAGCTTGCCGGGCAAGGGGTCGTGAAAGATCAGCCGGTTGAAGATCAGCGTCAGCAGGACGATCCAGAACAGCAGACCCACGGCGAAAAAATACCAGCTGAGTTCCACGTAACCAAGCGGGACACCCGCCAGCGGCACGATCACGTTGCCCACCGCCGGGATGAACCAGGCAGGCGACAGCTGTCCCGGCCCGAAGGCGCGGTGCGAGATCCATGCGTTGATCACCGCCAGTGTCAGGATCGCCTGCGCTCCGGCGCCGATGATCCATAGCGGGCCGGCAATGCCGGGGCTGCCCTCTCTCAGGAACGTCGCCAGCAGCAGAAGCGAAATCGAGACTGCCGGAAAGAAAGCCAGGCGCACCGGGTGCGCCCATTCCGCGGCGACGGAGGCCGGGTGCCGGACCGCCTTGAGCGCGAAGATCCCCCCCAGGGCTGCCAGCACGAACAGCCCGGCATATCCCGCCACGGTCCCCGGCAGATAAAACCCACCCGACCGAAGCGCCAGCGCCAGGCCAAACAGTCCCATGGTTATCCCGAAAACGCTGATCGGAAAGTGTTCAAGCCGTGTCGGCAAAGACGCCTCTTCGGTCTGTGCGCTCATCTCGTGCCTCCGTCAGCCTTCGTCGCCGAAAGAAATCAGCTTGGCACTGTAGGTGGCCTCGCCAAGCCGCTCGATCAGGTCGAGTTGCAGTTCCAGCCAGCCCTTGTGGCCTTCCTCGTCCAGCACGATCTTCTCGAAGAGTGTGCGAGTGCCGATGTCGCCCAGTTCGGCAGCGTGCATGGCAGCCTTGGTATAGTAGGAGATTGCCTCCTCCTCGTCCACGAGATCGCTCTTGAACATGTCTTGCAGCGTCTCGGCTGCGGCGGGGGCCTTGTCGAAACCCAGTTCGGGCTTGGCCTTGAGGAACATCAGACGCTGCATGAACAGATCGGAATGGCCCAGCTCCTCGGACATTTCCTCGCGCATCTGGTCGGCGAGCCGGGTCAGCCCCCAGTCGTCCAGCGTGTGGGCGTGCAACTGGTATTGATGCGCTGCGGTCATTTCCATTTTCACGGCGCGTTGCAGGTATTCGATGATCTTTTCGTTGGACATGGATGTTTCCTTTTCCTTCAGGACCGGATTTTCAGACCCGGCCTTGCGTTGCATCACTCGTGCTCGCCCTTGGTCCGATCGCTGCCGATCAGCGCCTCGACGGTGTAGACAAGGATCGCCATCCCGATGGCCCCGGCAGCAGCCACACCCAGCAGGACGATGATGTCGACCGGACCCCCGATGTCAGACAGCTGCGAATGGGTCATGATCATCACGAACCAGACGGCCGCGACGGCGCCCACGGGCATGGAAAGTTGCGCAAGCAGGAATTTCTTCCAACTGACCGAACGATCCCGGATCAGGACATAGAGATACCCCAGCGTCACGACAACTGCGGCGGCCACCATAGCCCAGAAGAGCCCGCGACCAAAGATTTCCTCGAAGACGGCGATCAGGGTGCCAAATGTCAGGTCTTTCATATCGGGTCCTCCTCAGGCGTCGCCGCGCAGCATGGCATTGTAGGTGGCCTTCAGCGCGACCTCCTTCATCAGCCAGCTGATCCAGAGTTCCTCCAGCGGGGCGATTATGCCCGGGAAGGAGGGAACAAGGTTATTGTGATAGTCGAATTCGACCAGCATGGCGCGGCCGATCCTGGTGATGAGCGGGCAAGAGGTATAGCCGTCGTAGGTTTCGGCTCCCTCGCGCCCGTCGATGGCGGCGACGAGGTGATCCTCGACCACGGGCACCTGCCATTTCACGCTGGCCGCTGTCTTGCCCTTGGGCACGCCGGCCACGTCTCCGAGCGCGAATATTTCAGGATGCCGCAGGTGACGCAGGGTCTTCATGTCGACCTCGACCCAGCCCTGATCGGTCCATTTGTCGGCCCATGACAGGCCCGATTGACGGATAAACTCCGGCGCGCGCTGCGGCGGGATGACATGGAGATAGTCATACTCCATCTCTTCGGTCCCGCTGTCGGTGGCAAAGGTCGCCCGCTTGTTGCCGGCATCGATGGCGGTCAGCGTGCGGCTCATCCTCGTGTCGACGCCGCGATCCTCGAAGAGCATCCGCACCTTTTCGGCCACGATTGGCACGCCGAAGAGCGCGGTCTGCGGCGCGGCGTAGACCATGTTCATCTTGCCGGCATTTCCCGCCCGGCGGGCGATGTCGTCGACCAGGAAAGTGTGTTTCAGCGGCGCGCCGGCGCATTTCATCTCGGTTATAGGGCGGGTGAAAATCCCGGTGCCGCCGTCCTCGGTGAACTTTTGCGCGGCGGCCCATGTGCGCGCCGCGTGCTCTGGCCCGCCGTAAAGCGCGCCGATGCCGTTTTCACCAATCATGTCGGTCGAAAACCCTTCGATGGCGCCATGGTCCAGCACCAGACCGGGGGCGAGCACCAGCCAATCGTAGTTGATGGTCTGCCCGCCCTCGGTCGAGACGGTTTTTGTCTCAGCATCCACTGCGGCGACCTTTTCGGCAATCCATTCGATACCGCCGGGCAGCCAGTGGCTTGCGTCCGAGGTGACGTAGTTGGCCGGTTTCAGGCCCGTCGCCACCAGCGTCAGTCCCGGTTGGTAAAGGTGCGTGGTGCGCGGATCGATGATGGTGATCCGCGCACCGTCCAGCCGCTGGGTCAGGCGGTTGGCCAGCGCGGTGCCTGCGGCCCCGGCGCCGACGATGACGATATGGGCCGAGGTCGCAACCTCCGCCCGCGCCGGTTGCGCCGCTGTCAGCGGCACGGCGGCAGCAGCGCTGCTGAGCGCGGCCAGGCTCAGGAAATCTCTGCGTTTCATCTCGTTTCTCCTCCTGATACCAAAGTTGCGCTGCGCACCGCGCCCCAATGACGCGAGTTGCGTGTCGGTATGCTTCATTCTACCCGACAATCGGCCCGACGCTTTGTGACTTGGTCACATTCCACCCGTGGAAATGAAGATCGCCGAAGAAATCGAAGGCCATCTACAAGCATTACCGGTCATTGGCGGGACGCTCCGTGTCGTGTTCTTCCACCCAAACCCGATCGCGCTGCAACTCCAGCCATATGGCGTTCACGACAGCACGGATCGCAACAAGCGGCAGGCCGGGCTTGGACCACAGCAGGGTCGAAATTTCCCGGCTCGCCCGCACGTGCAGGTCCCGCGTAACGGGCGCGATGATCCGATCCTTGGCAGGCTGGCTCGGGCTGTCGGCGTCCGGCATTTCGTATCATCCCCGCTCAGGACGCCGGTTTGCCGACCTGAGTGAACATGACAGGCCCTTGCCACAGCCCGCAGATGGCGGCGCTACATGCGCCAGTTTCGACAACACCTTGGGACGCATCACCCTGATCCACCCACGGCCCTGTTCGATCCATCCCGCGTCGACAAAGTGTTTCAGGCCGCGCGAGACGACTTCCCGAGCGGTCAGAAGATCGCTGGCAATTTGCTGGTGGGTGACATCGATCCGCCCTCCATCGGAATTGCCCAGCAGCCACTCTGCCAATCTCTGCTCGGCGCTCGGGTTATCCCGGCCAGAGGTACGGGCAAAGAACGTGGGCAAACGGGACGCATGTTGCCGGAAGAGTGCGCGGCGGAAAACGATGTTCTCCGCGACCAAGTCTTGCAACTTTTCGGGCGGCAACACCAGCCATCTGCTCGGTGTCAGGTAGACTGCGCGCATAGCGATTTCCGATCGGGCCAGGATGGCCGAGGTGACCGGCATGCAATCCTGGCCGCCAAGCGCGCGGCATTCGGCCCAGGGCACCGGTCGGTCCTTCGTGCGAAAATGGACCCGGATGCTGCCGCGGGTCAAAAGAACGAAGTATCGGGGCGGACCATTCCATTGGAACGCGACCTCGCCAGCGCGGCCGGTTCGCAACTGTCCTCCGGCCGCGCGCACTTCTTCGACAAGAACACCTGTCTCGGGTTGGCTCTTCAACGGACCGGTCCTGCTTTCGAAACCTCGCCTGTGGCAAGAGAATCTTCGACGGCGGCAGCGGTGCAACCGGCAAACGCGGCCGGTGGCTGCAACGCCCCGGCCTGCAAGCCATAAGGGTCTCCAGCATTGCCGCAAGTGAAGACGCGGGCGCGTGCGCAGACCACGGCTGAACAACTCAAGGTGCATGGCATATGATCACCCTCAATACGTGATGCGAGTATTGCATCACGGGTCGACTCGGAACGGTGACATCGTCACTTTCACTTTGGAACAAGTTTTCATGGTGCCTATCCCGGCACCTTGACCTTGGTCGCCAACCGGAACGCGAATTGGCCTCAAGGTTTCGAGCAGCCTCGGGATCGGACCTGAACTCTTTGAAAAGACAGCACGCGGTCAGAGCTGACAGTCGTCCCCTGTTCTGTAGGTTTTCGATATGGGCCGCATCCATGGCGGGGCGCGAGGACTTGTCTTTGGCGGGTCATGGCGCCAAGACAGCTGCCCTGCCGCACCTCCAATCGTCACATATTCGTATCGGGCGCGCCAGACAGAGTGCTGCGAAGCGCTGTCGCGCGGCGGCGGAGAGCAGATCTGCTTCGCACCCTCGAACCCGGCGAGAGCAAGATCGTCTGCTGTCAGCAGAATGTACTGTGGACAGGTTTCGGCAAAGACCTTGAGACCCTTGGAACGCGCATGTGCGATCTGCTCCATTGCCTCTCCGCCCGACACATGAACGACCAGCATCGGCACGTCCACGATCTCGGCCAGCGCGATGGGTCGCCTCGCACTCGGCGATGGCGGGACGGGCATCGGCATGATGGCGCGGCGCGGTTTGCCCGACCTTTTCAAGCGCCTCGGTCAGCCAGGCAATCGCGTCTGAATTCTCCGCGTGGATCATTGTAAGCGCCCCCTCGCGCTTGGCCAGCGTCAGGACCTCTATGATTTCACGGTCGTTCAACTTAAGATCTTCATATGTCGTGTAGAGCTTGAACGAGGTATAGCCCACGCGGATCAACGCCGGAAGCTCTTACCCCAGAACCTGAGGATTCGGGTCCGTGACAATCAGGTGGAAAGCGTAGTGATCACTGAACTGGCCCCTGTTTCGGCCGGACACCTTGGGGCTGACCAAGGAGGCTTGAGGATAGCCTTAAGCATGTGCTTGTGTCTGAGATAGAAATCATCACCGATGGCGGTCGCCGTCTGCGCTGGTCTGCGGCGGACAAGCTGCGGATCATGGAAGAGTTTCTTTATGACGGTGAGAGCATTTCCGCCGTTGCCTTGGACAAGGCGCACAGCTTTTCCAAGCTCATAACGCCGGAAATCACGTTGCTTCCTGGTCTTGGCGCAGAAGACGATGCGCATTTATGCAACGCAGTGCCAGAAAATTGAGGGGTCAGAAAAGGCCCCAGCGGGGCCGTTTTCGCAAACAAAGGAATAGCATTCAGATGTTGTGCGCTTTCGGACAGGCTTCGGAAATATCGATGGCTACCAAAACTCGCTTGTCCGAAAAAAAATGCTTCAAAGCCACAACCTCCAATCCGGCGAGGATTTGGAGGCAACACTGGACCACGACGTGCTGCTTTATGACCAGCAGCTTTCGCAATCAACCTTGAACAGCAAGACGCCCTTGCAGGAAACGAAAGACTGGCACACACTCAAACTCGAGTTGGTCAAGAAAACGGCCATACCACCTTCTGGGATGGGACAGCTGAGTTAAGTGTCTCGAAAAACTTTGGATTCATCTTGCGAAAGTGAAGGTAAGATATGCCACCCGTTGCAGATAATTTTGTTTTTTTACTCACCGGAGCGCGGCAACCAGATGGCGGGCGCGCATATGGCCCGGTTTTCGAACAACTTTTGGTCTCGGAGACGGACCTTATATTCCTTGAGACGGGCCTGACGTCGCGCGCGACCGGCACCCCCGGAGTGACGTTTTTTACGCCCGACCAGATGCTCGAAATCCGGAGTGCTGACACGGATGGAGATGGAACACGCCACGTCTTTGGGTATGTCAACCTTGGCATTACGGACCATTACAGGACGTATTGGCAGGATAGCTGGACTTTGGACCAAACCGGCTCCGCTTTTACGTCTTTTGAACCTGATATCAATCAAGACGTGATGCCGTTGAATCCGGACGCGGATGTGCCTTCGTGGCTTGAAAACGCACTTGGTGTTGCAACCGGCCCTCCGGAAGGAGGTTCGACGGAAGAAACGGTCTATGGCCCCATTGTGGATTTCAGCGATGGTGCCGTGCCTTTACCCAATGCAGGTCAACCTGTCATAGCACCAGAAGGTTCGTGGTGGGATATCGTCCTGGACCAGGTCGAAACGCTTTTCGCAGCCGGATACAGAGATTTTTTTCTTGACGATGTCGGTCGCTATTATGCGGCAGATGGCGTGACGGCCACTGCTGCCGACATGATGGACTTGGTGAACGCCGTTGCAGCACATCTCGATGCGCTGGACGGGGCCGACGACGACACGTCGATTGCACTGAATGGTGGCGGTTATTTGCGGTGGGACGCGGGATATGCGCAAGACAGCTCGCAAGTCGAAGCCTTTCTGGCCAACATTGATTTTCTCGTAATGGAGAACAACTTTCTGCAAAATCCGCACTTCCTCGTCGAGGTTGCCAGGAATCTGTCAGGAACAAACACACAACTTTTGTCGATCGAATGGGGCGACACGTTGCCCGAAGCCCTGTCTGGCACTTGGCTGGCGCTTCTAGATGCGCTCTCAACAACGGTCGGGACCCCGACCGCTGCGCATAACCCGCAAACCACTGACTACGCACCGATCCAGGGCCAGCTTCCGGATGATGTCTTCACGTCGACTGACATTCCTCAAACACATGCCATCTTTATCGGCTCCGGATACGGTGCAACGATAACTGGAAGTGATGGGGATGATCTCGTTTTCGGAACCTCCGGCGACGATCTTATTTACGCGCTTGGCGGGAACGATATCGTTTTTGGGTTGGGAGGCAACGACACCATCATCGGCGGCGGGGGCCATGACATGCTGTTCGGCAACGAAGGCCACGATCAGTTGGAGGGCATGGCCGGCCATGACACGGTTTTTGGAGGGGCAGGAAACGATATGTTGATGGGTGGCGCCGGCAACGACAACCTTTCGGGAGGTGACGCACCGGACAGATTCGATTTCTGGACGTTAACCTGAACTCAAGAATTGGCGGCGTTTTGGCAATGCGATACGACCGCAATCCGACGCTCTTGCTCTCTGCCATCGCTCTGGCTGAGAGCCGGCGTCTGCTGGCTTTGAAACTCAATGGGTTATGATGCTAAACAAGATCCCGCGCTAATAATGCCGCTTGGGTTCGATTTTTCGCATTCAGCTTGAGCATGACTTGCCGGATATGACTTTTCACTGTCGCCTCGGAAATACCCAAACTTGCCGCGATCGCCTTGTTTGATTTTCCATGCGCAAGGTCAATCAGAACATCGTTTTGACGGCGGGTGAAAACTGGCCTGTCGGTTATGGCCTTGCTCAGGTCTTCAGTGTTTGTCTCATTCCGTTCGTGACTATCCCCGCCTGCCACCTTTTCTTGCAGAAGTGACACGTCCTGTAATCCCTCGATTGCCGTAGAAGCATGCGGGATATAGCAACCGCCCGCAGCAATGAAATCGAGGGCGGCAAAAACTACTGACGGTTCCTCGGATGCCGGTATAACGCCGCCCAACTCCATGTCGAGCGCACAAGAGACACAATCTGAGGTATGGTTCTCAACCAGGGCAACCACGCGGCCCGTGCGGTTTTGCAATACAGCCTCGAGCTTAGCACGGCCATCGGCACTACTTATGAGCAAGCCACCAAACACCACCAAAGTGAGAGCGCCTTCTTTGAGGGTGGGTGATCCAACAGGAATTTCACCATCCCGATGGTTTAAAACGGCAGTGCTGGACCCATAAAGTTCAAAAAGTGCCAAATAAGCTGCGCGGCGCAAGGGGCAATCATCTATAATCAAGATGACATATGCGGTGTTCGATCTATGTCTTCCGTCATCCGGCATGTGAAATAGTCCTGTCAGTTATACGCTCACCAACGGCACCACTTACTGGACACAATAAATCTTTTGACATGAACCTTGCCACGAATCATCAGGGATGATGTCGCAAATGGCTCAGGTCCTTTATTTACTGCCAAAGGCTTTGCGGCTTAAGCACAAAAAATCAGCTTTCTTCATCCAGTAGCCGAGTGCATTTTGACCATGCAACTTTTTAGCGAAATTGCTTCGTGTGAATGATATTTAACCGATTGTTACACAAAAGAAATTTTATATGTCTTTTCTCCCGAAACCTTGGTAGCAATGTCAGGTCTTAAATTTAATTTAATACAGTATCGTTTCCAAAAATGAATAAATAAGCAATTAACTTTTTCGTTGTTTCGAATGCGACCACACATGCAAAAATGCTGGTCAGTCCCGAAGCGAGCGCGAATCCAAGCGCGTTCACACCAAACACAGGTGTCAAAACTGCACTGAGAGAAAGATTTGCAGTCAGAAACGCGGCTTGCAGGATCAGAAAGGCCATTTTGGCATTGCATAACACCAGGACGCCAGAAGCAGCGAGAAACAATGCGTGCAGCAACGTTCCAACAATTCCCATACGAAGGACCAAGAACTGGTCAAGCCTCAGGCCCATTGCTGATGCAATCACAGGGGCCAACAACAACAGCGCGGCAGAAACCGCGAACTGCGTCATCATGATACGAAGTATACCAGTCCAGATCATTTCTGATACCGCCATTCCCGACAAATTTGCAGCGCGCAACGTCGCCCCGTTGGCCAGCTTCGCCCGAAACCGATCCATCGCACGGCGCACAGGTTCTTCGAAATAGATGGCCAGGCTTGCAAGACCGGGCAGCGTGGATAGCTGGGCAAGGAACAGTGCACTGTCGTACGTGGGCATGTGACGGAAACCGGCGACAGAGCTCTGACCGCCAGGACCGAACCAGACAATCCATTTGTCAGCCCAAATCCCCATGATCGCCAAGGAAGCCCCCACAGCGAGCGGCCATGTTTTTTTGGCACACAGGCGTAGCTGTCCAGCAGCATGGCGCAATTCGGCAAGCTGATGTCTGATGTTCAGAAATGGTGAAAGACAAAGGGCAAGACAAAAGACGATCCCGGACGTGAAACACCACACCAAAGCACTTCCGCTGCCTGCACGATCTGCGACACCAACGCTCAGCAAAACGGCAATGAACAAGCCTGTGGCAAAAGATAGGATCAGATGTCGACGCGCTTTGCATGCAGCCAGAACTGCGAATGCCACCCACATCATTGCGGAGGCAGACGTGAGCAAGGCAAACGCGAGTGTCAAGGCAGGATTCGACACCCCGAGAACCAGCACGACGATGATAACCAAGACTTCTGCAGCGGTCCCGGCCACACCACACACCACCAACAGCAGCGCACCAACGGCCGACGCGTCGGGTGGCACTTCCGTATCGGCGATCGTTCGAGCTGCAATAATACCCAATGGTGCCGCCACAATGGGTGCGAGCATGAAGGCATAGACAACTGCGAGACGCATGTCCTCCAGGGCCTCGTCTGTGAAACGGTTGTCAGCTGTCCAGGAGATCAAGATCAAAGTAACGATCACGAGGAGCCAAGGACCAGCCGCCAGAACCAAGGCGGCGAGAAGATTGTGAAGCGGTTTCAGGATGGGTCCGTCCAGCCACCAATCGGCCTGCCTCAGGACAGCGCGCAGTTTTAGCTGGGAGTAAGGGCTTGAGCTCATGCCACGAGTTCCTCGTAGAGCGCGGCGTAAGCGGCCGAAGAGGATCGCGAGGTGAAGCTTTGTTCGACCCTGGCGCGCAAGGCCTCACCACATTCAAGGCGGAGCGTTTCATCCGACAAAAGACAGATCACCGCTGCGGCGATCGCATCCGGGTCCATTGGCGGCACGACGAACCCACCGCGCCCAAGCGCCGGGGACTCCGTTTCTGAACCTTCTATGATTTCCCGGCACGAACCGACATCGGTCGCGACGCAGGGAATCCGCGCGGCACCGGCTTCGAGCAGGACAAGGGGTTGCGCCTCACTGATCGACGTCAGAAGCAAGACGTCAAGCGATGTCAGAATTTCGAAAATATTCATGCGCCCCATGAAACGGACGGTTGTATCGAGGTTCAGTTCGGACACCCGTTTTTTGCAGGCTTCATAATATTCCGGGTTTTCATCGGTCGGTCCGATTATCAACACTTCGACGTCAGGCACAGTCTCCCGGATCACTGCGGCTGCACGGATGCATGCTTCGATATCCTTGATCGGAACCACACGTCCGATCAAACCGACAACTGGTCGTGCCTTGTTTGAGGGGCGTTTCAGGTCATCAAACCTCTCCAACGCGATGCCGTTTGGAATGACAGAAAGACGATTTTCGGGGGCGCCCAGCGCGCGCTGGAATCCCTGGTTGGCGCTGTAAAGCGTTGTGATCCGATCAGCCCTCGCATAGGCGACCTTGGCAAAACTCTCGAACATTGCGATCCAAAGGTCACGGGTATCACGCCGCGGATCCTTGAGCGTAAAGCCTTTTCGAACGCGGTCTCCCAGCCAGTCGGCCATCACCATGTCAATACGTCGTTCATTGGTGTAGATGCCATGCTCGGTGAGTGCGATCCGCGCACCGGTTTCCCGCGCGGCCCTCACCGCAAAAAGCCCGGCATATCCTGTGGAAATTGCATGATAAATGCGCGCCGGGGGCACGGGCGATGTCAGGACAGAGACCATCCCGCCAACCAGCGTGCGCCACGCCCAGAAAAAATCCGAAAAGGCGGCCTCCGGCGCAAGATTGTTCGCGCAGTTTTCGATAGCGTCCCAAGCTGGTGTTGAAGAAATCAGGTCGGCGTGATCGGGCCGAACCGCCCGACCTGGCACAGACGGGAACCCCCGGCGCGCCGGTGTCATGGCAAGGTCGCACAGCACATCAAACGCATCTGCGTCGCCATTTTCCCATAGCCGCACCAGCGCATCGCCAAACACCGAAGCGTCGATTTTCGGGTCTCCCAGTCGCATACGTTTTTGCGTGGTGCTAAGCGGCAGGACTTCAAGGTTCAACACATTGTCTGGCAGGGAGTATTTCACGTCCTGCACGCTGTCGTCTGCGGTAATTGCGAGCACGGAAAAACTTTTATCTTTCTGCTCCCGGATGAGCCAATCCAACCAGGATGACACCCCCCCAGTGACAAAAGGATAACATCCTTCAACTACCAAACAGACATCTGCACAGCGTGTATCGGTCATGTCGAAATCAATTCATTTCTGAGCTTCGGATTTTCCAAGACTGATCCCGAGTCAGGTGTTGGCGCCGGGCGCGGCACAGCTTCAAGCTCCGCAGGGTCTACAAAGCCGGACCCCGATACCGCTGAAATTTCAGCATCGAGCGCCTCACCGGACAACGCATGCTCACCCTGCAATAGCCTTCGGGCGCGCGCTGCAAATGTATCCCTCAGATGTGCAAAGACAGAAGCTGCCTGAACACGCACTGCAGGAATTTCAGAGGCAAGCGCGCGCTCTAATACAGGGCGCAGATCAGCGGTGTAATGTTTGACGATCGCGGCCAAAGCCGTTTGCTGATCCGTGAGCGTTCCGGACAGGAATACGTCTTCCAAAGGAGGTTCCAACGCGTCCCGGCCACGTGGCCGGCGGTCTTCTGCGATTTCCTGGAATAAAAGGTCGGCACGCGTGTCGCTCGGGATGTCTCGATGGGCTTCGAATGATATTTGGGGTTGCCTGCGTTTTGCACCCATGGTTGCGATCATGATGACCGGGCCGGCAAATGGGCCAAGCGTTAACACGGCAATGGCAAAAAATCCTGCATCATGCCGATCGAAAAGCGTGAGCGCGACACACAGCACGACAGAAATCGCGCAATAAAATATCAGTGCGAACCAAAAACCAATGTAAATCGCTATCACAAAGGCTGAAACCGCTGCCAGCGTCAAACAAAACGCGGCAGTTCTGCGCAGCAACGATATGTCAGCCACGTTTCTGAGAGAGCTTCTTCGCTCTCTTGTCGAGGCCGAGGTCAAGGCTGACCCTGTCAATCGCGATGCGGGCCATCTCGGCTATGAGATCGAGACGCTGCGCACCAGCGTCAGCTTCCGCGGGAGTCTCGGCAAAGAAAATAACCGTTGCAGTCAATCCGTTCTCTACATGCGCACATTTCCGAACGATCCGGGCAGCGCCATCGGCATCGAGACCAGCATCCTGCAATTTGACTGTGTCACAATCTTGATGTCCGAGTAAGGCACCCAGGGACGCAGACATGACTTCAGGGCTGCAACCCAATTCAGGCGCACTCCCGATAAATAAGGGGTCTTCTCCTGGTGCCGCTGCGATCAGTGCGACGGGACCATCGAAGAGGGCTGCAGACGCGGCCTCGAAGGTCGCGGGAAGTTCACTTGCGCGGGCGACTGCAAGCGCGGCAAGATCAGGCAAGGCCCGTGCAAGAACGGTGTAAGTCTCCGACGCATCGGGTATGATCTGTGTCGTTGTCGCGCCGGACTTGGCGGCAGACGCACGCTCCAAGTCCAAGACGAGGCTGTCCATTCTCTCGATTTCAGCGGCAAGGGTGTCGGATACATCCTCGAGCCTCGTGACTTCTGCCCGCAGACCTTCGGTTTCAAGAATTTTCCGCTGGCTATACAGTCCCACGATGAGAGCCACGACAAGCCACTGAAGAGGCAGCACCGCGACGCGAGCAGCATAGACAGCAGCGTCTTCGCCGACAAAGCGGTCTGGCCACCCCATGAGGAACGTCGCCAAGGCCACACTTGCGATGCCGACACCTGGGCCATGCTGTAAAGACGCGATCAGGATCACGATCCAAAAGGGATGTAATTTCAAAGTCTCATAAAATCCGGCGCCGAACAAAAGCGGTTCTGCACCGGCGATCAGCACCAACAGGACCGCTGCTCCAATAATCCCGCGCAAGGCATCCTCGTAACCGCTGCGTGAGGTTTGGCCCGAGATTTGGCCTGAGGTTTCGTCTGCCAATAGATTGTCGATCAAAGCTCTCACTTGAAGACCCTCTCGGCTGACGCGAGAGCCGCATCATCAACAGCGCCGACCGTTACTATATCACCCGGCAGCAAGCGCATGGTCTCATCGGATTCCAGGATGCGAATGTCCTTTCCATTCTGACGTTTCACCGTCACGACACGGCCCACCAGATCGCCCAGCGCCCTCAGCTGTCCCTCTACGGATGCCAATTCAGCATCTATCGCGTTTCGCTTCACAAGGGTCTCGACAATATCGAGAGCCAGCGTCTTGCTGCTTTCAGCGCGCTCTAGCTCGATGGTTCTGTCATGGCGGTTCAGCGCGTGGCGCGCTTCGATCACGCGTGTCTCGGCATCTTGCAAGACCAGATCCAAGTCGGCGACGCGATCATTCAAGCTGTCGAGCCGCAACTGGGCGAATTGCCTGCTTGAGCTGCATCGGCCGCGACATTCCTTTGCAACTTCCAGATCCAGCGCATCGCGTTTGCGCTTCAGGTCTTCGTGGCGTGCCGCCACCATCTGACGCCGCGAAAGTGCCAGATCGAGCGCACTTTCAAGCTCTGCACGTCTTGCTGTGTCCCGTGCGTCGCGGATTGCGCGCTCGCTTGACGCGGCTTCCAGCACGGCGACTTCGCTATTGATCCGATCCTCTTCGATTTGGCGGTTCACAACGGCAGCCGTACCATCCGTCATTGTAAATGTTTCTTCGGTTGCACGCTGGGCCGACAGGCGCTTGTGCCGAAGCAAAAGCCCCGCGCGCAATGTGCGCAATTCGTCACGACGCGCATCCAAGCTGCGCCGAAGAGCGGCATCCGAACTGCTGCTGCCGTACCCCGACTTTGCAAGGAGCGTATCTACCGTCAATCCGGGAACGTACTCATAACTGCCGGGTGCAATAACCTCTCCTTTTACAAGAACAGGCGGGCGCTTGGCAAAAGAGGCCGTCACTGTTGTGGAAAGGTTCATTTCCGATGATAGAGCCGCCCTTACGGCGTTTTCAAGACAGGTCAATGGCGTTCCAAAAGCCTTCACCCGTCCAATACCGGGAACAGCGATTTCTCCCGTGGAGCTGACGGCAAACGTGCCCGAAAGGTCGCGTCGTTCAAATCGTCCAAAATCACTCTCGGAATGTTCAAAAACACGCAATGTCAGTTGGTCGCCAACAACTGTTCGATCCGCAGCATCGCTGCCGCTTTCGCAACCGATGCCAGACAAGATGCGATCGAGCAGGCTTGGGCTTTTGGGTTCCGTGTCCTTGAACATCGCCAGCGAAACCATGTTGTCAGAGGACTCGGTTTCATGCCGAGCCTGATGGACGGTAGGGTCTTCGGGGGCCACCCTCCCCGTGGCCAGTGACGTTGCGCCTTCAACTCCGAACAATGACGGCAAAGTTTCGATCCCGCCAAAAACCATCAATGCGGCAAGACCAATCCCAGCCTTCGAGAGCATCGTGCTCAACATTCCAGACCTTTCTTTCCCAACACACTCTCTGCCTTAACTTGATGTTGACAGCACCGTATTCTTGCCAAGAAGTTTCCACAATTCTCCGTTAGTTTGGATTCTACATCTTATGTCGAGCCAACCTCATCCCAAAGACGGAGCCTCAACCAACTTTTGGCTGGGGCTTATGTCTTGCGTGTATTTCTGGGTAATACCCTCGATTCTGTCCGCTGCTTGTCTCGGCTCCGAATCCTTGCCGAAATACGTGATCGCGCTGATTGATGGGCGCAAAGAACCCGATCAGGAAAATGGCCGCATCGCCCGGTATCTGGACGCGGCACTTGCCAGGCATGGGTTATTGCCGATCTATATTGACGTGTCCCGGCCACTTCCCGACGCGCTCCCCTTGGCCAATGTTGCCGGGGTGTTGAGTTGGTTCGATGGCATGGTGCCGAACCAACCCGGTTTGAGTGTCTGGTTGAATACCCAATCCGACAGATGTGGCAGCACCCTGCCCGAGGTGATGATCGGAAATCCGGGTGGTGACGCGCTTTGGGCCAGACTTGACACGCATGAAACCGACGTCGCAATCCTGCATGATGGAACCAGGGCACGACTTGAAACCGCGCCGGAATGGTTCCAATCAAAGGAACGTATCACTGTCCCACCGGGTCGGCTCATCGCGCCAATGGTACCGGATTACGCAGCGCCTCTCGCGGTATTGGACGGGACAGATGGGACGCGCCGCGCCCTCGGCTTCCAGATCGAGAACCGAACGTGGCTTTCTGACAGGGCGGCAGTCGTACAAGACCCCGGTGAGTCCTGGCGCTGGTTGGCAAATCCGGACCGCATCGTTGAAGCCTTTACCGGCCATGGACCGCGACCGGTGCCCGATCTGTCCGTATTTCAGGGCCGACGGATCGCATTGACCATTTTGCTCGCAGATGGGTGGGGCCAGCGCACCGCAGCCTCCGTGCAGTCCTCCTTGGGAACACCAGCATACGAATTCGCCAAGGAGATCCTTGGGTCCGACGGAGCAGTCATGACATTCGGCTGGCCAGATCCGAAAATCCAGCCCGAGCTTGAAGATAGGGCGGCATTCGCGGCGGGTGTCGCATTTGCCGGCAAGCCGCATGTCAGCCCGGTTCCCATCAGTATCAGCGCAAATGCCATCAACTTTCAGGCATCTTTTCCGCTACGCCTGTCGCGTTCTGAGGATGGGACCGCCAATGCGACGCCTCGGATAATTCCTCCAACCCTGCCCATCTTGGAGGGAGAGCCGGGTTTTGGCGATGGGTCAGGGTTGCACACACGCAATGCTGCCGTTGCGCAAAGCAATATTCCTTGGCCTTCTGGACCTGATACGTTGCTCATGCGTGCTGACGACCTGCTCGACTTTTCCGCCCGCGAGGCCATCAAGGAGGCACAGCAGGTGCACTCATCATCGACGCGCAATGCAATGGATGTCCCGCGCTACGCGGCATGGCTGGACGGCGCCGCGTCAACGCGGCTTGTTCCGAGAACATCGACAACATGGGACGTCCGTGATCGGGGCAATTTGGATACAATGCGCGTCGACCGGGCCGAGAAATGGGCCTTGGATTTACCAAAAAGCGAAGGCGTCCTCGGTGCGCGGCGCATCGGAGATGCCCTGTTCGTGACTTTGGATCCCGAGCATGACGCACCGCTTCTGGCGCTGACCCCTCGACATGAGACCGATATGGAATTGGCCGGGCAGATGGTTGGCATTGTCGAAGCACGGCCCACGCTTTCCAACATGCGCGCTGCTGGATGCCGGACGCAGATCACTGCGGATGGTCATGGACCCATTGCATTCCGCGCCACGCACCGACCTGACGTGTCGGCCGATGGCACGCCGCTTGACGTCACACTTGTCGAAAACGCCAAATGGCGCGTGTTCCTGCCGAACGCCAAATCATCAAGGACCGTATCATTCGCGGTCGGGTGCGATTGATGCACCGGCGCGACCCTCTTCTTAAACTTATAATATTGGCAGGGCTGGGTGCCGCGGCGGCACTGATCCTGCTGCCCAAAGGAGAATTGGGCCAAGAGGCGGAACTTGCCTCGCTGCCGCCTTCGGAGTCACTCGCGAGACTGGACGCCATGGACGAGCAACTTACGCCACAACTGGCATTTCGTCATGCCGAACTGATCGCGGCGTCAGGCGATGCAAAGACGGCCGATGCCTTGCTGGCCTCACTCGCCAAGCGCAGCGGCAATACCAACGCAATCGCCACCGCCCGCGCCGACCTTGCGTTGCGATCGAACAACTTGGTTTTGGCGGTTGAGCATCTGCAAGAGGCGCATTCCCCTGCATCGGATCAGCTTCAAAGGCAACGATTGGGACGTCTCTATCATCGGTTGGGAGACACCGAAAACGAACGGGCTTTACTGAAGGCTGTCAATTTTGCCGACCTGACCGGGTCCGAAAGACTGCGACTTGTTGATCTGGTTGCGGACCAGGGCGCCACGTCGGAGGCGCGTGCATTGGCTGAAACCGCCGTCCAGATGGGCGGTGCCGATGCGCCAGAGCAAGCAGAACGCTTCACGGCACTTGCACTTTCTTCGGAAGACCCCGGCGAATTCGTGAAGACAATGGCTAACTGGCTTGGCGGTCCCAACGCCGAAGGTCTCGCTTTGCCCATCGCAACAGTTTTGACAGCAGTCCCGAAGCAGTCACGCGCCATAGCGTCCCAAATGGTTGCCAGTGCCCCCGAAACTCGCCCTTTGCTGGTCTCCACGCTCTCCCGGGTCGAGCTTTTTGGTGCTGCCCGTATGTTGGCAAAGCCCTGGGCCGTCACCGGTCCGCCAGACCGTGAAAGTTGGAATGCGCTTGCGCTTTATGCCGATTGGAGTGCAGATATTGGTCTGCTGGAAACAACCTTACAGCATCCAGATGTTCCAGACGACCTGCCCCACAAATACGTTTTACCGCTGGTCCGGTACAGAGGCGGGCAGGCACTTTTGCCATATCGCCATTGGCTTTCAGATGATCGTCTTGCGGAGGCACCGCTCATCGATGCGGCATGGGCGATCTGGAAGCAGTTTCCAGATGCTTCCTTTGCCGCTTTGCGTCAGGCGGCGAAACAAGAAACCGATCCAGCGCTCTGGCGTCGCATTGCAAGCGATCTCGAAGGCACCGGATATCTGGAGCGGCTGCAAGCCCTGTCTCAGACCGACGCCAATATCGCAGCAATGTTTGGTCGATGACACCTTGTTTGGCCTGGGGCCA
>Ga0102932_1000002_pt1 | contig 110922 bp, 89 predicted proteins | sample SalPonR1_C_D2_MG_FD_78212 | JGI IMG/M metagenome (GOLD analysis project Ga0102932, IMG submission 78212) | Salt pond soil microbial communities from South San Francisco under conditions of wetland restoration - Salt Pond MetaG R1_C_D2_MG | ecosystem: Environmental > Aquatic > Marine >...
GCAATCCTTTCAGGGTTCGGCATCGACATATACAACGATTACGACCTTGTCTTTGGCGGTTATGGTCCGTCATCCGAAGCGTTGCAGAACGGTCAGATCGAGGGCGTCGGCATTCCCGCCGGCATCCCGGTGGGTGCGATCAGCCAGCTGATGGCGTCGGCTGGCGACTCCGTCACCCTGCTCAACTTCACCGAAGAAGAAATGGACCAAGGTGACGGCGATCGGGGCCTTTGGACGCCGTTCACCATCCCCGCGGGCACCTACCCCGGTCAGGATGCCGAAGTTCAGACCCTGGCACAGCCCAACTTCCTGGCCACCAGCGCCGATTTGCCGGAAGAGCATGTGTACCAGCTGACCAAGGCAATGTATGAAAATCTGGCCTTCCTGCAGGCGATCCATCCCGCTACCAAGGCAATGTCGCTGGAAGCGGCGATCGCGGGTCTGCCCCTGCCGCTGCACCCCGGTGCACAACGCTATTACGAGGAAGCCGGGCTGGACATTCCCGAGCGCCTGATAGCGCAGTAATCCGACATCCTCTGGCCAGCCCGTGTGCCTCATGGGCTGGCCCCTGACGATCGGTGGGTCCATGTCAGATAACGAGAAAGACGACGACAGCGCTCGCATAAGATCGTTCAGCGGTTCGGCGGATATGGCCTTGTCGGTGGTCTGTTTCCTGATCGCCATCGGGCACATCTACGTGGCCTTCGACCCGGTGCTGTCAGAACTGCAACGCAACGGCTGGCACTTCGCGGGATTCGCCGCGCTGGCCGCCGTCCTGTATCCCATGTGGCGCGGGAGGTCCGGCAAGGCGGCTCCGCTTGCATTGGACCTGACAATCGGTATTGCCGTTGCCGCGTCAGCGGTTTGGCTGACCCTTGCCGAGAACGCGATCTATGACCGAGGGGTGAAACTTGCCCCGCTCGACTGGATCGCGGTTTCCGTATGTGTCCTTGGCGCAATAGAGCTGACCCGGCGTGTGGCCGGGATCATCATTCCGATCCTGATCATCTTGGCCCTGACCTATGTCGCCTTCTGGGGGCAGTTCATCGGCGGGGTCTTTGCCTTTCCGGGCCTGAGCGTCGAAACAGTGGCGTTCCGGTCGATCTATGGCGATGACGCGATGTTCGGCACGATCGCGCGGATTTCCTCGACCTATGTCTTCCTGTTCATCATCTTCGGCGCCTTTTTGCTGCGGTCGGGCGCAGGAGAGTTCGTGATCAACATGGCGCGCGCCGTGGCGGGCAAACTGGTGGGCGGACCGGGAATCGTTGCGGTAATCGCGTCAGGTCTGACGGGGACCATCTCGGGCTCGGCGGTTGCCAATACCGCCTCGACAGGCGTGATCACCATTCCGCTGATGAAACGCGCTGGCTTCAAATCGAAATTCGCGGGTGGCGTCGAAGCGGCCGCGTCCACTGGCGGGCAACTGATGCCGCCGATCATGGGCGCCGGAGCCTTCGTGATGGCAAGTTTCACGCAGATCCCTTACGAGACCATCGTTGCGGTCGCGGCCCTGCCGGCGCTCTTGTATTTCCTGTCAGTCGCGTTTTTCGTGCGGATCGAAGCGCGCCGGAACAACCTCGCCCCGATGCCGGACGAAGGCCAGACGCTCGGGTCGGCCTTTCGCGAAGGCGGGGCCAGCTTCATCATCCCGATCTGCACCCTGATTGCGCTTTTGGTGTCGGGTTTCACCCCGACGTATGCCGCGGTCTTCGGAATCCTCGCCGTGATCGGGTCAAGCTGGCTGACCAAGAACCCGATGAACCCGAAAGCGGTGTTCGAGGCCTTCGTGATGGGGACCAAGGGCATGGTGCTGACGGCAGTTCTGCTTTGTGCCGTGGGCCTGATCGTCAACGTGATCGCGACGGCTGGCGTCGGCAACACCTTCAGTCTGATGATCGCAAGCTGGGCTGGTGGCAATATCCTGATCGCGCTTGTGCTGGTTGCATTGGCCAGCCTGATCCTTGGCATGGGGCTTCCGGTGACGGCGGCCTATATCGTTCTGGCCACGCTGTCGGCCCCGGCGCTGTCCGGCATGATCAGCGACCAGTTCGTGATCGCGCAATTGGCTGCGGGCGCCTTGCCCGATGCCGCGAACGCCATCCTGATGTTCGGCGTGCCGGAACAGGCCGAGATGCTGAATCGCGATCTGACCCAATCCGAGGCGTCAGCGCTCATCCGCAGCCTGCCGCTCGAAGTTGCGTCACCCCTGCGCGAGTTGGTGGTGCCGCCCGAGGTCGCGACAAGTGCGCTTTTGTCTGCGCATATGATCATCTTCTGGCTGTCTCAGGACAGCAATGTGACCCCACCTGTTGCGCTGGCCGCCTTTACTGCTGCGGCGATTGCCAAGGCGCCGGCAATGGCCACTGGTGTCGAGAGTTGGAAGCTGGCGAAGGGCCTTTATATCGTGCCGGTCCTGTTTGCCTATACGCCATTCCTGTCGGGTGATTGGCTCGCGATGTTGCAGGTGTTCGGCTTTGCCGTTGTCGGGGTATATGCGCTGTCTGCGGGGCTGCAGGGCTGCATGGAGCGACCCTTTGGCTGGATCATGCGGATCATCTGTTTTGCCGCCGGCTTTGCGTGCTTGTGGCCCGAGGCGCTGATGATCAATCTTGCCGGAGTAGCGGTTGTGCTCGCGATACTTGCATGGAACATCCGGTTCGGCGCGCCCCGCCTGGCACAGGCCGGGACATGAAGCCAAAGGATTGGCAAAACCCCGGCTGCGCCCCGGTTTTGCGCGACGTCTTTTAATTCAAGGCCGATTTTCCTGCGCGGCCCGGCTTGTTTCGGGCACAAAACACTGGTCAGTTGTAGTGCGCCACCGAAAGACAAACAGATGGGCAAGAAAATCATCGTGATCGGCGCCGGGATCGTCGGTGTGTCGACAGCGATCTGGCTGCGCCGGTTCGGTCAGACGGTGACCCTCGTGGATCGCGCAGACCCCGGACAGGGCGCGTCTTATGGCAATGCGGGGCTTCTGGCCGCCTGTGCGATGGTGCCCGAAACAACGCCTGACCTGTTTTTCAAAGCACCGAAAATGCTGCTTGACCGGGACTCGCCCTTGTTCGTGCGCTGGTCCTATTTGCCTCGGATGCTGCCCTGGCTGACCGGCTATATGAAACATGCAAACGACCGCGATACGCGCCGGATATCCGGCAATTTGGCCGAGATCACCAGTGATACGGTAACCCAGCACTGGGCTTTGACAGAGGGGATGGGTGCCCGCGACTACCTGAACAAAAGCGATTATGTCTTCGCCTACCGCTCCCGCGCCGATTTCGAGGCAGAGGCCTATACCTGGCAGATCAGGCGGGCGCGTGGCTTCGACCCCACGCTGATCGAAGGACCTGCCGTCCAGGAATTCGATCCGGGCTACGGTCCGAACATCGGATGTCTTGCCGTGGTCAAGGATCATGGGTTTGTCACCGATCCGGGCGGATATGTGGCCAGCTTGGCGGATGAATTCCAGAGGATGGGCGGACGGGTTGTACGTGCCGATGTAACCGACATCGAGGCCTCCGAGAATGCACCACCGCGCGTCATTACATCCGAAGGTGCCATGTCCTGTGACAAGGTGGTGATCGCATCGGGCGCTTGGTCCAAGACGTTGATGAAAAAACTGGGTCTTCGTATTCCTCTGGAGTCAGAGCGCGGATATCACATCGTCATGAAAGACGCCTCGGGCGGTCCGCGCGCGCCGACAATGGTTTCGTCCGGCAAATTCGCGGCAACGCCGATGAAAGCGGGGCTGCGCTGTGCCGGGATTGTCGAACTCGGCGGATTGGAGGCCGGACCGTCAGACGCGCCGTTTGCTCTGCTGCGCCGCCAGATCCCCGAGGCCTTCCCGCATCTGGAATTTTCGTCCGAGCAGACCTGGATGGGTCACCGCCCCGCGACAACCGACAGCTTGCCCCTGATCGGTCAGGTCCGGCGCAGCGGAGTTTATACCGCTTTCGGTCATCAGCATGTCGGCTTGACCGGAGGACCAAAAACCGGGCGGCTTGTTGCCGGGTTGATCGCCGATCAGCCGTCGAATCTCGATCTGGGCGCCTACGCGCCGGATCGCTTCGGTGTTTGACGCCGCAACGCAAACACCCGTCGATTTTTAATTGTTAAGCCACGGTTTACGCCTGCCTGCTACCCCGGTTGCGGGGCGTAAGGAGTAGGGTATGGCGACCGACAGAAATGTCGCGCCAGTTATCATCAAGCGTAAGAAAGTGATCGCCGCGGGCGGTCATCACGGTGGTGCGTGGAAAGTGGCTTATGCCGATTTCGTCACTGCAATGATGGCATTTTTCATGCTGATGTGGCTGTTGAACGCGACAACCGAACAACAGCGCAAAGGGATCTCGGATTATTTCAGTCCGACTGCCCCGATCAGCCGCCTGTCCAGTGGGTCGGACGGCATGTTCATGGGCGACAGCGTCTTCGCCGAGGACGTGCTTCCGCGCATGGGAGTCGGGGCCAGCTCACTGCAAGACACGACCAGCAAAAGCACATCATCCCGAGAGGAAGACGCGCAAGAACGGGCCTTCAAGGAAGTAGAGGATGTCCTGCTGGGCCTCGGCGGGGAAAGCGGACTGCAGGACAAGTGGCTGCGCCATGTCGTGACCCGTGTCACCGATGAAGGGCTTGTCCTGGAGTTTCATGACACCGCCGATGAACCGCTTTTCACGGATGAGGCCACCCCGACCCGGATCCTGCATGAAATCGCCTATGCCGTGCGGGAGGCCAGCAAGCTTCTGACAAACGAAATCGCGATCGAAGGGCATGTTGCCAAGGTTCCGATTGTCCGCCGCGAAGACCCGGTCTGGGATTGGTCTTCGGAGCGCGCTTTCCGCTTTTCCGAGATCCTGAATGGATACGGTCTCACCCCGGAACGGTTGCGCCGTGTCACGGCCTATGGGGATCGTGAACCTGTGGTTGATAACGCCATGGCCGAGCGGAACAACCGGATCGAGCTAGTCTTCCTGCGGTGGTGACTGTCGAGAGAAATTCATCGACTTTTATCCGTTAGGCCCCCGTTAAAGCCCTGCCCTTATTGGTGAGAGCACAGCGAGTCTCCACACCAGAAAGGCGCTTCATGTCGATCTCTTCTTCTCTTACGGCGGGCGTTGTTGGCCTTTCATCCAACGCAACCCGTCTGGCCACAATTTCTGACAATATCGCCAATTCGCAAACGCCCGGCTACAAGCGGGTCGATGCCAATTTCCACTCCATGGTCGTAACCTCTGGCGGCGGCGCCTACACCGCCGGTGGTGTGCGGGCCACGACCCAGCGCTATATCGACCACGAAAGCGCGATTGCCACGACCTCCAATCCGACCGATCTGGCCGTGAGCGGTCGCGGCTTCCTGCCCGTCGCGCAAGCAGCCGAGGTGATGGCCGGGTCCGAGACACCGCAAATGTTCTTGTCCTCAACCGGGTCATTCCGAACGGATGCAAACGGGTATTTGCGCACGGAATCCGGCCAGATGCTCTTGGGTTGGCCCGCCAATCTTGACGGCAGCATCCCCAATTATCCGCGCGCCACCAGCGAAGCGCTCGAACCTGTGAGGGTCAACGTCAACCAGTTCAGTGGCGAACCAACTACACGGATCGAACTCGGGATCAATCTTCCAGCAACTGAAACCGAAGCAGGTGCGGGAGGGGACCCGCTTACCCAGTCTGTTGAATACTATGACAATCTGGGCCGGGCCGAGTCGCTTGAAATTACATTCACCCCGGCTGTGCCAGGCGCCGGCACGTCCAACGCATGGTCCATGGAAATTGTCGATAGTGCTGATCCGGGGACCGTCATTGGCCAGTATGATCTGGAATTCGATGATGCGCGAACCTTGGGCGGCACGCTTCGCGATGTGGTCGATGTTTCTGGCGGCCCATACGATCCGGCCACCGGGGTGCTGACCGTGGCCGCACCGAGCGGACCCATCGATATCAATATCGGGCGCTATGGTCAGAACGAGGGCCTTTCGCAGCTCTCCGATATCTTTGCGCCCTTCAATATCGGCCGCGACGGTGCCCCGGTTGGCAAGGTCACCTCTGTTGAAGTTGATGAAACAGGTATGGTCAATGCCTTCTACGACACCGGTACGACCCGAACCTTATACCAGGTGCCGCTGGCCGATATCCCCAACCCGAATGGCATGGCTGCGGCAGGCAGTCAGCTTTACATGCCAACCCCCGAAAGCGGCAGTTTCTTTCTTTGGGACGCGGGCAACGGATCAACCGGCGACATCCTGTCCTTCGCGCTGGAAGAATCCGCGACCGACATCGCCAACGAACTCACCGAATTGATCCGCACGCAACGGGCCTATTCCTCCAACGCCAAGGTCATCCAAACCGTGGACGAAATGTTGCAGGAAGCGACCAATATCAAACGATGACACGCCTTGAACCAGGAAGGATACCGCCATGAACCTATCTGGCGCACTCTCCAACGCGATGAGCGGCCTGACCGCCAACGCCCGCGGGACCAGCGTGATATCGTCCAATATCGCGAACGCCTTGAACGAAGGCTACGGTCGCCGCGAAGTAAATCTTAGATCGAATGCAACCCAGTCGTCTGGAGGCGTCACCGTGGCGCAAGTCACACGCCATGCGAACCCGATCCTGTCGCATCAAAAACGGCTGGCACTGGCGGATCAGTCTGCACAATCCACAACCTCCACCTTCCACGCCGGGCTTGAGAAATTGGTGGGCAGCATCGATACGCTAGGGTCCGTCGCGGACAAGTTGACGAAATTCGAAACCGCTTTGCTGTCGGCAGCATCCGATCCGTCCTCCGAAACCCGGTTGCGAAATATCTCCGTTGCGGCAGAGGGGGTGGCCTCAGCCCTGCGCAAAGCAAGCACCGGCATTTCGGATCTGCGTACCCGCGCTGACCAACAGATTTCCGCGACCATTGACCAGATGAGTTCCGGGCTATCGCAGCTTGAAAAACTCAACGGGCAAATCATGACAGCCAATCATGATGGGCGAGACGTTCATGCGCTGATGGACCAGCGCGATGGCGTTCTGGACAACCTTTCGGAATATGTTCCCCTGCACGTCATTGAACGTGACAGCGGCGAAGTCGCAGTGTTTACCACGCAAGGACGAACACTCCTTGACGGGCGGGCCGCGACACTGTCCTTTGAGTCGCCCAGCGCCGTCCTGCCACATATGACTGTTGGAAACGGCCTCCTGTCCCGGATCGAAGTGAACGGCCAAACGGTCGATATTCCCGGCTCTGGCATGATGGAAGGCGGCGCGCTTGCCGCACAGTTCGACCTTCGCGACGGCCTGGGCGTCGAAGCGCAAGCACGGCTCGATGCAATCGCACGCGACACGATCGAACGCTTTGGCCCGGGCGGCCCTGATGCAACACTATTGCCAGGTGACCCAGGTGTGTTCACCGATTCCGGCATGGCTTTCAATGCATTGAACGAAACCGGAATCGCGACCCGGATCTCACTCAACGCGTCATTGTCAGCATCAAACGACGAAACATGGCGATGGCGCGAGGGAGTGAATGCGGTCACCCAAGGGGACGCTGGAAAGACAAGCCTGCTCCTTGACCTGAATTCCCAATTCTCAAGCGCAACAATGCCTGGATCGTCTGTTCTGGGAACCGTCCCTCAATCGCTTGTCGGACATATTCAATCTCTGACAAGCGATGTTTCTTCGAACCGGGTACGGGCAAGCGACGCACTCGAATTTGCCTCGTCCCACTTCGACAGCGTCCGGCAGTCCGTAGCCGAAGGCGGAGTCAACTCCGACCAAGAATTGCAGCAACTCATCGAGCTGGAAAAGTCCTATGCGGCAAACGCGCGGGTCGTGCAGGTCGTAGACGACATGCTGTCCGAACTTCTCAGAATTTGAAGGAATCTCTCATGCGCGCGATTGGTGATCTTGCATCATATATGCTGTCGAGCCGGTTTCAGACCCAGCTGCGCAACAGCGCTGATGCCGCTGCACAGGCTGCAACGACGGGGTTGGCACCAGACAAGGCACGCCACCTTGGCGGTTCAACGCTGGCCGTATCCCTTATTGATCGCAAGAGCGAGCTTCTGGAGCAACATCAACGCGGAGTTGCCGAAGCTGCCTTGTTGGCGGGCGCCACGCAATCCGCATTTGGCCATATCCAGGATCAAGCGTCCGAGTTGAGTGGCGATTTGGCGCTGACTCCACAGCTCCAGAACCGATCGGAACTGAAGGCAGTGTCAGACAAGGCGGCCGAAGTGTTTATCGACACGGTCAATGCGCTGAATTCCGAAGTCGCTGGACGTAGGCTTTTCTCTGGGACCGCTACGCAGACGCGACCATTGCCGGACGGACAGACCATGTTGAACATGCTGCGATCCGATGTGGCCGGGGGTGTCACAGCCAGCGATGTTCGAACTGCGCTGGATACCTGGTTCAACTCGGCTGGCGCTGGATTTGAAACCATGGCCTATCAGGGGTCCGATACCGGGTTCATAAGCCTTCCGCTATCCTCGGATGAAACCGCGACCTTTGGCGTGCGGGCGGATTCCGATACCATGCGTCACCATTTGGAGGCATTGGCGCAGGCTGCCTTGGCCTCTGATCCTAGCATAGCCCTTGGAATACCGGATCAGAAGGACCTATTGAGCCAGTCACGCGCAGCTCTGCTCCAATCTGACAATATCTTGACGGAAGAGCGAAGCAGCCTTGGCCTGACCGAAGCAAGCATCGAACGTGCCCGCACCGGAACCGAAGCGGAGCTGTCCCGCCTCGCCTCTGATCGCGTGTCGCTGGTCGGGATCGATCGATACGAAGCAGCATCAGATTTTGAAGCGGCGCAGCAGCAGCTGGAGATCTTTTACAGGGTTGCTGCGCGCCAAAGCCGAACCTCGTTGGCGGAGTACCTGAGATGAGATCATTCCTGATAGCAAGCATCCTGATACTTCTACCGGTCCTTGCCACAGCCCAGGGAGTCCGGCTCAAGGACATGGCCGATTTCGAAGGCGTGCGCGGGAACGACCTGGTCGGGTACGGATTGGTTGTCGGGCTGGACGGAACAGGGGATGGCCTGCGCAACTCACCCTTTACCGAGGATATGATGTCAAACATCCTCGAACGCCTTGGCGTGAACGTAACGGGCGAACAATTCCGGGCCAAAAACGTGGCCGCCGTGATTGTGACAAGCCAGTTGAAACCTTTTTCGCGCGCAGGCAGCAAGATTGACGTGACAGTCTCGGCCATTGGCGACGCCTCCAGCCTACGCGGCGGAACACTGGTTATGACACCGCTGAACGCTGCGGATGGCAAGATATACGCTGTTGCCCAAGGGTCGATCATCGCCGGCGGAGTCGTTGCAGAGGGGGACGCGGCAAAAACCGTTCAGGGCGTTCCCACGGCAGGAAGCATCCCGTCCGGGGCCATTGTCGAACGCGAGGTGGACTTCGATTTCGATGGGTTAAAGACTCTCACGATAGCTCTGAAAAGCCCGGATTTTTCCACTGCGTTCCGCGTCGAGCGCGCGATCAACCTGGCAACTGGTTCTGCCATTGCGAAGATGTCCGATTCAGGGACCGTGTCGGTCAATCTGACTGCCTCCGGCAAACGGTCGCCGGCGCACCTGATGGCCCAGATCGAAAATCTGCGAATCGAGCCAGATACGCTCGCAAGGGTTGTGGTTGACCAACGTTCCGGGACCATCGTGATAAGTGAAAACGTCCGCGTATCGCGCGTTGCTGTTTCCAAGGGCAACCTGACATTGACTGTTCAGGAACAGCCAATAGCAGTGCAGCCAAACCCGTTCGCCGAAGGCGAAACCGTTGTCGTTCCGCGGACCGGGGCACAGATCGACAATGAACCCGCTGTATCGCTTGCCGAGGTGCCGGGCGGAACGTCATTGTCTGATGTCGTCACCGGCCTGAACGCCTTGGGGATCACGCCCAATGATCTGATCGATATCCTCAAGACGATCAAGGCAGCTGGCGCGCTCCATGCCGAATTCGTCGTGATGTAACAGCGCTTTGCGCACAAGAAAGGATTACGCGACATGATCGCTCTGGCAGGGATCGCCTTTACATTCGCGATGGTTTTCGGCGGCTATCTATTGGCGGGCGGAAAGCTTGGAATCATCCTCAAATCCCTTCCGTTCGAAATGATGATGATCGGTGGGGCTGCGATCGGATCATTCGCCTTGGGCAACACGTTTTCCTCCGTGAAACAGACGGCAAAGGATACTCTCAAGGTGTTCAAGGGCAGCCAATGGAGGGCCGAGGATTACAACATGCTGCTTCAGGTGCTGTATCAGTTGATCAGCGTCGCACGCAAAAATCCCGTCGGTCTTGAAGCGCATATTGATAACCCGCAAGATTCTGACATTTTCGCGCAATTTCCGAAGCTGCAAAAAGATCACGCTGCACTGGATATCATCTGCGATACATTGCGGTCCGCCTCCATGAACTATGACGACCCCATTCAAGTCGAAGAGCTTTTGGACAAGAAGATCGACGAGACACGGCATCACCTCGAACACTCGGTGCACGGGCTCCAATCGGTTGCCGACGGCCTGCCGGCCCTCGGAATTGTTGCGGCGGTTTTAGGGGTTATCAAGACTATGGGATCGATCGATCAGCCACCCGAAGTCCTGGGAAAACTGATCGGAGGGGCGCTTGTCGGCACGTTTCTCGGTGTCTTTCTCGCCTACTGCCTCGTCGCCCCTTTCGCACTCAAGGTGAAAGCGGCGGCAGACGACGATATCAACTTCTACAAGACCATCAAGGAAGTATTTGTTTCGCACATGCAGCAACACCCCCCCAAAATCTGCCTTGAGGTCGCACGGCAAAACATTCCCCATCATTTTCGTCCCGGCTTTGGCGCTTTGGACGAGGCATTGCGGTCTTTGAAAAGCCATGCGTGAATTTCTTTCAGCCCTGCTCTTGCTTGCGGTCTGTGTCGTGGCTGGAGTCGCGCAAGCAAACACCGGGATCGTTCGCGGCGGAGAACACGGGAGTTTTACCCGGCTTACAATCGCTTCGGAACAAACAGTAGAGAGTTTTGAAAACACGCCCATGGGTGATGCCAAGTTCCACCTGATATTGACACCGCCCTTCTCGAAACTGAACACAGATATGATGTTTGATAGATTAAGCGCAGATCGGGTTGGCGCAATAAGGGTGCTGAAAACTACCCTTGAATTGCAAGTGACCTGCAACTGCGATATCAAAACCCGGATCGAAGCAAACAATCTGCTCGTTATCGACATTTTCGAGAGCACTGAGAAAGAGACAGTCACTCTCCCCTTGTTGCCTTTCAAACCAGGCGCTTTCCCTGAATTACCTGAGGCACCACCCCAACCAAGCCCAACCATGGATGCCTTGGCGCTCGATTTTTCTGCCGTGGATCGATTGTCAAACTCAATTGCCGCGCAGATCAGTCAAAATTCACATATCGTCGGATTTTCTGACGTTCCGAAGGGACTTCGCAACGGCGAACATCAGGCGGTTGAACGGGATATCACTCGAGGTAATTCGATCAAAGGAATTGACCGGCTGTGCCAGTGGTCCGAAGCCCTTTGGTCTGTGATCGGCACAGAAACACCTGAGCTTACTGGTCAGACCAACGGTAGCAATTATGCCCGGTCAATCAATGACGGCGCAATGTCTGATAACAAAGCAATCACCAGGGAATTGGTCGTTCACCTCTTGTCAAACGGGCTATTGGAAGAGGCAAAAGCCACATTTCAACTTATCTCGGATTCCCCCGATGATGCCGCAGGCTTTTCCAAGTTTGTTTCTGCTATTTCCGATCCTGCGCCTTCAGTCTCAGGACGGTTCGGTGACTGTGGTCCCCTTTTTGATATTCTGCTCGCGACCGCAACCAGCGAAGCGGATATTCCGGGAAACATCAAGTTACAAATATTGCAGGATTTTCAACTTTTGTCACCCGGGCTTCAAATTCAGCTCTATCCAAGATTAAATTCAATACTCGGAGGTGATGAAAAATCCCTTTTCCCACAGCTTGTGACCCATGCAACATTGGAAGAGTCGCTGGCAAAAAGGAAGACAGGCCTTGCAGGCAAGGAGGGCGACAAGACAGGTGACCCCGACAGCTTGGCTGCTGTCACCACGGAGTTGCGTGGTACCGAAAGAGAGATGGAAAGCTGGGAAGCGGCATTTGATGCCTATCTTGATCACAACAGGTTTTTTGACGCCTTGGCCGCCTTGAAAAAGACCAGCTCGTTACCGCCACTGGTGCAAGAGATTGCTGTTTCACAGCTTATAGAGGCGCTGGTTGATCATGCGGACAGCGCGACATTCGTGCAGGTCGCGCTGACGTCGTTACCTGATCTGGACCCAAGCATTGACGCGGCTGATGCCAGAAAAGTCGTTGATCGCCTGATTGAAGAGGGTTTCTCGGACGAAGCCCGTAGAACCGCGGATCTGCTCGAACCGGCGCCTGTTGCCGCAACAAATGATACAAGGTTCGATGCTGGGTCTTCGATGCGGATGGATGATGCGACGCTCCTGAATTCACAAGACGCCTTGGCCGGTTCTTCCGGGAGCCCAGAGCAATTGAGCGTTGCGATAGCGAAGGATCAGTTGGATCAGAGTAGCCGGGCGCGAGAGGCGTTGGAGGAAAGATATGCGGATTAGGAGGATTGGCGAGCCACGAGAGTTTCATTCTTATCTTGCTGACTGTTGGTACGCGTAACGCGTCAACTCCGCCCACCGGGGCACAAAAGTTGTAAAATCTCGAACAACCTTAAAATTGACATGATCCTGTGAAAGACCCCTAGCACCCCTGAACGTAGCGTCGCTTCCAAGGAATGGCCGATTATGCCGCATCCGCCTCGCGGTCCCATGACTGAGCCCTTGCCTGTTCTCAGCATCCTGATCCCTGCCTCGAACGAAGAGGCATTGATCGGAGCATGCCTGAGCGCCGTTTTGCAAAGTGACTGGGTCCATGAAGGGGGTGTGGAAACAGTCGTGATTTCCAACGGCAGCCAAGACCGGACAGCGCAGACCGCATTGCGGCATCAGGAGGAATTCGCGCGCAAAAGCTGGTGTCTCCGTGTTCTGGAGCGCGAGGAAGGCAGCAAGCTTGGTGCATTGAACGCCGGCGATCGAGTCGCACGAGGTGCGATACGGGTCTACCTGGATGCAGATGTTGAAATATCTGAGCGCTTGCTCGGTAATTTGTACGAAGCACTCGATACGCCCAGACCGCGATATGCGAGTGGCCAGTTGAATCTGTTCGCACCGCGAACATGGGCGACACGTGCCTATGCCAGGATTTATGCGCAAGTGCCTTTCATGACGCAGGGCGTGCCGGGTGCCGGACTGTTCGCGGTGAACGCGGCGGGCCGAAGGCGATGGGGCGCCTTTCCTGACATCATCTCGGACGACACCTTCGTGCGGTTGAGTTTCCGCCCGGAAGAACGTGTGCGCGTGAATGCTCCGTACTCGTGGCCGTTGGTCGAAGGGTGGCGCAACCTGGTCCGCGTGCGCAGACGGCAAAACGCGGGTGTGGACGAGATCAAGACCAGGTATCCAGAATTGCTCGAAAATGATGACAAACCACCCTATCCGGCGATCGAAAAGGTGAAGCAAGCGTTTCGGGACCCGGTTGGATTTGCCGTCTACGCGAGCGTCGCGCTTGCTGTGCGCATCAAGGGAAGCGGTCGCTCGGGCTGGAGCCGGGGCCGGTGATCATGGCAATGTCGTCCCGGTTTCGCGGAGCATCGCTGAACGCGCGTTTCATGCGGAGTTCGGTCTTCACCCTCGCCGGATACGGTGCGGCGCAGACGTTGCGTCTTGCGTCGAACCTCATCCTGACACGCCTGCTCTTCCCGGAAGCCTTCGGTCTCATGGCGCTGGTTGCAGTGATCATGCAAGGGCTGGCCATGTTTTCCGATGTCGGGGTCAACCCCGCTATCATGCAATCGAAACGCGGCGATGATCAAAAATTCCTTGATACCGCTTGGACCATTCAGGTCATTCGCGGCGTGCTCTTGTGGCTTTTCGCATGCGCCATCGCGGTGCCTGTGGCGGCAATTTACGGTGAGCCATTGCTGGCATGGCTGCTGCCCTTTTCGGGGCTTTCCCTGCTGATCGCCGGATTCAATCCGACACGGATGGTGACAGCGAACAGGCACCTGTTGCTGGGCCGCCTGACCGCATTAAACCTTGGGTCACAGGTGATCGGCCTCGTGATCGCGATCGTAGTCGCATGGTACCTGCAGTCGGTCTGGGCGCTGGTGATCAGCGGCGTCTCGTCGGCGCTGGTGTTGCTGGTCTTCTACAATGTCTTCCTGCCCGGAGAACGCAACCGCTTCCACTGGGAACGCGCAGCGGCGGATGAGCTGATCAAATTCGGAAAGTGGATCTTCCTCAGCACGATCTGCGGGTTTCTTTATCTGCAAGGTGACAAGCTCATTCTGGGGACGTACCTGCCACTCGATCAATTCGGCATTTACAACATCGGCTTTTTCCTCGCCAGCTTCCCGATTCTCATGGGCGGAGAGATGACCCGCAAGGTCCTGATCCCCGTCTACAGGGAACGTCCCCCTGCCAAAAGCGCGGAGAATTTTCGAAAATTGCAGAAGATGCGCTTTTTGCTGACAGGCGCGTTGATTTGCCTGACCGGCACCGTGTCGGTTGCCGGGGTGCTTTTGATCGACCTGATGTACGATCCACGATATTTGATGGCTGGCGCGGTCGTTGTCCTGATCTCGGCAATGCAGATACCCCACATCATCGTCCTGACGTATGAACAGGCGGCGCTGGCCGCTGGTGATTCCCACCGCTTCTTTGTACTGTCAGCCGCGCGGGCGGTTCTGACATTGGGATTCCTGTTTGCGGGCCTGATGCAAGGCGGGCTGTTCGGTGCGCTTGTTGGACAGGGCTTGGCGGGGCTGGCCGCTTATCCCTTTGTTGTCTGGATGTCGCGCCATGTCGGGGCGTGGGACCCCAAACATGATGCGTTATACGCTGTCGTCGGCGCCTTGACGATCCTGCTCGCATTCTGGATCAATGCCGACGCGTTAACCAATCTGGCCGCGCTGTAAACGGCGGGTTCGACCGGTCGACCAAAGCGCCTGTGACAACGCTGACTGCCCTAGTTTCATCATATTCATGCGATAACCGTTCACGCGAGAGACCGAGGTACGCGCATGACGCATAGAAAAACCGATCCGATTTCTGTCCCGGACGGGGATGTTGCAATCGTCGGCATGTCCGCCCATTTGCCGGGCGCGGCATCGCTGTCGGAATATTGGCGGAACCTGCGGGACGGCGTATGCTCGATCCGCCAGCTGTTCGAGCAGGAGTTGACCGACGCAGGCGTATCGCCGGGCCTGTTGCGGCACCGGGATTACGTGCCCTACGCTGCCAATCTGGAAAACTTCGACCACTTCGATGCAGAGTTCTTTGGCCTGTCGCCCAAGGACGCGGCCATCATGGATCCACAGCATCGCCAGTTCCTTGAATGCGCGTGGGAGGCTCTGGAAAACGCGGGCCACATGCCAGAGAGGCATGACGGACGTATCGGTGTCTTCGGTGGCTGTGGCATGGGCAGCTATTTCTATTTCAACCTGTGTTCCAATCCCGATCTGGTCGATGGCACCGGGATGTTCCTGCTGCGCCATACCGGCAACGACAAGGATTTCCTGACCACCCGCGTTAGCCATATCTTCGATCTCGATGGCCCGTCCGTCAACGTGCAGACCGCCTGTTCCACCTCGTTGGTGGCAACGCATTACGCCTGTCAATCGCTGCTCAACGGCGAATGCGACATGGCGCTGGCGGGCGGCGTAACGATCGAACTGCCGCAGGGGCAAGGGTATCTCTACAAGGAGAACGAGATCCTGTCGCCGGATGGGCAATGCCATGCGTTTGACCACCGCGCACAGGGAACGGTGTTCGGATCGGGTGCCGGGATGGTCGTGTTGCGCCGCCTGTCCGATGCCTTGGCAGATGGCGATCATATCTGGGCCGTCATCAAGGGCAGCGCGGTCAACAACGATGGGGCGGCCAAAGCAGGCTATCTGGCCCCGTCCGTCGATGGACAAGCTGACGCGATTGCAGAGGCGCATGCCATGGCCGGCGTTTCGGCCGAAAGCATAGATTATGTCGAATGTCATGGCACCGGAACCTATCTCGGCGATCCGATCGAGGTTGCGGCACTGACGCAAGCCTTCGAGTGCACAAGCGACAAGACAGGCCATTGCCGGATCGGGTCGGTCAAGACCAATATCGGGCATCTCGATACCGCGGCGGGCGTGGCCAGCCTGATCAAGGCGTCGATGGCCCTGCACCATCACCAGATGCCGCCGAGCTTGGGATTCGAAGAGCCCAACCCAACCATCCAATTCAAAACCACGCCATTTTGCGTGAACGACCGGCTGACCGATTGGCCAAGGACCAGCCATCCCCGCCGCGCCGGGGTCAATTCGCTGGGCGTCGGGGGAACGAATGCCCATCTCGTGCTCGAGGAGGCGCCAACACCGGAACCGTCCGAAGACAGTGACTGGCCGTTCCAGATCCTGACGCTGTCGGCGCGGAATACCCCGGCGCTGGATGCCAACGCGGCCCGGCTTGCCACCCATCTTCGCGCGAACCCCGATCAACCGCTGGCGGATGTGGCCTGGACGCTGAACACTGGGCGCCGCGCCTTCGAAAAGCGCCGTGTCGTGGTCGCGACCGACCCTCTCGACGCGGCTCAACAGCTCGAACGCGGCGACCCGCGCCGCGTCCATACCCATGACGCGCTGTCTTTGCCGGACATCGCGTTCCTCTTCCCCGGCGGCGGCGCGCAATATGTCGGCATGGCCCGCGACCTCTACGAGACCGAACCGGTCTTTGCCGAATGGATGGACCGCGGACTGGCGCATCTCGAAACGCTGGAAAATCGGGACATTCGCGCGCTCTGGCTACCCCGGCACGGCGAAGAGGATCAAGCTGCCGAGACGTTGCGCAAGCCGTCGCTGCAACTGCCGCTCATCATGATCGTTGAATACGCGCTGGCGCAGCTCTGGATCAGCTGGGGTATCCAGCCAACCGCGCTGGCAGGCCATTCCATGGGCGAAAACACCGCCGCCTGCGTTGCGGGCGTGATGTCTTTTGACGATTGTATCGGCCTTGTTCACCTGCGTGGCACGCTGTTTGACACGGTTGATCCCGGCGGCATGATCTCGGTCGCCCTGCCGGCGGAAGAGCTGGAGCCGCTGCTGGGCAACCACCTCGATCTTGGGGCGGTGAACAGTCCGGGCCTCAGCGTGGCATCCGGGCCGACCGCGGCGCTGGAGGCGCTGGAGCAGACCCTGCAAGAACTGGAGATCGAGTTCCAGCGCATCCCGATCGACATCGCCGCCCATTCGCGCATGCTCGATCCGATCCTCGACCGGTTCCGTGCCTATCTCGAAGCGATACCGCTGCACCCACCGCAGATCCCGATCACATCGAATCGCACCGGAACCAGGATGACTGCCGACCAGGCGACCAGCCCGGAATACTGGGTGGCCCACCTGCGCGGAACGGTACAGTTTAACCAGGGCCTCCAAGCTCTGGCTGAACGGCCAAACCGAATCTTCCTCGAAGTCGGCCCCGGCAAGGCGCTGTCCGGGCTTGCCCGCCAAGCCCCCGGCATCGCCGCGAACCAGGTTCTGTCCAGTCTGCGCCACCCCGACGAAACCGTCGAGGATGACCGCCACATGCTCGAAGTTCTGGGCCGTATCTGGGCGCTTGGCGGTGATTTCGACTGGGATCAGATCTGGGGCGATGCCCGCCGCAACCGCGTGCCGCTGCCAACCTATGCCTTTCAGCGGTCCCGCTATTTCATCGCACCCGGAGAAGCGCAAACCCCGTCGGTATCGCATTTCCTGACGCGGATCGACGGTCTCGAACACTGGGGCTGGACGCCCATCTGGCGGCCACAATACGCCGCGACCGCCGTTGACGTGCGCGACGACCTGGCAAGCGCCGAGGTGCAAAGCTGGCTGATCTTCATGGATGATGCCGGTGTCGCCAGCGCCGCCGCCAAACGCTTGCGTGATGCAAACCACGCCATCATCGAGGTGTGGCCCGGCGACAGCTTTGCGCGCGTGGACGACACGACCTATGTTCTGGCCCCCGAACGCGGGCGCGAAGGGTATGACATGCTCTTTGCCGACATGCTTTCGCGCGGGCTGGTCCCCGGCCGCATCGCGCATTTCTGGGGTGTGACCAAGGATCAAAGCCATCGTCCCGGGTCCAGTTTTTTCCACAGGATGCAGGAACACGGGTTTTATTCGCTCATGTTCATCGCGCAGGCGATCGCGGACGACTCCCTGCCCAAACCGGCGCAGATGACCGTGTTCACGAATGGAGCGGCGGCGCTGGGTGCGGAAACCGTTGTCATGCCGGAAAAGGCCATTCTTGCAGGCCCGGTCCGTGTCATTCCACGCGAGGTTCAAGAGCTGAACGTCGCTTCTGTCGATCTGGCCCTGCCCGACCCCCCTGTCAGGCGGATCCTCGGCGGTCGGGGCGATCAGACTGTCCATGCACAGGCGTGGAAAACTCTCACGGATCAGGTTCTCGAGGACATGATCGCGACCCCGGCATCAACCGTTGCCGCCCTGCGCGCGGGACGGCGCTATGAACAAGACCTGCGCCAGACCGTGCTACAACCTGCGCAGGACACCCTGATAAAGCAGGGTCGGACCTATCTTGTCACGGGTGGATTTGGTGGTATCGGGCTGACCATCGCGAAATCGCTGGCGGCGCAGGGCTGCACGCTGGTCCTGACAGCCCGTGATGCCCTGCCCGACCGTGATCTTTGGACCCGTTACCTCGAGCGCCACGCGCCGCAGGACAAACTGGCCCGACGCATCCGCGCGGTGCAACAGCTTGAAGCGCTCGGCGCAACCGTTCACAGCCATGCGGCGGACGTGTGCAACCTGACCGACATGACGCGGGTCGTTGATGAAACAACCACCCGCGAGGGCCGAATCGACGGCGTGATCCACGCCGCAGGGGTCATGGACGACGCGCCATTGCTGGCGAAATCCACCGGGTCGGTCGAACAGGTTTTCTCGGCCAAGATCCACGGCACCAAGGTGTTGGATCAGCTTTTCCCTGATGGCAGCACCGATTTCATCGCGCTTTTCGCATCATCCTCGACCCGGACAGCCCCGGCAGGCCAGATCGACTATGTCGCAGCGAACGAATACCTGAATGCCTATGCCCATGCGCGCAAAAATGACAAGACGCGGGTCGTTGCCATAAATTGGGGCATCTGGTCCGAGGTTGGGATGGCTGCAAACGCCTTGTCAGACCGCCTTGGCGATTCCGGATCAGCCGCATTGACGGAGATCGCGCTGCCACTGCTCGACAAGACCGGCTTCGACCCGTCTGGCCACCGGATTTTCGAATCGCGCTACACCGCAGGGGACTGGTTCATTGACGAGCACAGGACCAAACAGGGTGACGCCCTGTTCCCCGGAGCGGGGTATCTGTCGCTGGCAGCCAAGGCGCTGCGCGCACAAGGGGAAACCGGGTGCTTTACCATCCGCAACATGACCTTCCTGCGCCCCTTGCATGTTCCCGACACGGGCCACCGCGACATCCGGCTCCGTCTGTCCCGCCGCGATCACGGGTACCATATGGATGTGCTTGGCAGCCACACGCTGGGCGGGCGCGCAGGGTTTGCCCCCACCGTGGCGGCCGATCTGGTGCTGAGCCCGGAGGCGCAGCCTAAACCGGTCGATATCATGGCGATCCGCGCCCGGTGTGGCGTGGCGCGAAGCGCTGGGGATCGCGGAAAGCTCCGCTCTGCGCAGGAAAACCATCTGTCCTTCGGACCACGGTGGAAGGTGCTGGACACTTGCGCCTACGGACAAGGGGAAGGCATCGCCGACCTATCCCTCGGCCCCGAAGGACAAAGCGATGAAGGCTGGCACTTCCACCCGGCGCTTCTCGATATCGCGACCGGCTGGGCGATGGAGCTGATAGACGGCTACAGCGCCGAAAATCTCTGGGTGCCGGTATCTTATGACAGCGTGAAGGTCTATCACCGCGTCTGCGGGCAGATTGTCAGCTGGGTTCGATCCAGCGGGCGCAACCGGAACGCGGATGACACTGCCTGTTTCGACATCATCCTGGCCAAGCCCGACGGCACCATTTGTATGGAGATCGAGGGCTTCTCGATCAAACGGATGGACGATACCGCCGCGTTGTCCGCCCCTATCAAGGTGAGCCAGAGCGAATTCGAACCAGCCGATTTCGGCAGGGCAACGCAACCCCTGTCGCCTGCCGAAGAACGGTTCCAGCACAACCTGTCCCAGGGCATCCCGCCCGAGGATGGGGCAGATGCCTTCCTGCGCGCCCTGGGACAGGGTGTGCCGCAACTCTACGTGTCCTCGCTCGACATGCCGGCACTGATAGAACAGGCGGGCATCACGTCTGAAACGACGGGCGAGGGCCAGAAATTCGACCGTCCACAGCTCGATGGTGACTACATCGCGCCCGAAACCGAGGTCGAGCGCACATTGGTCGGCATCTGGGAAGACCTTCTTGGCGTGCAGGACGTCGGGGTCGAAGACAGCTTCTTTGATATGGGCGGGCATTCGCTGATCGCGGTGCGTCTCTTTGCCAAGATACGCAAAACCTACAATGTCGATTTCCCGATCTCGGTCCTGTTCGAAGCCCCGACCATCCGCGCCTGTGCCGCGTTGATCCACGACCGTACCGGGATCAGCGACACCCCCGAAAGCGCGCCCGACAGACCCAAGCCCAAGACGCGCCGGTTCAAGCATGTCGTCGCCATGCATGACGGTGAGGGGGGCCCGAAAACCCCGTTCTTCCTTGTCGCAGGCATGTTTGGCAATGTCCTGAATCTGCGCCACCTGGCCCAACTTCTGGGCGATGATCGCCCCTTCTATGGACTTCAGGCCAAGGGGCTTTACGGCGATGAAACACCGCACCGGTCGATCCGCGATACGGCACGCGATTACATCGCCGAAATGAAACAGGTTCAGCCTGAAGGTCCGTATTTCGTCGGGGGGTTCTCGGGCGGCGGCATCACCGCCTATGAGATCGCGCATCAGCTCGAGGCAATGGGCGACGAGGCAGCCTTGGTTGTTCTGCTCGACACGCCACTGCCGCAGCGCCGCCCGTTGAGCCGCAAGGACCGCCTGCTGATACAATGGCAAGAGACGAAGCGCAAAGGCATCGCTTACCCGTTTGTCTGGCTGCGCAACCGTGTGCGCTGGGAACTCGAAAAGCGCACGCCAAGCGATGCAACGAAAACCTCGCACAGCTTCCACAATGCGGAGATAGAACAGGCGTTTCTCGATGCCGTGGCGACCTACCAGATGACCGGATGGGATGGCCGCATCGCCTTGTTCCGTCCGCCCTTGACAGGCACATGGACGGTCTCGAACCGCCGCCTGGTCAACCATGAGCGGTCCTACCTGTTCGACGACAACGACTGGGGCCAATTCACGCCGCAGATCGACGTCTACGAAGTGCCCGGCGACCATGACAGCATGGTGCTTGAGCCCAATGTCCGTGTGCTTGCCAGCTATCTGCGCAAGCTGATCGAAACCACGGAAGCAGAGATTGGCGGCAAGGGCACGGTGCTGCCGTTCACATCCTCGGAGGCAGCAGAGTAAGCAGCATGATCAACATCGTCACGGTTGTCCTGAACTACAAAACGCCCGACTTGTCGGTCAAGGCCGCACAATCGGCGGCGGCGGCCATGGCTGATTTCGGCGGCGTGATCGTACTGGTTGACAACGCGTCCCCTGACGATTCATTCCACCAAATGCAGCAGGCCGTGCGCGCCGCCCGCTGGCCCGCGCATATAGACGTTCAAGTGCTGCAATCGGGTCGCAATGGCGGCTTCGGCGCGGGCAACAACTTCGGCATCCGTGCGGGGCTCGACATCTGTCCCGACGCCGAATTCGTCTACATCCTCAACCCCGATGCCTCGGTCGAAAAAGACGGCATCGCGGCGTTGGTCAGCTACCTTGAGGCCAATCCCAGGGCCGCCATTGCCGGGAGCAGGATCTCGGGCGAAGACGGGGCCGCCCATTGCAGCGCCTTTCGCTTTCCCGGCCTTGCGTCGGAATTCGAAGCCGCGGCGCGCTTGGGTCCGGTCACGCGCCTGCTGAAAGACTACGTCCTGCCGCTGCACGTGCCCGCAACGTCCAGCGCCGTGGGCTGGATCGTTGGTGCATCGATGCTGGCGCGGACCAGTGTGTTGAACAAGATCGGCCTCTTTGATGAAACATTCTTTCTGTATTTCGAGGAAACGGACCTCTGCCTGCGCGCCCGTCGCGCCGGGCACGAGGTGCATTTCGTCCGCGAAAGCCGAATCTGCCATATCGGCTCTGTGTCCACCGGGATGGGCTGCTGGACCCGCACGCCACCCTACTGGTTCCAAAGCCGCTGGTATTATTACAGCAAGAATTACAACCGTGCCTATGCCATCTCGGCCACCCTTCTGAACGCGGTTGGCACGGTATGCTGGCGCCTGCGCCGCTGGGCCGAGGGAAAACCGGACACGGATGCGGAACACTTTGTGCGCGATCTGCTGTCCCACGACCTGCGCGCGCTTTGCCAACCGACACCCGAAGCCTCGATCCGGGCGATCGGGATGCGCCCTGACACGCCTCTCCAGATCAGTGTGGACTGACCCATGACCCATTTCGACAGCATCATCATCGGTGACGAAAGCTTGACGCAGCACTGCGCGGAAACCTTGTTATCGCAAGGACATCGATTGACCGCCTTGGTCACCGACACGCCCGCGCTGGCGGATTGGGCCAACGCCCGCAACATCCGGGTCGAGGCGCATGGCCCGGACCTTGCCGATCGGTTGCAGGGTATATCTGCCGACTGGGTGCTGAGCATCGCCAACCTGAAGATCCTGCGCCCGGACGTGTTGGCGCAGGCACGCAAGGGCGCGGTGAACTTTCACGATGGCCTGCTGCCCAAACGCGCCGGGCTGAACGCGCCGATCTGGGCGCTGATCGATGGGGAGAAGACCCACGGAATTACCTGGCACCTGATCGATGATGGCGTGGACACCGGCGATATCCTCGTCCAGCGCAGCGTCGACATCGCGCCCGAGGACACCGCGCTCACACTCAACACCAAGTGTTACGAGGCCGGGCTGACCAGTTTTCCAGACCTGTTGTCGGAACTCGCGGCGGGGCTGCCCAATCGCCGCAGGCAGGACACGGACCGGCGCGGCTACCATGCGCTGAGCGACCGGCCAGAGGCACATGGCCTGCTGCGGTTCGACCAAACCGCCGACACCGCGCTGCGCCTTATCCGGGCCTTGGATCATGGATCCTATTGGAACCCGATGTGCCGACCCAAGCTGCATGTTGGCGACCGCCTCGTGCATATCGGCAGCGCCTCCAGGACAGAAAGCAGCGCCCCCGCCGGACGTGTGATCGGCGTGGACGACACATCCCTGACCATAGCTTTCGCCGATGCCGCGCTGCGCCTGACGGAGCTTGCGGATGAGACAGGCCGGCCCGTCGTACCGAAGACCCTCGTTTCATTGGGCGACGCGCTGACGTCCCTGTCGGATTCGGAGCGCGCAACCATAAGTGACACGATGCGCACCACCGCAAAGCGCGAGAACCATTGGCGGCGAAAGCTGTCGGAAACGGTCCCGCTGACCTTGCCGTTTCTCCGCTCCGAACCACGTTCGCTAAGCACGCGAGAGACAGGCATCAACGCAGACCACCTTGGAAAGGCGCTGTCGATCCTCGCAAACCGGTTGTCTCCACAAAGGGAACCGGGACTGGCGCTCACCAATCCGGCGCTCGTCGAAGCGTCGAGCATCGGCTTTGTTTGCCCATGGGTGCCCGTTTCCGCCGACACGCTGGGCCGCGAAATTCCGAAGGTCGAGACCGGCTTTGCGCGCGACCTTCCCTTGCGCGACCCGGCCTTGGACGCTTTGCAAACCCCGGCACTTGGCCTGTCGCTCAATGCCGGGGCCGTGCCCCAGGCCGCGATCACCTTCGAACTGTCCTCAGGGGCCGTCAAAGCTCATATCGACGAAGGCCGCATCATCCCGGATTTTGCCCGGATCCTGATCCATCGACTCCGCTGGATCTCCGATCAACTGGCAGATGGCAAAGCAGCCGAGGCGGTTGATCCGCTTCCGCCCGGCGAACGCCGGGATGTGCTGGAGACCTACAACGCCACCGCCGTCGATACGGATGCCCCGGCCACAATGCACGCCGCGTTCGAGGCGCAAGTGGCCCGCACCCCGGATGCCACCGCGCTGGTACATGAAAACACCACGGTCAGCTTCGCATCCCTCAATGACCGCGCGAACCGGATCGCACATACCCTGCGCCGGATGGGCGTGGCCCCCGACACGATGGTGGGACTGCACTGCAAACGTGATCCAGACCTTGTCGCGGGCGCGTTGGGTATCCTCAAGGCGGGCGGGGCATATGTGCCGCTCGATCCGGACTATCCACAAGACCGGATCGCGCATTACCTGTCCGACAGTTGCGCGCCGGTCGTCATTACCCAAAGCGACCTGCGCAGCGATTTGCCGGACAGCAGCGCCGATCTGCTTGTCATCGACCGTGACCCGCGCCTTGCCAATGCCCCGGCCACCAACCCGGACGCAAGCGCCACCGGTGAAAACCTCGCCTATGTCATCTACACTTCCGGCTCTACCGGATTGCCCAAGGGCGTGATGGTCGAACACCGCAACGTGCTCAACTTTTATGCCGGGATGGATTCTGTCATCCCCGACCGCGAAGCGGCCACATGGCTCGCCGTGACCAGCCTGAGCTTCGACATTTCCGTTCTCGAGCTGTTCTACACCATGGCGCGCGGCATCAAGGTGGTGCTGCCCAGCACCAGCCAACGTGGCACACTCTCGGGGGGGCCGGTGCGGCAACGCGGCAGCGGCATGGAATTCTCGATCTATTACTGGGGCAATGACGATGGCGCCGGGCGTGACAAGTATCGCCTGCTGCTCGAAGGCGCGAAATTCGCCGATCAAAACGGGTTCTGCGCAGTCTGGACGCCGGAACGCCATTTCCATGCATTTGGTGGGCCTTATCCGAATCCGTCGGTCACCGGTGCCGCCGTCGCGGGCGTCACCCAGAACATCGGCGTGCGCGCCGGAAGCTGTGTCGCACCGCTCCACCATCCCGCCCGCATCGCCGAGGAATGGGCAGTGATCGACAACCTGACCAACGGGCGCGCCGGCCTCGCGATCGCCAGCGGCTGGCAGCCGGATGATTTCGTCCTGCGCCCGGAAAACACTCCGCCCGAAAACAAGACCGCGATGTTCGAGTCGATCGCGCAAGTGCGCAAACTCTGGCGCGGTGAAGCGGTGGCCTTTCCGCGCAAGGACGGCCAGATGCACGAGGTTGTCACACAGCCGCGCCCTGTCTCCAGGGAACTGCCGATCTGGGTCACGACCGCCGGCAATCCTGACACGTGGCGAGAGGCCGGGGCCAAGGGGGCCAATGTCCTCACCCATCTCCTGGGTCAATCCGTGGAGGAGGTTGCGGAAAAGATCGCGCTGTACCGTCAGGCCCTGCGCGATGCCGGACACGATCCGGAAGACTTCACCGTTACGCTGATGCTGCACACCTGCCTTGCCGAAACGCGCGACGCGGCACGCGAGATTGCACGCGAACCGATGAAGGACTACCTGCGCTCCGCCGCCGGTCTCATCAAGCAATACGCCTGGGCCTTCCCGGCTTTCAAACGGCCGGACGGTGTGAAAAACGCGTTCGAGTTGGACCTTGGCGACCTGAGCGAGGAAGACCTCGAAGGCATTCTCGATTTCGCGTTCGAGCGGTATTTCAACGACAGCGGCCTGTTTGGCACGATCGAGGACGCGCTGGCCCGTGTCGATCAGCTCAAGGCCATCGGCGTGTCCGAAATCGCCTGCCTGATCGACTATGGCATCGCGACGGATCAGGTCCTGGAGGGATTGAAACCGCTGGCCGAGGTGGTGCACCGATCGGCCCCCGAGACCGACCACGAGGAAACCGACTTTTCCATGGCAGCCATGCTGGCACGACACGGCGTGACCCACATGCAGTGTACGCCCTCGATGGCACAGATGATTGTCATGGACGATGACGCCCGGGCGCAGCTGCGCGGGCTCAAGCATGTTTTTCTTGGAGGAGAGGCGCTCCCCGGTGCATTGGTCGCGCAGCTCAACCGGGCAACGGATGCCACGATCACCAACATGTACGGACCGACAGAAACCACGATCTGGTCCGCAACCGAACCCGGCTCGGCGCATGAGGCGACAGTCAATATCGGCCGCCCTATCGCCAACACGCAGCTTTACGTGTTGGATGACGCGCTCGCTCCGATGGGCATCGGCGAAACCGGAGAACTCTGGATCGGCGGCGATGGCGTGACACGTGGCTACTGGCAGCGCGACGCGATGACAGCAGACAGGTTCCGCGCCAACCCGTTCGGGCAGGGCCGCGTTTACCGCACCGGCGATCTGGTCCGCCGTCGCGCCGATGGCCGGATCGATTTCCTGGGCCGCACCGATACACAGGTCAAGCTGCGCGGCTTCCGCATCGAGCTTGGCGAAATCGAAAGCGCCCTCCAGGAGACAGGCGGCATCACCAATGCGGTTGTCATGCCCCACGAGAAGACACCCGGTGACGTGCGGCTCGTGGCTTATTTCACGGCAAGCACGGCAATCGACACGAAAGCCCTGCACGCCGATCTCGCCGCGCGCCTGCCGGATTACATGATCCCGGCCCATTTCGTGGCGCTCGACGCCTTTCCCGTCACTCCGAACCAGAAGATTGACCGAAACGCGCTGCCCGCCTTCTCAGCGGCCCCGGAGGCGCCCAAAAAACCGCAGGTTGCCGCGCCGCAACAGGGGGCCGGGCAGGCCGACGAGCCGCTGCGCCGCCGGGTCGCAGAAATCTGGACCGAGGTTCTGGGCGTTCAGTCGATTGCGCCAGACGACAATTTCTTCGACCTCGGAGGGCATTCGCTGCTTGCGGTGCAGACCCATCGCGCGCTCCGGGACCGGTTGGACTTGGCCAAACTCTCGATCACCGACATCTTCCAGTATCCGACCCTGGCAGGTCTGGCCGACCGCGTGGCCAAACTGGGTGGCGCCGCTCAAGGCACAGCATCAGCTTCACCGGATCCGGCAACCGTGACACCCATGACCAAACCGGCCGGCCGGGACCGTGCGCAAGCCCGCGCCGATGCGATGGCCCGCCGTCGCGCCATGCGCGCCAGGCGACAGGCGTAATGCGATGAAACCAACGATCATCCTGGTGGCAGCGCTTGCCGTGATCATCTGCGGCATCGCCGTCTGGACCTATCTCAAACCGCCAGAAGCCCTGTCGCCTGATGCACTCGCCGCGCGGTACGACACGCCACTTTCGCCCCCCAATGACCCGCTGACGGTGTATCATCTCGGCCATTCGCTTGTCGGTCGCGACATGCCCGCAATGCTGGCGCAAATGGCAGGGCACCTGCATGCGTCGCAGCTTGGATGGGGCACGCCGCTCAAGGCGCATTGGGAACCGAATACGCCGATCAATGGCTTTGATGCAGAAAACGCCCATGATCACTTCCGCGATGCCAAAAAGGCGCTGGCCAGCGGCGATTACGACGCCTTCATCCTGACCGAGATGGTAGAGATCGAGGCGGCGATCGACCATTTCGCATCCCCCCGATATGTCGCAAGGTGGGCCAGGGCGGCGCGCGACGGGAACCCGGGAATCCGCGTCTACCTTTACGAATCCTGGCACGAATTGACCGATCCCCAAGGCTGGCTCACCCGGCTCGATGCGGATCCCGCCCGATACTGGGAAGGCGTGCTTCTGGCGCGGGCGATGTCAACCGAGCCTGACGCACCGCCGATCTACGTGATCCCGGCCGGTCGCGTGATGGCGGAATTCACCCGCCGGATCGAAGCGGGCGATGGCGTGGATGGCGTGACTTCGCGCGAGGACCTCTTTGCCCGCAAGGAAGACGGATCGCTGGATCCCATTCACCTCAATGATCTGGGCGCCTATCTCGTGGCTCTGACCCATTACGCGGTTCTGTACCATGACTCGCCTGTCGGCCTTCCCGCGCAGCTGAACCGCGCCGATGGCACGCCAGCCAAGGCGCCGGGCCCGCAGTTGGCCGAACTGATGCAACAGACGGTCTGGGATGTCGTTTCGCGCGTGCCGGTCACCGGCATCTCGCAGGGCGCGAAATAACACCGCGTCTCGACGGCTCGCGGGAAACGCGTTGTTTCCAGACACGCGGGTCTTTGCGGTCGCAGTTGCGCCGTATTTTAGTTAGATTATGTCTTGTCCGAGGCGTGCGGTCACAATTCGACCGCAAGCTGGGCAAGGCGGGGGCCTTGGTTTTGGAGCCGAACACGTGGTGTACTTTCAATCGTTGGACGAGGTTTTCGCTGCGATCAAGCGGCGTCTGTGGCTGATCATCCTGATCACCTTGATCGGATGCGTCCTGTCGGTCCTGATCGCCCTGTCGCAAATCCCGGTGTACAAGGCGACCGCGGTCGTTCAGATCGAGGACGCGCAAGTCAGCAGCACCAACTCGTCACCCGGCACCCCGACCGAAGCCCGCGGTGGCCTTGATGCGCGCCGCACCGTGCGTCTGATCGAACAACGGGTCATGTCGCGTGGCTCTCTGGTCGACATCATGGACACCTATGGTCTTTTCAACGAAGACCCCAGCATGACAGTGACACAGCGTCTGGCCCGGATGCGCGAAGCCGCTTCGATCAATCCGATTCTCACCGGTGAGACATGGCAGACGAACAGGGCCGTCTCGGGCGTGGTGATCGAGGTCGACCTTGACGATCCCGAGACCGCCGCCGATGTGGCCAACGAAATCATGGCCCGCGTGCTCGACGAGGCTCGCGCGCGCAGCGTGGGCCGCGCCCAGGTCGAGCTTGAGTTCTTCAATGCCGAAGAGGCGCGCATTCGCGAAGAGATCGTTGCGGCTGAAGAGGCGATCGGCGTGTTCAAATCAGACAATGCCGAGGTGCTGCCCGGCAATGTCAGTGTGCTGCAAGGCGAACTGACAACACTGAACGGATCGCTTCTGACCCTGCGCCAGCAAATCCTGAGCCTGCAATCCAACACCTCGCGTGTCCGCCCCGAGACGCTGGCGCGGCAGGTGGACGGGCTGGAAGACCAGATCGCCCTGATCGAAGAGCGGATTGCCGAAATCAACGACCTGCTTACACGCGCACCAACGGTCGAGCGCGATCTGGCGGCGCTGGAGCGCGAACTTTCGCAGCTCAACGAACAATTTACCGTCATCTCGCGCCGGCAGGCCGATGCGCAAATGAGCCAGAGCCTCGAGCAGCAGCGCCAGCTCACCCGGTTCGAGGTTCTCGAACCCGCGATCCCGCCCAGCTACGCGATCTCGCGCAGCAAGCGGTCAATCGCGATGCTGGGCGGGATTGCAAGCGGCCTGTTCGCCTTGGGCGTGGCCTTTGTCCTGGAAATCCTCAACCCGCCATTGCGCACCAGCGGCCAGATGGAACGCGCCCTCGGTGTTCGCCCGGTTATTTCTGTTCCGATGCTCGGCACCGGGACGCAGAAATCAAAACCGGACAAGAAAAAGCGATCGAAGTTTGGTCTGGGCGTCCTTGTGGCGATGCTTGTGGGCCTGATTGCCTTGATCGCGAAACCGCTCGCCGGGTTGATCGGCTTCAATCTCAACCCGCGCACCGCCCCTTAGGGTCCAGACACTGGGGCAAAATGCTCGACAGGGCGTGAGGAACCGAATAACCCACGCGCATGAAAGGCTATTTTGTCGACACCCTCGGGGCGGTCGTGTTTTTCACGACCGTTGCTGGCTTCAGTGAACTGATAATCGCCGGGATGCACCCCGCTCAGGTCCTGATCGCGCGGCTCATCATGATACCGGTGATGATGCTGACCGGGCGACCTTATGGCATATGGCGAGACTTCGTCTTCAACATGCTGAGGCCGCAACGGCGACTTGCGGGTGTCATCTGTGATATCCTTGCATTCCTGACATTTCAGGTACCGGTCTACGTGACGACACTCGCAATTGCCGGTGCAACACTTGCCGAGATCGTTTCCGCCGTCGGGGCTGCTATCGTCTTCATGATCGTGCTGAGCCGTCCATACGGGCTGTTCCTCGATGCGCTGAGACAATGGGCGGGCACGTCCGTCCGGTGATACCTCGCAGCGGGTATCCCCACTCCAAGCCCGGCGATCGGGTTTCTGCACCACGAGACGCAAAGGGCTGCCGCGTGACGGCACATGATCGCCACACAAATCAAGGCCTGGACCCTAATAGGCGTATTCGCTGGACACGTTCTGTTCAGCCTTGTTGAGCACAACGCCCAGAAGCGGTGTCGTTTCGCCCAGCCGGCGTTCCGTTTCCTTGATGTCATTCGCCTTGGTCAACCCGCCGGCGGCGACGATCAAAAGCGCATCAATATGCGGACGCATCGCGATCACATCGTCATTGAGCAACGCAGGCGGCAGATCGAACAGCATCACGTCGGGGTCAAGCTGTGTCTCGATATCGCGCAGCGCCCGGCTGGTCGACGGGTCCTGTAGCAATTCCGCCGCATATGGCTCCGTGATCCCGTTGAACCCCAACGCCACATGGCTTCCTGCCGAAATCGAATTGGGCGCAAAACCCTGCAAATGCCGCTCGACCGCGATTTGGCCGCGCAGCATGTCACCGATAGAGCCGGTATCGCGAACTCCGAAAATCTTGTGAAGGCTTGGGCTGCGCATATCCAGATCGAGCAGAACCGTGCGGCAATTCTCCTGTCGAGACAGGCTCACCGCGAGGTTTGCTGCGGTAAAGGTCTTGCCGCAGTTCTTTGTGGGCGAGGTGATCGCGACCCGCTTCCACCCGTTCTCCACCAAAGCCTGAAGCATCCGCGTGCGCAGAATGTCGAACCGCGTATGCGCCGGGTCCTCGCGCAGCGCGGTGACGATGTTCGACTTGGTGAGGCGCTTTACATCAATCTCGAACCGGTCCAGCCCGCGCCATGCCTCTTCGGGGTCATGTACGGGCTCCGGCCGGGTCTGCGCCACCGACGGGCTGGCCAGTACCAGCGGTGTCTTCGACGCGGCGGGCGCCTTGGAAATCCGCGGCTTTTGCGCCTCCAATTCGGTTGCGCGCTGACGCTCGGCCTCTTGGACCTGTTCCTCCTCAAGCTGCCCCAATCGGCGCAGCTCCGCCTCAAACTCCTCCGCACGGGCCTGTTCGGCCTTCCTGCCCGCATCGCGCTGACGCGACGCCTCCGCTTTTGCAAGTCGCTGCCGTTCGGCTTTCTGCTTGGCCGCGCGCTGCTGTTCCGCGGTGACATCCGTCTCGTGCCGGGCGCGCCTCGCATCTTCGGCGTCACGCTCGGCCTTGCGCTGTAACAACGCGTCTTTCTGGGCCAAGAGCGCTTCGGTGTCGGGATCAGGGCGCGCAATGTTCGGCGCGTCCACAGAGTTTCCCTGCCCACGCCGTTTCCGGCGTTGGAATTTCGGCTGGTCAGTCATGTTTCAGCCTCGTTACGCGGCATGGTCGCCTTTCGATCCATCTACTGGACATAATCACTCCCTGCCTGGGTGACAGGTCATTCTGTCAAGAATACGTCGGTTTTGAGGGCATTGTTGATCGGACATCCTGTTTCAGGACCCGAACGGGGTGGCCCGGCCCCGATCAGACCAACCCGTGTCTTGAAGGACGTCATTCGCCTCGATCTTTTACTTGTATTCAATGAGTCGCATCTGTCTGTGGCTCAGTCGCCGGAGGTGATAGCGGATCATGCCGAGGCAATTGGGAAACTTCGACACTGTCAGCAAGACCGAATGGGCCCGTGCCTCGTGACCCGGCAAGCCAGAGCGCTGCAAGCCGAACACCGTCTTGAGATAGGACAGCCCGTAAACCGCCAGGACAAGCAATGGCACAATCGGTGACACAAAAACCCCGAGCACTGCAATCATTGGCAAGATCAGCCCGTAAACCCATCCACGCAGCCGCTCCCGCACGAAATACTCCGGGTGCATACCGCCCACATGCGCAAACCCGTGCCCGGCGCGGACACCCCGCATCCACCATTGGCCGAACCGAAGCCGCCCGCCATCATGCAACGCCATGTCCGCCCCGATCCGCTCGAGCCGCCAGCCCGCCTTGCGCAGACGAGAGCAGAATTCATCATCCTCGGAAGAGATCACAGACGGATCGAACCCGCCAACGTTTTGGAAGGCCGACACGCGCACGACCATGTTGCCGCCACAGCTCTCGATCTCGCCCTCCGGACGCTTCCATTCGAAATCCAACATCTGGTTGAACACCGTTTGATCGCGATCCAGTTCGGCCTGACGACCGGTGACAAAGCCAAGATCCGGCGCCGCCCGCAGCCTGGCCTCGGCAGCATCGAGCCAGCCCGCCACCATCCGGCAATCGCCATCCAGGAATTGCACGAAGTCGGGCGGATCGTCATGCGCCATCAGCATAGTCAACCCCACATTGCGCGCCCGCGCAGCGCTGAAGGAAACCGACATGTCGAGGTGCATCACTTCCGCCCCGGCCTTTTGCGCGTTGGCCACGCTGTCATCCGTCGAGCCGCTGTCAACATAAACGACCCTGCGCGCCTGCGGGACAACGGTGGCCAGCGATTGAACCAACCGCTCTCCTTCGTTGCGTCCGATCAAAACAACATCAACACTCATCACTTGTCCTCCGGGTGCGGGCGCAGACCAAGGGTGGGTCCACCTGACGCGTAAGAGCAGACAAGGTCGGAAAGCCAGCGCGCTTCCCGTGCCGCGTCATACTCGGCCATGACCTTGGCCCGCCCGGCCGCGCCATAGCGCTTGCGCTGTTCGGGATCGGCGAGGAGCGCGTCCATCGCCCCGGCAAAGGCAACGCCGTCGCCGGGTGCCACCACGCGCCCGCTGACCCCGTCTTCAACCAATTCGGGAATGCCCGCGATCCGTGTTGTCAACACGGGCACCTGCGCGGCCATCGCTTCCATCAAGACCACCGGCACGCCCTCCGCAAAGCTGGGCAGGGCAAACACGTCCGTCTGTGCCAATTCCTCGGCCACTTCGGCCTGTGACCGGTAGCCAAGGAACACCACACGGTCCTGCAAGCCGCGCGCCTTGACCTCTGCCTCAAGTGCGGCGCGCTCCGGCCCGTCCCCGACCAGCCGCGCGGTCAGGTCAGGATAGCTGTCCACCAACCGCGCAACTGCATCGATCAGGATCGGCACGCCCTTGACCCCGGCAAGCCGGCCAACGAACAGCACCTGGGCTCCGGATCGGTCCGGCACGCGGGAATAACGCGACGGATCCACACCGCAATGCACGATATGCAGTTTGTTCCAGGTCTCCGGTCCGGCAAAACACATCAGCTGCGACCGGCAGAAATGGCTGATGCACGCCACGAACGACGCGCGCGCGGCCTTTTCATCAATGCGCCAGTGATGCGGTTCAAAGAATATATCGGGTCCGTGGATGGTAAAGCTCCAGCGGATTCCCGACATCGCACCAACCAGCATCGCAACGGTACAAGACGCCTTGGCAATATGATTGTGCAAATGGGTCACACCGTCATCGGTCAACCTGGCGGCCAGAACGCCCGCTTCGACAAAGTAGATCAGGTTGTAGAGCCGCCCCTTGATCCCCTTGGGTGCGGTGCGCCATGCAAGTCCCAGCGCCGAGACATAGCGCCCCGGCGACTGCATCCAGCGCCAATGCGCCTTGATTGTGGTGACCGGATCACGCACCGCTTTCAGAACTCCGAAGGTGCGCGCATGCTCCGCGCGCTGTTCCGGCCCGACCAGATGTTCGGCCCCGGTTGTGCGGATCGAACAGGTCAGAACCTCATGGCCCAGCGCACGCAAATTGGCCACTTCACGTTGGATGAACGTATCGCTGGCGCGGGGATATTCGCCGGTCAGATAGGCGATTTTTGGCAATGTCATTGCACGGCTCCCCACGGTGTTTTTTCCTCGGGCAGGGCGTTGGCCCAGTCGGGCCGCGTGAAATCGTATCGCATGGGCAACATCCGCTGGCGCAACACCTCCTCGCGCAGCAGCCCTGGCAGCTTGTTGCGCTGTTTCTGCAAGCGTTTGGCCAGGCTGGACACCGCGCGCCAAGGGACAGGCACCACCATCTTGGGCCAGCCGCCCCGGCGCAACGCGTCGATCACCTTGGCCCGTGTCGGCACAATGCGATCGATCACGGTGAATGCGCCATCCACCTGCCGCACTGTCGCCTGCACCAATGCCGCGGCACAATGATTCACATGGCACATCGGCAACGGATCATCGCCGCCACTCCTGAACAGCACCGGCCCAACACCCATTCCGAGATGCGCGTTCCAAAGGTGATCCGCGTCATGCACGATACCGGGGCGCAGGATCGCAAGCGTGTCCAGATCCGCCGCCTTTGCCAGGTTTTCCTGCGCCACCTTGGCGCCGGAATAGGCGTCCCGCGGCGCCTCGGGGGTCACCAGCGGGCAATCATCCGTCAGCGTCCCGCCGATCGGCACATGGCTGGTGTCGAACACCGCGATGGAACTGGCCAATGTCAGCCGCCGCGTCCCGGCCTCTGCCATCGCCCGCGTCAGCCGCGCGGTGCCACCGATGGTCAGCCGCGCATGCTCCTGCGCATCGCCGGACATGGCGGCGGCAAGGTGGATCACGGCATCGACGCGATCCAACGCGTCAACCAGCGCCGGAACCGCCGCATCGTCGCCCAGATCAATCGCCACAGATGCCACACCGGTGCCCAGCGCGACAGCAGAGCGTTGAACGGCCACCACCTCGAGCCCAGCCTTGACGGCAGCGGCAACGGTGGCGCGCCCGATAAAGCCGGACGCCCCGGTGATCGCGACCCGTGTCACATCGCCCATGGCATCGGCTCCATTCGGTCGCACGTCGTGGTCATGGCCTGTGCGCCCGCATGTTCCCCGGCGTTCTGGATCGCCAGCGCGACTTCGGTCATGTGCAGCGCAAAATCATTGGACAGGCGCGACGGCCGCCCTTCGCGGAGCGCGTCGAGCATCTCTGCCGGGCCAAGCATGAAATTCATCGCCGCCGCGCCCCAGCGGTTCACCTTGGGATGCGTCGGCCGTGACAGCTTCAGCCTTCTGGGAAAGGGCGATTCCATCAACCGGCGCCGCACCGTCATGCGCTTGGCAAATGTCACCTTGGCCGAATTGTCCCATGCCGCCTTGCACGACAACACGCCATGGTCGCCGATCACTCTGATCCGATGATCATGCGGTGCCACGATGGAGCAGGTCAGCCGCGTCACCGGCCCGTTGTCGAAGAACAGCGTCGCCACCGACAGGTCCGGCGCATGAGGACCGCGACCCTCCTTGTCCGGGATCGTCTCGGCCGAGGCCGCCACGACCGTGCGGACCGATCCAAACCACGAGATCAGCCAGCCAAGGTAATACCCTGCATGTTCAAGCGTGCAGCCCACCTTGAACTCGTCCTCGAACGGCCATGGCGCGCCCGAATCGGAAATCCATTTCTTGTAGGCAGCCTGCGGCACGAAACCGTCATCCAGCTCGGCATAGATGGCGCGCGGCGTGCCACACGTCCCGCGGCGCAGCGCATGACCCAATGTCTGAGCCGCCTCGCCCAGCACGCTGCACGGGGCAGACGCCAGCATCACCCCCGCCGCGTCGGCGCTCGCATGCAGGGTCTTGGCGTCTTCCAGCCGCAGTGCCAGCGGTTTTTCCGAATAGGTGTGACACCCAGCGGCGAGACAGGCCGAATTCACCTCGAAATGCGCAGAGGGGTTGGTCAGGTTGAGCACCACCCCATCCCGCGGATGCTGGTCGAGCAACGCCGCGCGCGACTCCGCCGCCGGCACGTTCCAGTGCGCGCAGAATTGCGCCAGACGCGTCGCGTCGTGGTCGTACACGCCGGCAACGGTAATCCCGTCCATGGCCTGCAAGGACGTCATGTAAAGGTCGGCCACGAACCCGCAGCCAATGATCGACACGACACCGCTCACACTGAACCTCCAACTGGAAAACGGGCGGATACCATGGCTTGTGGAAGTCGAACGCGCTTGTCTGTCACACTCTGCTCTCTGGTCTTTTTATCGCCTTGGGCGTGCTTACACCAACCAATCATGGTCAGAATTCGACAAAAGCTCATTTTATTGATGAAGACTCAGGAATTCCTTTGGTTTGTCTTGATTTTGCACCGATCACCCGACGATGTGACGCCATGGCAAAAGATGACAAATCCATTCGAGCCGAACCCATGCGCTTCTGGGGCGCCGGCTATGACGTGCCGGTGACTGTTCCCAACTGGCCAGCCCTGCTTGATGAGCTGACGTCCCGGTTCACGGCAGATCAGGGCTTCTCCCTTGCCACGATCAATCTCGACCACCTTGTCAAACTGCGCTCTGATCCCCGCTTCCGCGAGGCATATGGCGCTCAGGACATGGTTGTCGCGGATGGCAACCCCATCGTCTGGCTGTCGAGGCTGGCCGGTCACGATGTCGATCTGATCCCCGGCTCGGACGCGATCCTGCCAATCACACGGCTGGCTGCGGATCATCGCCGGACCATCGCCCTCGTCGGCAGCACGGAGGAGGCGCTGACCGGCGCAAGAACCTATCTGGAACGCGAAGTCCCCGGCGCGCGCGTCGTGGCGACGATTGCCCCGTGCATGGGCTTTGATCCGACAGGAGCGTCGGCAGATGATGTGCTGGCCAGACTGGAGGGCGCAGGCGCCGATCTTGCCTATCTCGCGCTTGGCGCTCCGAAACAGGAACTCTTCGCGGCCTACGGACGGCGCAAACTGCCCTCGGTCGGGTTCGTGTCAATCGGCGCCGGTTTGGACTTTTTCGCCGGAACGCAGGTCCGCGCGCCCCGATGGGTGCGCGCCATCGCGATGGAATGGGTCTGGCGTGTCCTGCAGCACCCGCGCCGCATGGTCCCACGCTATGCAAAGTGCGGCCTGATCCTGCCCGCCGAAGCGGCGCATGCGCTCGCACTCCGCATCGGCTAGTGTCCGGGCGCCGCTAGTCCAACAGATGAACACGGCCCCCGGCCGCCTCGGCATCGGCGTGGTCATGGGTCACAAGCAGGACGGGCAACCCCTTTGCCCGCGCCTGGGCAAATACCAGGTCGCGGATCTTGTCGCGCCGCTCCGTATCCAGCCGTGAAAACGGCTCGTCCAGAAGCAGTGCTTTCGGTCCCGACAGCAGCATCCGCATCAGCGCAACACGCGCCTTTTGACCGCCCGAAAGCGTATCGGGATCCCGGTCGCCGTACCCGCCCAGCCCGATATCTTCCAGGGCCGCCGCAGTCCGGCGCGCCCGTTCCGCACGGCCACGGACCGTCGCACGCAGCCCGAAGGCAAGGTTGTCACCCACCGACAAATGGGGAAACAGCAATTCATCCTGGAATAGGATGCCCACGTGCCGCGCTTCGGGGGCCAGATCTGTGATGTCCTGACCGTTCAACCGCACCCGCCCCTGCGCGGCGAACCCCGACGCCAACGTGCCGATGACATATGACAATAGCGTTGATTTCCCGGACCCGCTGGGCCCCATCACGGTCAACACCTCCCCAGGTGCGACATGGTCCGAGATATCGACCAGCCTGCGCCCGTCGCGGCGGATCACCACGCCATCCAGTGTCAGTCCGGTCTCAGCCATGCCGCAACCCCCTGCGATTGCGCCAAACCACGGCGGGCACCAGCAGCGCCAGGGCAAACGGAAGCAGCGCCAGCGCGGTCTGGCTCAGCGCGTAGACAGCGATCACGCGACGGTCGCCGCCAGAGGCCAGCGCGACCGCCTCGGTGGTCAGCGTCTGCACCCGGCCCGCCCCGGCGAGAAGCGTCGGCAGGAACTGCCCGATCGACACTGCAAATCCCACCGCCGCCGCTGTCAGGATGGGCCGCAGCAGCATTGGCAGGCGCACGCGCCACAGAACTCCGTCGCATCCGGCCCCGAGGGCCCGCGCCACATGGCCATATCGGGCATCCCAGGCGCGGAACGGGTCGGCCAGCGACAGGAACACGTAAGGCAGGACGAAAATGATATGCACCGCAATGACGGCCATGCGGTTGCCATCCAGACCGGCGAAAATTGCCAGCGTCTGCAACCCGGTCAGGAATGCGATCTGCGGCACGATCAGCGGCACATAAAGCAGCCAGAGCGCCCGCGCGCCGGGCCGCAGGCCGTGCCGCTCCTCTGCCTCAAGGCACGCCAATGTCAGGAACAGCGCCACCAATGTCGCGCTTGCCGCGATCACCAGTGTCTCGGTCGCGACAGGCCATAGGCTCATTGCGTGGCGCATCCATGTCCTGGTGCTGAACTCGTCGGGCAAAAGATCGGGAAAGCTCCAGAACCCGGCGAAGGACCAGACGACCAGGCCCAGAAGGCCGAACAGGATCGCACCGCCACTCAGCAGCGCCGCAACCAGCGACAGCGCGCGCACCGTTCGTGTCGCGCCGCCCCGCGCACCCGAGGCAACCCAGCGGCGCCCCAGACCTGCGACACCGACCTCGCACATCCGCCACAGAAGCAAGGCGGCGATCACGAGCCCCAATTGCCAGACCGCCGCGGCCGAGGCAAGAAACCGAAGCTTCAGGTCCGGGTCGTTCATCCAACGTAGGATCTGGACCGCCAGCGTCGGTGGCTTTGTCGGCCCGAGGATCAGCGACACGTCCACCACGGTCATGGAAAAGGCCAACACGGCGTAAACCGGCAGGCGGATTTGCGCATAGACGCGCGGAAACACGGTCTTGAACCATGCCGTGACCGGCGCATAACCAAGGGCCATTGCCGTATCCCGCGCTTGTGCCGTCCGGATTTGCGACATCGCGGCCAGCGTCATGAGCAACAGGAACGGGACTTCCTTGACGATCAGCCCAGCGGTGAGAGACAGGCCCAGCGGGTCCTGCAGGATCAGCACATCCGGCGGTCGATGCCAGCCGGTCAACCAGGGCGAGGCCGCCCGCGCGATCCACCCCGACGGTGCGATCAGGAACGCCAGCCCGAACGCCGCCGCCGCGTGCGGCACCGACAAGAGCGGTGACAGCAGCCGCTCGATCATCCGGAAAACGACCGATCCGCTCCAGGCCGCGCAGATCACAGCCACCAGCAAGAGCGAAAGCGCCGTCGCCGCGAGACCCGTTGTCACGCTCAGGACAGAGGCCGGGACAAGTCCGGGCCAGTCGAACAGCATGGCAAAGGCATCCAGTCCGATCTCGGTCCCCCCGAGCGCGGGCATGTACCCGAAGGCGGGGCCAAGCGTGCCCAGCACCCCGGCCGCCACCGGACCGAGCATGATGCCGAGCGTCAGCACCGGGGCCCAAGGCAGCACCCGGGCCCGGACCGATTGTGTCTCGCAGGTTGCCGCCACGCGCGCGCCCTTCTATCGCGCGACGCCGAACCGGTCCATCCAGTCCTCTTCAAGCCGCACCATCCAGCTTGGATGCGGCTCGGGAAGGGTTGATCCCAGCTCGTCGGGCGGCAGCGTCGCGACACCAAGCTCCAGCGCCTCGAACCGGGCACGTTCGGCCGTGGTCAGGGTGTCGAGGTCCAGAACCGTGCCCAGCCCCCAGACCTCCGGGTCCTGCATCCTGGCCTGGGCCTCTGGCGACATGATATAATTCGCAACGACCATCGCGCCGGCCTTGGCATTGGCGTTGTACGGAATGGCGACAAAGCTGGCATTGCCGATCGACCCGGCATCCATCACGTAGGATCGCACGCTGTCCTGCAACTGGAAATTCGCGATCGCGTTGCTGGCCTCGTTCGGGTTGAAGCTGATCGCAAGGTCAATCTCGCCATCCGCCATCAACTGGATCTGCCGCGCCTCGTTCTGCGGATAGGCACGCCCCTGTCGCCAAAGGTTGGGCGCCAAGGCCTCCAGGAACGCCCAGAAGTCGGCGGTCACGGCGGCATAATCGGCCGCCTCGACAGGGCCCTGCAAAATCTCCGCGTCCGGCACGAACTCTGTCAGAGCCTGCTTGAGAAAGGTCGAGCCGAGGAAATTCGGCGGCTGCGGATAGGTGAACCGCCCCGGATGGGCCGCGGCATACTCCGCCAGCGCCGACATCGTCTTCGGCGGCTGCTCCAGGCGAGCGCTGTCATAATAGAACACCACCTGCGCCATGCCCCACGGCGCCTCGAGTCCGTCTGTCGGCACGGTGAAATCCGACACCACGGCCGGTTTGCCCGCGACATCCACATTGGCCCAGCTCGGCATCTGCTCAACCCAAGGACCGAACAGCAAATCCTGCTGCTTCATGGCGGCGAAATTCTCGCCGTTGATCCAGACAAGATCCACCGCGCCGCCCGTATCCTTGCCCGCGGACCGCTCTGCCAGAACCCGGCTGACAGCCTCCGCAGTGTCCGACAGCTTCACATGCTCCAGCGTCACCCCGTACTCATCGGCCACCCGGTCGCCGATCCACGCGATAAACCCGTTGATCGTGTCCGACCCGCCCCAGGCGTTCCAATAGACCGTCTGACCCCGTGCGTCGTCAGTCACCGCACCCCAATCCGATGGATCCGGCTCGGCCCTGACGGCAACCGTGGAAAAGGCAGCCAGTGCGGCCGCGACAATGAATCTGCGCATGGTCATAATATCTCTGTCCTTCGGGCAACAGTTCTGTCCGCGCTGTAAACCAGCGGGGCCGGGTTGCGGTCAAATGACAAACCGGTGTGCAAGATTTCAATGGCCCGCTTGGCCAGGCGGCGATATGGCGTGGCTGACCGTTTCGAAAGGCCAGACCATGCTCGACGCCGCGCTCGTGCCGCTTGTCAAACGCAGCCTAGACCGCCCGGCCCATGCGCTGGCGGCACGTGGTGTCAGCGCCGACCAGGTTACCCTGGCGGGCTTTGCCATCGGTCTCATGGCGGTGCTGGCGATCTGGGCGGGCCTCTTCTGGCTGGCGCTGCTGGGACTGGCCCTCAACCGTCTGGCAGACGGTCTCGATGGTGCGGTGGCGCGGCTCACCCAGCCCACCGATCGCGGCGCGTTCCTCGATATCGCGCTCGATTTCATGGTCTATGGCCTGTTTCCACTTGGCTTCGCGCTGCATGACCCGGCCGTCAACGCCTTGCCCGCCGCGGTGCTGATCTGCAGCTTCATCGGCACCGGATCAAGCTTTCTCGCCTTCTCGATCATCGCCGAAAAACGCGGGCTGACCTCGCAAGACTACCCGACCAAGGGTATCTATTATCTTGGTGGCCTGACCGAAGGCACCGAAACCATCGCGCTGTTCGTTGCCATGTGCCTGTTGCCGGCAGCCTTTCCCTGGCTGGCCTATACCTTCGCAGCGCTTTGCACGATCACCACGCTGAGCCGGTGGCTGGCCGGGTGGCGGATGTTCGGCTAGGGCCTCGACCGCGCAAGCCGTTCGATCAAACGGACCAAGCGCCCCCTTCCCCATCCCGCCTCACCTCTGCTACACCGCGTGACGATACCGGGCCGAGCAGAGGACACCGCATGATCACCCGCAAACCTGTTGTTCTGACCATCCTCGACGGCTGGGGCCTGCGCGATGACGCGACAGCAAATGCCCCGAAACTGGCGCATACCCCGACGATGGACCACCTTCTGGCGACCTGCCCGCACGCCACATTGGTCACACACGGTCCCGATGTCGGCCTGCCCAGGGGCCAGATGGGCAATTCCGAAGTCGGACACACCAATATCGGCGCGGGCCGCGTCGTGGCGATGGACCTGGGCCAGATCGACCTTGCCATCGAAGATGGCAGCTTTTTCGAAAACACCGCGATTCTCGATTTCGCCAAGGCGGTGAAATCGGCCGGCGGGCGCGCGCATCTCATGGGTGTCGTGTCAGACGGCGGGGTGCATGGGCATATCAGCCACATCAAGGCCGCGGTGAAAATGCTCACAGAGCTGGGCGTCGATGTCGTGCTGCACGCGATCACCGACGGGCGCGACGTCGCGCCGACTTCGGCCAAGGGGTTCATCGCCGACCTGGGCAAGAGCCTGCCGAAGGATGCCGCCATCGGCACCGTGATCGGGCGCTACTACGCGATGGACCGCGACACGCGTTGGGACCGGGTCGAACGCGCCTACAAAGCCATGATCCTGGGACAAGGAGCCCGCGCCGACAGCGCGCTTGCGGCGATCGAAGACGCCTATGCCAAGGACCAGTCCGACGAATTCATCGAACCGCGCGTGATCGGCGATTATCAGGGGTTGGCCAGCGGCGACGGGGTCTTTTGCCTCAACTTCCGCGCTGATCGGGCGCGCGAAATCCTCGCCGCCATCGGAGCGCCGGATTTCGACGGGTTCGACCGCGACAGGCCCGACCTCTCCGGGCTTCTGGGCATGGTGGATTACTCCACCGACCATAACGCCTACATGACAACGGCCTACCCCAAGCAGGATATCCGCAACACGCTGGGCGAATGGATCGCCAAACAGGGGCGCACGCAGTTCCGCCTTGCCGAGACCGAAAAATACCCGCATGTCACCTTCTTTCTCAATGGCGGGCAGGAAACGCCACAGCACGGCGAAGACCGTGCCATGCCCAAAAGCCCGAAGGTGGCCACCTATGATTTGCAGCCCGAAATGTCTGCGGCCGAGGTGACCGAAAAATTCGTCGCCGCGGTGAACGCAGGCTACGACCTGATCGTGACCAACTACGCCAATCCCGACATGGTCGGCCATACCGGCGATCTGGATGCCGCGATCACGGCCTGCGAAGCGGTCGATGCCGGGCTGGGACGCGTTCTCGAAGCTGTCGACGCGGCTGGCGGTGCGATAATCGTCACCGCCGATCACGGCAATTGTGAAACCATGGTCGATCCCGTCACCGGCGGCCCGCACACCGCACATACCACAAACCTCGTGCCGGTGGTGCTCTTTGGGGGGCCGGAGGACGCGCGCCTGGCCGATGGCCGCCTTGCCGACCTCGCCCCGACGCTTCTGGCGCTGATGGGCCTGCCGCAGCCCGCGGAAATGACGGGCCAAAGCCTGATTCGCCCGTGACGCGTCTGGCGCTGATTCTCTGTTTGCTTGGCATGCCGGTGCAGGCGCAAACCCCGGCCGAGGCGGCGCGTACCGCCATATCCCAACTGGAAGCGGCGACCCGCAAGCTTGACGCTGCCGAAAGCGCGCGCAACCGTGTCCGCGCCCTGACAGAGGCCGTCCGCGCCTTCGAAACCGGGCTGGCCGCGATGCGCGACGGCCTGCGCGCCGCCTCGATCCGCGAAACCGAATTGCGCCGCGTGCTCGATGCGCGCGATGGCGAGGTCACGCGGCTACTCGCCGCGCTCTCGGCGCTGGGAACAGATGCCGGACCACAGAGTTTCGTGCATCCCGATGGCCCCATCGGGGCGGCCCGCGCGGGGCTTTTGATGGCGGCGGTCACACCCGCGTTGTCCGATGCCGCCGCCGGTCTGCGCGCCGATGTCGAAGAGGCGACCGCCCTGCGCCAGTTGCAACAGGACGCGGCCAACACCCTGCAATCCGGGCTGGCCGATCTTCAGACCGCGCGCACCGCGCTGTCCCAGGCAATCGCCGACCGCACCGACCTGCCGCGCAAGTTCACCGAGGATCCCGTGCGCACCGCGATCCTGATCGGAGCGAGCGAAACGCTCGATGGCTTTGCCGCCGGTCTCAGCCAGATCACCGAAAACGAAACGGATCTCGATCTGCCTGCGGCGCGCGCCCGCAAGGGCAGCCTGCCGCTGCCGGTGTCGGGCGAAGTGCTGCGCCGCGCCGGAGAAACCGACGCCGCCGGCGTGACCCGCCCCGGCGTCCTGATCGCCACGCGGCCCCGCGCCCTGGTGACAACACCCACCGCCGCCACCATCCGCTACCGGGGGCCCCTTCTGGATTATGGTCTGGTCACGATCCTTGAACCTGAACCCGATATCCTGTTTGTGTTGGCCGGGCTTGATACGGTGTTTGGCGAAATCGGACAGGTCCTGCCAGAGGCAAGCCCGGTGGGCCTGATGGGTGGACCGGCAGGGCAAAGCGACGATATTCAATCACCATCCGGTGAAAGGACTGGCGAAGCGCTGTCCGAAACGCTCTATATTGAAGTCAGATCGGGCGACACGCCAGAGGACCCCCTTGGGTGGTTCACAGCAGATAAGGGAACAACCGAATGAACAAGATTTTGATGGCGGCCTTCGGCGGGACATTGGCGGGCATCCTTGCCACGACCCAGTTGGTTGGCCCCCTGGTCGCACAGGAAACCGAGCGTTCATCCAGCGTCTATGAACAGCTCGACCTTTTTGGCGATATCTTCGAACGCATTCGCTCGCAATATGTCGAGGACGTCAATGAAAGCGACTTGATCGAAGCCGCGATCGACGGGATGCTCACCTCGCTCGATCCGCACTCCAGCTACCTTTCGCCCGAGGATGCGGCCGACATGCGCGTCCAGACGCGCGGCGAATTCGGCGGTCTCGGGATCGAGGTCACGCAAGAGGACGGGTTCGTCAAGGTGGTTTCGCCCATCGACGGCACCCCGGCCGATGACGCCGGGATCGAGGCGGGCGACTTCATCACCCATGTCGACGGTGAGTCGGTCCTTGGCCTGACTCTCGACGAAGCGGTCGACATGATGCGCGGCCCGGTCGGATCTGAAATCATCATCACCGTGGTGCGCGAGGGCGAAGCCGAACCCTTCGACGTGTCGATCATCCGCGACACGATCACGCTCACCGCCGTGCGCAGCCGCTTGCAGGGCGACACGGTTGTGCTGCGTGTGACCACCTTCAACGACCAGACCTTCTCGAACCTCGAAGAGGGTCTTTCCGAACAGGTCGAAGCCGCCGGCGGCATGGACGCGATCGAAGGCATCGTGCTTGACCTGCGCAACAATCCCGGCGGTCTGCTCAACCAGGCGATCCGCGTCAGCGATGCGTTCCTCGAAAAAGGTGAAATCGTCAGCACCCGCGGCCGACAGCCCGAGGACGGCGACCGCTACAACGCCACCCCGGGGGATCTTGCCGAAGGCAAACCGATCGTCGTGCTGATCAATGGCGGCTCCGCCTCGGCCTCCGAGATCGTCGCGGGCGCGCTTCAGGACCACCGCCGCGCCATTGTCGTCGGCACCAAGAGCTTTGGCAAAGGCTCGGTCCAGACCGTCATGCCCCTGCGCGGCGACGGCGCCATGCGCCTGACCACGGCACGCTACTACACCCCGTCCGGCCGCTCGATCCAGTCGCTTGGGGTATCGCCCGACATCGTTGTGGCCCAACCCCGCCGCCCGGTGGCCGGAGAAGAGGAAGAAGAGCAGACAAGCCCCTTCAGCCGCTCCGAAGCCGATCTGCGCGGCAGCCTCGGCAATGACAGCCTGAGCGAAGACGAAATCCAGCAGATCGAGGAGGACCGCGCCAAGGCCGAAGCGGCTGCCGAGCTGCGCGAAGAGGATTACCAGCTGGCCTATGCCATCGACATCCTCAAGGGTCTGACGGCGCTGCAACCCTCCGACGACTAGGGCGCGCTGCGACCCGGTCCCTGACACGCTCGAACCCGGAGGCCTGGCAGCCTCCGGGTTTGGTGCTGAACCGATCAAGGCAAAGGGTGGCCAAGGCGTCACCGCCCGTCTTGGCATTTGAAATCGCCGCGCGTTTATGTATCGAACCCTGGTGCGGCACGGCGGTCCTGTGGAGCCTGACCAGGGCCACGGCCGCTGCGCAAGAGTGAAACGGGAACCCCCAACGATGAGCCCCGAAGAGATCGCCCGCCTGCCCTATCGCCCCTGTGTCGGCGTCATGCTCGTGAACCACGAGGGCCATGTCTTCGTCGGCCAGCGCATCGACAACCCCGGCCCGGCCTGGCAAATGCCCCAGGGTGGCGTGGACAAGGGAGAAGCCGCGCGCGATGCCGCCCTGCGCGAGCTGTGGGAGGAAACCGGCGTCACCTCCGACCTCGTGCGGATCGAAGCGGAAACCAAGGACTGGATTCCCTATGACCTTCCACCTGACCTGGTCGGAAAGCTCTGGAAGGGGCGCTATCGCGGGCAGGAGCAAAAATGGTTCCTGATGCGCTTTGCCGGATCAGACGACCAGGTCAACATCGCGACCGAACATCAGGAATTCAGCCGCTGGAAATGGATGGCGCCAGAGCAGCTCATCAACCATATCGTCCCGTTCAAGCGCCACGTCTACGAACGCGTGCTTGCCGCGTTTACAGAGCACCTGTGATACGCGTATCAGTCCTCGGTCGGGATGACCCGAAGGCCCAGCTCCATCAGCTGATCGCTTGACGGGTCGGACGGGGCATCCATCATGAGGTCTTCGGCCCGCTGGTTCATCGGGAACATGATGACCTCGCGAATATTCGCCGTGTCGGCCAGAAGCATCACCATCCGGTCGATGCCCGCCGCACAGCCACCATGCGGCGGCGCGCCAAAACGGAACGCGTTGACCATGCCGCCAAAGCGCTTGCGCACCTCGTCCGCGCCATAGCCGGCAAGCTCGAACGCCTTGAACATGATCTCGGGCTTGTGGTTCCGAATCGCGCCCGACACCAGCTCGTAGCCGTTGCAGGCAAGGTCATACTGGTAGCCCAGCACATCCAGCGGATTGCCATCCAACGCGTCCATCCCGCCCTGCGGCATGGAGAACGGGTTGTGGCTGAAATCCACGACGCCGGTTTCCTCGTCCGCCTCGTACATCGGGAAATCCACGACCCAGGCAAAGGCGAACCGGTCCGTTTCGGTCAGGCCAAGCTCGTCGCCGATGACGACGCGCGCCTTGCCGGCCACGGTCTCGAAGCTCGATGGCTTACCACCAAGGAAAAACGCCGCATCCCCGACGCCAAGGCCAAGCTGTTGGCGGATTGCCTCGGTGCGCTCCGGCCCGATATTCTTGGCCAGCGGGCCGGCGGCTTCCAGCCCATCGCCCTGATCGCGCCAGAAGATATAGCCCATGCCGGGCAGACCCTCTTTCTGGGCAAAGGCGTTCATCCGGTCACAGAACTTGCGGCTGCCGCCACCCGGCGCGGGAATCGCGCGGATCTCGGTGCCGTCCTGCTCCAGCAGCTTGGCGAAGATGGCAAAGCCCGAACCGCGGAAATGCTCGGACACGACCTGCATCTTGATCGGGTTGCGCAGGTCGGGCTTGTCGGTGCCATACCACAGCGCCGCATCGCGGTACGAGATTTGCGGCCAGTGGGTATCGACCGCGCGGCCGCCACCATATTCTTCGAACACGCCCTGCATCACCGGCTGGATCGTGTCGAAAACGTCCTGCTGGCTGACAAAGGACATTTCCATGTCAAGCTGGTAGAAATCCGTCGGCGACCGGTCGGCGCGCGGATCCTCGTCGCGGAAACAGGGCGCGATCTGGAAATACTTGTCGAATCCGCTGACCATGATCAGCTGCTTGAATTGCTGCGGCGCCTGCGGCAGCGCATAAAACTTGCCCGGGTGCAGACGGCTGGGAACAAGAAAATCGCGCGCGCCTTCGGGGCTCGACGCGGTGATGATCGGCGTCTGGTATTCACGGAACCCCTGGTCCCACATCCGCTTGCGGATCGACGTGACAACATCCGCCCGCAGCGTCATGTTGCGCTGCATCGCCTCGCGCCGCAGGTCAAGGAACCGGTAGCGCAGGCGCGTTTCCTCCGGATATTCCTGATCGCCAAAGACGATCAGCGGCAATTCCTCCGCCGCGCCCAGAACCTCGATATCGCGGATGAACACTTCGATTTCACCGGTGGGGAGCTTTGGATTCACAAGGCTTGCATCACGCGCCTTCACCTCGCCATCGATGCGAATGCACCATTCCGACCGCACCTTGTCCACCGCGGCGAAGACCGGGCTGTCGGGATCGCAGAGCAGCTGCGTGATCCCGTAATGGTCGCGCAGATCGACGAAAAGCACACCACCGTGATCGCGGATGCGATGCACCCAGCCGGACAGCCGAACGGTGTCGCCGACATTTGCCGCTGTCAGATCTGCGCAAGTATGGGTGCGAAAGGCGTGCATGGTCATGCCCCTTGAAAAACGTGTACGTGAATTACGGGCCGATACACCTGCGAACAGCGGGGAAGTCAAGGGACGCGCCAAGGGATTTGGCAGGAAAGCGTTTTCGCGATAGGCTTGGCACCGGCAAACACGCACCCAGTCCCGTTCCATGATCAAAAAGGAGGTGGCGATGTGGGATAAAGCTCTCGACGCAATGCTGGCCCGCCTGATCACTTGTGGTGAGCTGAACGTCACGTATCCGGATGGCACAACCCGGCAATATGGAAAAGACGAAAGCCAGGACGGACCGGTCTGCATCCAACTCACCGACCCGGCCCTGACCCGCGAGCTTTGCTTGCGCCCGGTGGTTGCACTCGGCGAAGGGTACATGAACGGCACGCTGATCATCGACCAGCACCGGCTGTTCGATTTTCTCACCCTTCTCGTGCGCAACCAGAACGCGGGCAATATGCCCGCCTTCCACCGCGGGCTGACACGGGTGCGTGCCGGCTTACGCAAATGGATGCAACGCAACGATCCCCGCCGGGCGCATCGCAATGTCGCGCATCACTACGACATCTCCGACACGCTCTACACGCAGTTTCTCGACCCGGACATGCAGTATAGCTGCGCCTATTTCGCGGATCCCGACATGACACTGCAAGAGGCGCAGGCCGCCAAGAAGGCGCATATCGCTGCCAAGCTCTGCCTGTCGCCTGGGCAAAGGGTTCTCGACATCGGCTGCGGCTGGGGCGGAATGGCCCTGACCCTCGCCCGCGACCACGGCGTTCACGTGACCGGGCTCACCCTGTCGCAGAACCAGCACGCAACCGCCCAGCGCCGGGCGCAAGAGGCTGGCCTGCAAAACCGGACCGAGTTTCGCCTGCAGGACTACAGGCAAGTGACCGACCGATTCGACAGGATCGTCAGCGTCGGCATGCTCGAACATGTCGGACTGCCGCAATACCCCACCTATTTCGGCAAGATACACGACCTTCTCGACCCGGACGGCATCGCGCTGGTCCACACCATCGGCCGCGTCGCCCCGCCGCTGCCAACCTCGCCCTGGCTGGAGAAATACATCTTCCCCGGCGGCTATGTCCCGTCCCTGTCCGACCTCGCCGCGCCGATGGAACAGGCCGATTTCTGGCTCGCCGATATCGAGGTGCTGCGCGGCCATTACGGCCCGACGCTGAACCGCTGGCGCCAACACTTCGAGGCCAATCTCGACACGGTCCGCCAGATGTACGACGAACGGTTCATCCGCATGTGGCGCTTTTACCTTGTCGCCTGCGAAATGGCCTTCGAGGAACAGCATCAGGCGGTGTTCCAGATCCAGCTGAGCCACCGCCAGCATGTCGTGCCGGCCACGCGCGACTACCTTTACCGTCCGCAACAGCACAGCGCATCGCACGCCGCGCAATAGCCACATCAACGCCCCGCCCGACCGCGGGCCGCAAACGGCATTCGCCCCTTGCACACAGGTTCGGCATGCCTATAACCCGCAACAATTTGCGGAGCAGCTGTCCCTGCCGTGCCGCGCCTGAAACGAGGTCAACCATGCCCAAACGCACCGATATCACGTCCATCATGATCATCGGAGCCGGACCAATCGTCATCGGCCAGGCCTGCGAATTCGACTACTCCGGGGCCCAGGCCTGCAAGGCGCTGCGCGAGGAAGGCTACCGTGTCATCCTCGTCAACTCGAATCCCGCCACGATCATGACGGACCCGGGATTGGCCGACGCCACCTATATCGAGCCGATCACACCGGACATCGTCGCCAAGATCATCGAAAAGGAACGCCCCGACGCGCTTTTGCCCACCATGGGCGGCCAGACGGGCCTCAACACCTCCCTTGCGCTCGAGGAAATGGGCGTGCTTGCGAAATACGGCGTCGAGATGATCGGCGCGCGCCGCGAGGCCATCGAGATGGCCGAGGACCGCAAGCTCTTCCGCGAGGCGATGGACCGCATCGGGCTGGAAAACCCCAAGGCCACGATCGTCACCGCGCCGAAGGATGAAAACGGCACTGTTGATCTCGAATCCGGTGTCGCCAAGGCGCTGGAAACGCTGGATTATGTCGGCCTGCCGGCCATTATACGGCCCGCCTATACGCTCGGTGGGACAGGCGGCGGCGTTGCCTACAACCGCGAGGACTATATCCATTATTGCCGCTCGGGCATGGATGCCTCCCCCGTGGGCCAGATCCTCGTCGACGAATCCCTTCTCGGCTGGAAGGAATTCGAAATGGAGGTCGTGCGCGACCGCGCCGACAATGCGATCATCGTCTGCGCCATCGAAAACGTCGATCCGATGGGCGTGCACACCGGCGATTCCATCACCGTCGCCCCGGCGCTCACCCTGACGGACAAGGAATACCAGATCATGCGCAACGGCTCGATCGCCGTGCTGCGCGAGATTGGGGTCGAAACCGGCGGGTCCAACGTGCAATGGGCAATCAACCCCGAAGACGGGCGTATGGTGGTCATCGAAATGAACCCGCGTGTGTCGCGCTCTTCGGCGCTGGCCTCCAAGGCGACGGGCTTTCCCATCGCCAAGATCGCCGCCAAGCTGGCGGTGGGCTACACGCTCGACGAGCTTGACAACGATATCACCAAGGTCACACCGGCCAGCTTCGAACCGACGATCGACTATGTCGTGACCAAGATTCCGAAATTCGCCTTCGAGAAATTCCCCGGATCCGAGCCGCACCTGACGACAGCGATGAAATCCGTGGGCGAGGCCATGGCCATTGGCCGCACCATCCACGAATCACTGCAAAAGGCGCTGGCGTCGATGGAATCGGGCCTCTCCGGCTTCGATGAGGTCGATATCGAAGGCGCGCCGGAAAAATCCGCCGTGATCAAGGCGATCAGCCAGCAAACGCCGGACCGGATGCGCACCATTGCGCAGGCCATGCGCCACGGGTTGAGCGACGACGAGATCCACGCAACGACCATGTTCGATCCGTGGTTCCTCGCCCGTATCCGTGAAATCATCGACACCGAGGAAGACATCCGCGCAAAAGGGATGCCGCAGGACGAATCCGGCATGCGCGGGCTCAAGATGATGGGGTTCACCGATGCGCGGCTCGCCGCGCTTACCGGCGAGACGGAAAAGGCCGTGCGCAGCAAGCGCCTTGGCCTCGGCGTCAAAGCCAGCTTCAAGCGTATCGACACCTGCGCCGCCGAATTCGAAGCGCAGACGCCCTATATGTATTCGACCTACGAAGCGCCCATGATGGGCGAGGTGGAATGCGAGGCTCGCCCCTCGGATCGCAAGAAGGTCGTGATCCTTGGCGGCGGTCCCAACCGGATCGGCCAGGGCATCGAATTCGACTATTGCTGCTGCCACGCCTGTTTCGCGCTCACCGATGCGGGCTACGAGACCATCATGGTCAACTGCAATCCCGAAACCGTATCCACGGATTACGACACCTCGGATCGCCTTTATTTCGAACCGCTCACCTTTGAAAACGTGATGGAAATCCTGCGGGTCGAACAGGACAACGGCACCCTGCATGGCGTCATCGTGCAATTCGGCGGCCAAACCCCGCTGAAGCTCGCCAATGCGCTCGAAGCCGCAGGAATCCCGATTCTCGGCACAACCCCCGACGCGATCGACCTCGCCGAAGACCGTGAACGCTTTCAGGCGCTTGTGAAAAAGCTGAACCTGAAACAACCGCGCAATGGCATCGCGTCTTCCGACGCGCAGGCGCTGTCCATCGCCGATGCCATCGGCTTCCCGCTGGTGATCCGCCCGTCCTACGTTCTGGGTGGCCGCGCCATGGAAATCGTGCGCGACATGGCGCATCTGGAACGCTACATCACCGACGCCGTGGTGGTTTCTGGCGACAGCCCCGTGCTGCTCGACAGCTACCTCTCCGGCGCGGTGGAACTGGATGTCGATGCGATTTGCGATGGCACGCGCGTGCATGTCGCCGGCATCATGCAACATATCGAAGAGGCCGGGGTCCATTCCGGCGACAGCGCCTGTTCTCTGCCGCCCTATTCGATCTCCGACTCGCTCATGGCCGAAATCAAGCGCCAGACCGAGGAGCTGGCCCTTTCGCTCAATGTTGTCGGCCTGATGAACGTGCAATTCGCGATCAAGGACAACGAGGTCTACCTCATCGAGGTCAACCCTCGCGCCTCGCGCACCGTGCCCTTCGTGGCCAAGGCAACGGATTCGGCCATTGCCTCCATCGCCGCGCGCGTCATGGCCGGCGAAACATTGGACAGCTTCCCGATGCGCGATGCCTATCCGGAAAACGCGGATTACGACACCGTGCTGCCATTGGCCGATCCCATGACGCTGGCCGATCCCATGATGCCCTGGTTCTCGGTCAAGGAAGCAGTGCTGCCCTTTGCGCGCTTTCCCGGTGTCGACACGATCCTCGGCCCTGAAATGCGCTCAACCGGCGAAGTGATGGGCTGGGACCGCTCCTTTCCGCGCGCCTTCCTCAAGGCGCAGATGGGGGCGGGCAACCACCTGCCCCGCACCGGCACCGTGTTCTTTTCGATCAAGACCGAGGACAAGACAGATCAACTTGTCGAAACCGCCCGCGTTCTGACCGATCTGGGCTTTTCCATCATCGCCACCGCCGGCACCGCGGCCTTCCTGTCCGAGCATGATATCGCCTGCGAAACGACGAAAAAAGTCTATGAAGGCCGGCCCAATATCGTCGACTTGATGAAGGATGGCGGCATTGATCTGGTGATGAACACCACCGAGGATACCGCCGCTGTCGAAGACAGCAGGGACATCCGCTCCGTCGCGCTCTACGACAAGATTCCCTATTTCACCACCGCCGCAGGCGCCCACGCCGCCGCAATGGCGATCAAGGCCCGTGAAGAAGGCGACCTGGTGGTCAAGCCGCTCCAGGCATAAGCGCGCCGGTCCGTTTGCGCCTGTCGACGAGACATATGCGCCACACCTGCTGCCCTGCGGACCGGTTTTGCTTCATCCGACGGTCAGAGCACCTCGTCCAAATCCAAGTGACCGCGACACGCTCTGGCCAGACAAAAGGCCGGCCCTCGCTGTCCTGCAAGCCAAGCAAAGGTTAAAAATCGGTTAAACTGCCCGTGCAAGCCTTTGATTTCATTAGCGGCAAAACTGTCCCACGCATGGGACGGCTCATCGAAGCTTCGAAACACCGCTTTCCGGAATCACGCTTCCATCTGCCAGCAGCAATTCCACCTCATCCCCGGAAAATCGAACTTCCTCCACAACAGCCGAGGTCGCCACCGGGTTTTCCAACGCCTCCCCATCGGATATCCGCCGCAGCTCTGCCTCGTAAATACCAGGCATCACGGACAGTCCATCCGACGCAGTCCCATCCCAGGTGACACGCTCTTGCCCGGCCCCCAGCGCCAGCTCCGCAACCGGACCACCGTCATCATCCAGAACAGCCAGGATCGCATTTTCCGGCGCCCCTCCTGTTCCCTCGATCTCAAACTCCACCGCCGCTCCCGAGAACCGAACTGCCCCGGCGTGCACAGCTTCGCGCCCAACCAACCCGGAGTATCCAGCCAACCCACCGCTCGAAAGCCCCTGCAACACGGCCTCAAGTTTCTGATTTGTCAACGTCTGCTGCTCAACCATCGAAAACGATGCCAACTGGCTCGCAAACTTTTCCGCCTCCATCGGGCTCAACGGATCCTGATTTTGAATTTGCGTCGTCAACATCCGAAGAAATGTCTCAAAATCACTCGTCGTCGCACCAACATTCCCAGAATCTACTTTCTCGGATGTCTGACCAATCGATGTTACGTCCACCGTCATCTCCTAAATCAAAATATCCAAACCGTCCACCAAAGCAGTCGAATAGGCAACTTCTGATGCCTTGGTAGTCTCCGGAGAAACCGTACCGTCTTCGGTCGCTCCCGTTGCTAATCCGTACTTTTTACCCGAAAAGCCTTGATCGTTACTGAAAGAAAGAGAAAAATTCTCCACTCCAATTTTTTTGAGTGAAAACTTCAAGTCCGCCTGGTTTTTGGTCAATAGCTCAGTTATTTCAAAGTTTTCTGAAACAATCTGAATCTCTGAAAATTCCAAATTTCTATGCACATGCACACCTATAGTTGGCTTACGTTTTGGCAAATCCACAATATGCGCTTTGGTAAATTCAACCTGCGGAATTGATTTCGTTTGGGGCGTGGACACAATATTACTTTCAAGCTTGTAAAGCTGGCCCTCGAACCGTTCAGCCGCAAAAACCTTAGGCTCGCGCGACCAAGGCATCTGAGCATTTTGCTCTCGAGTTTCTTGATGACCTTTCATTTTTTGCTCAGCAAAAGTATCGATCTGAATGCTTGAGGTTCTCTGATTCGCATTTGCCAAAACATCCACATCTGCCTCTGCAACCCAACCACGGCTTATCTCATTATGTTGATGATACCAATTGCCAGAAGCTGCGATGGCAAATTTTCGCTCTCCCTCATTCCCAGGCTTAGTATTTTCATGACCACCTCGAAAATCAATACTGGACGACACAGTCAACTTTAATGGTGAAATGCTTTTTGGAATCTTATGGGATGGTTTGCCCCTCAGATAGTTTGTTGCATATGAATTTGACTCAATTGAATTATCTGATTCTAGATTACCCACATGGCGTGAATTCGGCAACGAATTACTGAAAGGATTAACCCCATTCATCCCAAACTGAGCGACAGGCTGCTCCCTGATAAATTCTACTGCTTGTGAACTATCCTTCGCTCCCAACTTGCCAAGTGAATAATAGTTTTTTTCTCGATTTTCAATCGAACCGAAATTCAGGTCTTTCTGGTACTGGGGCTCAATCAGGGAAATATCCTCCGTCTGCCTCTGGATTCCCCCCCAGGTCGCTTCTTCATGTTGAAAAACGAGCTTAAGGCCATCGCTCTCCAAAATTACCCTATATTTGTTCAAATCGTGAGTAATTTTAACTTCACTCCAATCCATCTCATCAATATCGCCAACTCTGGCTTGTACCTGGCTTCCAATAGATTTCGGGGACATTCCAAATTGGAAGCTTCCTCTCACCTCATATTTTAAATCTTTGTTTTCATCTTCATACTCATATTTTTTAGATAAAAGATAATCGTCTTTCAGAGGCACTGATGATCCTTCAAATGCAAGATCACTTGCCTCCCCCAGGGAAAATTGTAACCGACGATTATCCAAATTTGGCTCTTTTTCTACGGGATCTAACCGCCCAGGATCGCGGGGCTTGTGAACCTCGCCAGAACTGGCACCTGTAATCTTTATCGAACTATTTGAAATTGTGGTGGATGCCATGTACCACTCCCAGACCATAGTGATTATGATAGGTTGAAATTTTACAGACGCAGTCTTCTACTCTAAGGACAGATTATATAATGAGATACTTCTAACATGCTAACTCAGATAGAGTTTTTCTTAAACTTTTACATGCCTAAAAGAGCACATCCGCCTCACGTTTATAAATTGTTCATCTTTATCTTTCAGCTTTGCCTTGCACACCACAAGTGGCGCGAGATCTTCATCTCTGTATGAGTCAGAACGACCTTAATATCCATGTTCCAAACTACGGATACATGGAAATCATATGTGCAAAGCACGGTTGAAAGGAACACAATGTCCAGCATTCTGACAAATAATGGCGCGATGGTTGCGCTACAAACTCTCAAGTCGATCAACACAAAATTGACCGACACACAAAACGAGATTTCTACAGGTAAAACGGTTGCAACGGCAAAAGACAATGCAGCTGTTTGGGCGATTTCGAAAGTTATGGAATCCGACGTAAAAGGATTTCAGGGAATCTCTGACAGCCTCAACCTCGGCGAATCTACGGTCGCTGTCGCGAGGAACGGCGCTGAAACAGTGACCGATCTTCTAACGGAGATGAAGGGCAAGATTGTCGCATCACAGGAGCAAAACGTCGATCGTGCCAAGATCCAGACCGACATCGTCGCCTTGCGCGATCAGATCAATGCGGTGGTCGGGGCAGCACAATTCAATGGGCTGAATTTGCTCTCGAACCGGGAAACGGTCGCCGGATCAGGCACTGTCAAGGTCCTGGCATCACTTGACCGTTCAGACAGCGGTGTTTCGGCAAGTGACATCTCCGTCAACAAGAAGGACCTCAGCACAGCCGCCAGCGCGGTTACGGGAGGGACAGTCGCAAACCTGACCAGCGCAGAAACGCTTGACGCTACACAAACCGGGACTCTCGCTGTTACAGATCCAACAGGTGCAGGGCAAATTTTCAGCCTCGGGATCACCGGAGTTGATACCGATGGCAGCAACTTCAATCCAGCCGATTACACCACTGGAACGACGGACACGGATGCTCAAAAAATCATGTACATTGCACGTGATGGTGACACCGCAGGCGATGTCGCAAAAGGCCTGGAACAGGCCTATGCAATTTATGCGTCTGAGGAGGGTATGGATACCGATGTCTTCAATGTCACGGCTTCCGGCGGTAATCTGAACATCAGTTCAACGGTAACTGATGCTACCGATACAGTTGAGGCCCGCATCGATACGTTGACATCTCCAACAGAAGTGACGATCGGTGGCGGCCTGGAAAAACTGAACGATATCGACGTAACCACGGATAGTGGGGCTGACGCTGCGCTGGTTTCTGTGGAATTCATGATCCAGAATGCTATCGATTCAGGAGCGTCTTTCGGCTCTGCTCAAGGGCGGATCGAAACGCAGGCCGAATTCATTTCTAGTCTTACAGACTCTCTAAAATCCGGTATTGGAACGATGGTGGACGCGGATATGGAGGAAGCCTCCGCCCGCTTGCAGGCCCTGCAAGTACAACAACAATTGGGCACCCAGGCACTGTCGATCGCAAACCAAGCACCTCAGTCCTTGCTATCATTGTTCCGCTAAATTTGATTTTGGGCCGTCTTGGCGGCCCATATCACCTTCAAAACGTCGGCTAGACAGAGGTTAGGATTTTGCGTACATCCGTTCAAGCGTATCAGAATTATGCGTCATCATCAACAAAATCCCAGAAGGATACAGAAATTGAGATTATTCTTGAAACGACGCGTCAACTGAAAACGGCTGCTTACAAACGCATATCACATTTTGCCGAATTCACATCCTGCTTACATAGAAACAGAAAGCTCTGGACGATTTTGGCAGCGGATGTTGCAAATTCTGAAAATCCGCTGCCAGGCAGCCTTCGGGCGCAAATATTCTATCTTTCCGAATTTGTTCAGAATTACACTCAAAAAGTTCTCAAGGATGATCTGAGCATTGAACCACTACTAGACGTAAATATTGCAATTCTTCGTGGGTTGGGCGGGAAAGGAACACAGAAATGAGCGGGCTTGTCCTGAAACTTGGACCGAAGGAGCGGGTTCTGATAAATGGGGCGGTTGTTGAAAACGGAGATCGTAGATCCCGCATCACAGTTTTGACATCGCGCGCGAATATTCTTCGATTAAAAGATGCCATCCATCCTGATGAAGCAAATACACCTGTCCGGCGTGCCTGTTATCTGGCGCAACTGCTTCTCAGCGGTGAAGTAGATGCTTCTACACTTCTGGTCCGTCTTGAAGGTCAAATCGGGTCCCTTGCCGACATTCTCCGCGATCCACAAAGTACCGAGATTCTCGGACGTGCATCCCAAGCGGTGGCTGAACAAAACGCGTATTCCTGCCTGAAGCTACTAAGACAGCTCCTCCCACTGGAAGAACGCCTTCTTTTTCAGAAACAACAATGAGCTTCCAGCCGTTCACTCTCGGGTCCGGGCTGGCAGGATGGTCTCTCTTGAAGACAACTTTGTCAGTCCAAAAAGCGGCGTACAAAGCAAACTATGCAACGCAGTCAGACACGACATATTTCAAGGAAAAATTTTCCCAGCTCAATACACCAGAGGACATCGTTTCAGATCGCCGAATTTTGCGCGTCGTACTTGGCGCCTATGGGCTGTCCGATGATATCGACAACCGGCACTTCATAAAAACGATCATGGCAGAGGGTGTATCTGACAGATCCGCACTTGCCAACAAGCTCTCTGATCAGCGGTATAAAGCTCTCGCTCAAGATTATGATTTTTCAGAAATTGGGCTGGGGCCATCCTCAAGTCCGGGTTTGGCGGGGCGAACAATTTCAAATTACCTTGCCCAATCATTTGAAGTTGCAATTGGAGAGAGCGACACTGATATGCGGTTGGCACTTGGCTTCACAAGATCGCTGAAAGAGACAATCGCGTCTTCAAATTCAAACTCGACCGCCTGGTTTCAGATTCTTGCGACACCACCGCTGCGGGAGGTAATACAAACTGCCATTGGATTACCGTCCGAATTTTCACAGCTTGACATCGATGATCAGCATACACGTATTCAGGAGAAAGTGAGCCGGGTCTTTGGGACCAAAGACCTTTCAGAGCTGGCGGATCCATCTAAGATTGAAGAGATGACACGTCGCTTCCTTGTGATGCGAGAAGCAAGTTCTATGAATTCGAACAATTCGCTTCAGACCGCCCTGGTCTTATTGAGTTCGGCATCTTACAAAGCTCCGCTCTAAAAGGGGATGGATTTTGCAGAGTGGGAATAACTCAGTCTGTAAGCGCTCCACTTCTTCGCAATGTCAATCGCAATCGTTCGAAACTTGCCCCGATTCCATCACGTGTTTGCCCGGCGCGGAAGTCTTTGAACACCGGGTGGAACGCGATTGCCTGATCCAAAGCCACATCCGCACCTTCTGTATACAGCCCTGACCTGACCAGTGCAGACGACTCGTTGTATTTCGAAACGAGGCTGCGTGCCTTGGCCAGCATACTGTTTTCGGTTGGGGTCGCGGCAGCAGGCAATGCGCGGGATACAGATTTGAGAATGTCGACAGCCGGAAATTGTCCTTGATCTGCCAATTGGCGGTCCAACACGACATGTCCGTCCAATACACCGCGCAGCAGGTCCGCCACGGGTTCATCCATATCCGATGCTGCGACAAGAACACTGAACACCGCTGTAATATCGCCGCTTCCCTTGGCGCCAGGACCAGCGCGCTCCGCAAGCTTCGTGATTCTTGACGGCAGGGATGGAGGAAAGCCCCGGAGGCTGGGAAACTCGCCAGCAGAGATGGCGACCTCTCGTTGAGCTTCCGCAAAGCGCGTGATCGAATCGACAAACAGCAAGACGTGTTGTCCCTGGTCTCGAAAATACTCTGCGACACGCATCGCTGTCATCGGGCAGCGCATGCGTGCGGTGGCGGCGGTGGCAGCGCTGGCAGCGACCACCACCGTGCGCGACAGCCCGGCTTCGCCCAAGATATTTTGCGTAAAATCGTTGATTTCTCGTCCACGCTCTCCGACGAGGGCCACAACAACAACGTCGGCATCCATGGCCTTGAGCAGATCGGCCAGCAAACGGGACTTCCCGACCCCCGAACCTGCGAAAATGCCAACACGCTGACCGCGGACAATCGGCAAAATCGTATTGAATAGGTGGAATCCAGTGTCCAGTCGTTCACCCAGCCCTTTTCGTATAACTGCGGCAGGAGGTTCATTCTGAATATCGAATTCTGCTCCGCCCTTTTTCAAGAACCGGCCGTTCAAAGCATGTCCATAGGGATCAATGACTTGACCGAGCCAGGATTGATCCGGAGCGATCCGTACCGCCCCCTGCGCGACAACGCGGTCGCCCAGCGCAACGCGTGCAGGCGGATCATCGGGGAGCATGATGGCACCATCGGCCCCGAGACAAAGCACATCGCCCATGAGGAAGCTGCCATCTTCGCGCAGCAAACGAAGCCGGTCCCCCAGTTTCACCTCTTCCTCGAGTCCTGACACACGGAGCGTATGGCCATCGGCCGACACAACGCGGCCAACAGTTCGCGTTCGCGAAATATCGGCGAGCTTGCTTTTGAGGTCCAACAGTGCGGCGTTCTGCATCGTACGCTCCATTTGTGTTCTGAAAACCCTTTCTAAAGGAATCAGGGTTAAGCCTTCGTTGAACCAAACGAGGGAGAAGCCCTGCCATGTTCCAGAATTTGGATTTGTTCAAAACCGCCATGACAATGGCGCGGCATGCCGGTACCCAACAGGCGCTGACGTCACAGAACATCGCCAACGCCGACACACCTGGCTATCGCGCTCAATCGGTCCGCCCTTTTGCCGATCTCGTGCCACCAAACACGGATGACTTTGCCTTGCGCATGACGCGCGCAAATCACCTTGCCGCCACGACCGATGCATCCACCGCAACCGTGACGCATCGCGAAAACAGTGAGCCGAACGGCAACAGCGTGGTACTGGAAAACGAAATCCTGAATTCAGTCGACGCAAAACGCCAGCACGATCGCGCCTTGGCCGTGTATCGCGCGTCGCTTGGCATGCTGCGCAGCGCGCTCAGCAAGCAATAGGAGGGACAGATGTCTGCATTTTCAAACGCGCTTGGCGCATCAGCCAGTGGTCTCAAGGCACAGTCACATCGGCTCCGCATTGTGGCAGAAAACATCGCCAACACAGACACGCCCGGGTATCGCCGCAAGACCGTTTCCTTTTCCGAACAGGCCGAGATGTCGGGCATTGCCAAGGTAGCGCTGGACAGGGTCTCGCTCGACCGGCGCGAGGGAGAAAAGATTTACGATCCCGGCCATCCAATGGCCGATGCGAGCGGGCACTATACCGGCTCGAACGTGGATATCGTTGTCGAAATCGCCGACGCCCGCGAAGCGCAACGCAGCTACGAGGCAAATCTCAAGATGTTCGATCAGACCCGGCAGATGTCGTCCGGCCTGATGGAACTTTTGCGCAAATAACCCTTTCCAGAATGGAGACTACCGATGGACGTGAAATCGCTTTTTGCCTCGCAGCAATATGCCGCCCTGAAGCCGGCGACCGAACCCGACCCACGAGAATCGGTTGCCGAGAGCTTTTCCAAGATTACCGAGGATTTCGCGCAAACCCTGAAATCGACCGAGGAAACAGCCATGGGGTCGATGTATGGCGATGCCGACCCACATGCTCTTGTTGAAGCCTTGTCGCAATCACAACTTGCCGTCGAAACGGCTGTGACTGTGCGCAACCGTGTGGTCGAGGCGTATCAGGAAATCCTGCGGATGCCGGTCTGACCGGATGCTGACCGAAGGCTACATCTATGATGTTCTGCGAGAAGCACTGCGGATTGCCGTCACCATTTCGGCCCCGGTACTGATCGCGGCGCTGGTGACAGGTGTGTCGATCGGTCTCTTCCAGGCGCTCACATCCATTCAGGAAATGACGCTGACATTCGTGCCCAAACTGGTGGCGATGCTCGCCGTCTTCTGGATGTCGATGAACTTCATGACACAAAGCCTGATCGACTTCTTCCAGTCGACGATCATCACATCCATCGCAGGAGGTTGACTTGGAAAACACCGGCTATGTCACATTAACCCGCCAAAGCGGATTGATGCGAGAAATGGAAATTATCGCGCACAATATCGCCAATGCGGCGACCACCGGATTTCGCCAGCAGGGGCTTGTTTTTTCCGAATACGTCCAGGCCGTCGAGGGTGGTGAAAGCCTGTCTATGGCCGCGGCAAGGGTAAAGAAAACATCCTCTGCGCAGGGTATCCTGACCCAAACAGGCAGCGCGCTGGACCTGGCAATCGAAGGCAGCGGGTATTTTCAACTAGAGACGCCAAACGGCCTCCGGCTGACACGCTCCGGTGCGTTCAAGGTCGATCCTCTGGGCGATCTTGTCTCTGCCGATGGTCACCGCGTCTTGGACATTGGCGGCGCGCCGATCAATGTCCCCCCCGGCGAAGCGGATGCCAAGATCGCAGCAGATGGAACGATCAGCGTAGGAGATCGGCTCTTGGGCCGGATCGGCGTGGTCGCACCGGAACCGGGCGCCGATTTGGAACGGGAATCCGGTGTTTTATTCAAAACCGACGCCGCTCTGGCCCCGTCCGAAGATGGGCTGGTCCTGCAAGGCCACCTCGAAGGGTCCAACGTGAACGCGATTTCACAACTGACCCGCATGATCGAAGTCCAGCGCGCCTACGAGATGGGGCAAAAGCTTCTGGATATGGATCACGAACGGACCAAAACCGCTCTTCAAACCCTTATAAAATAAAGGAAGCGACATGCGCGCCCTGAAAATTGCGGCAACGGGAATGACGGCTCAGCAAATGCGCGTTGAGACAATTTCCAACAATTTGTCGAACATGAACACGACCGGCTACAACGCGCGGCGGGCCGAATTCTCGGACTTGCACTATCAGCAAATCGCCAGGGCCGGAACTGTGAACGCTGCCGATGGCACGGTTCTTCCCACCGGTGTTCAGGTCGGGCTTGGCGTTCGGCCCGCAGCCGTTTCGGTCCACTTGGCCCAGGGTTCACTCAGCCAGACAAATTCCGATCTGGACATCGCAATCGATGGAAACGGCTACCTTGAAATCGCGATGCCCACCGGCCAGACCGCCTACACCCGCGACGGGTCGCTCAAACGAGACGCTGAAGGGCTTATCGTGACCTCTGAAGGGTTCCCCGTCGCACCCGAGATCGTCATTCCACAAGACGCACGCAGCATCTCGATCAATCCCGAAGGCGAAGTCTACGCCTATTTCGCGGACACTGCGGAACCGCAGCTATTGGGACAAATGAACCTGGTGGGATTTGCCAACGCCAAGGGTCTTGAGGCGTTGGGCGGCAATCTCTTTGCCGAAACCGAGGCATCGGGCGGACCGCTGGCCGCAACGCCCGGAGAGGACGGGCTTGGCACCTTGCGCCAAGGCTATCTCGAGGACAGCTCGGTCGATCCGGTGCGCGAACTGACAGAGCTGATCGAGGCGCAACGCGGGTATGAATTGAACGCCAAGGTGATATCCGCTGTCGACCAGATGCTTGGCGCAACCACGCAGGTGCGCTGATGCGGCATTTGATGATATTGGCTCTGGTGACGCTGCCGGCACCCGCCTTCACGGACTCGGTGGTCGCCACCCAGACCCTGCGCCCGAAAGAGGTTATCACCGCGCAATCGGTGCAGCTTCAACAGGCCGACATAGCTGGCGCCGCGCAAGGGATTGATGACGTGATCGGCGCGGAAGTTAAGCGTGCGGTCTATTCCGGGCAGCCCGTGCTGACATCAAATCTCACGCGGGCCGCGCTGGTTGAACGCAACCAGATCGTCGCTGCCACATTCACACTGAACGGATTGACCATAGCCACCGAAGCCCGCGCGATGGAGCGCGGGGCGGCTGGTGACGTGATCCGCGCCATGAACCTGACATCGCGTGCGCCGATCCGGGCCGAAGTGATGGACGATGGCCGATTGAAGGTACTCCCCTGACATGAAAACTCCCGTGCTCGTTTCCCTCTTCGCCCTGCTTGTGCTTCCGAATTGCGCCCGCATGGACCACATGGGCAAGCCGCCCACGCTGTCTCCGCAGGACGAGGGCGTGGAACGCAGCGCCATGGTCTACTCCGGTCTGCCCGGCACCACGGCCGATACTTCGACCTATCGGCAAGCCTCGCTCTGGAGCGGACATCAGACATCGCTGTTCGGCGATCGACGTGCCCATACCACGGGCGATATCCTCACCGTGATGATCGAGATCGACGATCGGGCCGAGATCTCCAACACTTCGTCCCGCGGGCGGTCGTCGCGAGAAAGCCTGGCGATGCCTCAGTTGTTCGGCCTTCCACAAAGAGGCAACGCAGACCTGCCCGATGGCGCCACCCTCGACAACGCGGTTGAGCTTGATTCCGCCAGCCAGAGTGAGGGCAACGGATCGGTGCGCCGAAACGAAAAACTCACGCTCCGGATTGCGGCCACCGTCGTGGAGGTCTTGCCGAATGAACTTCTTAGAATTGAAGGCACCCAGGAAGTTCGCGTCAACTTTGAATTGCGGGAACTCTTCGTATCGGGCTTTGTCCGACGCGCCGACATAACCCGCCAGAACGAGATCACATACGACAAGATGGCGTCAGCCCGGATTTCCTATGGTGGCCGCGGGCAGATCAGCGACGTGCAACAACCACGCATCGGCCAGCAGATGCTGGATGCAATCCTGCCGTTCTGATCACGAAAGAACACGAAAATGATCAAGAAACTCTTCCCCGTTGTGGCGCTGCTTCTCGGTTTGGCCGGCGGCGGTGGCGCTGCAATGCTTCTGGCTCCACCCGAAGCAGAACAAGGCATGGACAATTCAGCAGCCAGTGCCGAGACATCTGTCGCGCCTTCGGAAAAGCCCGGTGATGGGGCTGACGGCGACACGGAAATCGTGAAGCTGCCCAACCAATTCGTGGTCCCGGTGATCCTGAACAACCGGGTCCGGGCCATGGTCATTCTAGCTGTTGCGCTAGAGGTGGAGACCGGGACGGGCGACAAGGTCCGCACTCTTGAGCCAAAACTGCGCGACACGTTCTTGGCCGAATTGTTCAGCCTCGCCGCGATGGGCGGGTTCGAGGATGAACTGATCTCGCGGAAAACGTTGACGCTGGTGAAACGCGCGTTGACAGAGCGATCCAAGGAGGTCCTCGGGATGGATAACGCGACCGTGCTGATCACGGACATGGCACGCCAGGACGCGTTTTAACGACGCTTTTGCATTTCGAACAAGAAATGCTGACGCTCCTGCTCGGTCTCAAAGACCTTTTTTGTTTCGCTCATCTTCTTGATCTGGAGTTGCAGTCCAAGCCTTTGCCGCAAGAGCGACCTCAATACATCCTGCACGTTCCGCCGCTGGATCGCAGCCTTGGCCAAGGACGGTTGCAGCTGGCGCTGATCCTCGGACAGCTTTGCAATCCTCAATTCATGGAACCGGAAAGACGCTGGATCCGACGCCGCCATTTCATTCAATGAACCGGCCAAAGCACGTTCCTGATGTGTGATCGCGGTCTGGCGTGCGCGCAGCTCGTCCCGCAGATGCAATTCGCGCGCCATCAGGGTTTCGATCGCCTGCACCCGCGCATCAAGCACCTCGAGCGCCTGGCGGAGGCCGGTGACATCGTTCATCGCTTTGCCATGTTCTGGATCCGGCGCGCATAGCCGATTGCCGCCGCAACCGCCTTGTAGTGGTCCTCGTCGATGATGGTGCCCACTTTGACCTCGGCATAGAGCGCCCGCGCAGTCGGGGGATCGTTATAGAGCGGCACACCAGAACTGATCGCGACTTCCCGGATTTTGCGCGCTGTTTCGTCGGTCCCACGCGCAACGCATTTTGGAACCGTGTTGTCTTCGCCTGACCATTGCAAGGCAACCGCGAAATGCGTGGGGTTGGTGATCACAACCGCCGATTTCGGAACATCAAGCAGCATTCGGTTTGTCGCGATGTCCTCAGCTTTGGCGCGCCGCTGCTGTCGGATATTTTCGTCACCCTCTTCGGTTTTGTGTTCGTCTTTCATCTCTTTGTGGGACATGCGGTTTTTCTTGGCGTGTTCGTGCATCTGCCAGAGCACATCCAACCCCGCAAACGCGATATAGGCGACAAGCGTGAACCAGAGCCACCGGACAGCCACTTCGTACAGGTTGGCCAATGCCATATGTTCACCGCGCAACACGGCAACCTGGAACAGGCGGTAGCTATCGAATGCAAAAAGCGCCAATATCCCGGCAAACACTGCAAATTTCAGAAAGTTCTTGGCAAACTCGAACAGACCCGACCATCCGTATTTCTTCTTCGCGTTCGCGATCAGGGAAATCCGGTTCAGCTTGGGTTTCAGTTTGTCGCCGGTGAACAAGAGCTGTTTCGTGCCGAGCAACCCGGACAGTACGACGACAAATGGAAGGACAAAAATGATGCCAATCAGCGGAAGGAGCCAGCCAAGCACGACAGTTAGCGTCCCCGCGCCATCCAGAGGTGAGCGCGCGGCAATCGCATTTTCCAGAAACCTCATGATGTCCAGAATAATCCCCGACATGACCCCGCTGAACATGGCGTAGACCGCGATCAGGAACATCACCAGAACCACGAGGTTCACAACGTCCTGGGAACGGACGATTTCGCCCTTCCGGCGCGCCTCTTCAAGCTTTCGACGGGTGGCTTCGTAGGGCTTGTCTGCCTGGTTTTCTTCCGTTTCGCTCATTGCAGTGACTCGAAGGGCATCTTCAGGATCGTCAGCGCCTTTTCCTGCCAGACGGTGAGCATGAGTTCCGCATGTTCATGCAGGAAGTAGATCGAGAAGAGCGCGACGAAGGGGATGCCGATGAACGAGACCATGAATTGCGGCATCGCCTTGTTGATGAAGCCGATGCACAGGTAATAAACGAACATCAAGCTGGCGAAACCGGCTGCAAGGACCACACCCTCGTTGAAGATATAGTTGCCCAGCGCGGAAACTTTGGCCCCCAAATATCCCGTGAGGTCCGCCAAACCGGGGATGTCGACAAAGTAGCTCGCCACAAAGCCATAAATGATCTGGTCGCTCAGCGACGTGGCAAATATGATGGCAAGCCCGGCAGTTGTGATGATATGGCTGATCACCGGCATGGGTTCGGTTGCATTTCCCAGCATCTGGGCAAGCGACACGTATTGGCTGATCACCGCGCCAGCCATTTCGAACAAAAAGATGATGCTTCGAGCCACCAGCCCAAGGAAGAACCCGATGACAGTTTCCTTCAGGACAAAGGCCAGAATGTCTGCCGGGTTCGGCGCTTCTGAAGGGAGGTACGGTTCCAGGATCGGAGCAACCGCAACCGACAGGAGCAGCGTGACGACCAATCGGACACGCGCCGAAACGAATGATTCCCCATATCCGGGCGCGAGGGAGATGGCCGGCAGCAGCCTCAGGAACACAGCCGCGACCAGCCAGAACTGCGCTGCAATCTCGGAGTAGACCCCCTCGATCATGGCTAGACCGCCACGGTGCCAACCAAGGCGGGTTTGGCATCCAGCCCGATCTCTTCAAACGCCATCACCGGGTTACTGATGCCCTTCGCCGACAGCAAGCTTCGCAGAAAACGTCGGCGTCGGCCCGGCGTGACCAGCGCAGGGAACACGCCCTTTTGGCCAGCGCGATTCAATTCCTCGGCAATCCGTTTTGCCAGGTCTTCAAAATCCTTAGGCGGCAGGGCCACATCCGGTGCGCCGCGGTCATTGGACACTTCACATTCTTCAAACCGCCGTTCCCAATCGGACGCCAGATGAACCAGGGGAATCGTCCCGTCCTCTCGGCGCATGGCCGCGACAAGCTGAAACCCGAGCCGTTGGCGAACATGCTCGCAGATCGTCTCGGCCGAATATCCCTGACCGCGCATCTCCGCGATGGCTTCGAGGATGAGCTGAAAGTTCCGGATCGACACCTGCTCATCGAGCAACAGCTTCAAGACCTGCAGCAGAGTGTCCATCGGCACTTTGTCCGGCACCGTTTGATCGATGAGCGCACGGTTCGCCTCGGCGCGACCCGGATTGGAGAGTGTCCCCAGTTCGTCCAGAAGACGCTTGAGCGATTTCATCGTCATCAGGCGCCCAAGGTGGCGCTTGATGATCTCGAGCAGATGTGTGGCCAGAACCTCGCTCGGTGAAACAACGGTCAGACCACCAAGCTGGGCGTCTTCACGCTCTGCATCCTGGATCCAACGGGCGGGCGCGCCATAGACAGGTTCTTCCACGTCCGTTCCATTGGGCAGCGCGGCAGCGCCTTCGGGGATCAATGCAAGCATCATGTCTGGATGCAGCACGCCGCGCGCCACTTCGACTCCATGGAGTCGCACGACATAGGTGCCGTCGACCAGCGTCGCATCATCCGTCAGGCGCACTTCGGGCATGATCGTGCCAAAGCTTTTGGCGACATGTGTGCGCATGTTGGAGATCCGCGAATCCAATCCGCTGGCGGGATCAAGCACCATGTCCACAAGATCTGGCGCGAATTCGACATGGATGTCGTCAAGGTCAAGCACATCCCCGATCGGACGGTCCTTGACCGGCAGCGGCTCCTCTTCGGCTGCACTCTCGTCCTGTGGATCCTCGGCATTGCAATGAACCCAGTAGGCCAGCCCCGCAAGGATCAGACCACCGGTCAGGAAGGGGACAAACGGCAGGCCCGGCACCAGCGCAAACACAACCATGAGCACGGCAACCGTGGCCAAGGCGGCCGGATGGCGACCCAGTTGCGAGGTGATGGCAAGATCGGTCGCGCCGGTCGCCCCGCCCCGCGCAAGCAGAAGCGCAGCCGCGATGGAAATGATGACAGCCGGAATCTGGGTTACAAGCCCATCGCCGACCGTCAGAATGGCATAGGTTTCGAACGCCGCGCCGATCTGCATCCCGTGGACAACCGTGCCCATGATCAGGCCAACCACGATGTTGAGAAGCGTGATCAAAAGCCCGGCAATGGCGTCACCTTTGACGAATTTCGAGGCCCCATCGAGGGATCCGAAAAATGTGGTTTCCTGCAACTCCCGGTCGCGCCGCGCGCGCGCTTCGGAATGTGTGATGGCGCCCGCGGCCATGTCGCTGTCGATGGCCAATTGCTTTCCCGGCATCCCGTCCAACGCAAAGCGCGCCCCGACTTCGGCCATGCGCGCGGCCCCCTTGGTGATCACCATGAAGTTGACGATGAGCAGAACGCAAAAGACGACCAATCCCAGAAAAACGCTGCCGCCCATGACGAAATCTGCAAACCCCTGAATGACATTTCCCGCGGCGTTCGTTCCGGTATGCCCCTGCCCGATGATGAGCTTCGTCGAACTGATGTTCAGCGACAGGCGCAGCATCAAGGACGCCAGCAGAATCGTCGGAAAGGCGGAAAAATCCAAAGGCCGTTCCACGAAAAGCGTCACCGTGAAGATCAGGATCGCCAGCGCGAACGAGGTCGCCAACCCGATATCTAGAACGAAAGCCGGCACTGGCAGGATCATCATCACGATGACCGCCATGAGCGCGACGGCGAGAGCCACCGTCGGCTTGGAAAAGACGGAGCGCGTCGGGTCCGGCATCAGTTGGTCCTGTTGAACTGGATAAAGGGCTGGGTAAGCGTTGCATCGCTCATGAAGACCGATCCGGGGCGGGCACGGCCTTGCCGTCCAAAGAGGGATTGATCTGCAGGTTTCGCCTCAGTCGGGGCAGGAGGCTCCAGCCTTGCGACATCCCCGCGCAGATCGTGGAACTTTGACAGGTAGCGGTCGGCGTATTTTGACGTGCGGCTGTGATAGGCGCCAACCGCCTCGGTCCAGTCACCGAATTCGCGGTATAGCTCTGACAGGAATCGCGCCGCGTAAAGTGCGTTCATTTCCGGGTTGAACATGTCGTCAAGGGAGCGGAACTCGTCGGCGTGCCAGCGATAGTTTATCTGGAAACAACCGATATCAATGTTGGTTATGCCGCGTTTCACCCTAGAAAAGACGTAGGACCGTGCGTCGTCCTCGGACGAAAACCACGACCCGTCGCCCGCGTTGTTGACAGCCCAGGGCCATGGCTCGGCCGGTGAGCCGCGCCCGGTCTCCAGCCGCGTTATGGTCAGCATCACATCGACCGGCACGCCGGTTTCGGCTGCTGCATGGCGCGCAGCCGAAACGCAGATGTTCGCGTTTGCTCCGGACACGGCCATGGCCGCGATGACCACGCCAAAAACAATCGATTTCACCGACATCCCGGTCACGCAACGGCCCTCGCATTCTGCGGTTTGGCAGATGCTAAGCGGCAGAGCGTTAGGATTCGGTTACGACAAGGCGGTTCGCCTACAAAAGTGCTTCGACCAGCGCGACCAGCGCGCCACCGACCACCGCCCCGAGAAGAGACCAGAGAGCAGCGGTCTTGAACCGGTTCGGAGGCGGCTCTGGGGTATCGCGGCCCTGGGCAATCAGGACCTGTTCCATCAGCCCCGGAAGGCGGGGACCAAAACGGGCCAGCACAAGAGCGGTTTTTCCCAGGTCCTTGGCAAAGGCACGGGGTCCGATGCTTGTCTTTATGTAATCCTCGACAATCGGCTTCGCGACATCCCAGATGTTCATCTTGGGGTTCAATGACCGCGCAACGCCTTCGACAACCACCATGGTGCGTTGCAACAGAATCAATTCGGTCCGGGTTTCCATACCGAACCGCTCGGTTACCTCGAACAGGTAGCTGAGCAACCGCCCCATGGAGATCCGGGTGGCATCCATGCCGAAAATCGGCTCTCCCACCGCGCGTAAAGCGCGGGCAAATTCGTCAACATCGCGGTCAGCGGGGACATATCCCGCCTCGAAATGCACCTCGGCCACGCGTTTGTAATCGCGCCGGATAAAGCCATAGAGGATCTCGGCATAGACGCGGCGCGTGTATTCGTCGATATGGCCCATGATCCCGAAATCAAGCGCGATGATATTGCCATTGGGTGCTACCTTCAGGTTGCCCTGATGCATGTCGGCGTGAAAGAACCCGTCGCGCAGCGCGTGTTGCAGGAAAAGTTGAAGCACTCGCTCGCTCAGCGCGACCCGGTCATGTCCGGCGGCGTCCAGCGCGTCATTATCCCCCAATGGCAGCCCTTCGGCCCAGCCAAGCGTCATGACGCGCCGCCCCGAGAGTTCCCACTTCACCTCGGGCAGTTCAAAGCCCGGATCGTTGGCGGTGTTCGCGGCAAATTCGGAGGCCGAGGCGGATTCCAGTCGCAGGTCCAATTCGCCCATCACGACGCCTTCGAAATGGGTGATCACGTCCATGGGCCGCAAGCGCCGGGAAGACGGGGACAGCCCCTCGATCAAGCCGGCCGCAAAGTAGAATGCGTCGATATCCTTTCGGAAATCCTTTTCGATATTCGGGCGCAGCACCTTGACGGCCACTGTCTCGCCGGTCTTGGCCAACTTGGCCTTGTGCACTTGCGCAATCGAAGCGGCGGCGACGGGTTCGCTGAATTCAGAAAACACGGTATCGACCGGCACGCTCAATTCGGATTCGACCATCGCCTTGGCTTCGGCAACCGAGAAAGGGGGCAGCTTGTCCTGCAGCACGCGCAATTCTCTGGCCATCTTGTCGCCAACGACATCGGGCCGGGTGCTGAGGACTTGGCCGAACTTGATATAGGCCGGACCCAACGCCGTCAGCGCTCTGGGAGCGGGTGGAACCGACGGATCACCATTGTAGCCAAGCCATTTGAAAGGCCAGCCCAACAGCCTTGCGGCAACACGCAACGGTTTGGGCGCGTCAAAAGCATCCAGAACGACTCCCATCGCCTCCGTACGTTCCAGCGTCGCGCCCGTACGGACCAGGCGCAGGATGTTGTGGGGGCCCCTCACGTCAAATCTTCCAGCCCGAGTGCAGACACGCGATGCCCATGCTCAGGTTGCGGTACTTGGCGTTCTCGAACCCGGCTTGGCGCACCATGCCCAGGAACATGTCCTGATCTGGAAACTTGCGAATGGATTCGACAAGGTACTGATAGCTGTCGCGATCGCGCGCGATTGCCTGCCCCATGCGCGGGATGATGTTGAACGAATAGAGATCATAGACCCTTTGCATCAGGTCATTCGGGATCTGGCTGAACTCGAGCACCATCAACCGGCCACCGGGGCGCAACACGCGAAACGCCTCGTTCAACGCCTCTTGCGGGCGCGTCACATTCCGAATGCCGAAGGAAATCGTGTAAACATCGAAACTGTTGTCCTCAAACGGCAACTGCATCGCGTCGCCCACGACCCAATCGAGGCTGCCGCCCATCGCGCTCGCCTCGGCGCGCTTGCGACCCTCGACCAGCATTGGCTCGGTCAGGTCCAAAACGGTGGCGTGGCCCTGACCTGCGCGTTTCAGAAACCGAAAGGAGATATCCCCGGTGCCGCCCGCCACATCCAGCAGTTTCTGACCGGCACGCGGCGCGAGCCAGTCCATCATCGCGTCTTTCCAAATGCGGTGGACGCCAAAGGACATGGCATCGTTCATGGCGTCGTACTTCGACGCGACAGAGCTGAACACGCCCTGCACGCGGCCTGCCTTTTCAGCTTCGGGCACATCCTGAAAACCGAAATGAGTGGTTGATTGGGAGTCGTCTGTCATAAGCCTTGTCGTTTCCCCTGCCAAGCTTTCTTATAGAGCGCCCACCCGACGTTACAATGCGACGACACGAGACAGGACCCCCAAATGCCAGAATTGCCAGAAGTTGAGACGGTAAGACGCGGGCTGGCGCCCGCGATGGAGGGGGACGTGATCGCCAGGGCAGAGGTGAACCGCCCCGATTTGCGCTGGCCGTTTCCCGCGAACATGGCGGATCGGCTGACAGGAAAACGCGTTCTGCGGCTGCGGCGCCGGTCGAAATACATACTGGCCGATCTCGACAGCGGCGAAACTGCCTTGATCCATCTTGGCATGTCGGGCCGGATGCTGGTCTCTGGCGACCCTTTGGGCCAATTCGTGCACGACCATCCCGCGGCGCAGAAACACGATCACGTTGTACTGCACATGGAGAACGGTGCGCGGATCACCTTCAACGATCCGCGCCGGTTCGGAGCGATGGACCTGTTCGCGACCGATCAAGCCGAAGCGCATCCGCTGCTGGCGACCATCGGGCCCGAACCCTTCGGGAACAGTTTTGATGAGCCGTACCTTGTCGCAGCGTTGACCGGCCGCAAAACACCGATGAAAACTGTGTTGCTGGATCAGAAAACAATCGCCGGATTGGGCAATATCTATGTTTGCGAAGCCCTGTTTCGATCACAAATTCATCCAACGCGCCCTGCCTGCCGGGTATCGAAAGACCGTATTTCGCGGCTCGTACCGATTATCCGAACCGTGCTGTCCGATGCGATCGAGGCGGGCGGTTCGTCGTTGCGCGATTTTCGCCAAGCTGATGGCGAACTTGGATATTTCCAGCATAGCTTTGATGTCTACGGCCGCGAGGGGGCGCCATGCCGGACGCCCGGCTGCACGTCGACGATTCGCCGGATCGTTCAATCCGGCCGGTCAACCTTCTACTGTCCAAGCTGTCAAAGATAGCTTGAACGCTGCAATGCACATGCGTAAGGCTTCACTCCTGAGATCACCGAACGGAGCCCTCACCCATGGCTTATGAGACGATCATCGTCGAAATCGAAGATCACGTTGCCACCATAAAATTGAATCGGCCCGACGCGCTCAATGCGCTCAACAGCCAGTTGCTTTCAGAACTGGCATCGGCTCTTGGAGAAGCAGATTCCAACGAGAAAGTTCGCTGCATTATTCTCACCGGATCACAAAAAGCCTTTGCTGCCGGCGCCGACATCAAGGAAATGTCGCAAAAGAGCTTTGTCGAGATGTTCATGTCGGACTTCTTCGGGAAAGAGTCACTTGCAGTCTGCAAGACACGCAAGCCGGTCATCGCAGCCGTGTCTGGCTACGCGCTGGGCGGTGGATGTGAATTGGCGATGATGTGCGACTTCATCATCGCGTCGGACACCGCCAAGTTCGGCCAGCCCGAGATCAACCTTGGCGTTGTTGCGGGAATCGGCGGCACACAGCGGCTCACGCGGTTTGTCGGCAAATCGAAATCCATGGATATGCACCTCACGGGCCGTTTCATGGATGCAGAGGAGGCCGAACGTTCCGGGCTGGTCAGCCGCGTGGTGCCCGCGAAATCCCTGATGGAAGAAGCGCAAACCGCCGCTGCCAAGATCGCAGAGAAATCCATGCTGGCGACCTTTGCTGTCAAGGAAGCCGTCAACCGCTCCTACGAGACAACGCTCAGCGAGGGGCTGCTGGCCGAACGCCGCCTGTTCCATTCACTTTTTGCGACCGAGGACCAGAAAGAAGGCATGGATGCCTTTCTGGAGAAACGCACAGCCCAATTCCGCGACAGGTAAACCCGAAATAGGGACTTTCCATCATCGAAAGCTGACGCTATACGCATGGCTACATGCGTGTGATGCCCGCCCAGGCAAGATTCGATCCGGTCAATGGTTCCGGGCGTGCTGTCATTTGCAACCCGACTTGAACCAGAACGAACCAGGATAGATCACATGGCAAATTCGCCCCAGGCCAAGAAGCGCGCAATTCGCAACGAAAAGCGTTTCGCCATCAACAAGGCGCGTCGCTCGCGCATCCGCACCTATCTTCGCAAGGTCGAAGAAGCCATCGCATCCGGCGACAAGGACGCGGCTAAAACCGCCCTGCGCATCGCACAACCGGAAGTGATGCGCGGCGTGACGAAGGGTGTTTTCCACAAGAACACGGCGTCCCGTAAAATTTCCCGCCTCGCGTCGCGCGTCAAAGCGCTCGGCTGAGAATCGCAGTCGATCCAACTCGACTGATAAAATCAAGTCGCCGCTCCATCCGGGGCGGCGTTTTTTGTTGCGTCCGCGCACCCGCGCACCAGTTTGGGATTCTTTTCGAACATTCCCCGAGTCAACTGCGAAGTTCAGTTGATGGTCTTCCCCCCACCCTTATAAATCAGTCCTGCGAGTCACATCGCGTTTTGGGGGGCCAGGCGCTGCTGCTTCGAAATTGAACATGTGTGTTGTTGTTCGGTCCGAAGTCGTCGGTAAAATTGGTAAAAGTTCAACCGCCTCGTCCATATTGTTGCCAAGGGCTGTTGCGTGCTCCTAGTTGCCTGGGGCGCGACGTCCGTGTTTTTTGGTCGTCCAGAAACCGCTGGTGCGTCCGCAAGACAGGTATCTCCCATGATGTGCCGCCATCGCGACAAGAGCATGTCGCGCAAGATAGAGACAGCATGTGGCTCAGCATGCAAATGATGGAACGGGGACACATGACGCAGGACCAGTGGGGGACTATTCGTGATGAATTACATCAGACCATGGGTGCCAACTGCTTTCAAAGCTGGATCGAACCCCTGACATACTTGGGCTCGGAACACGGCATCGCACACTTTGCAGTTCCGACCAATTTCATGGGCAACTATGTATCGCAAAACTACGGCGATATACTCTTGTCCAAGATCAATCGGATCGACCCATCCGTCCGGCGCGTCGTGTTCGATACGGTCACGGAAACCCAAAACGCCCCGAAACCTGCTCCGCAGTCAGCTCCGGCGCCTGTCACGCAGGCCAAGTCACACCAGATGTCCGACAGCCTGAATGGGTCACCGCTCGACAAACGGTTCACCTTTGACGCCTTCGTGGTCGGCAAACCCAACGAACTGGCCCATGCCGCGGCTCGGCGCGTTGCGGAAGGCGGCCCTGTCACCTTCAATCCGCTCTTTCTATATGGCGGTGTCGGACTGGGCAAAACGCACCTGATGCACGCAATCGCGTGGGAATTGCGCACCCGCCACCCGCATCTGAACGTCCTGAACCTGTCAGCCGAACAATTCATGTATCGCTTTGTGCAGGCGTTGCGCGACCGCAAGATGATGGATTTCAAGGAATTGTTTCGCTCTGTGGATGTCCTGATGGTCGATGACGTGCAATTCATCGCCGGCAAGGACAGCACGCAAGAAGAGTTCTTCCATACGTTCAACGCGCTCGTCGACCAGAACAAGCAGATCATCATCTCGGCCGATCGCGCCCCGGACGAGATCAAGGCGCTCGAGAACCGGATCCGCTCGCGCCTTCAAAGCGGTCTGGTTGTTGATCTGCACCCGACCGATTATGAGCTGCGGCTCGGTATTCTTCAGGCCAAGTCCGAGATGTATTCCCGGATGTATCCCGGACTCGAAGTCGAACACGGCATCCTGGAATTCCTCGCGGCGCGTATCGTCAGCAATGTGCGTATCCTCGAAGGCGCCTTGACCCGCCTGTTCGCATTCGCATCGCTCGTGGACAAACCGATTTCGATGGACCTGACACAGGAATGCCTGACCGACATTCTGCGTGTGTCCGAACGCAAGGTGTCAATCGAGGAAATTCAACGCAAGGTCGCGGATCATTACCTGATCCGTCATTCGGATCTTGTCGGACCCAAGCGGGTGCGCACCTTTGCCCGGCCGCGGCAGATCGCGATGTATCTGTGCAAGCAATTGACCACACGCTCCCTGCCCGAGATCGGTCGTCATTTTGGCGGACGGGATCACACCACGGTGATGCATGGTGTGCGCCGGATCGAAGAGTTGAGGAAGCAGGATGCCCAGATCGCGGACGACGTCGATCTGCTTCGTCGGTCGCTGGAAGCCTGAGACCCGGAGACAACAAAAAGGGCTGTTGCGTGTCTTACTGGACTCCTGCCCTTGACCCCGGCTGGAATCCAGCCAAGAAATTGGAAAACAAGGGCTTGGAGAGCAACCCTGATGCGGGTTACTGTCAACGTCCGGCCAGTCGGGGGATGAACGCATGAAATTCAGCATGGAACGCGGAACACTGCTCAAGGCGGTGTCACAGGCGCAATCCGTTGTCGAACGGCGCAACACCATTCCAATCCTTGCGAATGTTTTGATCGAAGCCGATGGCGAAACCGTGCAGTTTCGCGCAACCGACCTTGATATCGAGGTCGTTGACCGCGCCGTGGCACAGGTGGAACGCGCTGGAGCCACAACCGTCTCTGCCGTGACGTTGCATGAAATCGTTCGCAAACTGCCGGATGGCGCGTTGGTGTCTGTTTCCGAGGACAGCGCCTCGGGCCGTCTGACGGTCGAGGCTGGGCGCTCGAATTTTTCTTTGGCGACACTGCCGAAAGAAGACTTCCCCGTCATGGCCTCGTCGGAATACAGCGCCAATTTTTCGGCTCCGGCCCCGGTCTTGCGCCGCCTGTTCGATAAATCGAAATTCGCGATCTCGACCGAGGAAACGCGCTATTACCTGAACGGCGTCTACATGCATGTCTCGGATTCGGAAGACGGCAAGGTGCTGCGCTGCGTGGCGACAGACGGGCACCGCCTCGCCCGGATCGACGCGCCGCTGCCCGATGGCGCGGCGGACATGCCCGGAGTGATTGTGCCACGCAAAACCGTGGGCGAGATGCGCAAGCTTCTGGACGATGATGATATGGAAATCGCCGTATCGGTTTCGGAAACCAAGGTGCGGTTTGCGACCCCGAACATCACCCTGACGTCCAAGGTCATTGATGGCACATTCCCCGATTACACGCGTGTGATCCCGCAAGGAAACACCCGCCGCCTCGAAGTGGACGCGGCAGAGTTTGCAAAGGCGGTAGATCGTGTGGCCACGGTGTCGTCTGAACGGTCCCGCGCTGTGAAACTGTCCCTGGACGAGGACCGCCTTGTCCTTTCGGTCAACGCGCCGGACAGCGGCGCCGCCGAGGAAGAGCTTGCCGTGGCCTATGGAGATGAACGGCTGGAAATTGGCTTCAACGCCAAGTATCTGCTCGAAATCGCAAGCCAGGTGGATCGCGAAAATGCAGTGTTCATGTTCAACTCTGCCGGTGATCCCACGCTGATGCGTGAAGGCAATGACACAAGCGCGGTCTACGTCGTCATGCCCATGCGGGTTTGACCTACCTGCGCCTTTGAACGGGGGCGCCGTTGCCGCTTCATCTCAACCGCCTCACACTATCGCATTTCCGCTCACACCTGCAGGTCTCGCTGTCACCCGATGCGCGGCCGGTGGTGCTGTATGGACCCAATGGCGCTGGCAAGACCAACCTGATCGAAGCGGTGTCGCTGTTCTCCCCCGGTCGCGGGATGCGTCGCGCCTCGGCGCAGGACATGACACGCCGGCCAGAAGCGCTCGGCTGGAAGGTAAGCGGCGTTGTGCAAAGCCCCGGGGGGGTGCAGGACATCGCGTTCCAGTCCGAACGGGGCGCGCCGCGTCAGGTCAGGATCAATGACAAACCCGCGCCACAGTCCCGCCTTGGCGAACTGGTGCGCTTGTTGTGGCTGCTGCCATCGATGGACCGGCTCTGGATCGAAGGGGCCGAAGGGCGTCGCCGTTTCCTGGACCGCATGACGCTCAGCTTTTTTCCGGCTCATGGCGAACTGTCACTGACCTATGAAAAGGCGATGCGCGAACGCAATCGCTTGCTCAAGGAGCAGATACGCGACCCGATGTGGTACAGGGCGCTGGAATCCCAGATGGCGGTCTCCGGCGCGCAAATACACGCCAACCGGCATCGCGCGCTGGACCGGATCGCCAGCGCGCAGGATCAGGCCAGCACGCAATTCCCCGCCGCGCAGCTCGACCTTGTGCAAACCGAGGGCGAAATGCCCGAAACCGAAAACGATCTGCGCGATGCGTTCGAAGAAAGCCGATATCGAGATCTGGCCGCCGGGCGAACTTTGGTGGGGCCGCATCGCGCCGATCTTTATGGTGTATTCGCCGCCAAGGGCGTGCCTGCCGCAGACAGCTCTACCGGAGAACAGAAAGCCCTTTTGATCTCTCTCGTCCTGTCAAACGCGCGCGCTCTGGTGGATGAATTTGGTGCGCCGCCGATTGTTCTGCTGGACGAGGTGGCAGCGCATCTCGATTCAGGCCGCCGCGCAGCCCTCTACGACGAGATATCGGCCCTTGGCGCACAGGCATGGATGACCGGGACCGAACCGGACCTGTTCATCGAACTGCAAGATCGGGCCCAGTATTACGAGGTGACGGAGACCGATACCGGTACAGTGCTCACCCCTCGGGACACGGTCTGACAACCCATCGCCAAGGCAATTCCACGGACCCCCAAATCTTGTGTCAGTTGCGTGACAAGCCTTTGGGTTTCGGGTATAAAATAAGCAAATTAACAAAGGGCACGTTCATGTCAGACCCCGCACAGGCACGCGAAGATTACGGTGCAGATTCCATTAAGGTTCTCAAGGGCTTGGAAGCTGTCCGCAAGCGTCCGGGCATGTATATAGGTGACACCGACGACGGTTCGGGCCTGCACCACATGGTGTACGAGGTTGTCGACAACGGCATTGACGAGGCATTGGCCGGTCATGCTGACTTCGTGCGCGTGAAAATCCATGCCGACAGCAGCGTTTCGGTGCGCGACAACGGGCGCGGCATTCCAGTCGATATCCATGAGGAAGAGGGCGTCTCGGCGGCCGAAGTCATCATGACCCAGCTTCATGCGGGCGGCAAATTCGATCAGAACTCCTACAAGGTGTCCGGCGGTCTGCACGGCGTCGGCGTGTCCGTCGTGAATGCGCTGTCCGACTGGCTGGAACTGCGGGTCTGGCGCAAAGGCAAGGAACACGTCGCACGGTTCGAACGCGGCGACACCACAAAGCATCTTGAAGTTGTCGGAGACGCGAACGGCGAACAGGGCACAGAGGTGCGCTTTTTCGCGTCTACCACGACCTTTTCAAACCTCGATTACGATTTTCACACGCTTGAAAAGCGGCTGCGCGAACTGGCTTTTCTGAATTCCGGTGTCCGCATCATCCTCGAAGACCAACGCCCGGCAGAACCGCTCAAGTCCGAATTGTTCTACGAAGGCGGGGTGCGGGAATTCGTGAAATACCTGGACCGCTCCAAATCCTCGATCATGAGCGACCCGGTGTTCATGACCGGGGAAAAGGACGGCATCGGAGTCGAGGTCGCGATGTGGTGGAACGACAGCTATCACGAGACTGTCCTGCCCTTTACGAACAATATCCCGCAGCGCGATGGTGGCACCCATATGGCCGGGTTTCGTGGCGCGCTGACCCGGACGATCAATGCCTATGCGCAATCATCCGGAATCGCGAAGAAAGAAAAAGTGAACTTCACCGGCGACGACGCCCGCGAAGGGCTGACCTGCGTTCTGTCCGTGAAAGTGCCGGACCCGAAATTCTCCAGCCAGACGAAAGACAAGCTGGTCTCTTCCGAAGTGCGTCCGGCGGTGGAAAGTCTCGTGAGCGAAAAGCTGTCGGAATGGTTCGAGGAAAACCCGAACGAGGCCAAGGTGATCGTCGGCAAGATCATCGAGGCCGCGCTGGCCCGCGAAGCCGCCCGCAAGGCCCGCGATCTGACCCGGCGCAAGACGGCGATGGATGTGAATTTCCTGGCGGGCAAGCTCAAGGATTGTTCCGAAAAAGACCCTTCCAAGACCGAGTTGTTCATCGTCGAGGGGGACAGCGCGGGCGGCTCTGCGCAGACCGGGCGTGATCGTGGCACCCAGGCGATCCTGCCGCTCAAGGGTAAAATCCTGAACGTGGAGCGCGCCCGGTTTGACCGGATGCTCAGCAGTCAGGAAATCGGCAACCTTGTCATGGCGTTGGGAACGGGGATCGGCCGCGACGAGTTCAATATCGAGAAGCTGCGCTATCACAAGATCATCCTGATGACGGATGCCGACGTGGACGGCGCGCATATTCGGACGTTGTTGCTGACCTTCTTCTACCGCCAGATGCCCGAACTCATCGAAGGCGGGTATCTCTATATCGCGCAACCGCCGCTCTACAAGGTCGCGCGGGGCAAATCCGAGGTTTACCTCAAGGACCAGGGCGCGCTGGACGATTACCTGATCCAGCAAGGGGTGGACGGCGCGCACCTCGTGCAGGGCAATGGCGAAGTGATCATCGGGCAGGACCTGACCCGTATCGTGGACGAGGCGCGTCAGCTCAAGCGTGTCCTCGAAGCCTTTCCGACCCATTACCCGCGACACATCCTCGAACAGGCCGCGATTGCCGGCGCCTTCGTGCAGGGCGCGGTGGATGCGGATCTGCAAGGTGTGGCCGACCGGGTGGCGCAACGGCTTGACCTGATCGCGCTCGAATACGAACGCGGCTGGCAGGGCCGGATCACGCAGGATCGCGGTGTGCGGCTCGCCCGTATCCTGCGCGGCGTGGAAGAGGTGCGCACGCTGGACGGGCCGATGATGCGCTCTGGCGAGGCGCGCAAGACCGGCAGCTTCACACACAGCCTTCAGGCGGTCTACAACACCCCGGCCACGCTGGAGCGCAAGGATCGGCGACAGTTGATCCACGGCCCGCTCGATCTCTTGCAGGCGATCCTCGAGGAAGGCGAAAAGGGGCTCACGCTGCAACGCTACAAGGGTCTGGGCGAAATGAACCCGGATCAGCTTTGGGAAACCACGCTGGACCCGGATGCGAGGACGCTCTTGCAGGTCAAGGTCGATGACATTGCCGAGGCCGATGACCTGTTCACCAAGCTGATGGGCGACGTGGTTGAACCGCGCCGGGATTTCATCCAGCAGAACGCGCTGAGTGTCGAGAACCTGGATTTTTGATCCCGGGTTTCGAATTGGCTGCGCCAATCCGACAGGTGCGAGGGGCCAGCCCCTCGCGCTCCCCGGGATATTTTTAAAACAAAGAAGATTGAACGGGATCTGGTTGTTCCCGAAAACTCATCCTACCATGCGACAAACATGCGGCGGGGAGGATCAGAATGGATTTAGGGCTGTCAGATCGCGTATCGGCGTTGGTCGATCAGGTGCGCGACATGGTCGAGAACGAGATCACACCGCTTGATGCGGAGTATCACGCAGAGATTGGCACGCACCCGTCTGGCGATCGATTTCAACTGACCGTCCGGCAGATTGCGATCCTTGATGAGCTCAAGGGCAAAGCCAAGGAGCGTGGTCTCTGGAATTTCTGGCTGACCGACAGCGCCAAGGGCCACGGGCTGACCACGGTTGACTACGCCTATCTCGCCGAGGAAATGGGCAAGGTCCATCTGGCGGCGGAGGTGTTCAATTGCAATGCGCCCGATACCGGCAACATGGAAGTCCTGGAACGCCATGGCACCGACTGGATGAAGGACCGGTGGCTGGTGCGGCTCCTGGAGGGGGAGATTCGCTCCGCCTATGTGATGACAGAGCCGGATGTCGCGTCATCGGATGCTGCGCAACTGGCGTTCGACGCCAGGAAAGACGGCGATGCATATATCCTGAACGGCGAAAAATACTGGATTTCTGGCGCTGGTGATCCGCGCTGTGCCCTTTACATCCTGATGGCGTGCACCGATCCCGATGCGCCCAAGCACAACCGTCACACGATGTTCGTGATGGACGCCGACACACCCGGTATCGATATCCTGCGCCCGATGCATGTCTTCGGACAGGACGACGCCCCCCATGGGCATATGCACCTGAAATTTACAGATGTGCGCGTTCCGTCAAAAAACATCGTGCTGGGGGAAGGGCGCGGGTTCGAGGTGGCGCAAGGGCGGCTTGGGCCGGGCCGCATCCACCACTGCATGCGGTCCATCGGGTTGGCGGAAAAAGCGCTGGAACTGCTGTGTCGACGAGGTCTGGATCGCGCGGCGTTCGGCAAACCTCTGGTCGAGTTGGGCGCGAATTATGACATCATCGCCAACGCGCGCATGGACATCGAACAGGCGCGCCTTTTGTGTCTCAAGGCGGCCTGGGTGATGGACACGCAGGGCACACGCGCCGCGCAACCTTGGATCAGCCAGATCAAGGTTGTAGCACCTCTGATGGCACTCAGTGTCGTGGATGAGGCGATGCAAGTTTTCGGTGGGACGGGGATCAGCCAGGACACACCGCTGTGGCGGATGTGGACCCATCTGCGCACCTTGCGGTTTGCCGATGGTCCGGACGCGGTCCACCGCCGGCAGGTCGCGCGCACGGAACTGCGCAAATACACCAACGCATGACCACAGCAGCCTTTGATCCCACCGCTGTCGAAGCATGGATGGGCGCGAATGTACCGGGGTTCCGCGGCCCGATCACGGTCGAGAAATTTGCGACCGGGCAATCCAACCCGACGTTTCGGCTGAAGGCCGGGTCCGGAGACTATGTCCTGCGGCGCAAACCGGCTGGTCAGTTGCTCAAATCTGCGCATGCCGTGGATCGTGAATTCCGGGTCCAGCGGGCATTGGCCTCGACGGATGTTCCGGTCGCGCGGATGCACGCGCTCTGCGAAGATGACAGCATCATCGGGTCGATGTTTTACGTCATGGATTACGTGCCGGGCCGGAATTTTCTTGATCCGCGCCTGCCGGGGTTGTCTGCCGACCGTAGAGCTGCGCTGATCGATGACATGAACCGCGGTCTGACGGCGATCCATTCGGTCGATCTGGTGGCAACCGGCCTGTCCGATTATGGCCCCCACGGGAATTACTATGAACGGCAAGTCGGCCGCTGGACCAAGCAGTATCACGCAAGCGAAACCGAAACGATCCCGGAGATGGACGCTCTCATCGACTGGCTCGATGCCAACATGCCGCCGGATGATGGGTGGGTGACCCTTGTCCACGGAGACTACCGGATCGACAATCTGCTCGTTGCGGAAAACGATCCGCGGTGTGTTGCTGTTCTGGATTGGGAATTATCCACGCTGGGCCATCCGTTCGCCGACCTCGCGGCGGTGATCATGCAATGGTCCCTGCCCCCCGGTGAGGCCGGCCGGGGATTGCAGGGCGTCGACCGGCGCGCACTCGGGATCCCCGAAGATGACGCGTTCCTGGATGCCTATTGCGCGCGCATGGGTCTGCCCGGTATCACGCAGTTCGGTTTTTATCTTGCCTTCAGTTTTTTCCGGATGGCCGCGATTCTGCAGGGGGTCAAGCGCCGTGCGCTTGACGGCACAGCGTCGAACCCGGAGAAGGCGCTGGCGCTTGGGGCTTATGTTCCCGTGTTCGCCTCCAGAGGCGTGGCCGCCGCCGAAACGGAGTGATCCACGTCCCGCAACCGTCGTGATGCGCAATCTGGGTGAAGCCTCAGACCCGCTCGGGTCAAATTTTTGAAATTGGTCGGGCTGAGAGGATTCGAACCTCCGACCCCCTGCTCCCGAAGCAGGTGCGCTACCAGGCTGCGCTACAGCCCGACCGTGCACGGGGACCTACTTCTCGTCAGACGATTTGACAAGCCTTCATTTGCCGAAAGTCGGTATGCCCGCGATCAGGACGGCTCTTGTAGCGCCTTTATCTTGTCGCGAAAGCGGCCCGAGGTCATCAATCCGCTCAGGCGGAGGGTCGATGGTGTTCCGATCCGGCTGCGCGTCCGCAGAACCGGCGTGGTCTTGGACCCCCCTCCCCGGCTTTCGCGGAACACGATAAAAAGGCCTGAGGCAATGATGATTGCCGCGCCGATGGCCGTGTAGGGATCCGTTGTCTCGCCGAAAAAGATCAGGCCATAGCCGGTCGCCCAGATAATCTGTGAATACTGCATCGGGGCGACGATGGCCGCCTCACCAGTCTGGTAGGCCGCGATGATGACACGCCCCGCAGTCCAGGCCATCAGCGATATGACCGCCAGAAGCCCGAGATGCTCGATCGGCATCGGCTTGTAGACAAAGGCCAGCGCCGCACCCATGACCACGAAATTCGCGACCATCGGGTAGAGCAGCATCACCACGGTGCGTTCCTCGGCCCCGATCTTGCGTACGACGATGGAGGCGAACGCGCCGCCAATGGCCGCAAGAATTGCCGCGACATGGCCCAGAGACAGTCCGGTTGTGCCGGGCCGCAGGACAACCATCACACCCACGAACCCGACGAGCACCGCCATCCACCTGGGCAGGCGAACGGTTTCCCCCAAAATCGGGATCGACAGCACCGTGATCAGGAGCGGCGTCGCGAAAAGGATCGCATAGGTTTGTGTCAGCGGAAGATTGGAGAAGGCATAGAATGCCGAAACACCGGTCACAACCGCACCGATGGTCCGCACAGCCATCCACCATGGGTGCACAGGCAACAGGGTGCCGGGTTTTCCGTCGCGCATCAGCATGAGCGTCGCCAGCGGAAAGCTGAGCAGAACGCTGAAGAACACGATCTGGATCGGCGAATAGATGGCGCCCAGAGTCTTGATAAAGACGTCATGGGTGGCAAACAGACCAAAGGCGACCAGGGCCAGCATCGCGCCTTTGACATTCGAAGACATTGCTGGCCCTTTCCGGTGGTTTACAAGCTGGCGTCGAGGGCCGCCACAATCGCATCGCCCATTTTGGCGGTCGACATAGGCGTGCCGCCATCCGGTCCCATCAGGTCGGCAGTCCGCGCGCCATCGGCGAGAACGGTTTCGACGGCGGCCTCGAGACGTGTGGCCTCTTCTCCCTGATCAAAGCTGTAGCGCAGCGCCATGGCAAAGCTGAGAATACAGGCAATCGGGTTTGCCTTGCCCTGACCGGCAATATCCGGGGCCGAGCCGTGCACTGGTTCATAAAGCGCTTTCGGGCGGCCGTTGGACATGGGTGCGCCAAGGCTGGCCGACGGAAGCATCCCTAGGCTGCCGGTCAGCATCGCAGCGGCATCCGACAAAAGGTCTCCGAACAGGTTGTCTGTCACGATGACGTCGAACTGCTTGGGCCAGCGGCAGAGCTGCATCGCACCGGCGTCCGCATACATATGCGACAGCTCGACATCCGGGTAATCCTCGTCATGTACCCGTTGCACCACTTCGCGCCAGAGGATGCCGGATTCCATGACATTCGCCTTTTCCATCGAACAGACCTTGTTGCCCCGCTTGCGGGCCAGGTCGAACGCAGAGCGCGCGACGCGGTCGATCTCGCTCTCGGTGTAGCGCTGTGTATTGATGCCGACGCGCTCATTCCCCTCTTCGATGATGCCGCGCGGTTCTCCGAAATAGATACCAGACGTCAGTTCGCGCACGATCATGATGTCGAGGCCCGCGACCACGTCCTTTTTCAGGGATGAAAAATCGGCCAAGGCATCGAAGCATTGGGCCGGTCGCAAATTGGCGAACAGGTCCATTTCCTTGCGCAAGCGCAAAAGGCCCCGTTCGGGTTTCACGCTGAAATCGAGCACGTCGTATTTCGGTCCCCCCACGGCTCCCAGCAGGACAGCATCCACCTCTTGCGCCTTGGCCATCGTATCATCATGCAGCGGCGTGCCGTGCGTGTCATAGGCTGCGCCGCCGACAAGGTCTTCGCTGACATCGAAGGTCAGGCCGCGCTTGGGACCATACCAATCGATGACCTTGCGCACCTCTGTCATCACCTCGGGGCCGATCCCGTCACCGGGCAATATCAAAAGCGAAGCGTTGGTCATCATCAGGGTCCTTTGATCAATTGGGTTATGCTTCGCTACTGCCACAGCCCTCTAGGGTCAAGGTGAGGGCCGGTTGGGAAGAGTGATGTCCAGAGTAATCAGCCGATGCTGCTCCTCGGGCAGCGAAGGCCAGACGGCGGCGGCGCGGACGCCCACATCGGAGGACGGCAAAAGATAGGACACCCGCATAGGCCCGGGCCTGTCCCATTCAGCCGTGATTTGGCCAGGTAACGGATCCTGGACGCGGGGATCAGCCAGGAATTCCGCCATGGCAGAGCGGTTGCCCTCGCCTCGCTCGGGATCGAGGTTGGTGTTGGCCATGAAAGCGAAAGGTGGCTCGGGCGCTGGCCCCTGCGCACCGTGCATGATTTGTTGCCACAGCCGCAGCTCATCAAGATTGCGGCGCCCGTTTCGGTCTTCCGGCCCGTCGAACACCGGCGGTCCGGCGTGGCCGATCAACAGGGTCAACACCCGGTCACCACCGGCATTTGTCGGGACCCGAACGGGAACGACCCAATGTCCGCCACTCGACAGACGCTGCACGCCCAGCCCGCTATCCACTTGCTCAGCATGGCTGCCGGGAATGTCGCGCCAAAGAAGTTCATTGAAGGACCGAATTTCGCTTCGCAAAAGGGAAAACCGCGACAACACGGCAAGGGCTTCCTGCCCCGGAAACCAACCGAATGCCTGGGTATCTTCTGGTTCTCCCAAACGTCCATCGCCGTCCAGGTCCAGTCCGGTCGGAAGGCCCGCATTGGACCGCAATGGCAGGACGTCGGTATACCCCCCATCCACCATTTTCGAAAGTTCGGTCACGGCCGCGCCGGTTGCGTCATAATCCATCTTTGTCAGGACAATGATATCCGCATCCGCTGACCGGAGCGCCTGCGCAATGGCCATAAGCGAAGGCTCTTTCCGTTGCAGATCACGCAGCAGAAGCCCAGGACCTTTGCGCGACAGCGGGACATGCCACAAGGCCAGCCGCAGGTCTTGTGCCGCCACCGAGTTCGCGAAAACGGACAGAGCCAATAGCCCTGCCGTCACACCATTTGCAAATCGTCGTCCTGGGCATAGGCGCGGCGGCGTTTTTCTTCGATCAGCGCCGCCACCCGGAAAAGAGCGACCCCGCGCATCATCAGTGTAAGTGGCAAAAACGCCCAAGCGCACAACACCCAGATCAAGGTTTCCGAGGTGGCCAGAAGCGATGCATCGAATGTCTTGATCCAGAAGCGCAACAAGGCCGGGATCAGGAATGGCAGCAAAAATCCTAAGGCAAGGTTAAAATGTGCGTCTCTTTTGAGCCGATAGAGCACATCGCGCCCCGATGTCGGATCGAAAAGCGGCAGGTTGATCCAGAAATTGAACGCCCGCTTACGGATCGGCCAAAAAATAAAGCGCGCATGTATCCAGAACAGCAAGAACGCAATCATGGTCACCGTCAACAGCAGGCTGGCGATCCGGGTTGCACCCACAGGGTCAAACCATCCCGGCGCTTCGGCGAGCGCGATCGACATCAGCCGCACGGGGGAAAACGGGACGTCGAGCACGGCGTGTGCTCCGGTGGCAAGGCGTTCAAGCAAAATGGGCGGCAGATCCGCATGGCGGGTTTCCGAGGCAACCAGGATCGAAGCGAACAGGAGACAAAAGAACAGCGCCAGGAACCGCAAACGGTTGAACGGCGGCGCGTTGCGAAATTCAAGAAAGGTGGGATATTCGCTGAAATATTCAGAGAAGGTGACCACTGCCGCGACCAGCGCAACAAGTGCGGCCAATTGCGCGGCATCGCTGGACGTATCCGGCAATACGAGCGACGGTATCGCCATCATAATCGCCATCAACAGGGCGCGCACAGCTGATCCCATGATCCGCTTGACCACTCTGGTTTCCCTTCAAACCGGACGGACCCGATACGATGCCGCGACCTTGTTCCGTATTTGCGCCGTCGGGAGATGACGGCCTGCCTCATTATTGCCTCAGTTTTGCCCAAGTTCGGACCGCCACTCAACTGTGGTTCTGCCTTATCCCAGTGAAATCATTGGATTGGCGGAAACACTGGTGCGCGATTACATCAGGCAGCGTGCATAAATGAGGCAGCGCAAAACCGCACCACAACATTTGGTAGGGTAAAATCTAAACACACCAAGGATGAAAAAGGCCACCCCGACGGATGGCCTTTATCACTCGCTGGTCAAAGGACTCAAACCCAGGGACGGGCCTGCGTTGCCTTCGCCTCGAAACTGTCGATCGACGCCGCTTTTTCCAAAGTCAGTCCGATATCGTCCAGACCGTTCATCAGGCAATGCTTGCGAAAGCTGTCGACCTCGAAGGAAAACTCTTCCCCATCAGAGCTGGTCACGACCTGGTTTTCCAGATCGATGGTCATCCGCGCGTTCGATCCCTTTTCGGCATCCTTCATCAGGACATCCACCGCCTCTTGCGGCAGAACTATGGGCAGGATGCCGTTCTTGAAGCAGTTGTTGTAGAAAATCTCGGCGAACGAGGTCGAAACCACCGCGCGTATACCGAAATCCTTGAGCGCCCAGGGCGCGTGTTCCCGAGACGATCCGCAACCGAAGTTTTCGCCTGCGATCAGGATCTCGGCGTCGCGATATTGCGGTTTGTTCAAAACGAAATCCGGAATCTCGTTTCCGTTGTCGTCATACCGCATTTCATCAAAGAGATTCACGCCCAACCCGGACCGCTTGATCGTTTTCAGAAACTGCTTCGGAATGATCATATCCGTGTCGATATTCACAAGCGGCATGGGGGCCGCGATCCCGGTGACTTTCTCGAATTTTTCCATGTTCATGTTCCTTCGTGGCGTCAGCGCGCGCCCATATGTCCCTTGCCGTTGGGCAAGGTTGCTTCACACGAAACGACCCCCGGACAACGGGGGCCGTGTTTCATTTTCTTGATGTTGGGGTGCCGACGCAAACGGTCGTATGCGTTCAGGCCGATTGCTCTGCAGGGGGAGTATCGCCCGTGGACAACACCCTGTCCGAACGCGGTTTCAAGAGCAACAACGCCACGCCGGTGGAGATCAGTTCGACGGCGAGAACGATGCCCGGGACCGTTACCGAGGCGGTAAAGAGGTTGAACGCGATCACGAGCGCCAGGGCCACCGAAACGATGCCGGACAGGCCAAGCATCCATACAGAATCCATCGAGCGCCGCTTCCAGGCAAGATAAAGCTGCATGAGACCATACGCCAAGAAGGCCGCGCCCAGAACAATCGTCAGCGATATCATGCCGCCAAGCGGATTGAAGATGAACGACGCCCCCAGCAGCAATCCCAGCAGGCCGAACCCCGCGTTCCACCACCTGTCTTCGCCGGACCGAAAGGCCTGGACGATGTGCAACAGCCCAGCGAAGACAAATGTCCAGCCGACGATGAGCGTTGCCGTCAGCGACGCCAGAACAGGGGCCAGCAACGCGAACACACCTCCGGTGATGAGGATGATGCCGGAAATTATCATCAGAATCCGATTGGCCATGCCAAAGCTCCTTTTGCAAACAGGGTTTGCAAGAGAAACGCGCGCCGCCGGTGTCCGGTTGCATCGGCATCGCTACATCATGTCCCGCACATCGGTCAGCTTTCCGGTCACCGCCGCCGCCGCCGCCATCGCCGGCGACATCAGGTGCGTGCGGCCACCCCGACCCTGACGCCCTTCGAAATTGCGGTTCGACGTGGCGGCACAGCGTTCACCGGGCGCAAGCTGATCGGGGTTCATGGCAAGGCACATGGAACATCCCGCAAGGCGCCATTCAAATCCCGCTTGAGTGAAGATATCTGCCAGACCTTCTTCCTCAGCCTGCGCCCTTACGAGTCCGGAGCCCGGCACGACCATCGCCCGTTTCACGGCGATCTTCTTGCCCTTGAGCACTTCGGCCGCGGCGCGCAAATCCTCTATCCGGCCGTTGGTGCAGGAACCGATAAAGACGGTGTCGATCTCGATATCCGACAATTTCTGACCCGGTGTCAGGTCCATGTACTCCAGGGCCCTTTGGGCTGCCCCGACCTTGCCGCCATCAAAGCTGTCAGCGGCAGGCACGTCAGCGGTAATCGGCAAAACATCTTCGGGTGACGTTCCCCATGTCACGACAGGGGCGATATCCTCACCTTTGATCGTGATCACCTTGTCCCAATGCGCGTCCTCGTCCGAGTGGAGGGTTTTCCACCACGCCATCGCGGCCTCCCACTGCGCAGCTTTCGGAGCATGCGGGCGGCCCTGGACATATGCGAAGGTCTTCTCGTCCGGTGCGATCAAACCGGCGCGGGCTCCGCCTTCGATGGCCATGTTACAGACCGTCATGCGCCCTTCCATCGACAAATCGCGGATCGCCTCACCGCAATACTCGATCACATAGCCGGTGCCACCGGCGGTCCCGGTTTCGCCGATTACTGACAACGTGATGTCCTTGGCAGTCACACCGGGAGCAAGCTTGCCGGTGATCTCCACCTTCATGTTCTTCGACTTCTTCTGGATCAGCGTCTGCGTCGCCAGAACGTGTTCCACCTCGGATGTTCCGATTCCATGCGCCAGCGCACCAAAGGCACCATGGGTTGCGGTGTGGCTGTCACCGCAGACCACGGTCATGCCCGGCAGCGTCCAGCCCTGTTCCGGGCCAACGATATGCACGATACCCTGACGGACATCCGAAACCGGGTAATAGTGGATTCCGAAATCCTTGGCATTCTTGTCCAGCGCCGCCACCTGTATGGCGCTGTCTTCGGTCATGTTCTTGGGGTCCTCGCGACCGGGCGTCGTCGGAACGTTGTGGTCGGGCACCGCGATGGTCTTGTCTGGCGCGCGCACTGTTCTTTTGGCCAAGCGCAGCCCTTCGAACGCCTGTGGGCTGGTCACTTCGTGAACGAGGTGACGGTCAATATACAAAAGGCAGGTGCCGTCCTCGGCTTCGTGGGCAAGATGGGCGTCCCAGATCTTGTCATAGAGCGTTTTGGGGGACATATGTCCTCTCCCTGAACTGTGGTGATGTAATGGTGGTGACGGTCGGGCTCAGGCGCACCGGTTTAGCCGCGCGAGCACGGTGTGTGTCACGCCGAAAAAACGTTCCCGCAAGCGGGCGCGGTCATCGAGATCAAAAACCATTTCCATCCGGTTATCATACATCATCGATTGGCCCCGTCGCAAGGCCAACGCGTCCCGGCGAAACACCATGTGATCCACCCACGATCTGGCGCAAGGCGGGAAACCCGGGAAAAATCGTTCGGGTGTGGATATGATCACTTCTCTGTTCGACGGCATGATCGAGCCCGTTTCGGGGGCTGATGCCCGAAGGGGGCTGGCGCAAGTGGTCCTGCCTTTCACCGGTTCGCAAGCGGTTGCACTGGCAGCGGCGGGATGTAACGCTGACTTAAAACACCCGGTTGGACGCAAGATGGATCCAGAAGTCGTTTCTCCCGAAGCCGTGGCACAGGTCGCCGACAGTTTTCTGGTTTGGGCGCAAGCCTTTCTCGACACCCTGATACGGCCATGGAATGTCTATCAGGTCCTGATCGCTTTGGGCCTTTTTATCATCGCACACCTGCTTACGGTGATCGTCAAACCACGCATGCACAACTGGATGCACTCCCGAAAAGGGTGGGTGAAATGGCGGATGCGCGTGCTGGTGATGCTGCACCGCCGGTTGCGCCTGGTGCTGTATGTCGGGCTGATCTGGACCGTTGTCATCGTGATGGAAGAGGTGACATGGCCATCCCGGTCCTACCTGCTGTCGATCATCGCAAACCTTGCCACCGCATGGCTGCTGATCGCCTTCGTCACGCGGCTGATCCAGAACACGCTGCTGCGCGGCATCGTGCGATACGGCGCCTGGATCTGGGTCACGCTGTCGATCACGGGGCTGGCAGAACAGAGTCGACTGCTTCTCGACAGTGTCGCCATCACCATCGGAGAAACGCGCCTGTCGCTTTGGCTTTTGATCCAGGCCGTCGTGATCGTCGCGGTGCTGCTGACCATTGCACGGCTGATCACCGCCACGACGGCCGCCACCATCCGCCAGAACAAAAACATCTCGCCCTCGATGCAGGTGTTGGCGATCAAGTTCCTGCAAGTCACTCTTTTCGGAACGGCCTTCTTTCTCGGGTTGCGCCTTGTCGGTGTGGACCTGACCGGGCTGGCCGTTCTGTCCGGCGCCATCGGCGTTGGCCTTGGGTTCGGGCTGCAAAAAGTGGTGTCGAACCTCGTATCCGGGATCATAATCCTGCTCGACAAATCGATCAAACCCGGCGACGTGATCTCTCTGGGCGACACGTTCGGATGGATCAATTCGCTGGGCGCGCGCTATGTCAGCGTCGTCACACGCGACGGGAAAGAATACCTGATCCCGAATGAAGACCTGATCACCGGACAGGTGGTGAACTGGTCCCATTCCAACGAATTCGTACGGCTCGATATCTATTTCGGCACCGCTTATGGCGATGATCCGCACAAGGTCCGAAAAATCGCCATAGACGCGGCATCATCGGTAGACCGCGTACTCAGCTTCAAGGAGCCCGTGTGCCATATCGTCGGCTTCGGCGACAGCTCGGTCGACTATGTCCTCCGCTTCTGGATTCGCGACCCTTCCGGCGGTCTCACGAATATCCGGGGCAATGTGTATCTCGCCTTGTGGGACGCGTTTCAGGACAACGGAATCTCGATCCCGTTTCCGCAGCGCGAGGTCAAACTTCTCGAAGGGTCGAAACTGTCGACGAACTGGCCCGCCGACTGATGACAGGTTGCGGCTGACAACGCGGGTTCGGTCACGCATACTGCGGACACTACAGTAAAGGGAATCCCACATGGCAGACGACATAGTCCTTCTTGGCGGTGCGCGCACCGCAATCGGCACATTCGGCGGATCGCTTGCCGCGACACCGCCCATAGACCTCGGCACAGAGGTTGCCAAGGCGGCGCTGGAGCGTTCGGGCGTGGAGGGCGGGCAGATCGGCCATGTCGTCTTTGGCCATGTCATCAACACGGAACCACGCGATATGTACCTGTCGCGCGTCGCCGCGATTCAGGCCGGGATCCCGGACACAGCGCCCGCGATGAATGTGAATCGCCTCTGCGGATCGGGCGCGCAGGCCATCGTGTCAGCGATCCAGTCCCTGATGCTGGGCGATGCCGAATACGCCCTGGCCGGCGGCGCCGAATCCATGAGCCGCTCGCCCTTTATCGTCCCGGATCAACGCTGGGGCGCCAAGATGGGCGATGTCCGCACGCTGGACATGATGCTGGGCGCGCTGACTTGCCCTTTCGGCACCGGGCACATGGGTGTGACCGCGGAAAACGTCGCGACCGAGCATGAGATCAGCCGCGATGCGCAGGATACCTTCGCGCTGGAAAGCCAGACCCGCGCCGCCAATGCTATCGAAGAGGGGCGTTTCAAAAGCCAGATTGTGCCGATCGAGGTCCGGAAAAAGCGCGACATGGTCGCGTTCGACACCGATGAACATGCAAAGGCAACAACGATAGAGACGCTGGGCGGCCTGAAAACGGTGTTCCAGAAGGACGGCACCGTCACCGCAGGCAACGCATCCGGCATCAATGACGGGGCTGCGGCCATGGTGCTGTCGACGGCCTCGGCCGCCCAGAAGGCCGGATTGAAGCCGAAGGCGCGTATCCTGGGCTATGCCCATTCTGGCGTCCGCCCCCAAGTCATGGGGATCGGCCCGGTTCCAGCGGTCGAAAAACTGCTTGACCGGACCGGTCTGTCGATCGGCGATTTCGACGTGATCGAATCCAACGAGGCCTTCGCGGCACAGGCTCTTGCCGTGAACAAGGGTCTTGGTCTCGACCCGGTCAAGGTCAACCCGAACGGCGGCGCCATCGCGCTGGGCCATCCGGTTGGCGCAACCGGGGCCATCATCACGATCAAGGCACTCTATGAGCTTGAGCGGATCGGCGGATCCAAGGCGCTGATTACCATGTGCATCGGCGGCGGTCAGGGCATCGCATTGGCAATCGAACGACTCTGACGCACAACGAAACCCGGCCAGGCTTGCATGGCCGGGTTAATCCCTTTTTCACCATGGTCATCGACAGTCCCCGTCACGAACGACGGAGGTCTGGATGAGTTTCGCCAACAAGATGGCCGAGGAACGTCGCGCGCGGCTGGCGGCGGAGCGTCTGCTGGAACTCAAGAAGGCAGAACTGTTTGCCGCCAATCGCAAACTGGGCACACATGCCCAGCAACTCAGCAATGAAATCGTTGAAACCCGTGCCGAGGTGGCAATGGTACGGGGTGAAAACCAGCGGGTGAAAACCGAACTGGGTGTTGCCAACGAAAAGATCCAGATTGCCGAACGCCGCCTGTGGCACTCCATCGAAACGATACAGGACGGCTTCGCCTTTTTCGACAGCGACAACCGCATGATCGTGGCAAACCGGGCCTATCTGGCCGTGTTCGACGACCTCGAAGAAGTGCAGCCAGGCATCACCTATCCCCGCATCCTGCAACTTCTGACAGAAGAAGGCATCGTCGATATCGGCTCCGAAGCCCCGGCAAAATGGCGCGCGCGGATGCAGGACCGTTGGCAGCAGGATCACCCCGAACCGGTCGAGATCGCGCTCTGGAACGGCCAACATATCCGCATCATCGACAGGCGTGGCCCGTCCGGCGACGTGGTCAGCCTTGCGCTGAACATCACCGAAAGCGTGCGCTACGCGGAGAAACTGCAAGATGCCCGGGAACGCGCCGAGGCGGCGAACCGCGCCAAATCCGCCTTTCTTGCCAACATGAGTCACGAAATCCGAACGCCGATGAACGGCGTGGTCGGCATGGCCGAACTGTTGACCGAAACCGAATTGGACAGCGAACAGCGACTGTTTGTCGAGACTATCAAACATTCCGGCGAGGCGCTTCTGGTGATCATCAACGACGTTCTGGATTATTCGAAGATCGACGCGGACAAGCTGGTCCTGCAACCCGAACCGTTCGACCTTGAGAAATCCCTGCACGAGGTGGTGCTGCTCTTGCAACCCACCGCGCGCGCCAAAGGGCTGGCACTGCGGATCGACTACGACATTCTACAGCCTACCCGTTTCGTGGCGGACCCTGGCCGGATCCGCCAGATCGTGACGAACCTGATGGGAAACGCGGTCAAGTTCACACTGGAGGGGCAGGTCCTCCTGCGCGTGCTCGGGACCGAGATAGACAAGGACAACGTCAGACTGAGAATCACGGTCGAAGACACCGGGATCGGCATCGCGGCGGACAAGGTCGATCACGTGTTCGGCGAGTTCAACCAGGTCGAGGATGACCGCAACCGCCAGTTCGAGGGAACCGGCCTGGGCCTTGCCATCACCAAGCGGCTGGTCGAGATGATGGATGGCACTGTCTGGGTCGACTCCGAAGAAGGCGTCGGAAGCTGTTTCGGCTTTACCATCACCTTGCCTGTGGATCGAACCGAGACCGAGGCGGCACCAAGGCTCGATCCCGAGCTTCAGCATGTGCTTGTGATCGACACCTGCGATACGTCCGACACCATACAGCTCCGCAACCAGATCAGCGCGCTTGGCGGCAAACCGGTGCTCTGCACGGATCCATCCACCCTCACCTCTGAACAGGCCGCGTCCTACAACCTGATCGTCCTGGGTCCCGAACCCGGCAGCCCCTTGTTCGATTTGGCGACGAGCGCCTTGAAATCGATTGCGCCATCCGCGCCAGTGTTGTCCCTGTCCCACGATCCAGGCCGCATCGCCAAATCGGGGCTGGCCAATCTCCACACGGCGCAACGCCCGTTTACGCGCTCCGCGCTGCATGAGGCGATCACCACAACCGCCATCCGGCGCGCGGCGCGCAATCCGGCCGCACCGGCGCAAAGGTCAACTTCACCAAAGATCCTTCTGGCCGAGGATAATCGCACCAACCAGCTCGTGTTTCGCAAGATGGTCGGAAAACTCGATATCGATCTGCGCGTCGCCAATGACGGGCTCGAAGCGGTGGAAGCCTTCGAGGCGGATCGCCCCGATGTGATTTTCATGGATATTTCCATGCCCGGAATGGACGGCAAAGAAGCCACCGCGCGCATCCGGGCAATGGAAACCCAGGGACCGCCGGTTCCCATCATCGCCGTCACGGCGCACGCGATGGATGGCGATCGCGATACGATCCTGCACGCCGGGTTGACAGATTACCTTACCAAGCCATTGCGCAAGGACGCGTTGCTGGAAAAGCTGGAGCTCTATTGCCCGCGCTGTCAGTTGGCGTCGTAGGACCGCACGAACACGGGTTTCTGTGGCTCCGACAGGTCTTCACGATAGGCGTATCCCCCCAGATCGAATTCCACGATCCCCTCCGGGTCGGTCAACCGCTTCTGTACCACGAACCGGGCCATGGCGCCGCGTGCCTTCTTGGCGTAGAAGCTGACGATCTTTGGTCCCTTGCCGTCGCCCTTGTCCTCCATGAAGACCGGGGTGACAATCCGCAGGCACAGCGCCTTTGGCGGCACCGCGCCGAAATATTCCTGGCTGGCGCAGTTGACCAGGGTGTCGGTGTTCACCGCATCGGCTTGATCGCGCAATGCCCTGGCGATCTGGTCGCGCCAGTAATCATAGAGGGTCACGCCGCGGCGCGTCTTCAGCCGGCTGCCCATCTCCAGCCGATACGGCTGGATCCCGTCCAGCGGCCGCAGCACACCGTAAAGTCCGGACAGTATGCGCAGATGGTCCTGGGCCCAGCGCATCTCGTCCGCATCCAGCGTTTCGGCTTCGAGCCCCTGGTAGGTGTCCCCCGCAAAGGCCAGCGCGGCCGGGCGCAGATCATCCTCGCCGGGCGTATCGTCAAAGTCGCGGAACCTGTCGCGGTTCAGCTTGGCAAGATCGTCGCTGAGACCCATCAAAGCCTTGAGATCGCCGAGCGTCAGGTTGCGCGCGGTCGTGGCCAGACGGTTGGCCTCGTCCTGGAAGACCGGTTGCGTCATCGTCACATCGCGCTCTGACCAGTCCAGACGTTTGGCCGGGGAAATCACGACAAGCATGGCAGCACCTTTGGTAATTGGCGGTGATGTTGATTTAGTCCGCCCTGCTCAAAACGTCCAGAAACCTCTCGGCGAACCGTTCGGCCCGGCGGTCGCCAATGATCCGCGCAATCCCGGTTTCGTCGTTCGGTCTGGTCTGGGCCAGTTTTGCCAATTGCCCCGCCTCGCAGGACATCGGTTTGAGCGTTCCGCAATTCCCGCGCACCAAGTCCGCCTGCGACGCCAAAAGCGCATCGTAAAGCCCGCCCGACTGACCAGTGGCCAGTTTGCGCCGCGCAGGGTGCGTGTCGGGCATATCCCCCGAGATGACTTCAAGAAAGGCGCGGCCATAGCGTTCGAGCTTCTTGGCCCCCACTCCGTTAACGCGTGCAAGATCATCCAGTGTCTTGGGCCGCGTTTCGGCCATCTCGATCAGCGTGCGATCCGGGAAAATGACGTAGGCGGGAACCGATTGCTCCTCCGCCAATGCGCGCCGCTTCGCCTTCAGCGCCGACATGAGTGGTGCATCCTCGTCATTGACCAGGGCGCGGACTTTCGGACGCCGCTCTCCGGCCGCCTCGATACTATCGCGGCGCAGAGATATCTTCGCCTCACCCCGCAGGATGGGCCGCGCCGCTTCGGTCATCACCAGCGCGCCATGCCGTTCGGCATCGGGACGCAAGAGATCGAAGCCCATCATCTGGCGAAACACCGCCTGCCACTCACCGCGCTTCAGGTCTTTGCCCACACCGAAGGTCGGCAGGGAATCGTGGCTGCGTTGCAGGACTTTTTCGGTTTTCGTGCCCAGCAGAACGTCGATCAGATGCCCGGCGCCAAAGCTCTCGCCGGTGCGCAGCGCGGCCGAAAGCGCCTTGCGGACCGCCTCAGTGCCGTCAAAGACCTTTGCCGGAGTGTCGCACAGATCGCAATTGCCGCATGTGGTGTCGGACTCTCCGAAATAGCCAAGCAGCGTCCTGCGCCGGCACTCCTGCGCCTCGGCCAGACCGAGTAGCGCATTCAGGCGTCCATGATCCGCCTGCCTGCGTTCCGGCGGGGCCAGACCTTCGTCGATCTGGGTTCGGCGCAGGCGGATGTCGTCCGGTCCATAGAGCGTCAGCGTTTCGGCCGGTGCACCATCGCGCCCGGCGCGGCCGATTTCCTGGTAGTAGGCTTCGATGGATTTGGGCAGATCCGCATGGGCCACCCAACGGATATCGGGCTTGTCCACCCCCATGCCAAAGGCGACGGTCGCCACCACGATGAGCCCATCTTCCGTCGCGAAGCGGGATTCGACGTCGCGGCGCGCTTCGGCCTCCATGCCGCCGTGATAGAAACAAGTTGTATGTCCTTCACCATTGAGCGCGCGGGACAGCGTTTCCGTCTTGGCTCGGGTGCCGCAATAGACGATCCCGGACTGGCCCTTGCGCGACGCGGCAAACTGCATGATCTGGTCGCGCGGTTTGTTCTTGGGTGCGAACATAAGGTGGATGTTGGGCCGGTCGAACCCCCGCAAGAATGCGCGCGGCGGGGCGCCATCGAACAGCCGCGTGACGATTTCCTCCTGCGTTTCGGCATCCGCCGTCGCGGTAAAGGCAGCCAGGGGCACATCCAGCGCGCGCCGCAGTTCACCGATGCGCAGATAATCGGGGCGGAAATCATGGCCCCACTGGCTGACGCAATGCGCCTCGTCCACGGCGATGAGCGACACGCCCGCCTGCTGCAGCATCCGCTGCGTGCCCCCAGAGGCAAGCCGTTCCGGCGCGAGGTACAAAAGCTTCAGTTCGCCGGAATGGAGCATGTCCCAGACCGCGTCGTTCTCTGCTTCGGTATTGGCCGAAGTCAGGGCCCCCGCAGCCACACCCGCTTCGCGCAAACCGCGCACCTGATCCCGCATGAGGGCGATGAGCGGCGATATCACCACCGTCACACCATGACGCACCAGCGCCGGGAGCTGGAAACACAGCGATTTGCCGCCACCTGTCGGCATGATCGCCAACACGTTTTCACCCTGCGCCACGGCCTCCACGATCTCGGACTGGCCGGGGCGGAAACTGTCGAATCCAAAGACATCGCGCAGGATCGTGTCTGCGTCGGTCATATCGCGCGGCATGAGAACCCTGTCAGGTTTTTAACTATATCTGCTCTTGGCCTGACAGTCTCATACTAAGGATGCGTGAACAAGATTGTATTGGCCCTTCGGCGACACAGATAGCGCATATGTGCCGCGTCAAGGACACGACACATCAGAAGCCGTAAAAGAACCCGGCGTTGTTCGACAGGATGATGCGCAGGATATACACGCCGATCAGCGCCACCAGCGGCGCAAGGTCGATCCCCGACATCGGCGGAATGATCCGGCGCAACTGCGAATACAACGGCTCAAGGATCCGGTTCAGCCCGTCCCATATCTGTGACACCAGAGGTTGCCGCAGATTGAGCACCTGGAAATTGATCAACCAGCTCATGATGACGTGGGCAATGATAAAGAACCATACCACGTCGAGAAGCAGCATGAGGATCTGGTAGAGCGATTGCATCGGCAGGACTTTCCAATTTCGTTTCCCGCAAAGACCTAGGCGCTCTTGCGCCCAAGAACAAGGTGCTGCGCCTTCCGCGAGGTCGCGGTTGACGCAAGAACCTCGCAGGTCAACCTTGCCGCATGAAGGAGAGACGTGATGTACCCTTTTTTCCGAATGGGCCTTGGGCTGTGGAAAGCCCGTTCTGCCCCGAAGCTTGGACCGTTCGACACCTTCGTGACCCGGCACCGGTGCTGGCCGTGGGACATCGACATCTGGATGGAGCTGAACAACGGACGCACCCTGACGCTCTACGATCTGGGGCGCATCCCCCTGGCGCAGGTCAACGGCATGCTTGCCATGATCCGGAAAGAACGCTGGGGCCTGACAATGGCGGGGGTTGTTGTACGGTACAGGCGCCGCATCCGTACGTTCGAGCCCTTCGAGATGCGCAGCAGGCTGATTTGCTGGGACGACAGGTTCCTTTATATCGAACAGTCGATGTGGAAGCAGTCAGGAGACTGTGCCAATCACGCGGTCTATCGGTCGGCTGTCACCGACAAGACCGGGATTGTGCCCACAGAAAAGGTGATCGCCGCGATGGGGATGGACGACAGGTCGTCGCCCGAAATGCCCGAATGGGTGGCACTCTGGCTCGAGGCCGAGACCGCGCGCCCATGGCCGCCCATGCAGGATGACATCTAGCAGGTCGACTGCTTGCCACCGGGCCGCTTTGACGGTCTTATCGCGCCGACGGTTGCAGGGGGCATCATGGCGGACAGCACATTGCGCAAGCGCATATGGGGATGGTTCTTTTTCGACTGGGCCAGCCAACCCTACAACACGCTGCTGATCACCTTCATCTTTGCGCCATATGTCAAGGAGCTGTTGGGTGACGGCACGGCGGCGCAAACCGCTTGGGGGTTCGGGATTGGCGCGGCCGGAGTCGTTATCGCGCTCCTGGCGCCTGTCCTGGGGGCGCTGGCGGATACAGGCGGCAATCGTCTGCGATGGATATGGCTATTTTCCCTGATGTACGTGGTGGGAGCGGCCGGGCTTTGGTTCGCCGTGCCCGGCGACTTCAACCTGATCGTGATCCTGACCTTCTTTGCCATCGGGATGATCGGAATGGAGTTCGCAACAACCTTTACCAATTCCATGCTCCCGGATCTCGGGACCCATGACGAGATCGGCCGCATTTCCGGCAACGGGTGGGCCTTTGGCTATGCCGGCGGTCTCGTTGCCCTGGTGATCATGCTGATCGTCTTTGCAGACAACGCTGACACCGGGCGCACTCTTGCCGGGCTGAAGCCCGCTTTCGGCCTGCTTGATGCCGAGGCGCGGGAAGGCACCCGCTTTGTCGGGCCGCTGACCGCGATCTGGTATGCGCTATTCATGGTGCCGTTCTTTCTGTTCGTGCGGGATCCCAAAGCGCAAAAGACCCCGAAAGGCGCTGTCACGCTTGCCCTGATCGGGCTCAAAACCACACTGCGCCACCTGCCAGACGACCGGTCGCTCTTTGCCTATCTTGGCTCTGCGATGTTCTACCGCGACGCGCTCAACGGCATGTATGCCTTTGGCGGCATCTACGCGGCGGGCGTTCTTGGGTGGGATGTGCAAAATGTCGGCATTTTCGGCATCATTGCAATAATCGCAGGGGCCGTGGCGGCGTGGTTCGGCGGGATGGCAGATTCGCGGTTCGGGTCAAAGCCCGTGATCGTGACCTGTATCGGTGTTCTGACCCTTGTTGGTGTCTCGATCGTCCTGATCTCGCGCGAGACGATGTTCGGGGTGCCATTGGCGCCGGATTCGGCCCTGCCGGATATTGCGTTCTATCTGATTGGTGCGCTGATCGGTGCGGCGGGCGGTGTTCTGCAATCGGCCAGCCGGACCATGATGGTGCGTCAGGCCAATCCCGCCCGCATGACCGAAGCCTTCGGTCTTTATGCGTTGTCGGGCAAGGCGACGAGTTTCCTCGCTCCTTTGCTCATCGGGGTGACGACCTACCTGACCGGCTCACAGCAACTGGGGGTAAGCCCTGTTATTGGCCTTTTCCTGATCGGCCTTGTGTTGTTACTCTGGGTCAAACCAAACGGACAGCGGGCAGCGGTATGAAGCGGTTTTCTCTGGGCATGGCGGTCGCGCTTTTCTTGGGTGCGTGCAGCGGGGCTGAAGGCCCGGGCAACAGCAACTCCGCGGCGACCAGCCCGCGTGTGACAGGGATCCTGAGCACAAAACAGGCAAAACAGCTCTTTGGTGCCTTGGAGGCCGGATCGCGCCAATCCCCGTCGGCCTATGGTGGGTATGCCAAGGGGTGTGCCGCTGGGTCTGTGCAACTGGAGGAAACAGGTCCGACATGGCAGGCGATGCGCCTGTCCCGAAACCGCAACTGGGCCCTGCCGGTCACAATCGATTACCTCAAGGACCTGTCGCGCGCTGCGGCGCGCGAGCCGGATTGGGACGGCATCTACATCGGCGATCTGAGCCAACCACGCGGCGGGCCCATGCTGACCGGGCACCGCAGTCATCAAAACGGTCTGGATGCCGATATCTGGATGCGCCCCGCAGATCGGCTGAACCTGACCCGCACCGAACGCGAGACCATGTCTTCGACGTCGATGCGCCGGTCCAAAGGCGCGTTCGTAAACAGCAAGTGGACCCAAGCCCACCGCAATATCCTGAAGGCGGCAGCAAGTGACCCCCGGGTGGCCCGCATCTTTGTCTTTCCCGGGGCAAAAGTGGATATGTGCAACGCCGAGACCGGAGATCGAAGCTACTTGCGCAAAATTCGGCCGTGGTGGGGACACCACTATCATTTCCATGTGCGTCTGACCTGCCCGGACGGGATGCGCGGATGCGTCAATCAGGATCCCGTACCGCGCGGAGATGGGTGTGACGATGCACAGGCCTGGGTGAACAACATCCTTGACCCGCCACCGCCCGATCCGAACGCGCCACCGCCGACGCCGCGGTCCGAGTTGACGATGGGTGATCTTCCGGCACAATGCGCCGCTGTGCTGTCATCGAATTGATTCGGCTTGAGCACTGATCGCGACGTGGTCCCGACGGCAACAGCCACCCGGTTCCTGTCCTCTTACCACTGGACAAGCGACAGGGACGGGTTTGGCGGCTATTCCGCCATTCTCCTGTCGCCGGAAGGGGCCGGCTTTGTGATGATGAGTGATCGGACCCATCTGGTCGAGGGGACCATCCACCGCCACGAGGGGCGCATCATCGGCATACGGAGCGGCGAGATTCAGCCCATCCGCATTCCGGACGCACTGCTTGGCCGACAATCGCACGGCGATACAGAAGGGCTGGCCCGAGACCGGGATGGGCGGATATACATTTCGCTGGAATCCGACAACCGGATCATTTCCCGAACGAAAGACGGCGACTGGTCGATCCTTCCGCCCTTTCCCGCAATAGACGCTCTGCCACCGAACAAGGGGCTCGAAGCGCTCGCCATCGCTCCGGACAAAACGATCTATGCTCTTCCCGAATCGTCGGACGGGTTGCTGGATCCCTTTCCTGTGTTTCGCTACCGGTCGGATGCGGGCTGGGACCAACCGATGTCGATCACACGCACCCAGGGTCACGTGCCGGTCGGCGCCGATGTGGGGCCTGATGGACGGCTTTATGTCCTTGAACGCGGATTTGCCGGCTTCGGGTTCTATAGCCGGGTCAGGCGATTTGATCTGACAGGCAAGGGTGCCGTGACGGGTGAGACCCTTCTGAGAACCGAAATCTTGCGGCATGACAACCTCGAAGGGATCTCGGTTTGGCAGGCCAACGACGGGACATTGCGCCTGACCATGGTGTCAGACGACAATTTCCTCTTTTTTCAGCGCACCGAGATCGTGGAGTACGCGGTGGGCATTTGACTTGCCTGTTTCCGGGCCGCGCTATATCCGTCGCGCCATTCCCAAAAATCGGGAATCAAGTCCCCGCAACCTTGGCAAAACGGGAGTCTTTATGACCCGCGCACATATTCCTGGCATTATTGCCATGGCCATCATTGTTTTGGCCTCCAACATCCTCGTCCAGTTCCTGTTCGGCAATTGGCTGACCTGGGGGGCGTTCACCTATCCGTTCGCGTTCCTTGTAACCGACCTCATGAACAGGCTCTATGGCCCCGGACCAGCGCGAAAAGTCGTTTTCGCCGGCTTCATCGTGGGCGTGATCTGCTCCCTGATCGGCACGCAGATCCAGGGTGACTTCGGCCCGCTTGTCACGCTCCGCATTGCAATGGCCTCGGGTACGGCGTTTCTTGTGGCACAGCTTCTTGACGTGGCGATCTTTGACAAGCTGCGCGATGGTCGTTGGTGGCGCGCACCGCTGGCCTCGACATTGATCGGGGCCTCGGTGGACACGGCACTTTTCTTCACCATCGCATTTTCCGGCGCGCTGACCTTTCTTGAGCCCGGAAACGACGTGTCCTGGGCCGGCGAGATGCTGCCACTTCTGGGCGCGGGGCCGATATCGCCGCTTTGGGTCTCGCTGGCCGTGGCCGATTGGATGGTCAAGATCACGCTGGCCTTGATCGCATTGGTTCCCTTCCGACTCATCGTGCTGCGATTTCGCGAAAAAGCAGCGGTGACGTAAGAAAAGTGTTGCCTCCTGCGCTCAGCGTGTCACGCTGGTGGTGCGTTTTTAACAGCTGAAAGGAGGTGATCCAGTGTCGAGAGAGGTATTGGAGAGAGGTGTCGGAACAGTTCGAGAGGCGCGCATCTAGGGCAGTCCCTGGGTGATGAACCCATCGAATTGGTGTGGAACCTAACCGGACCCCACCTCCGTAAGTCTCGAAGGGTCGCCCATGAGGCGACCCTTTTTGTATTCGGACTGCGGCGCTATCGTGCAGGGTATGATCAAGATCTCGGATAGCATCACAATCGAGGACTGGGAGCTGACAGAACAGTTCATCCGCGCCTCAGGTCCTGGCGGGCAGAACGTCAACAAGGTGTCTTCGGCCGTGGAACTTCGGTTCGAGGCGGATCGCTCGCCCAACCTGCCCGATCCGGTCAAGTCCCGCCTTCGAAAGATCGCGGGGCGGAAATGGACAAAGGATGGTGCGGTTGTCCTGCAGGTGGACGAAACGCGGTCACAAGCCCGCAACCGCGATATCGCGCAGGACAGACTGAAAGCGTTGATCGTTCAGGCGCTGTCGCCGCGCAAACGCCGTGTCGCGACAAAGCCGACGCTTGGGTCCAAGAAGCGCCGCCTGAAGGCCAAGAAGGTCCGTGGCGAGGTGAAATCGCTCCGCGGGAAAGTCGATCCCGAAACCTGACAGGGACGCTGCGCGTGGATTTGGGCAGCGCCTCCCTGTTTCGTCCGATCAGAATCGATCCAGCAAGCGTTCGAGGTATTCCAGCTCGTCTTCGGGGCGTTCACCCTCGCCCGAGCGACGCCGTATCTCATCCAGCAGCTCGCGCGCGCGGCGGTATACATCTTCGCCCTGCAACAGGTTCTCGTTCGACCCGATCTGACCATTGGATCCAGCGCTGCGGCCCAAGGGATCACGTTGCTGACCGGGATCGGCGCCTTCGGCCATACCTTGCTGCCCTTGGCCTTCTTGCTGCTGCTGCGCCATCGCCTCACCAAGGTTGCGCATGCCTTCCCGAAGGGCCTCCATTGCCTCTGACTGGTTATCGATCGCCCCCGCCAGATCGTCCTCGCGCAGCGCCTGTTCGGCCCCTTCCATCGCGTCTTCTGCACGGTCCAATGAATCACGAGCCGCGTCTCCGCCCTCGGTTCCGGCACCAGGCAGGTTCTGTGACTGCCGGTTCAATTCCTGCCGCAACGCGCGCTGGCGATCCGCAAGACTGTCCTCAAGGTTCTGCCCTTGCCCATCCTGGCCCTGACCCGGCTGCTGGCCTTGTCCTTGCTGTTGGCCTTGCCCTTGCTGCTGGCCCTGACCTTGTTGGCCCGGTTGCTGACCGGGCTGCTGGCCTTGCTGGCCCTGTTGCCCGGGATTGAACTGTTCCTGCAAGTCACGGAACGCCTGATCCGAAAGACCCTGCTGGTCGCGCAAGGTTTCGGCCAGCCCCTCCATCGCCTGTTCACCGGGCGATTGGCCCTGCTGGCCCTGCCCTTCGGTCACCTGCATGTTTTCCATCATCTGGCGCAGTTGTTCCAAGGCCTCCTCCGCCTCGGCCATGCGGCCCTCTTCCATCAACTCCTGGATTCGGTCCATCATCTGTTGAAGATCGTTCTGGCTCATCTCCATCGTGTTCTGGTTCTGGCTCATCTGCTGATCCGGGTTCTGCTCCGACTCCTGCTGCGCCTGGCGGGACAGCTGGCGCAGGTAGTCGTCTGTCGCCTCGCGCAACTCCTGCATCAACTCCGCGATCTCCTGGTCCGACGCGCCGTTGCGCATTGCCTCGGACAAACGGTCCTGCGCCCGTTGCAACCTTTCACGGGCGTCGTCCAGGTCGCCTTCTTCGAACCGGAGTGCGAGATCCCACATGGCTTGCGCAATCTCGGCCTGTTGGTCATCGGTCATTGTCACCTGGGACAACGCTTCGATCCGCCGCATGATGGTGCGTATGCGCAGGTAATCGGTACTGGACCGGAACACGTCATCCGGCCGATGCGAGACCGCACGCAACAAAAGCGCGATGTCTGCGGCATTCTCCCTGTTCCACAACAGCGACCGGCGCAGATCGATCAGGGCAGACGCCATTGGGTCAAAGAACCGCCGACCGGGAAGATTGATACTTTCAACTGACGCTTGAGCCGTCTGGTCCGCCGCATCCGTTACGGAAAGACGGATGGTGACCGGCAAATTGGCCCATGGATGCTGTGAGAAATTGTCGATCAGTGTTTCGGTAAATTCAGCCCGGTCGCCCGCAATCGGCATGGGCAAAGGGAGTTCGATCGCCGGGCGCGGTTCAGGCTCCATCCGAAGCCCGTAGCGCCGATCCACTTCATCCACATCGAGACTGAGTCTCGCTGTGCCGCTTTCCACGCCGTAATCGTCCTGGGCCTCGAAGGGAATCTGCGCTTCCCCGTCATAGCTCACGTCGATCTCACCGTCTCGCGCCACCTCTGGCGCGCGATCCGGTGTCGCAACGATGTCCCATGCACGGCCGCCCGGACCGTCGATTTCCAACCGCCCCGATTGCCGGACAACGAATTCCTGCGCCGTGCTCGTCGATACCGCGACAAGATCCTCCGGCTCATCCTCCAAGGGCGCGGCGCCCGAGACAGTTTCTGTCGCACCCAAGGCCCCGACCTCGCCGTAAAACCGCAGGGTAACCCGGCTGCCCTCGGGCGCTTCGAGACGCGCGCTCTTGATGTCGTTGAGATATATGGCCGGAAGCCCCGTGTAATACGGCGGCTCGAGCCATCCTTCCCATGCCGGCCCAGAAGCAAGGTCCGACCCGCCCGGTCCCATTGCCGATACCGTCTGGACCCGCAGGACCGATCCGAACACAACAGCGACAAGCAGGGCAAGAACAGCAACATATCGGAGTGCAAAGGGGTCCGCGCGCGACACCCGCAAGTCAGGCTCAGCCGCCTTGGCCTCTTTCAACCGCGCCACCATCCGCGCTTGGTGCGCGGCCCATACCGCAGAGGAAGCTTCATCGCCGGCCCCGGTGGCTTGCCGGTCCATCGACGCCATAATCGGACTGCCAGGCAGCGTCGCATCAAGCCGTGCAAGCGCGCCGGTCCGGGTGGGCCATGAAAACAGCCGTCTTCCGCGGAAAAGCGCCCAAAGGCCGCCAGAAATGGCAACGACACCAACTGCCCAGACGACTTCGATGCGCAAAAGATCGTGCAGCCCGAGCATCAAGAACGCCAGACTCGCAAAAACAATCGACCAAAGCGGCCAGAACGCACGCACCGTTGTCTCTGCAGCCATGCCCAAACGGGTCAGCAACAGCGGCCAGCGCAGCGCAGTGTCGATTTCTTGGGGCAGGTCATCCCGTGCGGTCATTCCAGTCTCCCGGTTGTCTGACCGCAAGGAGACGCCCTACAGCCATGGGGGGATGGTATCTCGGTTTATGATTTCGTCAAAGTCGGGTCGGCGGCGGATGACAGCGAATTGATCGCCCTTTGCCAAAACTTCGGGCACCAAAGGGCGGGTGTTGTATTCGCTGGCCATGACAGCGCCATACGCCCCGGCCGATCGGAACGCCACAAGTTCACCCGACTCGACCGGCGGCATCATGCGCGCCCTGGCAAAGGTGTCACCCGATTCGCAGACCGGCCCGACAACATCAAATTGCTGCTGCTCGGCGCCGGCGTCAGGTTCGATCACTGGCACGATGTCGTGATACGCATCATACATCGCTGGACGGATCAGGTCGTTCATCGCCGCATCAAGGATCAGGAATTGCCGGCCCTCGCCTTGTTTCACATAGATCACCCGGCTCACCAGAAGACCCGCGTTGCCCGCGATCAAGCGCCCCGGCTCGATTTCAATCTCGCACCCCAGATGCCCCACGGTACGCTTTATCAGCGCGCCATACTCCGACGGCAGCGGCGGCGCTTCGTTGGACGGTGCATAGGGAATGCCCAGACCGCCACCCAGATCAAGCCGAGAGATGCTGTGCCCGTCCGCGCGCAATTGCTCGGTCAATTCCGCGACTTTGCGATAGGCCGTCTCGTAGGGTTCCAGATCGGTCAGCTGCGATCCGATATGCACATCGATCCCGATCACCTTGATCCCCGGCAAGGCCGCCGCCTCTGCGTACACCTCGCGCGCCTTGCCAATCGGGATGCCGAACTTGTTCTCTGCCTTGCCTGTGGCGATCTTGACATGGGTCTTGGCGTCCACGTCCGGGTTCACCCGGACCGTGATCGGCGCCACGGTGCCAAGCGACGTCGCCATCTCCGAAATTACCCGCAATTCCGGCTCGCTCTCGACGTTGAACTGCCGAATCCCGCCCTCAAGGGCCATTCGGATTTCGGCGCGGGTTTTGCCGACACCGGCAAACACGATCCGCTCGCCCGGCACGCCCGCAGCCTTGGCCCGCGCGTATTCTCCACCAGACACGACATCCATGCCAGCGCCCAGATCTGCCAGCGTTTTCAGGATCGCCTGGTTCGACGCGGCCTTCATCGCATAGCAGACCAGGTGATCCATACCCTCGAGCGCCTCGTCGAACAGCTGGAAATGCCGCGTCAGGGTCGCTGTGGAATACAGGTAAAATGGCGTGCCGACCGAGGCCGCGATCTCTGCAACCGGCACGTCCTCGGCATAAAGTGCGCCATCACGATACAAAAAATGGTCCAAGACAGCCTCCAAACCAGACCGCGCCGCAGTAGCGCAGCATCAGGGTATGTGCCACCCCCCGGCTTCTTCTCTTTAAAAATATGCCACGCCATGCCGTCGCGCTGCGCGCTCCCCCCCCCCGATACACGGACCGCACCCGCCCAATGATCCCTCGCGAGGCGCAGCCGAGATATCCGGCGTGGGCGACACGCCCACTCCGCTTGGTCAGGTAATCGGTTTGGACCGCAGGAACAGGTAAAGCGGCAAACCGCAGCTGACTCCAATGCAGTAGGTGGCCGGAATGGCAATCAGCGCGTGCCAATTGCGTCGCACGAAAACCTCGGCAAGAATCCAGATCGTCAGCGAAACCGCCGCGATGGTCAGATCCCAGGTCAGGCCCGTGGTCGCATCGTTCACGTACCACGCATCGATCATCGCACCCAGGTTCCAGCCGTTTTCCTGAAACCACGACACGAAATAATACATCGGATGGACAGCACCCCAGACCGCGAGGGCAAGGTAAATCCAGCGCATGACCGACATCAGAACCTCGCTCCGACCGTTACGGGACCGGTGCTGACCGAAACACCGGTCGAGCTATGCAAACCATCCGCGCCGACCGAAACGGAACTGTTGAGCGACGGCGTGACGGGCGGTCCGTCCGCGCCGCATCCCGCCAGCGTGAACAGTCCCAGGATCACAACGAAACGCTTCATCCGATAACCTTTTTCCAACGAGCGACCTGTTCGCGCACACACTGCGGAGCCGTTCCTCCATAGCTTGTCCGGCTGGCCACCGAGTTGTGCACGCCGAGCACCTCGAACACGTCCTCGGTGATCTCCGCGTGCACCGTTTGCATGTCTTCCAGGCTCAGGTCCGGCAAATCGCATTTCTTCTCTTCTGCCAAGGCCACCAGTGACCCCGTCACGTGATGCGCGTCCCGGAAAGGTAGGTCGAGCGTCCGCACAAGCCAGTCCGCCAGGTCGGTTGCGGTCGAAAACCCGGCGGAGGCCGCAGCCTCCAGGTTTTCGCTGTTCGCCGTCATGTCCTTGACCATTCCCTCCATTGCCGCGAGTGCGAGGATCCAGTTGTCGGCCGCATCGAAGACCTGTTCCTTGTCCTCCTGCATGTCCTTGGAGTAGGCCAGAGGCAGCCCTTTCATGACCATCATAAGCGCGACTTGTGCCCCGAAGATCCGCCCGATCTTTGCGCGGATCAGCTCCGCGGCATCGGGGTTTTTCTTCTGCGGCATGATGCTCGACCCGGTCGAGAACCGGTCCGACAGCGTGACAAAGCGGAACTGCGCTGAAGACCATATCACCAGCTCTTCAGCCATCCGCGACAGGTGCATCGCGCTGATGCTCGCAGCGCCCAGGAATTCCAGCGCGAAATCCCGATCGCTCACCGCATCCAGACTATTCGCCATCGGTCGGTCAAAGCCCAGCGCCTCTGCCGTCATCTCCCGGTCGATCGGGAAGGACGTGCCTGCCAGCGCCGCCGCCCCCAGGGGCGATTCGTTCATGCGCTTGCGCGCGTCTTCGACCCGGCTCAGATCGCGGGCGAACATTTCGACATAGGCCATCGTGTGGTGGCCCCATGTGACCGGCTGTGCCGTTTGCAGATGGGTAAAGCCCGGCATGACCCAATCCGCGCCCGCCTCGGCTTGGGTGAGAAGCGCCCGAATGAGAGCCGTGAGACCCGAAGACGCTGCGTCCAACTGATCCCTGACCCAAAGGCGAAAATCCGTGGCAACCTGATCGTTACGCGACCGGCCCGTGTGCAAACGCCCGGCCGGCTCTCCGATCACCTCTTTCAGACGCGCCTCCACGTTCATGTGGATGTCTTCCAACTCGGTCGAAAACGTGAATTCGCCTGTTTCAATCTCTGACAATACGGTGAGCAAGCCTTCCCGCATCGCCTCGGCATCGCTAGGTGTAACAATGCCTTGCGCGGCCAGCATCGCGGCGTGGGCCCTCGAACCGGCGATATCCTGTGCCGCCATGCGTTTGTCGAACCCGATCGAGGCATTGATCGCCTCCATGATCGAATCGGGTCCGGCAGCAAAGCGGCCACCCCACATCTGGTTCGAGGATTTGTCGGACATGGTCTTAGCCCTTCGGAGGGAAAATGAAGAATATACTCGCCGCCATCCTCTATACGGGCCTCGTTGCGCTTGCAAACCCGGCCTTTGCCGATCTCGCCAAAGCCGAGGCGATGCGCGACGGGGATATGAAAAAGCTGACGTTCCACAGCGAGCCGAAACCCGCCGGCACAACGGAATTCATCACGTTCGACGGCGAGCCGCTGTCGCTTGGTGAATACGAGGGCAAATGGGTGCTGTTGAATTTCTGGGCCACATGGTGCGCCCCCTGTCGCAAGGAAATGCCCATGCTGTCCGAGTTGCAGGCGGAATTTGGCGGTCCGGAGTTTGACGTGGTCACTGTTGCTGCCGGTCGGAACCCGCCACCCGCGATGGAAACCTTCTTCGACGAGATCGGCGTCGACAACCTGCCGCTCCACCGCGACCCGACATCGGGGCTTGCGCGGGAAATGGGTGTGCTGGGCCTGCCGATCACCGTGATACTCAACCCGCAGGGCGATGAATTGGCCCGGATGCGCGGCGATGCGGACTGGGCCTCGGATAATGCCAAGGCCATTCTGCGCACGATCCTTGCACAGGACACCGCCGGCTGAGGCCGGCCTCAGGGCCCATCTCAGGGTACATACC
>Ga0102932_1000005_pt1 | contig 104009 bp, 87 predicted proteins | sample SalPonR1_C_D2_MG_FD_78212 | JGI IMG/M metagenome (GOLD analysis project Ga0102932, IMG submission 78212) | Salt pond soil microbial communities from South San Francisco under conditions of wetland restoration - Salt Pond MetaG R1_C_D2_MG | ecosystem: Environmental > Aquatic > Marine >...
CTCAACCAGGATTATGTCCGCACCGCCCGCGCCAAGGGGCTGTCGGAGGCCGTTGTCGTCACCGTCCACGTCCTGCGCAATTCGATGATCCCGGTCATCACCGTCATCGCGCTCAACGTGCCGGCCATCTTCGGCGGTGCGATCATCACGGAGAACGTGTTCAAGGTAAACGGCCTTGGCCAACTGCTCATCACGGCGCTGTTCGCCAGCGATCTGCCGATGGTAATGACAATCACGTTTATTTTCGCCTTCCTCATCGTCATGTTCAACCTGATCGCCGATATCCTGTACGGCCTTCTCGACCCGAGAATCCGCTATGACTGATCCCCTCCCCGCGTCCCCCGCCCCGATCGAAGCGCTGGCCGACAAAGGCCCGCTGGCACCGCCACGCAGCCAGTGGAAAGACGTGTGGGACCAGTTCCGCAAACACAAGGGCGCAATGTTCGGCGGTGGATTTCTGATTTTCATCACCATTGCGGTGCTGATCGGGCCATTGATCTGGCAGGTCGACGCGCAAAAGCTCGACATTCGCAACAAGGACATGCGGCCGATCTGGACCGCACTTCTGGACAGCTCTGCCAAGGTGTCCTGGACCCGGCCCTTCGGCACCGACCAGCTGGGGCGCGACCAGTTTGCCCAGATCCTTCAGGGGGGTCGCATCTCGATGGCTGTGGGATGGGCCGCAATGGTCCTGAGCCTTGTCATCGGCACGACTGTCGGGGTTCTCGCCGGGTTCGTGAAAAAGGCTGACGGCATCCTGATGCGCCTGACGGACCTGTTCCTGTCCCTGCCGATCCTGCCGATGCTGCTGGTCGCGGTGACCCTGTTCCGCCAGCCCTTGCGCCAGGCGTTCGGGCCCGAAGGCGGCATGTTCGTCCTGATCGTCGCGATCATCGCGGTGACAAGCTGGATGCCAACGGCCCGGATCGTGCGCGGCGACATCCTTGCCCTGAAGGAGCGCGAATTCATCCTTGCCGCGCGCTCCATCGGCACCACGCCGTTCAAGATCGTGCAGCGCCACCTGCTGCCGAATGTCCTGTCACCGATCATGGTGTCGGCCACGCTGGGCCTTGCCACCGCGATCATCACCGAATCCGCGCTCAGCTTTCTTGGGGTCGGGTTCCCGTCCGACTTCCCCACCTGGGGCAAGATGCTGGCGGATGCCGTGTCGCGGATGCAGCAATACCCCGAACGCGTGATGCTGCCGGGGCTGTTCATCTCCTTGACGGTCTTGTCGGTGAACTACCTCGGCGACGGCCTGCGTGACGCGCTCGACCCGCGCATCCGGGGGCGCTGACGCAACTGGCGGAGTCCTTGGGCCGAAAAGGCCCTCTGGTCCCCGCCAACGGCGGACCGGGGGCACCCCCCCCACCGGTCCGCGTCAAGAGCCAACGCAGCCTCGCGTATTGCAAATAAAACCAGAAACCCCGCGATGCGCAGATCACCAGAAGACTGGTTCGGGCAAACTCACCACGAAAGAACGGCATTCCACAGGTCCTGACCGGTCCGGAATTCTCTCCCGGCCAGCCGCGCGCGCCTCCGGTCTCCAGCCCTTGTCGAGACAACAGCCTCCCGCCATCTGACACGTCAATCAGATGAAAGGAGCGACCCCATGTTCGAATCTCTTGGCTTCGAGACCCTTACGGCGCCGCAAGCGGCGGTCGGGCTTGGGGTGATCCTGGGTGCCGCCTTCGGCGCCCTGGCCGAGCGCACGAAATTCTGCTTTCGTCGCGCTTTGGTCGGTGAAGACCGCAAGCAGGCAATGGGCGTCTGGATGACCGCGCTGGCCGTGGCTGTACTTGGCACGCAGGCCGGTGTGCTGACCGGCGCGATCAGCTTTGACACTCACCGCTTGCTGGCAGGGGACCTTCCGGTCCTCGCCATTGCCCTGGGCGGTCTGATGTTCGGCGCGGGCATGGTGCTCACACGCGGCTGTGTCTCGCGACTGACGATCCTGTCTGCCAGTGGCAACCTGCGCGGCGTCTTTGTCCTGCTGGTGTTTGCCATCACCGCCCATGCCACGCTCAAGGGCATCCTTGCGCCCCTGCGCACCACGCTGGGCTCTGCCACCCTACCCTTGGGCGAAACAGTGTCCCTCGCTGCTCTGCCCGGTGGCGCGCTGCTCTCGTCTGCGCTGATCGCCCTGGCCGCCCTGGCCATTGCACTGCGGTCGGGCAACCGGGTCAGCGCGCTTGTCATGGCCGCGCTGCTTGGTGCGCTGGTGCCTGCCGGGTGGATCGGCACGGGTTATGTGCTCTACGATGATTTTGACCCGGTCGCCCTGCAAAGCCTGTCGTTCACCGCCCCCTTCGCCGACACGCTGTTCTGGACCGTCGCGTCCAGCTCGATACCCGCCACTTTCGGCGTCGGGCTGATTGGTGGCGTCCTCGCCGGGTCCCTCGTGACGTCCCTCGCGTTTGGCAGCTTCCGGTGGCATTCCTTCAGCGCCCCGGCCGAAACCGGCCGCTATGCTGGCGGTGCCGTGCTGATGGGCGTCGGTGGCGTGCTGGCCGGAGGCTGCACAGTGGGCGCGGGTCTGGGCGGAGTGCCGACGCTTTCCATCGCCGCCCTTTTGGCCATCCTGTCCATCGCAGCCGGTGCTTTCCTGGCAAATGCGCTGCTGACACCTGCCCGGCGCGACGCCTATGCGCAACCGGCTGAATAAGGCTCAGATGTCGATCTCGCCCTCTTCCGGCGGCGGCAAGCTGTCGAGAGGGGGCGCATCCTTTTTCCTCCTGAGCAGGATGTCCCCGTTAGGAAGCACGACCGGCGGGTCATAGGCCGACCAATCCTCGACCTGCTCCATCAAGTCGCGCAGGGCCGGTCCCATTTCCTCGGCGAAACTGCGGATCGCCGGTTCCATGTCCTTGGCCAGCCCTTCAAGCTCTCGAAGCGCCGGTTCCATCTCGTCCATGAGCCCCCGAAAAAAGAGCTTTGCCCCCTCCTCCATGAGGCTGGTGCCCTCATCCTCCTGCGCAGAGGCTGCGGATGTCGTGATGGCCAGAGCCAGTGCAATGCTGGAAATCTGTTTCATGGTTCGGATATAAGCCACATGACAGACGATTGCACCCTTGGGTGCAGACCCTACAGATCGATATCCAGAGACACCGGATAGTGATCCGACCCCGTCAGCAAGGCCTGCCGCAATTCGGGTGCCGTCCAGCAAGCCGGATCGTCGAATGGATGCCAGATCCGCCAGCGACGCGCCTCGGCCCGAAGATCGGGGGAAACCATCACGTAATCCAGAAGCGCTTGCAAATACCGCTCTTCCTGCGGGATATAAAATCGCGCCGTGGTCGGCTGTGCCACAATCCGCCGCGACAACGCCCGCGCCGCATGTGGATCGAACAAGGCAAGATCGCCGCGTCCCAAGACAATCTCGACCGAACTGCGCCCGAAAAGGTCTTCGTATTCATCCAGCCCGGGACCGTCATTCAGATCCCCCAGCAAGATGACCGGCTCCGCCTTCGCCAGATGCTCTTCGACCCGTGCGCGCACCCAGATCGCCTGCGCCAATTGTTTGCGCCGGTTCGCGATCGACAGGCGCATCACGTCGTTGCGATTTGCCGCGCCATGTGGCGCCTTGGATTTCAAATGCGTGCCGATCAGGCGGATCATCTGCCCCGTCGCGCGCACCGTCATCGCCACTTCGAACGGCGGCTTGGAAAACACCACCTTGTCTTCCGTCGCGTCCACGTCGAGATCAATGCGAAAGGTCCCGTCAAAACGCGGCGCACCCTCGCCCGGCGGCATACCGGGCACCGGCGCAGGTCCCTTGGGATCATGCGCTGCCGAGAGCATGACGGGGTCGTACATCAACGCGATTTCCTGCCGGGTGTCATTGGCAAACCCCATCACCGCCTTGCAGGCACGCAGATCAAAGACGCTGGCAAAGGTCTCAAGCGCCCGGACAGTGTCGCGCCGGCGGTTGGTGTCCGGGGCCTCGATCACCAGCACCGCATCCGCATCCATCGCCGTAAAGACAATCCCGAGCGCCTCGATCTGCATGGCCTTGGTCACGTCATGCCGCACCGACCAGCTATCATCGGCAACCAGCCTGCCATCGTCGTCGAACAGCACATCGAACCACTCGACATTGTAGGTGGCGATCCGCATCACGCGTTTTCCCGGGCCGAGATCTCTTCCCAGGCGCGATTGATGTCGATCAGGCGGCGTTCGGACAGCTTCACGGCCTCCTCCGGCACGCCGCGCGCGATCATGCGATCGGGATGGCTTTCGCGCACCAACATCCGCCATGTCGCGCGAATCTCGTCCAGCGGCATTTCGGGATCGACCCCCAGCACATCAAAAGGATCCCGCTGCGCGTCCGGCACGAAACGCGACTTGAGCTGTTTGAACGATCCTGCCGGCAATTCGAATATCTGCGCCACGCGGTGCAGGAACGCGTCCTCGCCATCATGATACGTCCCGTCCGCCATGGCGATATGAAACAATCCCTCCATCAGGTCGCACAGCGTGCCCTGATCGTTTCCGAACATGGTGCGGATGCGCTTGGCATAATCCTCGAACCCCGCCACGTCCTGCCGTGCAAGATTGAAAACGCGTGCAGCGCCCGCCTCGTCCTCCCTGGGGATGTGAAAAACCTCGCGAAAAGCCATGACCTCGTCACGGGTCACACGCCCGTCTGCCTTGGCCATCTTGGCCGACAGGGCGATCACCGCGATGGTGAAAGCAACGGTTTTCTCCGGCGGTGTGCGCAAACGGTCGAACACCGCAGCCAGCCCCTCGCCCGACGCGAGGGACGAAAGGGCTTCCGAAATGCGCGACCAGATCGACATGGCTACAGTTTACGTCAAAACGCCAGCTCTGTCAGTGCGGCATCAGAGCCGTTTCTGCATCAGGACAAGGTCAATCCAGCGCTCGAACTTGAAGCCCACCTCGGGCAGCACGGCAATCTCGGTAAAGCCGATGGCGGCATGAAAGGCGCGGCCTGCCGGATTTTCTCCGCTGACGGCAGCAATCAGCGAATGCACGCCCTCGCGGCGCGCCTCTGCCGCCAGCGCGCTCATCAACGCACGCCCCGCACCGCACCCCCGCGCCTGTGGCGCAAGTGCGATCGAATGTTCCTTGGTCCGCGCATAGCCGGGACCACCGCGAAACGGGAAATACCTGGCATAGCCCGCCGCAACGCCCGCCACCTCGACGACAAGAAACGCCCGCCCCCGCGCCGCGATATCGTCCTGCACGGCCTGCAGGCTCTTGCGCTCGGTGGTGAACGTGATGCTTGTGGTGTCGATCATATCGTTCAGGATCGCCATCACCACCCCGGCATCCCCGGGACGCGCGGGGCGGATGATCATGTCAGGATGCGCCGCCCGCTGCCAGTCAGGAACACCGCCTCCATCATCCGCTCGGGCCGGGTGCGAAACGCCACGCGGTCATCGTCGAACACCGGCGCCAGGCGCGTTTTCAGATCGTCCACATCAGGCCCACAGATCGTCAACCTCTCGAGCCGCAGCGCCGCAGCGGGCAGCGTCATTCCCGGCGGCGTGTCGGTGTGCCACTGGATGATCGCGGGAAACTGGCCGCCGAACGGCAAACGCCCATCCGGCGGCACCAGCATGCTCCAGCTCAGATCACCGCGCGTCAGATGCACCGGCGCCCCGGCCTCGGGAAACGCGTCCTGCGCCGCCGCGATGTCATCACAGCGCAGGATCCATTTGTCGAGCCGCGCCGCACCGGTGAACTCATCGAGCCCGAACCAACGCGGATATTCCGGCGCGGGCTGGGACGGGTCAAGGGCGATGGCCTCGAGATACAGCCCGTCCTCCAGCCCGAGCAGGTGGTTATGCGTCGCGTAATGCGCATGCTCCCCACCGGGCAAAAGCGGCACGCCAAGCGCCGCCTCGCCATGCGCCACCGCCTCGGCCAGGGTCTCCCCCGCCACTGCGACATGATCCAAAGTGAACATCAGAACCGACCTCCCCGGTTTCTTTGTTTTTCAAATATCCCGGGGGGTCGTTCATTGCGGCGCCATTGGTGCAAGCCCAATGGACGACGGGGCAGAGCCCCCGGCCTGTCGGATCGGCGACGCCGATCCGACACCAGGCTCACCCCCGCGCCTCGCGGATGAGCCGCAGTATATCCTGCGCCGCCTCGGGGATGTTCGTCCCGGGTCCGAAGATCGCCTTCACGCCCGCATCCTGAAGGAACTTGTAATCCTGCTGCGGGATCACCCCGCCGCAGATCACGAGGATGTCGCCCGCGCCTTGCGCCTTGAGCTCCTTGACAAGCTCCGGGGCCAATGTCTTGTGCCCAGCGGCCTGACTCGAGATCCCGATCACATGAACATCGTTGTCGATCGCATCCTGCGCCGCCTCGGCGGGCGTCTGGAACAATGGCCCCACATCCACGTCAAAGCCGATATCCGCGAACGCGGTCGCGATCACCTTGGCGCCCCGGTCGTGGCCGTCCTGCCCCATCTTGACCACCAGCATCCGCGGGCGTCGGCCTTCGTCCTCGGCAAACGCCTCGACCGAGCGCTGAATCGCGGCAAAGCCCTCGTCGCCTTCGTAGGCTGCGCCATAGACGCCTGCCAAGGTCTTGACCTCGGCCCGGTGGCGGCCAAACACTTTTTCCATCGCCATGCTGATTTCTCCGACTGATGCGCGTGCCCGCGATGCCTCGACCGCCGCCTCCAGAAGATTGCCGCCGTCCTTCGCGCGCCGCTCCAATTCCGCCAAGGCCCTGTCACAGGCCGCCTGATCGCGGTTGCCGCGAATCGTCTTGAGCCTGTCGATCTGGGACTGGCGCACCTTGACGTTATCCACATCCAGGATATCCAGTTCGTCCTCGGTCTCGCGACGGTACTTGTTGACGCCGACGATCACATCCTCGCCCCGGTCGATCAGCGCCTGGCGGGTGGCCGCCGTTTCCTCGATGCGCAGCTTTGGCATGCCGCTGGCCACTGCCTTGGTCATGCCGCCCATCTCGTCCACCTCCGCGATCAACTTCCAGGCTTCCTCGGCCAGATCATGGGTCAGCTTTTCAACATAATAGGACCCCGCAAGCGGATCGACGACATTCGTCACACCGGTTTCTTCCTGCAAGATCAACTGCGTGTTGCGTGCAATGCGGGCGGAAAACTCTGTTGGCAGCGCAATCGCCTCGTCCAGCGCGTTGGTGTGCAGGCTTTGCGTGCCGCCCAGGACCGCGCTCATTGCCTCATAGGCGGTGCGGATCACATTGTTGTAAGGATCTTGCTCGGCCAGGCTCACACCAGAGGTCTGACAATGCGTGCGCAGTACCTTTGAGCGGTCGTTCTTGGCCCCGAGTTCGGTCATGATCCGGTGCCACAGAAGCCGCGCCGCACGCAGCTTGGCCGCCTCCATGAAAAAGTTCTTTCCAATCGCAAAGAAGAACGACAGCCGCCCGGCGAAGCGATCCACATCCATGCCGCGCGCCATGGCGGTCTGGACGTATTCCTTGCCGTCGGCCAGCGTGTAGGCCAGTTCCTGAACGAGGTTCGCGCCCGCCTCCTGCATGTGGTAGCCGGAAATGCTGATCGAGTTGAATCGCGGCATCTCGTTGCTGGTGTACTCGATGATATCCGCGATGATCCGCATCGAGGGCTCGGGTGGGTATACATAGGTATTCCGCACCATGAATTCCTTGAGGATGTCGTTCTGAATGGTGCCGGACAGGACCGACCTGTCGTGCCCCTGCTCTTCGCCCGCGACGATGAAATTGGCAAGGATCGGGATCACCGCGCCATTCATCGTCATCGACACCGACACCTGATCCAGCGGAATGCCGTCGAAAAGGATCTTCATGTCCTCGACGCTGTCGATCGCCACGCCTGCCTTGCCGACATCGCCCGTGACCCGCTCGTGATCGCTGTCATAGCCCCGATGCGTCGCCAGATCGAAGGCAACCGACACCCCCTGCTGACCGGCAGCCAGGTTGCGGCGGTAAAAGGCATTCGATTCCTCGGCCGTGGAAAAGCCCGCATATTGCCGGATCGTCCAGGGACGGCCGGCGTACATCGTCGCCTTGACGCCGCGCGTGAACGGGGCCTCGCCGGGGATGGACCCCAGATGCGGCAGCCCATCCACATCCTCTTCGGTATAAAGCGGCTGGACATCGATACCTTCCAGCGTTTTCCATGTCAGCGCGTCCAGCGGTTTGCCGCGAAGTTCTTTTTCCGCAAGCTGGCGCCATGTGTCTTTCTTGGCTGTCATTTGGCGTGTCATCCTTTTGTCTGCGCCCGCGTGTCGCCGATCCATGGCGTCCCGCGCGGCGGTGAGGGTCTGATGGGCGTTCGTCCGATGGTCACTTTTTTGCACCCCGCCCCGTTTCGAGCCTTCGCATTGGGCGATCCACGCCCTATGTGTCCAAGCATGAACAAGATATTATCCCTGATGCTGGCCGGCATGATGACGCTGTCCTCCGCCGCGTGGACACAAGAGCGGGAAAACGAGGCCACGATCGACGATATGTCAGTGGACATGATCCGCTCCGCGCAGGACGTGACGCTGTCCGATTTCCTGTGGATCAAGCGCCCCATCGTCGTTTTCGCCGATAGCCCCGCCGACCCGAGATACGTCCAGCAGATGCAGTTGCTGCTTGACGAGCTGGAAGCGCTCGACGCGCGCGATGTCGTCATCATCACCGACACCGACCCCGATGACCGGTCTTCCATCCGCACCCAGCTGAGGCCGCGTGGCTTCATGCTGGCGGTGATCGGCAAGGATGGAAAGGTCGAACAGCGCAAGCCGCTGCCGTGGAGCGTCCGTGAAATCAGCCGCGCCATCGACAAGATGCCGATGCGCCAACAGGAAATCAATGACCGCACGGACGGCCTGCCACGGGGGTAAGGCCAGTCCCCATGCCCCGAAGGCAGATCGCCTGATATCGTCAACACCAGAGGCACGCGCCTATTCGAACTCCATGATGATATCATCCACGGCCAGACTGTCGCCCGGATCGGCATTGATCTTCAAAACAGTGCCTCTGCGTTCGGCGCGCAAGATGTTTTCCATCTTCATCGCTTCGACGGTGCACAGCGCCTGCCCTTCTTGAACCTCGTCGCCTTCACCGACATCGATTTTCACGATCAGGCCCGGCATCGGGCACAGCAGCATTTTCGATGTATCCGGCGGCACTTTCTCGGGCATCCTGCGTGCAAGTTCCGCCTGACGCGCCGTGCGGACGTGGACCTTGAGGTCCGCGCCCCGCGTGCGGATGCGGAACCCGCCCGAGACCTTGCCGACCTTCATCACCAGCGGAGCGTCGTTCACCGTCATCCGTGCCAGTTGATCGCCCGGCGTCCAGGCCCCTGCAACGCGCAATTCGGTACCATCCGCAAAGCGAACGGTCGCGCCGCTCTGATCCGCCGCAATGGTCACGTCGAAATCCCGCTCCTGCAACGCGACATTCCAGTCATCTCCGACCTGGCGTTCGTGATTGTCGAGCGTGCCTGAAATCCGCGCGCGGCGAATCTCGGCGACGCGGTTCATCGCGGCACAGGCAGCGACGACCCGTTTCAGCGCCGTGTCGTCCAGTGTCACCCCGTCAAAGCCGTCGGGATATTCCTCCTCGATGAAGGCGGTGGTCATTTCGCCGGCGATGAACTTGGGATGATCCATAACGGCAGCGACGAAAGGCAGGTTGTGGCCAATGCCCTCGACCTCGAACCTGTCGAGCGCATTGCGCATCATCTCGATCGCTTTGCCGCGGGTCGGGGCCCAGGTGCACAGCTTTGCGATCATCGGATCGTAGTACATGCTGATCTCGCCACCCTCGAACACGCCGGTGTCGTTGCGCACGATGCCATCGCCCAGCGGCCCTTCCTCGGGTGGGCGATAGCGGGTCAGGCGGCCAATCGACGGCAGAAAGCCGCGGTAAGGGTCTTCGGCGTAAAGCCGGTTCTCGATGGCCCAGCCATTGATTTTCACATCATCCTGCTTGATCGACAGCGCCTCGCCATTGGCGATGCGGATCATCTGTTCGACCAGATCGACGCCCGTGATAAGTTCGGTCACGGGGTGTTCCACCTGCAACCGCGTATTCATTTCAAGGAAAAAGAAGTTCCGGTTGCCATCGACGATGAATTCCACCGTCCCGGCGCTGGTGTAGCCCACGGCCTTTGCCAGAGCGACGGATTGCTCGCCCATCGCCTTGCGTGTGTCTTCATCCAGGAACGGGCTGGGCGCTTCTTCGACAACCTTCTGGTTCCGGCGCTGGATCGAACATTCCCGTTCGTTCAGGTAGATGCCGTTGCCATGCGCATCACACAGCACCTGGATCTCGATATGACGCGGCTGGGTGATGAATTTCTCGATGAAGATGCGGTCGTCGCCAAAGGATGACGCGGCTTCGTTCTTGGACGACTGGAACCCTTCGCGCGCCTCATCGTCGTTCCACGCGATCCGCATGCCTTTGCCGCCGCCTCCGGCGCTGGCCTTGATCATCACCGGATAGCCGATCTCGCTCGAAATACGCACCGCCTCCTCGGCGTCCTCGATCAGGCCCATGACACCCGGCACCGTGGACACATCGGCCTCCTGCGCGATCTTCTTGGAGGTGATCTTGTCCCCCATCGCTTCGATCGCCCCCTTGGGCGGCCCGATGAAGGCCACGCCTTCAGCTTCGAGCGCCTCGGCGAATTTCGGGTTTTCCGACAGGAACCCGTAGCCCGGATGCACCGCCTGCGCGCCGGTCTGGCGGATCGCGTCCATCACCTTGTCGATCACGATATAGGACTGGTTCGCCTGTGGCGGGCCGATATGCACCGCCTCGTCGGCCATCTCGACATGCAGCGCGTGTTTGTCGGCATCCGAATAGATCGCGACGGTCTTGATGCCCATCTTGCGGGCGGTCTTGATCACCCGGCAGGCAATCTCGCCCCGGTTGGCAATCAGGATCTTGTCGAACATGTCTGTCCCTTTCTGTCTGTCTTTTCTTGGCCGCCGGCGCGACCCGCGGCGATAGAACGAAAAAGACCGCCGCAGCCTGACGGCGCGACGGTCCAATTCCCGAATGAATGTGAGTGGTAGCGCGCTGCGTCAGCAGCGTTCGGGATAGGCCTGGCAGTAGGCGACATTGCCGGCTGCGCCGACGGCTGCACCCGTTGCGGTATCCCCACCGGTTGCGACCGCTGTGCCCGCACCGGCCGCACCGCCCAGAAGCGCCTGCTCGCCCAGCGTGTCGCCGCAGGCGGAAACGCCAAGCAGCGCACAGACGACGAGGATGGATTTGCGGCTGAGACCAGTCTGTTCCATGAGTGTGTTCCTTTTCGAAAGAGTACCTGTCGTGAAGGAACGCATCGGCTTGGCCGCCTGTTCCAGCCCCGATCCGGATGGTGCCAGGTTTGAGCAAAACTTTGCCGTTCGGTGTAACATTCTGATGTAAAATGAAAAATGTCAGGCGTTTGACCTGGGGTATGGCCAAACCGCCCGACAGGCACAGGGTAGCTGAGAAAACCTGGCGCAAACTGCCAACGCCAAGTCACCAGGAACGCGGGCAGCGTGCCACAATCGCCCAACGGATCAATCGACCGTTTGCGGCAACTTGCCGTTTCGGCCTGTTCCCGCTTAAAGTGTCCCGGCGTCAGCGATTTCATGCCCACATTCCGTCTTCGAACGCCTCAGGAAAGCTGGCGCGCGCCGCTTTTTCGTCGATGATCAGCTGCGCGTCATAGCTTTCGGGATCAAAGGGGTCGTCATAGGGCAGCACCTCGCGTGCGAACAGCCAGCTCAGCCGCCCGGCATCGAGATTGCCGCGCTCGAACGGTGCGTCGCCGAAATGCGCCCACAATGCGCCCATGAAGGCCAGATCGGCGCGTTTGTCCGGCGCGCGGCGGTCGCGATAGCGGTCCCGCCGGATAAGAGGCGTGGCACCCTTTGGATTGGGCCGCCGGATGGTGAACTGGAAATCCGTTCCGGGAAGCCGCCCCGGAAAGCCGCGATGCTTCAGCATGGGACAACCCCTGCGCGCATCGGCGAAAAGGGGGCGGACGTCTGTGCCCGCCCCGTTTTCAGTTTACTTGTATTTGCCGGTTTGAACGGGCTCGTGGCTGATCGGTTCCGGATCGATGACCACAAACTCTTCTTCAGCCTGCTGTTGTGCACACGCCGAGAGCGCTGCAAAAAGGCCGGCTGCGGCAAGAAGCTTGATGCTCTTGGACATCTTGTTCTCCTGTCAGGTTCAGTAAAGGACCCAACAAAACCAGATGATGGTCCTGCCTGTCCTCGGTTCGAGGTAAAGACTGCTTGGGTGCAGTCCTCTTCAGGATATCCTGAAATCCGGGCCGAAAGATATCCACAGCCCAAGACAACGCCGCGCTGTGGCGCAAAAGACTCAAACCGTTTCCAACTGGACAGACGGTCCGCAAGATTTTGTAGTCGCATTAAAAAAGCTCCAAGATGCAGGTCTCGTCTTCTATGCGATACGCTTCGAAAAATTGCACGACTTCGGGATTGGTAATACCGAATTCGGTTTCGGTCCTGGCCAGGGAAATCACGATCTGTCTGGGCTGCGGCCCGGTATCGGCGATGCGGGGAATCGCATACGCCTCGCACAGATGCTGCATGTCCACCTCCACGTCATCATAGGCGCGCCCCTCCTGCCCGATCTCGGGCGCGATGAAACGAAACCGGTAGACAAGCCCCGCGCCGGGCCGGTCCCAAAGCATTTCCTGGAACATCACGGGCTGGCCCGAAGGCACGGAGAGAGGCTCATCAGACGCGCACGCAGCTGTCCCGCCAAGTGCCATTGCACCCATGACGAGACATTGCCCAGCTCCTCCAATCGCCATTGACGGCCTCCCTCCGTAGGGTGCGTGCTCACACGCACCAGCGCCGCTCAAAGCGGAATGTTGTCGTGCTTCTTCCAGGGCATGTCCTGCTTTTTCGACCGCAGCGCGGCGAACGCCCGCGCGACACGTTTGCGGGTGCTGCGCGGCTGGATCACCTCGTCAATAAAGCCGCGTTCCGCCGCGACAAATGGATTGGCGAAGCGGTCTTCGTATTCGGCGGCATGGGCGGCGATCTTTGCCTCATCGCCCAAATCCGACCGGTGGATGATCTCGGTCGCGCCTTTCGCGCCCATCACGGCAATCTCGGCTGTCGGCCAGGCATAATTCACATCCGCCCGCAGGTGCTTGGACGCCATGACGACATACGCCCCGCCATAGCTTTTGCGGGTGATGACCGTGACTTTCGGCACCGTCGCTTCGCCATAGGCATAGAGCAGCTTTGCCCCGTGCTTGATCACGCCGTTATACTCCTGCGACGTTCCCGGCAGGAAGCCGGGCACATCCACCAACGTCAGGATCGGGATACCGAAACAATCACAGAACCGCACAAAGCGCGCAGCCTTGCGGGCGCTGTCGATGTCCAGCACCCCTGCCAGAACCATCGGCTGGTTCGCGACAATCCCCACCGTCTGTCCTTCCAGGCGGACAAAGCCGGTCACGATGTTCTTGGCGAAGTCTTCCTGTATCTCGTAAAAATCACCCTCATCCGCGATCTTCTGGATCAGCTCTTTCATGTCATAGGGTGTGTTGGGATTCTCAGGAACCAGCGTGTCCAGCGATGACTCCACCCGGTCGACGTCATCGAAGAACGGGCGCCTGGGGGCGGGCTGCTGGTTGTTGAGCGGCAGGAAATCCACCAGGCGCCGCACCTCGGCGAGCGCCTCTACATCATTGTCGAACGCGGCATCCGCGACCGAGGATTTCCTGGTATGCGTCGCCGCGCCGCCCAGCTCTTCTGCGGTGACCTGTTCGTTGGTGACGGTTTTCACCACGTCAGGCCCGGTGACGAACATGTATGAACTGTCCTTCACCATGAAGATAAAGTCGGTCATGGCCGGGCTGTAGACCGCCCCGCCCGCGCATGGCCCCATGATCACGCTGATCTGCGGCACCACGCCCGAGGCCATGATGTTGCGCTGGAACACCTCGCCATAGCCGGCCAGGCTGTCGACACCTTCCTGGATACGTGCGCCGCCTGAATCGTTGATCCCGATCACCGGCGCGCCGTTCTGCATCGCCATGTCCATGATCTTGCAGATCTTCATCGCATGGGTCGCAGACACCGATCCGCCCAGGACGGTGAAGTCCTGACTGAAGACATAGACCATCCGGCCATTGATCGTGCCCCAGCCGGTGACAACGCCGTCGCCCGCCGGGCGGTTCTTTTCCATCCCGAAATCGGTGCAGCGATGGGTGACGAACATGTCGTATTCTTCAAAGCTGCCTTCATCCAGCAACAGCTCGACCCGTTCGCGTGCCGTCAGCTTGCCGCGCGCGTGCTGTGCGTCGATGCGTTTTTGCCCACCACCCATGCGGGCGTCGGCGCGGCGGGTCTCCAACTCTTGCAGAATATCTTTCATGGACCATCCCTTTTTGCCTTTCGCACGACCATACTGTGGTGCGGCACGCACTCAAGAGAAAATGAGCAAATTTGCAAACCATGGAAAGACTTCTGCTTGCTATTTGCAAATTTGCAAATTGTATCGTTACGCCGCCTCATATGGACATTCCCGGAGACCGGGCGTAGCGATATCCAATGAGTTACATCTCAAAGGTCCGCTTCCTCGACCGCGCCACACCGCCGCATATTGTCACACTGATCCTGCTCGCGGGGCTGTCGGCGCTTGTGATGAACATCTTTCTGCCCTCCCTGCCCAACATGACCGCCTATTTCGACACCGAGTACCGACTGATGCAGCTGTCGGTGGCGGTCTATCTTGGCGTGAACGCGGTGCTGCAAATCCTGATCGGGCCGATCTCGGACAAGCTCGGTCGCCGCCCGGTGATCCTTTGGGGCCTTGGCGGGTTTTGCCTTGCCACGCTGGGCTGCATCTATGCACCCGATGTCTACACCTTCCTTGCGTTTCGGATGGCGCAAGCGGTGATCGTCACCGCGATGGTCCTGTCGCGCGCCGTGGTGCGCGATTGCGTGCCGCAAGACCAGGCCGCGTCGATGATCGGCTACGTGACAATGGGTATGGCGGTGGTGCCGATGATCGGCCCGGCCTTTGGCGGCATTCTCGACGAAATGTTCGGCTGGCAGTCGAACTTCTGGCTGCTCTTCATCCTTGGCCTGGGCATGTTCTGGCTTTCCTGGGCCGACCTTGGCGAGACCGCCAGCGTCAGCGGCATGTCCATGACCGCGCAATTCGCGCAATACCCCGAGCTTCTGACCAGCCCGCGTTTCTGGGGTTATGCGCTTGCCGCCGGCATGTCCTCGGGCGCGTTCTTTGCCTACCTGGGCGGTGCGCCCTTTGTCGGCACCGAAGTGTTCGGCATGTCACCGGCCATCCTGGGTTTCTTCTTCGGCGCGCCCGCGATCGGCTATTTCCTCGGCAATTTCATCTCGGGGCGCTATTCGGCGCGGATCGGCGTCAACCGCATGGTCTTTGCTGGCACGCTGATCAACGCGGCTGGCATACTTCTGTCCATAAGCGTCTTCTGGCTGGGCTTTGGCACCGAATGGAGTTTCTTCGGCTTCATGACCTTCGTCGGCCTTGGCAACGGCATGACAATCCCCAACGCCACCGCAGGCATGCTGTCGGTGCGTCCCCATCTGGCCGGCACGGCAAGCGGTTTGGGCGGCGCAATCATGCTGGGCGGAGGCGCGGGCCTGTCCGCCCTGGCCGGCGCGCTCTTGGTGCCGGGATCGGGCCCGTGGCCGCTTTTGTGGATCATGCTTGCCACCGCGATCTTTGCGATCTTCGCGATTCAGCTGGTGATCTGGCGGTCGGCGCGGCTTGCCGGGCTGGACAGCGCCGGATGAATTTGCAAACTCGGCAGTGACGCGCTGCAAAGCTGCAAATCCCCGAGGCTGACATGTCGACTCAAAAACTTTATGCCGGTGCCAAGCTGCGCGAGATCCGCACCCGACTGGGCATGACCCAGCGCGATTTCTCGACCAAGATGGGCGTGTCCCTGCCCTATCTGAACCAGATGGAAAACAACAAGCGCCCGCTGTCCACCACGGTGGTGCTGGCCCTTGCGCAGGAATTCGGAATCGATGTGACCGAATTGGGCCAGGGGGATGCCGAGCGCATGATTTCAGACATGCGCGAGGCGCTGGCCGATCCGATCTTCTCGGACGCCACCCCCCCGATTGCCGATCTTCGCCTGACCGCATCGAACGCGCCGGGATTGGCGCGGGCCTTTCTCGAACTGCACAGCGCCTACAGGCAGACCCATGAACGGCTCGCGTCGCTGGACGAGGCCCTGGGGCGCGAGGGCGCGCAGTTGCAGCCCTCACCCTGGGAAGAGGTGCGCGATTTCTTTCACTATTGCGACAACTACATCGACGCCGTGGACCGCGCCGCCGAGCGGGTGGCCACCAAGCTGACCGGATCGGACCGCGTGCGCGCCGCCATTCGCGGGCTCGAACACGAAGGGCTGCATGTCCGTTTCGCCAACATGCCCGAGCTGCGCCGCTTTGACGAATTACGGCAGGAAGTGACCGTGTCGTCGCTGGCCGCGCCCGAAACCCAGACTTTCCAGATGATGCTGCAACTGGCGCTGGCACGTCATGGCAAGCTGCTGGATGCAACGCTCGATCTGGGCCGGTTCCAGTCCGACGCGGCCCGCGACATCGCGCGGCTGGGTCTGGCCAATTATTTCGCCGGGGCCGCGGTGATGCCCTACGGGCAATTCCTGCACAGCGCTCATGAAACCCGCCACGACCTGGAATTGATGGCACGGCGGTTCGGGGCGTCGATCGAACAGGTGGCGCACCGGCTGTCGACCCTGCAACGCCCCGGGGCCAAGGGGATCCCGTTCTTTTTCGTTCGCGTCGACCAGGCCGGCACGATCACCAAGCGGCACAGCGCCACGCGCTTGCAATTTGCCCGCTTCGGCGGGGCCTGTCCGCTGTGGAACGTGCACCGCGCCTTCGAGACTCCGGGCCGGTTCCTGCGGCAATTGGCCGAAACGCCGGATGGGGTGCGCTATATCTCTCTCGCACGGGATGTCTCCAAGACCGGGGGGCATTTCGGCGCGCCCGTGCGGCGCTACGCGATCGCGCTTGGCTGCGAGGTGAAACATGCCGGCGCGCTGGTCTACGCCGACGGGCTGGACCTCGCCCGCGATGGCGCCTTCGAGCCGATCGGGATTTCCTGCCGGATTTGTGAACGCTCGAATTGTCATCAAAGATCGGTCCCGCCGCTGGAGCGCAAGCTGACGATCCAGACGCACCGGCGGGGCATCCTGCCCTACGAGTTGATTTGAGCAGCAAGGATGCAGTGACGCATCGTCTGTTCCCACCTGCGGAACCACTTGGAGGTTCCACCCCCAAACCCCCGGGATATTTGAAAACCAGAGAAGATCAGGACGCGGCGACGGGCCAGCGCTGTGCGAGGCAGGCCATGAGTGCATGGTCAGTAGCGTCAATCGGGCCTGTCGCACCGGGACGGAACCGCAGGCGAAAGCTGTGCAGGAGTGTCTCCCGCGGGACAGCAGCCTTATAGCCGAAGCGCCGCGCGTTCTCAAAGAAATCGCCGTTGCCATGCGGCTCTGGCCAGATCGACAGCCCCTGCCGGGCCAGCCGCAGCCAGTCGAACCTTGGTCCGGGATCGGTCTTGCGGCCCGGTGCCATGTCCGAATGGCCGATGACCCGTTCGGGGGGGATGCCGTGGCGGGTCATTATCTCCGCGACCAGGCGCTCCAGCCGATCCATCTGGCAAGCGGCGAACGGCGTGTGACCGGTATTGGCGATCTCGATCCCGATGGAACGGGAGTTCACGTCGTCGACCGGCCCCCACGCCCCGGCGCCGGCGTGCCAGGCGCGGGCGTCTTCGTCGACCAATTGCCAAAGCGTGCCATCGGATGCCAAGACGTAATGCGCCGAAACCTGTGCCTGCGGATCGCAGAGCCAATCGCGCGCCGTCGCGGCACATTCCATCGCCGTGTAGTGCAAGACGATCAGGTCAGGCCGCGCGCCGCCACGGCGCGGGCCGCAATTCGGCGATGGGTGCCAGAGCGGCGTCAGTTGCGGACCGCGCGGAACGGGGCCGGGTCCCAGTTGCAGGCAAACCCGTCCCCATCGGGGTCGAGGGTCTTGCGATCCCGCTCCGGGCCACCGGCGGCAAGAAACGCCTCCTGCGCGAGATCGGACGAGGCGAAGCCGGCACAATTGCGCAGATGCCGGTTTTCAGACGCAAAGGACGAGCGGCGATAGATCGGCGCGCCCTTGGGATTGTCGGTCTGCAGCGCGTAGGCCACGATATTCGGCGCATCCGTCCCCGGGCGTGTGGGCAGCGCCTCGGGCTGGATGACCTGGTAGCGCGAGCGGTTCTGCGCGATCAGGGCTGCGTCGCTTTCGATACTGCGCGTGTTGGACACGGCGTCGAAATCATTCTCGGTGGAGATGCCGGCGGCATTTTCCACCGGCTGCGGCGCCGGGTTGCCGGGTGAGGCGTTGACCGGATCAACACCCGAATTTGCGCGACGGGCCGCGAGGGCCGCGTCGTCCAGGGGGCCTGTCGCCGAGAGCGGCGCGCCGGTCACCGGCGCGGGCGGCGTGATCGTCGTGGCCGGCTCACGGCCTTCGAGCACTTGATCGCGGCGCTGTTGGTAGCTGTCGTAATCGTCGAAGCCGACGCCGCTGTTCGGCACCTCCGTGGAACAGGCCGCGAGCGCCAAAAGCACGAGGCCGCCGATCGACGCACGGGTCAGACGTCGGGAGTGTGGGGATTTTCTGCTCATGTCCTGGCTCATCTGGCGCGTGTTACCACCATTGGGCGGGTTTCGCCACAAACCCGGCCGCGCGTTCCAGAGCGTAGGCGGTGTTCAGCAAATCGCCCTCTTCCCACGGCCGGCCGATCAGTTGCAGACCAAGCGGCAGCCCGGTGGTGTCCAGCCCGACCGGAACAGATATGCCGGGCAGCCCGGCAAGGTTCACGGTGACGGTGAACACGTCATTGAGATACATCTGGACCGGATCATCCTGCTTGCGGCCCAGTTCGAACGCCGCCGAGGGGGTGGCGGGTGTCAGGATCGCGTCGACGCCCTGGGCGAAGACATCCTCGAAGTCCTTCTTGATGAGCGTGCGAACCTTGCGGGCCCGGTTGTAATAGGCGTCGTAAAAGCCGGCCGACAGCACATATGTGCCGACCATCACGCGGCGTTGCACTTCGGGGCCAAAGCCTTCGGCGCGGGTCTTCTCGTACATCTCGGTGATGCCGTCGCCCTGGGACAGCTTGGCGCGATGGCCATAGCGCACGCCGTCATAGCGCGCGAGGTTCGACGACGCCTCGGCGGGCGCGATGACGTAATAGGCGGGCAACGCGTATTTTGTATGCGGCAAGGAGATATCCTTCACCACGGCGCCCGCGTCCTCGAGCATCTTGCGGCCCTCGGCCCAAAGCGCCGCGATCTCGTCGGGCATCCCGTCCATCGTGTATTCGCGCGGGATGCCGATGGTCTTGCCGCGGATGTCGCCGGTCAGCATCGCCTCGAAGTTGGGCACGGGCAAATCGGCGCTGGTGCTGTCCTTGGGGTCATGGCCGCACATCGCCTCGAGCATGATCGCGGCGTCGCGCACATCCTTGGTCATCGGGCCGGCCTGGTCCAGCGACGAGGCGAAGGCAACGATGCCCCAGCGCGAGCAGCGGCCATAGGTGGGCTTGATGCCGGTAATGCCGGTGAAGGCGGCGGGCTGGCGGATCGACCCGCCGGTGTCGGTGCCGGTGGCAGCGAGGCAGAGGTCAGCGGCGACGGCAGCGGCCGACCCACCGGACGAGCCGCCCGGCGTGAGCGCGGTGTCGTCCCCATTGCGCCGCCACGGATTGACCGCGTTGCCATAGGTCGAGGTTTCGTTGCTGCTTCCCATGGCAAACTCGTCCATGTTGAGCTTGCCCAGCATCACCGCGCCGGCATCGAACAGCTTGCCTGACACGGTGCTTTCGTATTCGGGTGTGAAGCCGTTCAGAATCGCGCTGGCGGCCTGGCTTGGCACGCCCTTGGTGCAGAACAGGTCCTTGATGCCAAGCGGGATGCCGCAAAGGTCGGGTGCGTCGCCGGCCTTGATCCGGTCATCGGCGGATTTGGCCTGGCCAATCGCCACTTCGGGCGTCTTGTGCACGACCGCGCCCAGGGTCACGGCACGGTCCACCGCCGACAGGCAGGCTTCGGTCAAGTCGACGCTGGTCACGTCCCCCTTGCGCAGCGCGTCGCGGGCTTCGGAAATCTTGAGCTTGCTCAGGTCGGTCATTATTCCACCACCTTCGGAACCGCGAAAAACCCTTCGCGCGCGTCGGGGGCGTTGGCCAGGACCTTGTCCTGCATGCCGCCGTCGGTCACCCCGTCCTCGCGCCGCTTGAGCCGCATCGGTTCCACGCTGACCATCGGCTCGACGCCGTCGACATCGACCTCGTTCAGCTGCTCGATAAAGCCGAGAATATTCGAGAATTCCTGTGCCAGCGCGGGCAGCGCATCGTCTTCGACACGGATGCGCGCAAGCTTGGCCACACGGGCGGCGGTTTCGGTATCGATGGACATGAGGCACCCTTCGGATCGCGATACAGACTGTCAACCTGCCTTTAGCGGTCCGGGATGAGGGGTTCAAGTGGAAGCGATGCGGCCGTCACCCGCGCGTGACCACGAACCGGCAGGCGCCGTGCCCGGTGACGGCGCAGCAGGCGGTTTCCGTGCAACGGCAGTCGGGCGCGACAAGGGTTTGGTAGAGCTGGGTGAAAACCGCGGAATGCCAATGGCAGAGCGGTATCGGGCTGTGTTCGCCGCGCACGATGGGGTTCTGCGCAATTTCAAACACCCAGGGCGTGACGACCCGGAAATGGCCGGAACCTGCAAAGGTCCAGGCGTGTTTGGCAATTGCCCTGGACAGGGCGCGCGCCGCCAAACCCGCCGGCAGCGCCCTGAGGGCGCGCTGTGCAAGGACGGGGATGCGATGCGCGAGGATATACCGGGCCGTCGCGTGCCCGGCCTCGGACGCCAACAGCGGCGCCATTTCAGGCGCGTCACGGCGCAAGGCCTGATGCAGGCGCGCCGCTTGGCCCTCGGGGATCATCTGCGACCCGTCCGGCACCATGTCCACGCCCGCATCGGCCAGCATCCGCGCGACTTGCGCCTGCCCACCGATGCCTTCGATCTGCGGCAGAAGCTGCAAGATGGCGTTGGGACCGATCACGCCTTCGGTCTGCACCCCGTCAGACATCTTCCATTTGCTGCGTTCCGCCACCGCAGGCCTTTACCTCGGCCCCGTTTGGCATCTTGAAGCTTTGTGTCCGATCGGCCGACCGCTCTTTCATTTGCGCCTTCACCGCTTCGCGCCGTTCGGCCGCCTTGGCGGCCTTGTCAGCGCTGGCCTCCCAATCCTCCATCTGCGCCTCGGCGATGGTCCGGGTCTCGTCGAAGTGGAAATCGAGGTTGTTCTTCGATTGCGGCCCGGTATAGCCGACCTTGCCCAGATCATAGAAGGTGCGCGCAAAGCCCGCTTTCAGGAAGGCCTTGAGACAGCCCAGCAGGTAGCGCCGCCGGAACCCGGTGCCGCGCCACGGGTAATGGAACAGCGCCTTGCGCATGTAGAAGCGACGGTAATTCTTCATCACGCCGTCCAGCAATTCGCCCCGCTCCATCGCGGCCGGCTTCATGATCGGCGTGACAAAGTTGTAGCGCGAGAAGTCGAAGACCTCGACCTTGTCCTTCAAGTCCTGGAACAGCGGTGTAAAGGGCCACGGCGTATACATCGCCCAGTTCGCCAGATCCGGCTGCCAGTCCCACGCCATCTGGAAGGTCTCTTCCAGCGTTTCGGCGGTCTCATTGTCCAGACCCACGATGAATTGCGCCTCGACAAGGATATCCGCCTCGCGCAACAGGCGCACCGCTTCCTTGTTCTCGGCGACGGTGGTTTCCTTGTTGAACTGGTCCAGCTTCATCTGCGCCGCCGCTTCGGTGCCCAGTGACACATGTACCAGCCCCGCCTTGCGGTAGAACTTGAGCAGATCGCGGTCGCGGTAGATGTCGGTCACGCGGGTGTTGATGCCCCATTTGACCTTGTCGGGCAGGCCGCGGTCGATCAGTTCCTGGCAGAAGGCGACGAATTTCTTCTTGTTGATCGACGGTTCCTCGTCGGCAAGGATGAAGAAGCCGACGCCGTGATTTTCGACCAGGTCCTCGATCTCGTCCACCACGTCCTTGGGGTCGCGCACGCGGTAATCGCGCCAGAACTTCCACTGCGAACAGAAGGAACAGGTGAACGGGCAGCCGCGTGCAAGGTTGGGGATCGCGACGCGCGTGTTCAGCGGGATGTAGATGTATTTCGACCATTCCAGAACGGTCCAGTCCGGCTTGATCTTGGTCAGGTCCTTGACCGTGCTCGCCGCCGGGGTCGCGACGATCCGGTCACCGTCCTGGAATGCCAGACCCTTGATCTTGTGCTTGTCGGCAGGCCAGCGCCCGTCCTCGATGGCGAGCATCAGCTCGGTGCAGATCTCCTCGCCCTCGCCGCGCACGATGACGTCGACCCAGGGCGCCTCGGACAGGACCTGCTTGTACATGAAGGTGGCATGCACGCCGCCCAGCATCCGCACCGCGTCGGGCACTACGTCCTTGGCGACCTTGAGCACATCCTCGGCCCGGTAGATCGACGGCGTGATCGCAGTGACACCGACCACATCGGGCTGAATGTCTTCCATTTGCTTCGCCAGATCGGCATCCGAGAGATTGTCGGTCATCGCATCGACAAAATGGATGTCATCGAATCCGGCCTGCCGCAGGTGGCCCGACAGGTAGGCGACCCAGGCCGGTGGCCAGGTGCCCGCGATCTCTGCGCCGCCGGAGCGGTAATTCGGGTGGACAAACAAGATGCGCATGACGGGTCTCCCTGATGTGTCACTTCAAGTTGACATATTGATTGTCCATTTTGATTGACACAGATCAAACCGCAGTGACCTCTTTTCGGCGGTGTTGGGTGTGCTAGCCTGCGCCTGATCTGGAGAAAGGAAATATGGAATGAATATCATTTGGCTGGGCCACGCGGGATTCCGCATCGAGATTGGTGATCAGGTGCTGCTGATCGACCCGTGGCTGAACGGCAATCCGATGATGGAAGGGCAGGATCATGGCGCCGCCGTTGCGGGTGCGACGCATATCCTCGTGACACATGGGCATTTCGACCACACCAACGGCGTCGCGGAATTGTCCAGAAACACCGGCGCGCCCCTGTCAGGGATCGTCGAGCTGGCCGGGCGGCTGCACGCCGATGGCGCGGTCGAGGGACATGCCTTCAACAAGGGCGGGACGATCACGCTGGGCAATGTGGCGGTGACGCTGGTGCCTGCCTCGCACTCATCAACAATGCCTGTGGACGGCCGCAGCGCTTATATGGGCATGGAAACCGGCTTTGTCATTCGCGGCGAAGGCCGCACGATCTATGTCTCGGGCGACACCTCGATCATGGCCGACATGGACTGGATCGGGGACCTTTACAAACCCGATATCGGCATTCTTTCAGCGGGGGGGTACTATACCATGGATATGGCCGGGGTCGCCTATGCGGCAAAGCGCTATTTCAACTTCAAGACGCTGGTTCCCTGTCACTACCGCACCTTCCCGGCACTCGAACAATCCGCCGAAGGGCTGATCCGCGCTCTGCCCGATGTGGACGTGATCGAACCACAAGTGATGCAGCCGATCGCCCTCTGATCCGGGGGCAAGCCTGTTCGAACAGGCTTGCCGCATTTTCGAAAATGCGGGCAAGGGCTTTCGAAAGCCCTTGCCGCTCATCCTGCCGCGGACAGCGCCTGGTCGAGATCCGCGATCAGGTCTTTGGGATCCTCGATGCCGATGGAAATCCGCACCACGTTCGGCGCAGCCCCTGCCGCTATTTGCTGTTCCTCGGTCAACTGCCGATGCGTGGTCGAGGCGGAATGGATGACGAGGCTACGCGTATCGCCCAGGTTGGCGACATGGCTGAAGATCTCAAGCGACTCCACCAGCTTTACACAGGCGTCATAGCCGCCCTTGAGTGCCACGGTGAACAACCCGCCCGCGCCCTTGGGGCAAATCTTCTCGACACGGTGATTATAGGGCGACGAGGGTAGCCCGGCATATGTCACCGCCTCGACCGCGTCATGGGTTTCCAGCCAACTTGCCACGGTCATCGCGTTCTCGACATGCTTCTGCATCCGCAACGACAGCGTCTCGATCCCCATCATCGTGTAATGCGCCGCCTGCGGATTCAACGTCATGCCCAGGTCACGCAGTCCGATGGCGATGCCATGAAACGTAAAGGCGAGCGGGCCAAAGGTCTCGGCGAATTTCAGACCATGATAGGCCGGCTCGGGCTCGCTCAGCGACGGGAACTTGTCGGATGCGGTCCAGTCGAATTTACCCGAATCCACAACGCAGCCGCCCGTGACAGTGCCGTTGCCCGTGAGAAATTTGGTCATGGAATGCACAACCAGCGTGGCACCGTGTTCGATCGGGCGGCAGAGGTAGGGCGTCGCCGAGGTGTTGTCGACGATGAGCGGGATGCCGGCGTCATCGCTGATCCGCGCGATGGCGTCCAGATCGGTGATGTAGCCGCCCGGATTGGCGATGGATTCGCAGAACACCGCGCGGGTGTCGTCGTTGATCGCCGCTTTCACTGCATCCGGGTCGTCGAAATCCACGAAGGTCGCGGACCAGCCGAAGCGTCTGATCGTGTGGCTGAACTGCGTGACCGTCCCGCCGTAAAGGCGCGTCGACGCGACGATGTTCTTGCCCGGCCCCATCAGCGGAAACAGCGCCATGATCTGCGCCGCGTGTCCCGAAGAACAGCAGACCGCACCCGCCCCGCCCTCGAGCGTCGCCATGCGTTCCTGCAACGCGGCCACGGTCGGGTTGGTCAGACGCGAGTAAATATACCCCACCTCTTGCAGGTTGAAGAGCGCCGCCGCGTGATCGGCATCGCGAAACACGTAGGCCGTGGTCTGGTAGATCGGCGTCTGCCGCGCACCGGTCGCCGGGTCCGGCCGCGCACCGGCGTGAATCTGTAGCGTGTCGAAGCCGTACTCGGGTCCGTCTGTCATGGATCGTTTCCTCTTGGATGCTGCTGTTGCCCCAAGGATTAGGCCATCACGGGATGGCTCACAACTGTTCGTGCCGGGAAAGAATGACAACCCGACCCGCGCCCCGCCGATGAAACCCGTGTTTTGCTCGCGGCACCTGCGGGCGAACAGCGTTCCGCGGGCTTGCAGTACCGGATTGTTCTGCGACACTCCAAGCAATCGAAACGCAAGATGGACCAGCCCATGCCCCTCCCCGCCGAGATGACCGCAATCGAGATTTCACAGCCTGGCGGACCCGAGGTCCTGCGCCCCACGACGGTGGCGGTGCCGCACCCGAAGGCCGGCGAGATCGTGATAAAGGTGGCCTGCGCCGGAGTGAACCGGCCCGATGCCCTGCAACGCGCAGGTGCCTATAATCCGCCGCCGGGCGCCTCGCCGCTTCCAGGATTGGAGGCGGCGGGCCACGTGGCGGCGGTCGGCCATGGCGTTTTCCGGTGGAAAGTCGGCGACGCGGTCACGGCGCTTTTGCCCGGAGGCGGCTATGCGGAATACGTCGCAACCAGCGCCGATCATGCGCTGCCGGTGCCGGATGGCATGGCGCTGGACCAGGCGGCCGCGCTCTGCGAGACGTTTTTCACCGTGTGGTCGAATGTCTTCAAACGCGGCGGCTTGCAGGCCGGGGAGCGGTTTCTCGTGCATGGCGGCTCAAGCGGAATCGGCACCACGGCGATCCAGATGGCGTCCTTGCGCGGCGCCCGCGTGTTCACCACGGCGGGGTCCAAGGAAAAATGTGATGCCTGCCTTGAACTGGGCGCCGAAGCCGCGTGGAATTATCGCGAGGTGGATTTCGTCGACAAGATGCGCGGGATGGGCGCCGCAGACGTGATTCTCGACATGGTGGGCGGCGATTACATATCGCGCAACCTCAAGTCGCTGGCAGAGGATGGCCGTCTGGTCCAGATCGCCTTTCTTCACGGATCCAAAGCGGAGGTGAATTTCGCGCCGATGATGATGAAGCGGCAGACGATCACCGGTTCAACTTTGCGCCCTCAATCGGTTGCCGCCAAAGCCGCCATCGCGCGGGAGCTCGAGGCGGAGATCTGGCCGCATTTGGCTGCCGGACGGATCGGACCCGTGGTGGACAGCACCTTTGCCTTGGCGGACGCGGCGCAGGCGCATGCGCGCCTGGAAGGCTCCACCCATATCGGGAAAATCATTCTGAGCGTGACCGGCTGATACCGGGCTGCAAGAGCTTTCCAAAGCTCTTTTCACGCGGTTTCGAAACCGCGTTGCAAGCCGCTTCGAAGCGGCTTCCAACGCGTCCGAAGCCTAACCAGCGAACCCGATCGTCGCCTCGACCGCACGTTTCCAGCCGCCGTATTTTCGCGCGCGCGCCTCGGCGCTCATGTCCGGATCGAAATGCCGGTCGGCTTTCCATTGCGCGGCGAATGCCTCCATGTCCGGCAGGACCCCGGCCTTGTAGCCGGCCAACCAGGCCGCCCCCATCGCGGTCGTCTCCAAAACCTGCGGGCGTTCGACCGGCGCATCGATGATGTCGGACAGGAACTGCATCGTCCAGTCGGACGCGCTCATGCCACCATCGACCCGAAGCGTCGCCTCGTTGAAGTCTCGCAAAGCGGTTTCGGAGGTGCTCGCCCAATCCGCCTTCATTGCATCAAGCAGGTCGCGCGTCTGGTAGCCGACGCTTTCAAGGGCCGCGCGGGCAAACTCTTCGGGTCCCGAGTTGCGCGTCAACCCGTAAATCGCACCCCGGCATTCAGCGTTCCAGTAGGGTGCACCGAGGCCGGTAAAGGCCGGAACAAGCACCACCTCCTGAGCCGCGTCGGCCTTCTGTGCAAGCGGTTGCGTTTCTTTCGCTTCCCGGATGATCTTGAGCCCGTCGCGCAGCCATTGCACCACGGCCCCTGCTATGAAGATCGACCCTTCCAGCGCGTAGGTCGGTTTTCCATCAAGCTGATACGCGATCGTGGTGAGCAACCGGTTGGTCGATGTCACCGGCGTGTCACCCGTGTTCAGGAGGGCAAAACAGCCCGTCCCGTAGGTTGATTTCAGCATCCCCGGCTTGAAGCACGCCTGCCCCACGGTTGCCGCCTGCTGATCGCCTGCGATGCCGAGTATCGGGATGGCGCGCCCAAAAAGATCGGCACGGGTTTCACCGAATTCGGCAGCGCAATCCTTGACTTCGGGCAGCATCGACATCGGAATGCCCAGCCTGTCGCAGATGGTCCGCGACCAGCGGCCCTTGCGGATATCATAGAGCATCGTGCGCGCTGCATTGGTCGCATCGGTGACATGCACCTTGCCGCCGGTCAGGTTCCAGACAAGCCATGTGTCGACCGTGCCGAACAGAAGATCGCCGGCTTCGGCCCGCCCGCGGACACCGTCGACATTGTCGAGGATCCAGGCCAGCTTGGTGCCGCTGAAATACGGGTCAAGCAGAAGCCCGGTGCGGTCGGTCACGACCGTCTCGAACCCGTCCGACTTGAGCGTCTTGCAATATTCGGATGTCCGCCGGTCCTGCCAGACGATCGCGTTGAACACCGGCTTGCCGGTGTTGCGGTCCCATACCAGCGTGGTCTCGCGCTGGTTGGTGATGCCGATGGCGGCGATATCCCCTGTCCCGGCACCCGCCTTTTCGATGGCCGCGCGGCAGGTGGCCGCCGTCGTCGACCAGAGGTCCGAAGGGTCGTGTTCGACCCAGCCGCTATTGGGATAATATTGTTCGAATTCTTCCTGCGCCGACACAACGGCCTTGAGGGTTTCGTCAAAAATGATGGCGCGCGTCGAGGTCGTGCCTTGGTCGATGGCAAGGATGTGGGTCATGGGCAGCGAGCCTCCTCATGGTGACGTGCGATGTCGGTCCAGTTTTTCAGGACGCTGGGAAAGGATCAAACAGGAAAGGAATAAAGGGGATCGGGGCGCAACACGCGCGCCCCGATCGAAAGGCAATTTACTGCCAGGACTTGATCAGCTCGTCATAGGCGATGGTTGACGGCTCAGGATCTTCGTTTTCGAGCTTCAGCTTCGGAGCGCCCGGCTCTGCCAGCCAGAACTCGGCGCCCTTTTCCTCGTTCATGACGGGACCGAGATCACCCTGCACACCGGCCCGTTCGAGACGCTCCAGCACTTGCTCTTGCTCTTCACACAGACCGTCGAGCGCTTCCTTGGCGGATTTGGCACCCGAGGACGCATCGCCGATGTTCTGCCACCACAATTGCGCGAGACGCGGATAGTCCGGAATGTTGAAGCCCGTATCCGTCCAGTTTTCACGCTCCGGTGACCGGTAGAATTCGACCAGCCCGCCGAGACGCGGTGCGCGTTCGGTGAAGCTTTCATGATCCAGCGTGCTTTCGCGGATGAAGGTCAGGCCATAATGCGACTTTTCAACGTCCACCGTCTTGGAGGCGATGAACTGAGCGTAGAGCCACGCGGCCTGCGCCCGGTCCACCGGAGTGGACTTCATCAGCGTGGCCGATCCCACATCTTGGTAGCCGATCTTCATGCCCTCTTCCCAGTAGGCCCCGTGCGGGCTGGGCGCGAGACGCCACTTGGGTGTGCCGTCCTCGTTCATCACCGGCAGGTCGGGATCGACCAGCGACGCGACGAATGTCGTGTAGAGGAACATCTGTTGCGCAACACGTCCCTGCCCCGGAACCGGACCCGCTTCGGAGAAGGTCATGCCGGGGGCCTGGGGTGGAGCGTAGTTTTCCAGCCAATCGACATATTTCTCGATCGCATAGACCGCGGCGGGGCTGTTCGTTGCACCACCGCGCGCCATGCAGGAGCCGACGGGCTGAAAGTCGTCATTGACGCGAATGCCCCATTCGTCGACCGGGGTCCCGTTGGGCAGACCCTTGTCGCCCATGCCGGCCATCGACATCCATGCATCGGTGAAGCGCCAGCCAAGGCTTGGGTGACGGCGACCGTAATCCATGTTGCCATACACGGTCTGGCCGTCGATTTCCCGGCCGGTGAAGAATTCCGCGATGTCCTCGTAGGCGGACCAGTTCACCGGAACACCCAGTTCGTAGCCATATTCCTCTTCGAAGGCGGCCATGATGTCCGGGTCGGTAAACCAGTCATGACGGAACCAGTAGAGGTTCGCGAACTGCTGGACCGGAAGCTGGTACAGCTTGTCATCCGGGCCGGTGGCCGAGGCGGTGCCGATGAAATCTTCAAGATCGAGGTCCGGATTCGTCACCTCGGCGCCTTCGCCGGCCATCCAGTCTGTCAGATTGCGCACCTGCTGGTAGCGCCAGTGCGTGCCGATCAGGTCGGCGTCATTGACATACATGTCGTAGACATTCTCGCCGGTCTGCATCTGAGTCTGGAGCCGCTCGACCACATCGCCTTCGCCGATCAGGTCGTGAGAGACCTCGATACCGGTGATCGCGGTGAACGCCGGCGCAAGCACCTGGCTTTCGTATTCATGTGTCGCGATGGTTTCCGAAACCACGTTGATCGACATGCCCTGATACGGCTCTGCAGCGTCGATAAACCACTGCAATTCCGCTTCCTGGTCCGCGCGCGACAGCGCAGACCGTTCGATTTGTTCATCCAGAAAGGCGCGCGCGGCATCCATGTCGGCAAAGGCAGGGCTGCCCCCGATCATGAGCGCAAGCCCCAAGGCTGTGCTGGATTTGTAAAGACGGTTCATAGATATCCTCCCGAAAGTGAACCAAGGGTTTGTTGGGCACCGGATGCATCCGATGCCTGAAATCCGGCGTCAGACGTAGCGGAACACCGCCGCGGCATAGGCCAGACATACGATCAGCGCGTAGGGCTGAAGCTCGGGGCCCATGAAACCCAGCCAGGCCAGGTTGATGAAGGCAGAACCGAGCAGCGTGATGAACAATCTGTCACCCCGCGTCGTTTGGATCCGCAAGATACCGGTGCGCGGCGTCTCGGGAAATTTGATTGCCAGGATTGTGAAGACGATCAGCAGGCTCGCGATGACAAGGAAGAAAATCGCGGTCGGCCATGTCCATGCCATCCATGAAAGGTCCATCAGAAGATCCTCCGTGTATTCACGTGTGTCATCTTGGGCGTTTCGTCACAGGTCATCCGCATCACACCCTCCCCAGGGCAAAGCCCTTGGCGATGTAGTTACGCACGAAATAGATCACGAGCGCGCCGGGGATGATCGTCAGCACACCCGCGGCGGCCAACACGCCCCAATCCACGCCGCTTGCGCCGACGGTCCGTGTCATCGTCGCAGCGATGGGTTTGGCGTCCACGCTGGTCAGGGTGCGTGACAGCAGCAATTCGACCCACGAGAACATGAAGCAGAAGAACGCGGCGACCCCGATGCCCGACGAGATCAGGGGCATGAAGATGCGGGTAAAGAAGCGGCCGAAACTGTAGCCGTCCAGATAGGCGGTTTCGTCGATTTCCTTGGGCACGCCGCGCATGAACCCTTCGAGGATCCAGACCGCCAGCGGCACGTTGAACAAGGTATGCGCCAAGGCCACCGCAATATGCGTGTCGAACAGCCCGACCGAGGAATAAAGCTGGAAGAACGGCAGCGCGAACACCGCGGGCGGCGCCATGCGGTTGGTCAACAGCCAAAAAAACAGGTGCTTGTCACCCACGAAATGATAGCGGCTGAAGGCATAGGCCGCAGGCAACGCGACGGCCAGCGAAATCACCGTGTTCATCGTCACGTAGATGATCGAGTTGATATAGCCCGTGTACCAGCTCGCGTCGGTCAGGATCGTGCGGTAATTGTCGAACGTGAACGTCTGGGGCCAGAGCGTGAAGGAACTCAGGATCTCGGCATTGGTCTTGAAGCTCATGTTCAGCAGCCAGTAGATCGGCAGCATCAGGAACAGCAGGTACAAGCCCATGACGATGGCCGACCCGTTCACCTTGACGCGTTTGCGGGTTCCGCCTTCCGTCAGATCTCCGGGAATATCGGTGGTTGTCGTGTCAGCCATTGTTCAGCTCCCCCGCTTATCGAGGTTGACCATCACGGTGTAGAACACCCAGGAGATCAACAGGATGACCAGAAAATACATGATCGAGAACGCTGCCGCCGGACCCAGATCGAACTGTCCAAGAGCCATCTTGACAAGGTCGATGGACAGAAGCGTCGTGGTGCTGCCGGGGCCACCGCCGGTGACGACGAAGGGTTCGGTGTAGATCATGAAGCTGTCCATGAAGCGCAGCAGGATGGCGATCATCAGAACACCCATCATCTTGGGCAATTCGATGAAGCGGAACACTTTCCAACGCGACGCCTGGTCGATCTTGGCCGCCTGGTAATAGGCGTCCGGGATGGATTGCAGGCCGGCATAGGCCAGAAGCGCAACAAGCGAGGTCCAGTGCCAGACATCCATCACGATGATCGTCACCCAGGCGGCAACCGCGTCGCTCGTGTAATTGTAATCGATACCAAGGGCATCCAGCGTGTAGCCCAGCAGCCCGATATCCGCGCGACCGAAAATTTGCCAGATCGTGCCGACGACGTTCCAGGGGATCAGCAGCGGGAGAGACATCAAGACAAGGCAGAAGCTGGCCCATATCCCTTTCTTGGGCATGTTGAGCGCCACGAAGACACCCAGCGGAATCTGGATCAGCAGAATGGTGCCCGAGAAGAACAACTGGCGGCCCAACGCGCCCCACATGCGGTCATCGCGCAGCATCTCGCCGAACCACTCAAGCCCGGCCCAGAAGAACTGGTTGTTGCCGAACGTGTCCTGCACCGAATAGTTGACCACGGTCATCAGCGGGATCACCGCCGAGAACGCGACAAGGATCAGCACCGGCAGGACAAGGAACCACGCTTTCTGGTTGACTGTCTTTTCCATCACGCGGCCTCCCCAAGCGATTGCGACCCGTCGGGCGCCACGCGCCAGTCGTTCACATAAACATTCACATGCGCCGGATCGAAGCTCACGCGGGTCATGTCCGCCCCGATGACGTCGTCCTCATTGGCGATTATGTTGATCTCGTGACCTTCGAACGTGGCGCGCACGATCTTGTGGCGGCCCACATCCTCGACCCGTTGGATGCTCACCGGCAAGCCGTCGGTCCTGCTCAGTTTCACGAATTCCGGGCGCACACCGATCTCGACCTTGCTGCCCTGCATTGACCTGTAGCCGCCGCCCAGCGGGATCGTCGAACCGCCGACACGCGCCTCGGTGCCCTGCACGTCCGCCGTCAGGACATTCATCCCCGGCGAGCCGATGAAATACCCGACAAAGGTATGTTCCGGCCGCTCGAACAGTTCTTCGGGCGTGCCGATCTGCACCACGCGACCGTCATACATCACGACCACCTTGTCGGCGAAGGTCAGCGCTTCGGTCTGATCGTGGGTGACATAGATCATCGTATGGCCGAATTCGTGATGCAGCGATTTGAGCTGCGTGCGCAGTTCCCACTTCATGTGCGGGTCGATCACGGTCAGCGGTTCATCGAAAAGCAGCGCATTCACGTCCTCGCGGACCATACCGCGGCCAAGGCTGATCTTCTGCTTGGCATCGGCTGTCAGCCCGCGCGCCTTTTTCGACAGCACGTCCTCCATGCCGATCATTCGGGCGATGTTGTTCACCCGCTCGGCCACGTAGGCCTCGTCCCGGCCCCGATTGCGCAATGGAAAGGCAAGGTTATCGTGCACCGTCATGGTGTCGTAAACGACCGGGAACTGGAACACCTGCGCGATGTTGCGCTTTGCCGTGGGGGAGTGGGTGACGTCCTGCCCATTGAAAAGGATGCGTCCCTGGCTTGGTTGAAGAAGCCCCGATATGATGTTGAGAAGGGTGGATTTTCCGCAACCGGACGAACCGAGCAGGGCGTAGGCCGCACCATCGTCCCAGTCATGGTTCAATTCCTTGAGGGCGTAATCCGCCTCATTGGCCGGGTTGGCCAGATAGGAATGGGCGAGGTTGTCGAGGGTGATCTTGGCCATCTTTACCTCTCCTTAAGCCGCGAGCGCGTAGGATGCGGGCGCAACGAGCTTGCCGCGTTCATCGAATATGTAGACATGCCGCGGGTCGAGCCACACCGTCAGGTCTTCACCCAGCGCCAGGTTGTGAACGCCGTGGATCAGGCCGACCCAGCGTTCGCCATGATGGTCGAGATGGACAAACGTCTCTGACCCGGTCAGCTCTGTCACCGTCAGGCGTGTGGTGAACGACATCGCATCGGGCACGTGCTGACCGATCTCGATGTGGTTGGGGCGGAACCCGGCGGTGTAATTGCCATCTGGCACCTCGGCCAACCGGCCCTGTACCGGTGTCGATTGCCCGTCTCCGAAGGTCAACTTCGTTCCGGTCTTGGTGATGGGCAGGAAATTCATCGGCGGATCGCTGAACACCCGCGCTGTTGTGGCATCGACCGGCTGGCGATACACCTCTGGTGTCGGTCCGAACTGCGTCACGCGGCCTTCCCAGAGCGTTGCCGTGTTGCCCCCCAGAAGCAGCGCTTCTTCCGGCTCCGTGGTCGCATAGACAAAGATCGATCCGGACTTTTCAAAGATCTTCGGGATCTCGATCCGCAATTCCTCGCGCAGCTTGTAGTCCAGGTTGGCCAGCGGTTCATCGAGAAGGACGAGACCTGCATTCTTGACCAGCGCGCGGGCCAAAGCGCAGCGCTGTTGTTGGCCACCGGACAATTCCAACGGCTTGCGGTCCAGCATCGGGGTCAGCCGCATCAACTCTGCCGTTTCGCGCACGCGGCGATCGATCTCCGAATTGTCGACCCCCATCAGCTTCATCGGAGAGGCGATATTGTCATAGACGGACATCGACGGGTAATTGATGAACTGCTGGTAAACCATCGCCACCCTGCGGTCTTGAACACGCTGGCCTGTCACGTCGTGGCCTTGCCAGATGATCTGGCCGGTCGCGGGCTGGTCCAGCCCTGCCATCAATCGCATCAGCGAGGTCTTGCCCGACAGGGTCGGCCCCAGAAGGACGTTCATCGTGCCTTTTTCAAACGTCAGGTCCGTGGGGTAGATATGCGTCTGCCCCTCCACGACCTTCGACACGCCTTTCAGCTCGAGTGTCATACCAGCATCCTTATTCTGCGGCCTTGGGCATGGCCCGACGATGCGCCGACATCCAGGTTTCCAAGTCCTTGATCTGGTCACCGCGCAATCGCAGGCCCAGCTTGTTGCGCCGCCAGACCACGTCTTCGGCGCTGCGCGCGTATTCACGTTCCATGAGCCAGAGGATTTCCGCCTCGGTGAGCGTCGCGCCGAAATCACGGCCCAGATCGCTTTTCCGTGTCGCGTCGCCCAGCACCGCATCCGCCTCGGTGCCATAGGCGCGCACGAGCCGCCTGGCCCAGAAGTCGTCCAGGAAAGGATACTGCGCCCGCAGGTTCGCAACAAGCGTGTCCACTTCATCCACCGCGAAATCGCCGCCCGGCAGGGTCACACCTGCCGTCCACGGACCCTTGACCCCGGGCAAATGCTCACCGATCTTTTCAAGTGCGCTTTCGGCAAGGCGGCGATAGGTGGTGATCTTGCCGCCAAAGATGTTCAGAACCGGCGCACCACCCGTCGCGTCGACCTTCAATGTATAGTCACGTGTCGCCGCAGTCGCGCTAGACGCGCCATCGTCGTAGAGCGGGCGAACCCCCGAATAGGTCCAGACAACATCATCGTCCGTCAGGTCGCGCTTCAGATACTGGTTCGCGAAGTTGAGAAGGTAGGACTGCTCCTCGGGTGTACAGACAGGTTTGTCCGACGGCTCGGTGTGTTCGGCATCGGTGGTGCCGATCAGGGTGAAATCCGTCTCATAGGGGATGGTGAAGATGATCCGCCCATCCGTGCCCTGGAAAAAATAGCATTTGTCGTGGTCATAGAGCTTGCGCGTGACGATGTGCGAGCCGCGAACAAGGCGCACCCCTTCCGTCGAATTGAGCCGCACCTTGGTCTGGATGATGTCGCCCACCCACGGGCCGCCCGCGTTCACCAGCATGCGGGCATAGTGGGTCTGAACTTCATAATTTTCGGTATTTTGCGTTTCGACGCGCCATAGATCCCCGTCCCGCGCTGCAGACACCACCTTGGTGCGCGGCAGGATCGACGCGCCGCGCGCTTCTGCATCGCGCGCATTCAGAATGACGAGCCGCGAGTCCTCTATCCAGCAATCGGAATATTCAAAGGCCTTCTCGAACCGATCATCAAGCGGCGCGCCCTCTGGCGCGCTGGTCAGATCAAGGGTCCGGGTACTCGGCAAAATCTTTCGACCGCCAAGGCTGTCGTAGATAAAAAGCCCAAGACGAATAAGCCACGCCGGCCGCCGCCCCTTCATCCAGGGCATCACGTAACCCAGCAGGCGCGAGGTCGGGGTATCCGACTCGAACCTCATATCCTCATGATATGGAAGGACAAACCGCATTGGCCAGCTGATGTGCGGCATCGCTTTCAACAAAACTTCCCGCTCGATCAACGCTTCGCGGACCAGCCGGAATTCAAAATATTCGAGGTATCGCAACCCGCCGTGAAACAGCTTGGTTGACGACGACGACGTGGCGGAGGCCAGATCGTTCATCTCGGCCAAGATCACGGTCAGACCACGACCGGATGCGTCCCGGGCGATGCCACATCCATTGATGCCGCCACCAATGACGAAAAGGTCTACAGGTTCGCTGGAATGGTCGATCACCGCTCACCACCTCCCCTTGGGTCACGTATTGAGCTCGATTTATGCAGCCGGCATGCGATTCATGCAAGGAGGTTTTTTTCGTTTTTGTTCGTTTTTCTTTATCCGGTTGATTTTGAGGGATATTTCGCATTGGCAATCGACGGTGTTTGGTCTTTAGAATGTCCAGACCACTTGACCGGTGACGACGCCGTCACCGCCTCCGCAATCCAGTTTGAACGAGTCCGCCGATGTCTCATGCTTTCCGCCACCGCGACATTCTCGAAATCGCGCGAAAAAACGGGAAGGTCACGGTCGAAGGTCTCGCACAGCATTTCGGCGTGACGCTGCAAACGATCCGCCGTGACCTGTCCGACCTCGCCGAGGAGGGTCGGCTGGAGCGGGTGCATGGCGGCGCGATGCTCCCGTCAAGCACCAGCAATATCGGCTACGAGCAGCGCCGCGTCCTCAACGCAAAGGCAAAAGCCGCGATGGCCAAATCCTGCGCGAACCGTATCCCGAACAATATCTCGCTTTTCCTGAACATCGGCACCAGCACCGAGGCCGTGGCCCGCGAGCTGCGCAATCACCGCAACCTGCTGGTCGTGACCAACAACATGAACGTTGCCAATATTCTTGCCGAAACACAGGAATGCGAAGTGGTTGTCACGGGCGGCAACCTGCGGCGCGCCGACGGTGGGCTGGTTGGCAAACTCGCGACAGAGACCATCCTGCAATTCAAGTTCGACCTGGCCATCATTGGCTGCTCCGCCCTGGACGAGGATGGTGATCTGCTCGATTTCGATATCCAGGAGATCGGGGTGAGCCAAACGATCCTGCAACAATCGCGGAGAACCTTCCTCGTCGCCGACGCTTCCAAGCTCAAACGTAGCGCACCGGCCCGGATCGCGTCCTTGTCGGAGGTGGACACCCTGTTCACCGACGCGCCGCTTCCCGATCCCCTGCCCCGCAAATGCGCCGAATGGAAAACCGACGTGGTGGTAACATCCGGGGCTGGCCAGACAGCGCTTTGAACTATCCGCGTCAGGGTCGGGACAAGATCAGCCGCGATATCGACTTTTCCCCGGATGATGCAACTGTCCACCTCGTCCGGCTGGCGGCGCGAGACGGGCGTCGGCCATCATGAACGCCGCGCCGCTCAAGGTTTCGAAATGCCCCGATTTGGGCGGCGCACTAGGCGCTGATGCGGTCCAAGCGTGAAAAACTAGATTCCCGGTTCGTTTCGCAGCAAGATAAATGGCGATTGCTCCGAAAAGGAATTTCAACATGACACTTATTCAAAACGAACAGGAACAGGACGATGACACCGGGCTCAACCTTCTGGTCGAGGATGAAAACGTTCAGTTGATCTCATCAAAGATCGAGCAGGCAAGAGAACTGGTCGATGCAAACGACCCGCAAAAAGCGATCGAACTGTGCCAGGAAATCCTTGACCTGGGAGACCTGCCCGTGCCGTTCGCAGCGAAGGCGGCAGGGGTGCTGAGGTCGCTTGGCCAGATCGAGGCCGCCGACAAGATCAAGACCGTGATCGTCGAAGAGCTTGACCGCGTACATCACAGGTTGAAAAGCCCCGAATACGCCCTTTTGCCCGCCGCCGGTGTGCTCGCGGATCTTGGGGAGGCAGAGGCCGCTGACGAATTGGGACAAAAGGCTATCGAGGCCGAGCCCGACAACCAACTCGTTGTCGCCGGGTATCTGTCTATCCTGGCCACGGTTAACCGACCGGAAAAAGCGCGGGACGTCGCAATGACCTTCCTGAAGGCGCATGATCAACCTGTGTTGCCAGCCATCCATCTGGGCATGATTCTGTCAAAAGTCGGTTTCAACGGTGCCGCGCTGGCCTGCCTGGAATACGCGAAAGCGAACTGCAAGACCAAGACCGAGACCGCAAGGGTCGAGTACCTGCTTGCGTCACATGGATCCCCAGCATCCGCCCTTGATCAGCACGGCATGGCAGTCGAGCTTTTCGACAGTTTTGCGGTGTCCTACGATCAGCAATTGAATCTGCTTGGAAACAACGGACCAAACCTGATTTTCACCACGCTGGAAAAACTTGAATTCGACAAGGCAAAGACGCGCAGGATCCTCGATGCGGGGTGTGGAACCGGGCTGTGTTCGGCATTTCTGCGCGACTATGCCTCCGAGCTGATCGGTATCGACCTGTCGATCAAGATGCTCGAAGTCGCCCGCGAAAAGGAAGGATATCACTTTTTGGCGCGCACCGATCTTTCGGTCTTGGAAACCTACCCTGAAGGCCGTTTCGACATGATCGTCTGCGCTGATGTTCTTGTCTATTTCGGAGCCCTCGACACCATTTTCTACAACTTCAACAAAACTCTGCACCCCGGCGGCTGGCTGCTTGTGACTGTCGAACACGAAGAGGATCCATCCGTCAGAACGGGCTACAAGCTTTATTCCACTGGGCGGTACAAGCATTCCGATTCCTATTTGACCGAAACGCTCAAGGATATCGGCTTTCCGAAACCGAAACTGATAACTCACGCCCGGTTGCGCAACGACATGGGCCATCCGATTAAAGGGACGGTTTTCGCGGTTCAAAAACCGGCTCTGCTGCTCTGAGGGACTGGGCCGGGGTCTGGACCCTCGGATTTTAAAGCACGCCGACCTACAACGCGCCGGCCTGGATCCACTCATCGAGTTTTTGGCGGCTGACCTCGAAATGCATGCTGTCTTCGCGTCCCCAGGAGGCCCCCCAGACCCACCCTTCCTTGCGGAAGAAATCGGCCAGAATTGTTAACCCCAACTGGGTCTTGCCATCGCCCAGCGTATCGAGCACGCCGTCGATGTTCAGGTCGACGGCCAGCCCGAAGGCATGCGTCGAAGCGCGGCCACGGGTTCCGCGAATTTGCCTGACACAGAGCGACCCGGCTGTATCGATTCGCGCGTAGAGATCGGGGTCGGTCACGCGGATTTCTTCGAAGACGCGGCGCAGGGACTCCGCTGCCGGCTTGAGCAACCGTACCCGGATCGGACCCACATCCTCGAGCACGAGTTTGCTCTTGAGCCGCGGGTTGGTCATTTCCTCGCAGCGGTTGGACAGGTTTTCGCGCGGCGGGCCGAACACCCGCGCAAGATAACTCGGCCCCGCGATGGTCAGACCCTCGTTTACCTTGCGGCGGTTGGCGATCAACACCACCTGCGCGTAAGCGTCGATGATATCGTTCTCGCCATTACGCCGAAACGTTTCGTCATCGTTGGACGGAGCCATCGTCGCGTTCTGGCTTGGCGCAGGCGCACGGGAGGCCGCCGAGGCGGTTGAGGCAACCTTTGCCAATTCCTGCGTCAGATCTTCCAACCGGATTTGCAGATCCTCGACCTGCTGGTTCAGAATCTCGATTTCGATGCGCGCCCCGGAATCGATGGCGGGACCGGCGAAATCTTCTTGCTGAAGCAGCTTGGGCACGAAGATCCAGATGATCGGCGCGAGAATGATCGCAATGCCAAGGATAATCGCCGGAAGCAGGCGCATGGGCCACACTGCCTTTCACAAAAAATTTTGTCGAATTAAACCGGATTCCGGCTTTCAAGCCAAGGATAAACCGGCATCCCGACCCAAATCGAAAGGCTCAAATCATTCTGAACCGGTCGGACCGGTCAATCGTCACGGCAGTATGCAACGGCCCCAACCGCGCGCCGCATTGTCCGGCTGGACCGGTCAAAATCATTGCCGGTGGATCGCAGCTGGGCTAGACTTTTTGCACCAACGCTTTTTCATTCGAGGACATGTATTGCTATGTCGTATATTCAATCACGTTTCGTAATAGCCGTTGCCGTAACGCTGGCGATGCCGCTTGCAACCAAAACTTATGCACAGGATGCAACCGCGGATGAAATGACCGCAGACGAGATCACCAAGGCATTCGAAAAACAAAGGACGCGCGGATTGGTGCTGGTTCCCTCCGAGTCCTCCGATCAGACCGACGCGGAAACTCCGGGGACCACTGTCACGTCGAACACCACTGCTGAGACAGGGTACAACGAAGTCGAAAAATCCGATCAAGTGAATATCAAGATCACCTTCGACTTCGACAGCGCGACATTGCGTGACGATCAGAAGCCGCAGCTTGCCACGCTGTGCCAAGTGATGCAGTCGGTCGATGTGCAACTCTTCCAGATCGTCGGTCACACCGACAGCTCGGGGTCTGCATCCTACAATGAAAACCTGTCTCTGCTGCGTGCGAAAGAGGTGAAGCGGCATCTCGTGAATGAATGCGGAATCGCAGAGACCCGGCTCGAGGCAATCGGCATGGGCGAGACTGTGCCCTTCGATCCAAACGATCCCCGCAGCGACGAGAATCGCCGGGTGGAATTCCAAGCGCTTGGTTAATGACTTCGGTCACCGTCTGAACCCGGAGTCATCATGACAGAAAGCCGACCAGGAGATCTTTTCAAGCCCGGCGACCTGGTGAACAACACGTACCGTGTCGAAGCTCTTCTGGGCCGCGGTGGGACATCCGATGTCTACCGGGCCCGTTCGGAGATCTCGGGTCGGCTTGTTGCACTGAAGGTTCTCAAATCGGAGTTTTCCTCAAACGAGGATTACCTCCTTTTGCTGACGCGCGAAGAAGCCATGCGCGAAATCCGGCACGACGCAATCGTCCGGTACTCGGAGAACCACCGCACGGCAGACGGCCATGTCTACCTTCTGATCGACTATGTCGACGGGCCGGGCATGGACAAGAAGCTCAAGGAAGGACCGATGTCCTCCGAAGACCTTCTCGTGATCTGTCGACGGGTCGCGGAAGGCCTGGAGGCTGCGCATGAGCGCAAGATTTTTCACAGGGATCTGTCGCCTGACAACATCATCCTGCGTGACAATGACCCGGCACAGGCGGTGATCATCGATTTCGGGATCGCCAAGGACACCAACCCGGGCGCGGAAACCATCGTCGGCAACGAATTCGCCGGAAAATACGCCTACGCGGCGCCCGAGCAATTGTCCGGCAAGACCGACGCCCGCACGGATATCTATTCGCTTGGTGCGTCACTGCTTGCCAACTTCCGCGGCAGGTCTCCCGATGTTGGCCGCAACCCGATGGAGGTCGTTCACAAGAAGGCCGAGGCACTCGATACCAAGGGGGTGCCCGAGCCTCTCAAGTCCATTCTGGACAAGATGACCAATCCCAATCCCGACGACCGTTTCGAAAGTGCCGCCGCCGTGCTGGCCGCTTTGGACGGCGAACCCTTCGACCCGCCCAAGCAAGACAGGCTTTCGGACGAAACCGTGATCGCGCCAATCGCAGCCGCAGCAAAAGCCGCGTCAGAGCCTGCGCCGGAGATCGTTGCCGCTGGCGAAAGATCGACACCGCCGACAGGGACAAAACCTGCGTCGGACAAAAAAAAGAGCGGCGCATTGATCCCGATGGTCATCGGTGGGGTCGTCGCGGCCGGTGTGGCCGGGGCCTTCGCCATGGGGGTGTTCACTCCGGCGCCCACCCTGCCCCTGGCGGATCCGTACCGGCTCTCTGTTGCCAAGGCCCGGGACGCCGCGCCGCGTGCCGTTGGCTTCGTGCCCAACGAGGACATGGCAACCAACCTCCGTGCACAGATCCGTGCACTGGACGGAACCTTTGATCTGACGCTTGCCAACGGTGCCATTGCCGAAAGTTGGGGCCAGGACGTTCTGGCGGTCGTCGATGCAATCGACGACATGGAAATCTGGCGCATTTCGCTGTCGGGTGATTCCGCAGAAGTGGAAGGATCAACCACGAGCAAGCCGATCTACGACCAGGTTCAGGCCGCTTTCGACGCCGGGATCATGGGCGCGCTGAACGGGGAACCGTCGCTGACACTGGATGAAATCATACTCGCGCCACAACAGCTTGATCCGATCCTGAAGACCTTTGCGGATTGCGGACCGCTGTCGCTGGCGGACCGACCCATGGCCGGCTACGGGCCGGACAGCCCGGTTATCGTGACTGGTGTCATGTCCAGCCCGCAAAGCCGCGACGCGCTCGGCAATGCGATGTCGCCGGTGGTTGGCGGGCGGCCGCTTGATCTGAATGTGGAAATTCTGAACAACACCCTGTGCCTGATCGAAAACGTGATGCCGAAAGCGCCATCAAGCGCGATCGACATGGCGTTCTACCACGGGGACAAGGGCAATACCCCGAACCCGACCGGGGAGTTCGTGGTCGGTGAAAACCCGGTCATAGACATCGACCTGCCCGCCGGCGTCACCGACGGGTATCTTTCGGTGTCGGTGCTGGATGTGTCCGGGGATGTCTACCATCTTCTGCCCAATCTGAACCGACCCGACAATTCCGTCGAGGGCCTGCGTGACGCAGAGACGGGACCGATGTCGATCCGCGTCGCCTATTCCATCGGCGAGGCGAGGGACCCGGCGTTTCGCGTCGATGACTCGACCTTGGGGAAATCCAAGATACTGGTCATTCACTCCAGTGAACCGTTGTTCAACGAGATGCGGCCGACAAGTGAATCCGCGTCGAGCTATTCCGAAGCGATCCTGACACAAGACCGAAACCCTGCCTCGCGGATCTATTCGCTGGACAGCCGCATCCTGGAAACCCTGTCACGGTAACCCGGTCGGACTTCCCGGTCAGGTCACGTCCACGACGATGAGCGTGATGTTGTCGGCCCCGCCGCCGTCGAGGGCGATCTGGATCAGTCGGTCAACCACGGTTTCGATCGGTTCCTTGTTCATCACGTCCTCGATCATCCTGAACGTGGCGTATTTGGTCAAACCGTCAGAGCATATCAGGAAACGATCGCCCGGTTCGACAGCTCCGCGGACCTTGTCGAGTTCCAGCGTGTCGCCCACGCCCACAGCGCGGGTGATGGCGTTCGCTTGCGGGTGATGCTCGGCCTCGTCCCAGGTCATCTGGCCCGATGCCACGAGGCTGGCCACCAGTGAATGATCGGCGGTCAGCATCTGGATCTCGCGGTGGCGCAGCCGGTAGATGCGACTGTCACCGGCCCAGATCCCGACGAAATGCGAATTGGCCAACATGAGGCTGGCCACGGTCGCCCCGATGGTGGGCACGCCACGGGCCGCCGCCTCTTGCCGGATCAACTCATGCGCCGTCTGGATGGCGTGCCGCAGCGCGTGCATACGATCGGTCGCCGACAGGCCGGGTTCGATCGTCGCGATCAGGTCGGTGATAAGTCGGCTTGCATAGTCACCCGCCTCATGTCCGCCCATGCCATCCGAGACGACCCAGATACTTTGCTCCGGCAGGGCGAGAACGGAATCCTCGTTGACCTTGCGCTTGAGACCGACGTGACTGCGCGCGTTGAAACGGACCTGAGGGCCAACAACATTCATGAAATGCACTCTTTCCAAAAATCGGCGGTCAGATCGAACAAACCTTGCATGGTCGATCCGACCGGCAAACCGTTGCACACCATGAGCCGTGCGTCCTCGTCCATCGTGGTGCTCCAGATTGTCGGGGTATCAAAGGACCTGGCGAGCAGCGCCGTCGACAGGGACGCGGCGATCTGATCGGTGTCACCTGCGCGGCACACCACCGACGACCCGGCTGCGATCTGGCAGGTGGACCCGCCTTGCGCAGTCGCAAGCCGAATGTCAGACAGCTTGCTCTCCAGCGTTTGCTTGCTGATATCCTCGTCGAGCACCGACAGAGAAAGAGTTTCCAGCGCTTCAAAGATCTTGGCGTACCGGAAATGCGCCTCCAGGGCCGGGACGGACGCGGACAAGGGCCCCATCAGTGTCAGGGGAAAGCGCCGGCCGACACGGTCGACAGATGGCATCAAGACCCCCATGATCCCGCTGGGACCGGCCACCCCGGGAGACAGGCAGAAGCGCCAGATCGGCACGGACATGTAAAGCTCATCCCACCCTGAGCCATATGCGTGCGCCCCGGAGACGAGGCATCTTTGCAGCCAGTCGTCCCAGACAGAGGAAAACCCGGGTGGCGTGTTGATGCGGAGAAAATCACCGACTGACGGGATCTTCCCGAAGACTCCGAACGGGGCAGAGCGCATCAGAACGTCTTCGGGCAGTTGAACTTCGAGAGCGCCGGCAGCGCAAACGGGTTCAGGACTGATCCGGCCTGAAGTTGGAAGATCGAAATGCGGCCACCGACATTGAAGATGACGCGCTTGCGATCCTCGACATTCGTGCGCCGCACCTCGGCGGCATCCAGCAGCCGGAACCACGCCCATGGACCGTCCTTCTGAAGGGTACTTTCCACGCTTTGCGATGAAGGGGCAAAGGTGATCCGGGCCAGGCCGACACCGCCGGGCCATTCAAGCGCAACCGGCGTTGGCGCGCCGCTGCGATGAGCGAACGGCACTTGTTTGCCATGCACATCGAGAAGAACCGATTCCGCCTTCGGATCCAAAGCCTGCGGCATCATCTGGAACTGGATATTCGGCGTGCCGCCGGCAAAGAACGCCTCTCGAATCTCGGCTGCGTGTTGCAGTTGTTCGAGCACGGTCGGGCTGATGCCAAGATCAACTTCGTTCACCTGTTTCCACGACCAAGGCCGCGTGCGGGTGTCGATGTACTGAATGAGGTTTTCGGTCACGAAGCTGTCGATCAGGCCCGCCGGTCCGAAAAGCTTTTGAAAGTCGGCGATGGCAACATCTGCACGGGCACGCCGATTGAACGGATAACGGTCATTCAAAGCCTTTTCGCAGAAGGGCAGGATGTTCGACTGCCAGCTTGCATTGAGGCCGGAACGGGTATTGTCGGAGGTGATGCCCGATGATCCCGAGGCGATCTGTGTCGCCCAGCGCTCCAGCGGACCATCTGCACGCGCGGCGGCGTCTTGGAACCGACGGATCGCGGCACCACCTTCGCTGCTGGTCGACGAGCCCGAGAAACTCATCTTATTGAGTTCCTGGTAAAGCTCCGTCAGCAGGCCGATCAGTTCATCGAGGCGGGATGGCAGTCCCGGTTCGGGTGCCTGCGTCAGTTGATGCAACCACGCGAAGCGGTCTTCGACATAAGACCCGGGAGGTTTCGGCGCGGGTTCGCCCGCCGCCCTGGCCGAGTTCGACAGCGCCTCCAGCAGCATTCGCGTGCGGAAGCCTGCCCGCGTCTGCATATCGCGTTCGGCAATCGCGGTCGCCCCTTCGGCCAGCGCACCGGTCGCGCCCGAGCGGTCTTCGGTCAAGCGTGTTTCTTCCGAGATCGCCTCTAGAAGGTTCACGATGGGCGAGGTCGGCCCCGAGAGCACATTCGTTACCTCGACGGCATGGCTCAGAGATTCCATCGGAATGATATCGACGTCCCCGAGAAGAGCGTCGTAAGCCGCGATATAGTCGTTGTAGTACAGATCCAGCACGTCGCGGCTGAGGGCCGCGAGCGCCTGTTCGGTCTGGTCGGCAACGCCACGCGGCCCGAGAACCCAGCTTTCCCGCTGAATCCGCTCGGCGACACCCAGCGCCTCGCCAAGGAACACATCGTTGAAGCCGTTATAGGTGAAGATTCCGTCCACGCCATCGGTCAGTGGCTTGCCAGAGGATCGGACCAGCACCCGCGACACGGCCGGACCGGCTGCGTCGGTGATCCGCCATTTCGGCAGCGCAACTGCAGCCGGGCTGTTTATGATGCCGTTATAGACGCGCTGTGCCAGCGGCATTTCCGACAGAAGTGTCTGAACCTGCTCGACCAAGGGGCCGTTCAGTTCGATCTCCTGCATGGGTTGATCGAGAAGCGCATCGAGATGCATGGCGAGATCCTGGCGGAGTTCCTCGCGGGCCGGTCCCGGGAAGGACAATTCCCAGTCAATCAACATCCATTCTTTCACCAGGTCCTGGTTCATCGGCCCTTGCAGGCCGAGCATGAGGTAGATCTTGAGCGCCTCGTAGAGAACATCGGGGTTGTTCATGTTCCCGCTGATCTGCTCTTCCAGCCGCAGCAAGAGCCGCGGCAGCAGGCGCTGGTTCATTGCGCGACGGTAGGTTTGCGCGGCCTGGGAGCCAATGACATCGCCCTGGTAGAGACCATATGTCAGGCGCCGCTCGGGCGCGGGGTCGGACAGGGTCGGGTTGGTGGGCATGTCGCGCAGCCCGTTCAGGGCTGCAACCACGGGGACAAGATCTGTGTCGCCGATGGGGCTGCCTGGCAGTGAATTGGTGGCAGAGGTGTATTCCGCGACATGCGCATTTGCCCGGGCGATAAGCTCGGTGTTGCCTTGAAAGGACCGCACGAGAAGGGCTCCGGTCCCGGTGGCCACCATGATCGTCGCGATGATCGCGGCCCATTTGGTGATCTTGTAACGCCGTTCGACCGTGTCATCTGCCGAGACGAGCCCCGCCTCGCGGAATATCACGCTCTCGAAAAGCCGCGTGAGGAAATAGGACCGACCCGCGCCCTGCCCGGTGCCGATGGCTTGTCGACCAATGCCGAAGGTGCGCGCCATGCTGAGCATCAACCTGTCAATCGGTGTGCCCTCCTGGGTGCCCGAGGTTAAATAGACCCCGCGCAGCATCTGGCGATGCTGATAGCGGTTTTCCTGAAAAACTTCGGTCAGAAACGCCTTGGCGACGCTGCGCATCGACGCGACCTGCGACGGGAAGCCCGCGACAAGCGTGCGCCGTTGAGGATCGGTTTCCGCCTGCATTCGTTCGAGCGACTGGGAATTCAAGCGCTCCAGCAGGGCCGCGAATTCCGCGTCGAACCCGGCACTCGGCGACGCTTCGGCCTTGCCTTTCTCCAGCGGAAACGTGAAGCCCCAGACCTGTTCGCGGTCTTCCTTGCCTAGATTGTCATGGAATTCGGTAAAGCCGGCAATCAGGTCGGCCTTGGTAAAAAGGACATAGACCGGGAAGCGCACACCCAGTTTGTCCCGCAGTTCGGTCAGTCGGGCGCGTATGGCGGCGGCATGGCCCTTCTGGGTCATTTCGTCCTGAAGCGCCAGATCGCTGAGACTGATTGCGATGATTGCCCCGTTGACCGGCTGACGCTTGCGATATCGTTTCAGCAGGTTGAGAAACCCCATCCAGGCCGCATTGTCGACCTGCGCGTCGCTCTCTTGCGTCGTGTAGCGTCCGGCGGTGTCGATCAGGACGGCGTTGTTGGTGAACCACCAATCGCAGTTGCGGGTTCCGCCCACTCCCCCGATGGCGGTCTTGCCGATCTCATCGGCAAGTGGGAATTGCAGGCCGGAATTGACGATCGCCGTTGTCTTTCCGGCACCCGGCGGGCCGATCATGATGTACCAGGGCAATTCGTTCAGGTGCTTGCGCCCGTTCTTGGATTTGCGCAGGGCGGACATCGCCGACTTGAGCTTGTCACGTAGTTCGGTGATCTCCTCGGTGGCGACATCGTCGCCCATGTCGACGCTTTCGGCGATCTCTTCTGTCATCGCCTTTTCGCGCCGGCGCCTGAGCAAAAAGATCGTCAGACCAATGGCCCCAAAGACCAGGGCAAACAATCCCACCAGCAGCAGTCGCGGCACGCCCCCTGCTAGCGGCCGGCTTTGGTCGGACCCGATCAGCGGCCCAAGATACCAAACGAGTACAGACAGCGCGAGCGCGGCAAAGAACAGGCCGAAATAGATGGATGTGAAGAAACGTAAAAACTTCATGATTCCCGCTCCTGAACCAGAACGACCTCGATGCGCCGGTTTTTGGCGCGCCCCTCGCGCGTGCCATTGTCGGCGATCGGTTCGGCGTCGGCACGGCCTTCGGCGCTGAGACGGGACTCGTCGTCCATGGTCGTGGCCATCGACGCCATCACCGATTTGGCCCGCGCCAGCGACAGGTGCATGTTCGACGGGAACCGCGAAGAGCGTATCGGGATATTGTCGGAGTGCCCGACGACGATGACCTGGCCCTGCTCATCGTTCAGCGCCGTCGCGACTCGCTGGATCGGATCCCGAAACCGGTCCACAAGCGTGTCAGACCCGGACCCGAACATGCCGGACCCGGTCACGCGGATGACAAGCGTGTTGCCCTTGCCGAACACGTTGACGAGTCCTTCGTCGATTTCGGGCTGCAGGAAGGCCACGACCTTTTCAAGCCGCACCTCCTTGGTATCGACAGGCGGCGGGGGTGGTGGCGGCGCGCGCCGTTCGAGTTCTGCCACCGGTCCGGCATCCACGATGGACAACTGGCCGATCAGGTTTTCCGTCCGGTTCGACAGGATATAGCTTAGACCCGCGAATTCGGACACCAGCAGGATTGCCATCGCGCCCAGCGCGATCCAGACCGGTTTCCAGGCTGACAGCGCACGATAGGGTTTGTCTATTCCCTTCCAGTTCGGGGACAGGTCACGCTCGAGCGCGCCGCGCTGGTTGCGGATCAGCGACGCGAGCCCGGATCGGATACGGGCATGTTTGTCCGGACCGCCCTGCTCGACCCTTAGACGCCCCTCGAATCCGAGCGACAGGCACATATACATGAATTCAAGAAGATCGATGTTGTTGGCGGGCTCTTTCTCTAGCCGGGCCAGGAGGTCGTAAAACCGGTCGCCGCCCACCGTCTCTCGATGGAATGTGCCGACCATGGATTGCAGACCCCAACTGGACTGTCCTCCCCAGGGCGTGTTCAACACGACGTCGTCCAGTGTCGCACAGAGCGAATAGCGTGCAGCCTTGACCGTCTGAGCCGGAATTCCCGCCTGCAAGGCGCGGTTTTCGAAGGCGCGCACCTCGGAGACGACCGAGTGGCGCAGCTTGTCTGCGTCCATGTGCTGCGCACGGTTGCGAATGCGGCTGATCAGGGAGAACAGGGGCGCCGCACAGGCATTGAGCCGGTTCAGGCCTGTCAGGACCTGTTCCTGTGCATCCTGTCGAGCTTTTGACGGATTGTCCGGGCCCGCCTGCGACGATGGGCCGGAGGGAATGCCAAATGTATCTGTGTCGGGATGCCCTGTCGACTGCGTCTCGTGCTGAGGCTGCGATGCGGCGGAGGGCGCATGGGGCGGCGATGGCGTTTGTGGGGCCATGCGGCGTCCGCCCGGATTGGGTTTGATCACCGTTCTGTCGGTGTCATCCGGTTCGGCAAACGGGTCTTCGTCAGACATCGCAGCAGCCTTTTCTAGCTATTCCGTATCGCCCACAGCTCCATGTCAAGTCCCGGGTATTGTCCTGACACATGCACGGCGATGCCACCGGATGTTGTCATCTTGCCCCAGTACGGACTGTCGGCGTCGAGTTCAAAATACACTTTTCCTGCCTGATAAGGGACCTGTCTTGGCGCGACAGGCAAGGGCCTCAGGGTAATGCCCGGCAGGGCCGAATTCACAAGTTGGCGTATCTCTTCAACGGGTCCGATCTTGGACTGGCCCGCAAAATGTCGTCTTATGTCTTCCGCCGGCATATCGGCTTTCACGGCCAGCACGAAACCCGCGGTCGAAAGCAGCTTGCGATCCGCGATGAGACCGACACTGATCCCGTACTTGCGTTCTTCCAGGTTGATGTGCACCGCAGATTGTTCAAGCACCGCGCTCAGGTATTGGCGCAATACGCGCATGACCGGAAGAAAGGTCGCCGGCTGGTCGGCGTGCGTATAAGGCGGAAGCTTGGGAACTTCCTTGTTTTCGGCCATGAAAGACGCAAGTTCGCCCACCAGCGTGACACAGGCCCGATAGACGGTTTCGGGGTGAACATTCTCGATGTTCGCGAAATGGCGAAAGATCGGCAGCGCCCGGTTGACGGTCATGAGCAGAAGGAAATCCGAGATATCCGCCGCGCCCTTGGCAGGCCCGCTTTCGGACAGGCGACCCGCAAGCGCCTGCATCCTGTGAGACAAAAGTCCCTCCAGTTCGCTGACGAACCCGGCCAGGCTCGGCGCCGCCCGAATGTCGACACAACTTGGAATGAAGGCGCGATCAAGAAGAATTTCCCTGTCGGGGCGCACCTCGATGATGCGTGCGATCGGGATTGCCAGCATGTCCGCAAGATCATCGACCTCGAGCGCGAATTGCAGGCGCAGCTTGCCAACACCGATGGTCACGCCCTTCCTGACCGCCCCCATCACATCCGTGATCTCGATCTCCGACGGGCGCAAGCGACTGGCCGAATTGCCGCTATCGCTCAGGTCGACCTCGGTCGCGCCCTGGCGTCGCTGCGGGATCGTCAGGACAACCACGCAGTCCTTGATGTTTTCGGGGACGTCCAATGACGGCGGATGATCCTCTGCCTGCGGGACGCGGAAGACCGTTCCATCCTGGGTCAGCCCGGCACAGGATTTCACCGCGAATTTCCCGATCTTGAGCGCTTCTTCATCGATCTCAAGCTCGCTGAAACCCCATGCGTAGGGGATGACACGGCGTGCCAGCCCCGCAACCAGCGCTTCGGTGTAGCGGTCAGCCTGCTGAAAATGGTGGGGCTGTAGAAACAGCCCTTCCGTCCAAAGCACTTTGTTGTCCCAGGACACTCAAGTTCCCCCGTCATTCTGCGTGCAAAGCCACGCTTATTTTAGTTTTTCGAGTTGCTCCTTGTACGCCCGAGCGAACTCTCGGCTGAACAGCTCGTGAAAATCATTTTCGGCCTGATCGGATATCTGGGCATACATCTTTTCGTATACTTCCCAGTATCGGGCCTTTTTTCCTTTAAACATACTTCCAATCGCGGTGGATGTCTCAATCTGACCCGACAAGACCTGCGGATCAAGCTTGGCGAGCACTCCTTTGATCGCCGCCTCCATACCGGTGACCATGGCGATTTCATGTGCCTTGATGTCATCGAGCGCCTGTTCGACTGCCGATTCAGGACTCAGGTAGCCTTTTGCCTTGGGTTTCACCAAGGCGATTACCGCATCATCCTCGCTCAGCGCGAACTTGAGCGGGTTGTTTCCGCCCGAACTGATCATTGTCTGGTCAATGCGAAATTCCGATTTGATCGAGGTGCGGGTCATCAGAACCTCGCGCAGGCCCACGATCATCATGCGCAGCACACGGCCCATACGCGCCATCGCGCGTTCCAAATCGGCATCCTCGATGACAAGATCTTCAGCATCGAGCGCCGCGATGAACGCCCGTGCCGCCGACTGGTCGCCGCCCTGTGCGGGAAGCTCGGTCTGCTCGGCTCCTTTTACCGCTGCGGGCGGCGGTGCGGGTTCCGAGTCTTGGGACCTGTTTTCGCGGTCGACCGCAGCGGGCGCTGCCGGTACATCCGGTATCTCGGGCATGTCGCCGGGCGGGGGCGCCCCGCTTTCGGCGTCATCGGGTTCAAGCAAGTCGTCCCAGTCGTCGGGGATAAGTCTGGCCGATGGTGTATAGCTGTCCGTCACCGACGGGTTGTGCATCGGAACGGATGCACCTTCCCCCTCGCGGCCGTCTTTCGGTTGCTTGAAGAACTCGTCTTCGTCTTCACCGAGCGGTGGCAGAAGATCGTCTATCGGATCAGAGGCCTCGACGTTTTTGGGACCGGTAGGTCCCCCTTCAGAGCCAAGCAGGTCATCCAGAAAATCGCCATCCGGGTTCGGATCATCCAGCATCGCCAGAGGATCGGGCGACTGATCGGCCCTCCCGTGGGAAATGCCGCTCTGGTTTGGCGGCGGCGGTGCCAGATCATCGATATCCGGCAGTTCCTGTCCAATCTCGATGACCAGCTCGTACCCGCCGGCCGATAACACATCGCCATTGTTCAGTGTCGTCGGTGTCCGGCCGAGCGGCGCCTTGGAATAATTCAGGAACGTTCCATTGGTGGAGAAATCGACGATCACGATCTTCCCGTTGTGGTCCTCGATCACAAAATGGTTTTTCGACAGCATCCGGTCCGGGTCCGGGAGAACCAGATCGTTTCCCGGTCCCCGGCCGACGGTCAGGCTGCCGCCCTTCATCGGAACCGGACGACCGTCGCCCGGCACCATGCCCGATGATTGGAACCTTAAAGTCACCGTCATCACGCGCGGTCAGCCTCCTACAAGCACGGTGAATTCACCTTTCAAGATCACGCCGCCGCAGGCAACAGTGTCTCCTACCCGGGCTGCGGGTATCTTGCTGATCAAGACCGACATCGACCCCTTCAAGATCGGATGCGGAAAGGCCGGGTTGCACAAGTCCGTCATCCGCGCCGCCGGAAGTTTACCGACAAGCACGGTCGCGCAACACGGCGGAATGATCGGGAGCGGCACCGGAACCGGCACGGGCGGGGCCGGCGGCGGACCGGGCGTAAAGCATGTATGAAGATCCAGCATTCTGGCTTGTGGCATTCCCGGCATCTAGACACCCTCTTGCTTGTCATGGCGCTTTCCATTGCCACCGCGCCCGATATCCAGCGCGCGGGCGATCAGCATCTCGAGGTGATGCTCGAAAGTGTCGGCCGTGTCGGCAAGCGATTTCATGTTCATGCACAACACCGATGCCGAAACCGCATTGTGCGGCGCCCCCGCGTTGGCAAGTTCGCCCTCGCCCAAACTCCCCTCGGCATAGGCGGCCGCCATCGCACAATACACGGTATCGTCGTCGATATCGGCCAGTTCCATCGCCTGGCGCGCGGCCTCGCGGTTCTCGGCATCGGGCTTGAACACCCAGCGCTCAGCCGCGGCCAGCGGTACCGGCGGCTGATGGCTGTCATGCCCGACCAGGTCGCGTGCGGCCAGACAGCTCCACCAAACCGCCTCTCGCGGCGGCAGCGCGACAGCCAGCATATGCAGCATATCCAGAAACTCTCCGTCTTCCTGCAATGCCTGAAGCATCTGCGGAACCGAGGCGCTGGCCGGAAGCGCGGGCTGCGACCGGAGCTTCGCATTACCCATGGCAAGCATCCGCGCCGCAGGCTCGTCCGCTATCTTCTTTAGGTCGTCGAACCGGAATTCCATACCGCGTGCGTCCTCAATTGATCATGGTTAAGCCGCCCTTGAGGATCAGCGATCCACCACCCTTCACTTCTGTCATGGTGTAGCCTTTGATCTGGATCATCGGCCCCTCGATTGCGATGCCAGAGGGCGAAAGCTCGATCGAGCTGCTTCCCACCTTCAGGACGATCTTCTTCATCGCCGAAATATCGATCTGGCCCAGCTTGGCCTCGATCGTGATATCGCCCTGCTCGACCTTGGTGGTCATGTCCTTGGTCACGGTCTTGGTGTTTTTGCCCTTGATCGTCTGGATGTAATCGTCGTCCACTGTCTGCTTGTGGTTGCGCTTGATTTCCTGCGTGTAATCGACACCCACCAGGTGATCATGGGCCAACCCGATGGTCTGCGCGAACTTTCCCAACACGTTGTGATCATGCTTGGCCCCGATAAACTGGCTGTGGTCCAGGGTGACAACATGCCCGTGGGCGCCTTCGATCGTCTCGTTGAACTTGTTGTCCGCCGCCGCGCTCATCAGGCCATCATAGGCCATTTTCAGCGCACCAGCCAAGGACGGGCTGGCCCCGAACCGCAGCTGCGAAATCAGTTTGGACGCGCTCGACATCATGTCGGAATGCGCGGTCTTGTTGCCGATCTGCAGGTTGTAGCTTTCCCCGACCGTCTGCTTCTTGTGCTTGAACGTCGTCTCGGTCTGGTCGTTGTTGACGATATGCTCGAAGTCCTTCTCGGCCTGAACGCGGACAAGCTCTTCGCCCTTCTTGTCCTCGAACATCAGCTCGTTGAACCCCCCACCTTCTTTCGAGCTGTTCGTCTTGATGCCTGACTGGGTCTTGTCTGCGGGCAAGTCATACGGAGGCCTGTTTTTGTCGTTATACAGCATACCGATGCAAATGGGCCGGTCCGGATCACCCTCCTCGAAACTGATCACGACCTCCTGTCCGATGCGCGGAATCGCGATGGCCCCCCAGTTCTTGCCGGTCCAGGGCATCATTGTGCGCACCCAGCAAGTCGACCTATCGTCGTTCTGGCCGTCCCTGTCCCAGTGGAACTGCACCCTGATACGCCCATATTGATCCGTGTAAATTTCTTCTCCTTCCGGACCCGTCACCACCGCAGTGTGGATGCCGCCTACTTTTGGCCAGGCGGTTTTCAATGGCGCGCGGTACTGTATCCTGGAGTCGACAACGCGGAATTTAACCTCGTGCGGTTCATCCGGATTCAAACTGAAATCGATATCTTTGGCCATATCCGCGCTTTCAGTGAAGTCGGCTCTGCCAAACATGTCGATCTGGACCAGTTTGTGTTCACACTCGATCAACATCACATCTTTCGGATCTTTTTCCCGAGGAAGTTTGGAAATCGAGAAAGTATAACCAACGGCAAGATTGATCGCATCCGAAATACCGGAGACCAGATGGTGAGTGACCGATTCCGCGTCCATTCGGACGCGTGCGAAATAATCCCCGATTCCGGAGTCACGAAAATGCCCCGGATAGTCATAGCGTTCATACACGTCTTTCCGGGATCCTGCCTGGACATTCTCGCTTGCGGAGGTTAGATCGGCATGCGGCTTTTTGAAATTGTAATCGTTCAGAACAACCTTCGCGCTTCGAACCGTTTCCGCAGCACTCCACTGCATGACATAGGGCATCGAGGTCTCAAGGTTGGACTTCATCGAATATTCGCGATATTCAAGCGACGAAGGCTCTGCAATCGCTTCATGTTTGCCGCAATCATCGATCAGGACAAGTTTCTCGGTCCATTTTGAATGATCGAAATAATAATATATCCCCTCTTCCTCCATCAACCGATGCAGAAAATCGAGATCGGTCTCGCGATATTGCACGCAGTAGTCCCGCGAAGGATACGTATGCGAGAGCTTGAGCTCCAGGTCAGCGTTTAGGCCATATTTGCCAATAACCGATTGAATAATATCGACAACGGAGAGCCCCTGAAAGATTCGCAGGTCCGTGCGCCGCGTGAGAAACCAGAGCCAGGGCCGGATGATGGCGCGGAACTGTCCACCGTCAATCCGATCAGCCATGAATTCGGCTGATATACAGGTCCCGCGAAACCATCGTTGAGCTGCCTTGTCTTCGCTTTCGCAAACGAGATGCATCTTTCTCCCAACGATGCTTTCGAGATCCAGTTTCTTGTTTGCACAGAAAAAGTGAACCTCAATTGTTGGGATTTCGCTGATACGCTCATGCACGCGCGCGGCGATTGGCAGAAGCTTCTTGTGCTCGCATCCACCCTCGAGCCGCAAAGGGAATTTCGAAGGATCGAGATTCTTCAGCATGTCTGCCGTTCCTTCAGATTACTTTGAGAGTAAGTCAATAAAAGTTTCCAACCGAAATTCAGTTCTGCCCGCTCGTGGCTCTGCGGTCGTTTGGTTTCAGTCAAACTCATAGGTGAAGTCTCCATCGGACACGTCTATCGCCACCTTACTGACGGTTTTCCCTTCCATCATGCGCTTGAGGAATTCTGACGAAATATCCGGTAACATCGTGTTGGTGACGATGGCGTCAATCATTCGGCCACCGGATTCGAGTTCCTGGCAGCGTGACACGATCGTTTCGACCACAGCGTCGGAATATTCGAACGGTACGCCATGCGCGTCGTTCACACGCGCCTTGATCCGATCAAGCTGCAGTCGCGTGATTTCCCCGATCATCTCGGAGCTCAGCGGATAATAGGGAATGGTCACGAGGCGCCCCAGTAGGGCCGCCGGGAAGATCTTGAGAAGCGGGTCGCGAAGCGCTTTGGCAATGCCTTCGGGTTCAGGCATCAGGTCGGGGTCCGAACACATATCCATGATCAAGTCAGACCCGGCATTCGACGTCAGAAGGATCAGCGTGTTCTTGAAGTCGATCACACGGCCTTCACCATCTTCCATGACGCCCTTGTCGAAGACCTGGAAAAACACCTCGTGGACGTCCGGATGCGCCTTTTCCACCTCGTCAAGAAGAACGACGGAATAGGGCTTGCGCCGGACCGCCTCGGTCAGAACACCCCCTTCACCATAGCCGACATAGCCGGGCGGCGCGCCTTTCAGGCTGCTGACGGTATGCGCCTCCTGGTATTCGGACATGTTGATCGTGATCACGTTCTGTTCACCGCCGTACAGTACCTCGGCGAGCGCCAGCGCCGTTTCCGTCTTGCCGACCCCGCTTGTGCCGGCCAGCAGGAACACACCGATGGGTTTGTTCGGGTTGTCCAGCGCGGCGCGGCTGGTCTGGATGCGCTTGGCGATCATCTCCATCGCGTGGTCCTGACCGATCACCCGCTTGGCAAGGTGGTCCTTCAGGTTCAGGACTGTCTGCAACTCGTCGCTCATCATCCGGCCGACGGGAATACCCGTCCAGTCGCCGACCACGCTGGCGACCGCCTGTTCGTCCACGATGGGCAGGATCAGAGGATTTTCCCCCTGCAACTCGGTCAGTTCCGCATTCTTGACCTTGAGTTGACTCAGCAGGTCGGCGCGCTCTTGTGCCGTCATCGGGCTTGCTTGTGCCGCCTCTTCGCCGCCCGCCTCGGGGCTGTCGACGGGCGCGCCACCCTCGCGCAGCTTTGCGCGCAGATCCAGAATGTCGGTGACAACCGTCTTCTCGGCTTGCCAGCGATTGTCGAGCTCTTCGAGCCGCGCCTCTTCCTCTTGCTTGAGCGCGGTGATCGCTGCACGACGGTCATCGACATCCATGCCCGCGGTCTCATCGCGCCCGATGATGTCCAGTTCGGTCGTCAGCGCATCGATCCGTTTGCGACTGTCATCCACCTCGGCCGGAACAGCATGCTGGCTGACAGCGACACGGGCGCAGGCGGTGTCGAGCACGCTAACTGATTTGTCGGGCAATTGGCGGGCCGGGATATAGCGTGCCGATAACGTGACGGCTGCTTCAATGCCTTCGTCAAGCACCTGCACCTTGTGGTGATTTTCGAGCATCGACGCGATGCCACGCATCATCATCACGGCCTTCGGTATGCTGGGCTCATCGACCTGCACCACCTGAAAACGCCGCGTCAGCGCCGGGTCTTTCTCAATGTGCTTCTTGTACTCGGCCCAGGTCGTCGCGCCTATGGTTCTCAGTGTCCCACGCGCCAGCGCCGGTTTCAGCAGGTTGGCCGCGTCCCCGGTTCCGGCAGCGCCACCGGCACCGACAAGCGTGTGCGTTTCATCAACGAACATGACGATCGGAACCGTCGATGCCTGCACCTCGTCGATGACCTGGCGGAGCCGGTTTTCAAACTCCCCCTTCATCGATGCCCCCGCCTGGAGCAGTCCGACGTCAAGCGCCAAAAGACGGGTTTCCCGCAGTGCCGGCGGGACATCACCGCGCGCGATCCGAAGCGCAAAGCCTTCGACGACAGCGGTTTTCCCGACCCCGGCTTCTCCGGTCAGGATCGGATTGTTCTGGCGCCGGCGCATGAGAACATCGACGATCTGCCGGATCTCTTCGTCCCGGCCGACGATAGGGTCGATTTCACTATTATGGGCCTGTTCCGTGAGGTCGGTGCAGTATTGCGACAACGCCTCTTGCTTGCCCATCGCCCCGGGAGCCACCGCGCCCGACGCTTCGCCGGGCACAGCCCCACCGCCGGTTTGCGACCCGTCCTGCGGGCGCAGGCTGTCCTCGGAGGACCCATCGACCACCTTGGCAAAATTATCGGACAGATCGTCAGCGCCGATCTTCGAAAACTGCTCGGAGATATTCATCAGGATCGCCCGGAGCTCCGGGGACTTGAGCATGCCGAGAATCAAGTGGCCGGTCCGCACCTGATTGGAATTGTAGAGCAGCGATCCATAGACCCAGGCCCGCTCCATCGCATTCTGAAGATGGGAACTGAGATCCGAGATCGAGCTTGCGCCGCGCGGCAGCGCATCGAGCGCGCGGGTCATGTCCGCCGAAAGCTTGGCCGGGTCGATCTCGTAATGTTGAATGATCCTTTGAATGTCGGAATTGTCCAGTTGGACGAGCTGCGCCAGCCAGTGGACAATTTCTACATAGGGATTGCCCCGCATCTTGCAGAACACCGTGGCGCCTTCGATTGCCTGATACCCAACCTTGTTGAGCTTCCCGAACAGGGCGACACGGCTTATCTCGGTCATTTCGATCTCCTTCGCTCACGTGCGACAAGGTTTTTCCTAGGCCGCGAGGCCGTCTTCAAATGCAGTATCGGTCAATGGTGTCAGAAACAGGTCCGCCACCTCGTCGGGGTGATCCTCGGAACCGATCCAGCTTGTCAGCCCCAGTTGTGTGCTTTGTCCAAGCTGCGCCTGTGGCACATCTTTTCCAACAAGCATTAGGTTCAGATCCCAATCGAGGTGGTCGCCAACGTAATTTCGAACGATCGCCCGCAATCTTCTCAAAGCCGGGGTACCCGGCAGGAACCGCTGGTAGTCTTCCAATGACAGCGGGCCGACACGAAGCCTGAATTTGGACGAACTGGACCAAACCCGGTCCCCGACGCATGTTGCAAACCCCAGCCCGGATACCCCTCCGAGCTGCCAACGGTCATCCGGTTCGAGGTTCAGCCAGTCACCGACGAATTCCTCCAGGGTCACGGGCGCCGCGAAAAAACCGCCAAGCAAGGCAATAAGGCCCTCCCCGTTCTTGGGAGCTGCCGACAGAACACCTGCATATTGCAGCTTTGCAAGATCCGGCATGGCGTCCCTGTCGCGCAAATGCGTCCCGAAATACCCGGCAAGCGCGCCGATCTTCATCTCGGTTTCCGTTTTTTCACCACGGTCGAAGGCCGCCGCCGGTTCACCTCTCATCCAGGCGCGATACAGCAAGCTCGTCACGCGATGCGTCAGCATGTCGGCAAAGGCAATGAAGGTCGGGTCGTGATGATTGATCTTCCGGCTGCGCGCGTATTCCGTCAGGTGAAGCGGCAATGGTCCGTGCGGACCGAAGAGACCGAAGAACAGGTTCGTCAGTTTGGCCGGAGCATCCGCGGTTTGGTGTTCGAATCCGGTTACCGTGGACTTGGGGAAGGCAAGGTCCGGTTCCTGACCGAAACGCACCTTTTCCTGCCCCGGACGTCGGGCCGTTCCAAGACGGGGGCTTTGATCGAAATGCGCCTCGAGGACGCGCATCGCGAAAAAGATATGATGGGATTTTGGATCGCGGACCAACCGTTCAAAATGGGTCAGATCACGCGATTCACCCCCAGTGCCGGTGACCATCGTGCAATCTCTCCACGTTGTTGCGTTTTCAGAGTTGTTTCCGTGAAACTGTTTATCGTCGAATACTTGCGAAAGAAGCGTTCAAGCACAGAGCCCAGCGTGAATATCGAGCTGCCTTCGAACAGGCTCTCGTCGAACTCGATGGAAATCTCCAGCCCGCGCACGGCCGTGGACAGGACGCCGTCGTGAATGCGCCGCACGATGGGGCGTGTCGTGACCGCGACAATTCCCTCTAGTTGCCGCTCCAGCGCGTTGTCCCCAACTGGCGTATAAAGGCCAACCAATTCGCGCAAGGCCGCCGCCCCTCCGCCCGGAGCGTCCGTTTCGTCTGCAATCGACAGGTAATTCAGACTCAGGTGACTGACCGCGCGCCACGCCGCCTCGCCCTGCGCCATACAGGTGCGCGGTTTGGTCGGCCCGATCAGCGTGCGGATCTTCGAAACCGGTCCGCCATCCGGCAGATGGAACACGTTGTCGACACCTGTTGGCAGCAACATCGGAAGATCGCGGTTCGTCACCATGGCCTCGACCGCCAGTTGGCTCAGATCATCGGGATACGGCGCCTGATTGGCATCGACGATCGACAAATAGCTTTCCGATCCCAGGTAATTGGTGCGCATGCCGCGCAAGGCCTCGCCCTCGCTGCGCTGCCGCAAATGGCGCTTGTGCGTGTAATATGCCGCACCGCCCCCTCCCGCAGCGGTAAATTCGTCGGACGAGTAGAAGGCCTTCAAGGGAAGGTCGTCCTGGCCTTCCTTGCGAATTCCGCTGACCTTCGTGATCGCGAAAATCTCGAAATCCTTGGGCGCCGTGCGATCTGCGACAACATGATGTTCGGTCACTCTATGCGTGATCGGCACCCTGTCGCAGCGCTTGGCGAAAAGATTGATGGCCGGAACGCAATGCAGCTTGAAAGCCTCTGGCGTCACGTTGGGTGCGATGTCTGACCGGTTGTCGCGCAACAGGACATACAGATCGACGCTATCTCCGGTCGCACGCGACAAGGGCGCGCGCAGGCCCGACATCTCGACGAAAAGATTGCGCTCGGGCATCGCGAAGTATTCCTGCAAGAGGCGATACCCGTCGAACGAGGGGCGCGGCGTCGGCAACAATGCTTCTTCCGGGGCAAGGCCTCTTGGTCGCACCGGATCCTTGAGCGGCATCGACCATTCATCGCGGCGATCGACCGACCGCGCGACAACCGTCGCCGGCTTGGCGCAGAGCATTTCGAACATGGTCCAGCTTGCGCTTACCTGGGCGCCCAGAAAGACCGTCAGCTTGTCCAGGGGAAGATCCTTGATCGGCGCACCGCCGTGCCGCGTAAGGCGCAGCCGCACCGCCGCCCGCGCCGATGGATCCTTGGCGACACCTGCCGCCACCAAGGCACCGCGGCCATCGATATACTCTGCCTCGGATACGGTGACAGGCCAAAGCTCCAGGTCATGCGCCGTCCTGAATTGGCAGCTTTTCTGCGCGCCGGGAACGGGCTTTGATCTCAGAACCGTCTGGCGCGGCAAGGTGAACCCGTCAGCCACATCGGCGTTTTCCATGTCCGGCGTCAATTCGGCAATCATCATCGACGGGGTCGGAGCCAGGAAATGCGGGAAAACAACATCGAGCAGATGACTGGTGAAGGCTGGGTATTGAAGCTCCAATTCAAGCTGAACCCGCGCCGTCAGAAAGGCCGTGCCTTCCAGAAGCCGCTCGACATAGGGGTCAAGGATCTCGAGTCCGTCCATCCCGAGCCGCGCCGCGATCTTTGGGTAGCTTTGGGCGAATTCGGCCCCCATCTCGCGGAGAAAGGCCAGTTCCGTTTCATAATGCTTCAGCAGTCGGGTATCCAAAATGGTCTATCCCCCGTACTCAAGCGTGATATGGCCCGTCGTCGTATCGAACTGGGTGCGCAGGTAAAGCTCGGCCGGAACCGGTTCGGCCCACATGTCGGCCATGATATCGAAGGCAATCAGGGATTCCCGACCGACATCTTCTGACCGGCTGATGACGGTCAGAGACCCATCAAGGATCCTGGGTTCGAACAGTTCGATCGCCGCACGTATCGCGTCGCGCACATCCGAAGCGCGCGCCCGCGTCGAATAATCTCCAGTCGAATCCGGTACACCGTAGTTGACGACCGACCGGCGCACGTTCGGAAATTGATCGGGATCGATTTCGGAATCGAGATTTCCGGTATTCAAAAGCCAGGACAGGTCACGCTGGATGATCTCTCGCAACCGCCGGATATCAATCACCCGATTGTTGACGTTCTCGGTTTCGGTCTTGGGGTCATCGTCGGTCAGGCGATCGAGGATGGACGGCTGCAGCCGCTCTGTCAGTGTCCGGTCAGCCATCAACTCCGACCTCGCCTGCGGCGTCCGCATTGACCGGAGCAAACTGGAAATTGCGGGTGTCCATTAGGGATATCTCGGCTTGATCCGTCGTCAACAACCGCTGGCCTAGTCCAGCGAATGTGTCGTTGCCCAGATCTTGCCATTCGGTGACACGCGACAGCTTCATGGCGTCGCTGCCACGCTCGGCTGTGCCCGCGTAGCGCGTCGGAATGAGCCCGACCAATTCGCCCCCGTTTAGAAGTGTCAGGTTCGCGGCGGTCCAGACCGCGTCGCGCAGATCTTGCGGCGGTTCGATCCGGAGGCTGGCGAGCACGTTGAACGGCATCCAGAAATATTTCCCGTTGATGATGATTTCCAGAACCGGCCCGAGCCGCATGTCCGCATCCGCGATCCAGTCGAAATCCTTTTCGTCAAGCGTGCCCGAGGTCATCGGAGCCAGGTCGAACGCCTTCTCGCGGAGCTCCGCGGCCTTGTCCGCTTTGCCCCCTGCCAGGGCCTTGAGGCTTTGGCCCATGAGGGCGACCCAATCCTGCGGCTCTCCGAAGATCAGGGCATCCTTTTCGCCGGAAAAGACCTTTTCCCGAAACACCTCGCAGATAATTGCCTCGCGATAGGTCTGTGCCATCGGCAGTGCTGCCGCATCGAGTTGGGCACAGAGCTTGAGCTGTGTGACCGCCCGTTTCCAATCGCCCATGACGCAAAGCAGCTGGAACAGGAAGGTGCGCAGTTTTGCATCGTCCGGGTTGGCCCGGACGCTGTCTTGCAAGCTCGCCAATGCACCGGACAGATCTCCAGCTTTCAGTAGGTCTGTAGCGGCATTCTGCACAGGCGAACTCCTTTTCAGTAGGACCGCGCCGCCAATGGGCAACGCGGCAGCTTTCAGTCTTGCAGATCGCGTTCCTAGACTTCGTTGTTCTGCTCGATGCTCCAGGCGAAATCGACCGTGCCGCCCTTGGCCGCGCCATTCTTGTCCTGTTCCTGGTAAGACACTTTGACTTCTGCGAAATTGATGGTGTAGTCGAATGTCTGTTCTGGCGATCCGGGAGCTCCGCCGGTCGACACGGATGTGACCATGACATCCTTCATTTCGATTTTCATGTACTCCAACGGCGAGTCGCCGGCCTTTCGGTTGATAAGGGTCGCCGTCGGAATGTGAGTCCCTTTTGCGCATTTCTGCATCAGGACCGGCGCACTCTTGTCGATGGGGGCACTCACTGTCAGATCGTTGAAGCTGGCTTTGCCGCCACCGCCGCCGCCTTGCGCATGCATCGTGCCGAATTGCTGGAGTCCCCAAGTCCACGACAGGACATCAATCCAATCCGTGTGATTCTTGTCCTTTGACTCGCCCGGTATGGCTTCCAGCTTCAGAAAGCAGTCGATTTGCATAGCTCTTTCCTTTCAAAAATTCGGCGGCTGTCACCGCACTGGTCAGTTTCAAATTGTCCCGCATCCGCAAGGCAGAACCGGGGATTAATCCTTTTCCGAGGGCAGCTTGGACACCAACCGAAGCGAAACCGAGAGCCCTTCAAGTTGATAATGGGGGCGCAAGAAGAATTGCGACTTGTAATACCCGGGGTTTTCGGGGTCGGCTTGTACCTGGACTTCCGCAGATGCGAGCGGCTTTCTTGCCTTCGTGGTTTCCGATGAAGACTCCGGGCTGCCATCCACATATTGCAGGATCCAGTTATTCAACCAACGCTCCATGTCCTCCCGTTCCTTGAAAGACCCGATCTTGTCGCGCACCATGCACTTCAGATAATGCGCGAACCGGCAGGTCGCGAAAAGGTAGGGGAGGCGTGCACCAAGCTTTGCGTTGGCTGTCGCATCCGGATCCTCGTAGACGGCCGGGCTGTGCAGAGATTGCGCACCAATGAAGGATGCAACATCCGTATTCTTGCGGTGCAAAAGAGGCATCAGGCCCGCTTTGGCGAGCTCAGCTTCCCGCCGGTCGCCAATCGTGACTTCGGTTGGGCATTTCATGTCGACACCACCGTCATCCGTGGGGAATGTATGCGTCGGGAGTCCTTCGATCGTCCCACCGGATTCGACGCCGCGGATGCGACTGCACCAACCGTATTCCTTGAAGGATCGGTTGACGTTGAAAGCCATCCCGTAGGCCGCGTTAACCCAGGAGAATTTGCTCGAGTCCCCATCGCCCACATCTTCTTCAAAGGCGAATTCCTCAACCGGGTTGGTCTTTGCCCCGTAGGCTTGGCGCCCCAGAAACTTCGGCATGGCAAGCCCGATATACTTGCTGTCCTCGCTCTCTCTCAGACTGCGCCAACCGGCATATTCCGGCGTCTGGAATATCTTTGTGAGATCGCGCGGGTTCGCCAACTCGCTCCAGTTTTCGAAATTCATCAGCGATGGAGCAGCTGCGGCTAGGAATGGCGCGTGCGCTGCCGCACCGATTTTGGCCATTTCGCCAAGAAGTTCCACGTCTGGCGGGGTGTGATCGAAGTAGTAGTCCCCGACAAGGCAGCCATAAGGCTCCCCCCCGATCTGGTCATATTCCTCGCCGTAGAGCTTCTTGAAGATCGGTGATTGATCCCACGCCGTTCCCTTGAATTTGCGAACGGTCTTGTGCAAATCCTTTTTCGAGACATTGAGCACCCTTATCTTCAGCATCTCGTCGGTTTCGGTGTTGTTCACGAGAAAATGCAGCCCGCGCCAAGCGCTTTCCAACTGCTGATACTCCTCGTGATGAATGATCAGGTTGACCTGTTCAGACAATTTGCGGTCAATCTCGGCAACCATGGCTTCGAGCGAGAGAAGGACGTCCTCCGAAATCAGCTTCGAGTTCTCAAGCGCCTGCTGCGCAAGGGTATGCACCGCCGACTCGACTGCGTTCTTTGCGTTTTCCGTCCGCGGTTTGAATTCCTTCTGAAGCAGGCTGGCGAAGTCGGACTCCGATGCGTCCGCTGTCGTTTCCGAGACTTGCGCTTCTGTAGCTTGTTCGGCCATGGCTTATCCCTCGTCCTTTGCGGCGTCATCTGCGTCGCCCGGGGCGGCTTGTGCCGCAAGCGACGTCAAAAGGGCCGGGTCATTCAATGTCTTGGCAAGAAGGTCTTCCGCGCCGGGTTTTCCGTCCATGTAGGTCATGAGATTGGACAGTTCGTTGCGCGCTTCCATCAGCTTGCGAAGCGGCTCGACCTTGGCAGCGATGGCCCCCGGCGAAAAATCATCCATGCTCTCGAACGAGACATCGACCGAGAGATTGCCTTCACCGGTCAGTGTATTCGGGACCGAAAACGCCACACGCGGCTTCATGGCCTTCATGCGGTCATCAAAGTTGTCAACGTCGATCTCGAGAAACTTCCGATCCGCGACATTGGGCTGCTCGACTTCGGATTTGCCTGCCAGGTCAGACATTACGCCCATCACGAATGGCAGCTGCACCTTCTTTTCCGAGCCGTACAATTCGACGTCGTATTCGATCTGCACCCTCGGCGCCCTGTTACGTGCAATGAACTTCTGAGAACTGGACATATTATTTCCTCGTCTGTTGACCGATTTTATTCCATTGACGCACGCGTGCCGGCCATTCGGAGATGCGCGCTACCATTCGCTTGATCCTTCCGCCTGCGCGTCGCTTTCCTCCACGCCGGCGACCAGCTTGACGTTCTCGGCCCCCAACGGGGCCAGGTCGTTGATGATATCCAGAAAGTCCGCTCCAACGAGCCGGTGCGCGCGCCTGAGAATGATCGGCAACGGGCTCGATGGCTCATGCTGTGCATAGTAAGTGATTATCCGATCCAACGCCGCCTTCACATCGGCACGCGTTTCAATCTGGCCTGGCTCCCCACCGCCGCGTTGCATCGGGGCCCTTGCAGCCGGGGCGGCATCAGCGGCGTCTTCTTTTGGCGCACCTTCGGAAGTTTCGACATCCACGTATTTCGAAAGGACCTTCGAAATGCTCTCCAGAACTTTCTGCAAATCGTCCAGCGACGGCCCGAACCCCGGGGTCTTTTCGAGAAAGACGGCGTCGATTGCCCTGACATTCTCTAGAGCCTCCGCAGTCGCTTCGTAATAGGTTTTGAGTTCTTGGTCATCGGTGTCGGCAAACGCGGCATCGATCTCGTTTTTCGACATCCGTTTTTCGTCGTCCGCAGCCTCGACATCGCCCGTGGCAATCTCGATATCTTTCAAGGTGAGGCTTCCAAGCGCGCGACTGTTGGTCAATCGGGCCGAGGTCCTCAACCCGCGAATGATCGTGGCGCGCCCGCCAAGTCCGGTGACGGCATTGATCCGCATCATCGGATCCATGTCATCTTCCTCGTCGAGCTGCGGATGGCAGGTTTCCCAATACTGCTCGAGGCATCCGCGAATATAACGCGTCATTTCCGCGAAACCGACAAGTCCGGTCAGCCGGATTTCGCTCTGCGCAAGATACACAGCTGCCCTGATGTCATGCGTCCGCTCGAGAACGGCCCGGGCCTTCTTTGCGAGATCCTTGTAGTCGGGATCCTTGGCCGCAACAATTTCCTCACCGGCTTGCCGTTCTTCCTCGGGCTGACCCGCCAGTTCCATCGCGATGAAATCGGGATCATATTCGAGGTTGTCGCCGCTGGGCGCACCGTCACCATGTGATTTTAGGAGGTCGGACAAAGCAGCAACCTTTGAAAAAAAAGATAAAAATCGTATGACACACAAATCGAGCAATAGAACTATCGAAACGGTACCAAGTCTTTGCAAAAAATCCAGTGTAACTTGTGACCCAACGTAAATTTCTGAGATCTTTGAATATGTTTTTTCTGTATTCACAAGACGACGTGTGCCGACACCGGCTTCTTCTTCCATAAAGCACCAGGACGTCGGGGATCAGCCCTGGACCGACCTCGTGGGTCGCCACAAAACGAACCGGCACCCGCAAGACGCGTCGAGCAATCACAGGCGCCTGCACTTGACCGATCCGGTGACTTCGCGTTTCCTTCCGGGTATCCTTGCAAAGTTCGGCGGGACAGGATGGACAGCCGAAACCGGGATATAATTGTTAATCGCGTGCACGCGTATTTCTTGGACCAAGCGCTTTTGCGGCAGACATTTTTCAAGGCCCGACGCGGATCAGGCCACAGACCCGGAGGTCTACATGATCAATACCTCACCCTGGCTGACTGCCATCGCATGTATCTTGGTGGCGGCTGGTGCCAGTGCCCAGTCTGGCAATCTGTCAGTCGAGCTGAACAAGTTCGAAACCAGCGAAACCGGCGGGTGCCAGGCGTATTTCCTGTTTAGAAACGACACCGGGAAAAGTTTCGAAGGTTTCGAGATGAGCCTTGCGATCCTCGACTCCGGTGGGGTCATCGACCGGCTTTTGTCGATCGACGCGGCCCCCCTACCCGTCGAACGGACAACGCTGAAACTTTTTGCGATCCCGGACATCGACTGCGCCGACATTTCGGAAATCGTCTTGCATGACATGCCCGCCTGCAAACCGCAGAACGAAGACGCGGTCGACTGTTTCGAATTCCTCGAACTTGGCAGCAAAACCGACGCCCAACTGGTGAAATGATATGTTTGCAGGATTTGCAGACCTTGGCACCGGCGCGCCGATCATCTTGCTGCTGGGTGGTCTGTCCGTGTTTTCGCTGGCCCTGATCGTCTACAAGATCGCACAACTGTGGTCGGTGACATCGAAATCCGACACCCGGGAAGCGGCCCTGAACAGTTTCGAGTCTGGGAACCTGTCAGAAGCCCAAGCCAAGGCGACGCATGGTCAGACACCCGCCAACCGGGTGTTGGCGTTTGCGATCAAGTCCCTCGGTGAAGGGCGATCCGGCGCTGCATTGATGACCGAGCTCACACGTCGGGGAAACGAGGAGTTTGCACAAATGTCGCGTCATATCCGGCTGCTGGAATTGATCGCGATGATTTCGCCGCTTCTCGGGCTCTTAGGAACGGTGCTCGGGATGATCCAGTCGTTTCAGGAACTCGAACTGGCCGAAGGAGCCGCGAATGCCTCGCTCCTGGCCGGCGGCATCTGGCAGGCGCTGTTGACAACCGCCGCAGGTCTGTTGGTGGCCATTCCCGCCGCAGTTGGCGCCACGCTGCTTTCGGCACGTGCCGAACGCGGGGCACAGGTGATCGAAGGCGCCATCGCGCAACTCATGCTGATTGCGGATCAGCCGTCCAGGTAGGTGTGCCAACATGCATGACCCCGCGACAACCGTTCTCAAGCGCCCGACACCGCCGCGCGCGCTGATCTCGTTGGTGCCGATGATCGACGTGATGCTCATTCTGCTGGTCTTTTTCATGGTCACCTCCACCTACCTGAACCTCGACATGATCCCGGCCGTGGATCACGTGGATGACGCCTCGGACACGCCCGCCAGCGGCGTCGAGACCTCGGCCCGCACGATGTTGATCCGGGTTGGGGCAGATGGCGTGCCAACCATGCAGGGACAAAGCTTGGAAGCCCGGCAACTGGACGCGCTGTTGGTCCAAAGGCTGCAAAGCGCGCCCGATCTCCGGGTCATGGTGCTTCCGACAGGTGCGGCCGACATGCAGGCCCTGGTGGCGGTGATGGATATTGCCACGAGGGCCGGAGTCACCAACCTGCGCGTGATCCGGTTGGAGGCAACGGAATGAAGCTGTCGCGACCGCCTGCACGCCAGCCCCCGGAAACCATCGTCGCCCTGATCGACGTGGTGTTTTTCCTGCTGGTGTTCTTCATGCTGATTGGTCGCATGGACGCCACGGCGCCGTTCGAGGTCAGCCCGCCAACCGCGACAACCGGCGCGACCATGCCGTCCGGCGGCATCACCCTGTCGGTGGCCGAGACCGGGGCGCTTGCCATTGACGGCGCTCGGATCGAAAGCGGCATGTTGATGGAAATCCTGTCGGACCGACTGGCCGGGAGCCCCGGGACACTCGTGCGCATCAATGCGCATCGACACGCCGAACTGCGCCATGTCCTGCCGCTTGTCGGCCGCATCGAAACGCTGGGCGCACGCGATGTGGTTCTTGTCGTCACACCCGAAACCGCCCCTCCGTTTCAATGACGCATCCGGCCCTGATATGGATTGGTGCGCTCGCCATATCCGCCGGGCTTCACGCCGCAAGCGCCTACGGTTTGTATCTGGCGACGCGGCCGGGGAACGTTCCGGATCAGGCCCTTCCCGAGACGGAAATGCAGCTTTCCGCCTACCGGGTGCAGCGCAGCGAGGCGCGCGAAACACGGTCAGAGTCCGATCAGGCAGCCTCTGGCGACACGTCTGGTTCCAACGTGAGCCAGGGCCGCATCGCGACATCCCAAGCAGCCCCGATGACACCGGATACAGCGGCAGCCGACATCGCGACACCACGTGGCCGCAAACTGCGCGCCGATCTGGCGGATGCAACCGACGTGCAGAGCGTTGCCGACCCCGGAGCCGACATCGCCGCACAGTCCATCACGCAAACCGCGCTGGCACCATCAGCGACCCCCACAGGCGACGCGGTGGCATCGCGCCCATTGACACCCCTCCATGTCGCCCGATCGCAGCCTGTGTCCCAGACGACAGCGGTCACGGCCCGGCCTCCAAGCCAGCAGATCGCCGCGGCATCCCCGTCGAGCAATACGCTTGCACCGGCGCCGGTTGCCGGTCTTGCCCTGACCGGTGAGGACGCACTTTCGTCAATCCCCGCCGCCACGGTCCAGCCCGCAACGATGCGGCCCGAACCGGGCGCTATAGAAAGCGAAATCCTTGATCAACCACAGCTTGATCGCGAGACGGCCGCCGAAGCGCCACCGCGCGCGCTGGCGGTCGCGCGACAAAGGTTTGACGCGCCACACGCACCAGCGATTGTGCCACCGGCAGATCGCGCCAGGGCGAACCTGGCTTTTCCGGACCCGGACGATGGCCGCGTCGATCCGGTTTCGCTCGCCGCCTTCCAGAGCTTCATGGAACCCGACGACCTGAGCAGGTCGGCAGCCGGGGTCCGCGACGGCATCAAGGCAACACTGAGCGCCATCCCCTGTTCACGTTTGCAGGTGCAGTACGATCCCGACGATAACAGCCTGCTCGTCTCGGGCCACGTGCCGGACCCGGAACTGCGTGATACCGTCGTGTCGGCCATGCAGGCGCAGATGGGACAAGACATCCCCGTGCGCGAAGGCCTCCTCATCCTGCCCCGCCCGCAATGCGGCGCCTTGTCCGGGATCGCCAGCGTCGGGTTGCCCCAATCCACCGATCAGATCACCAACCCCTTGCTGCTGGGCGAAGACACCCACGCGCGCGAGTTTCGCTATACTGCAGGAAGCCCGTTGGTGATGGCACTACAGGGCGCGGATTATGACGCCTATGTCTATGTCGATTACTTCGACGCCGATGGCAACGTGCTTCACTTAAGCCCCAACCAATACACTCCCCTCGAAAAGACCGAGGCCAAATCGGAGCTTCAGATCGGTTCGGATCATGTCCTGGAACCGGGAGAACCTGGGCTCTACATCGAGATCGGCCCGCCGTTCGGACAGGAAATCGCGGTCGCCTTTGCTGCATCGACACCTCTTTATGATGGGGTCCGTCCATTGGTGGAGCCGGCGGCTGCTTATCTGGGCTGGTTACGGGAAAAGGTCGCAGAGGCCCGCGTCAACGATCCGGATTTCAAAGGCGAATGGGTGTATTTCTTTATCTCGACCTCGGTCGAGTGATCCGCGGAAACACGATAACTGCGATTGGCCGAACTTGCTTTGCGCCCGCAGCCGCCTTACCGTCAGCGCATAAACGATGGCGTCCACATGCGGAAAACCGCCGCATGGGGACGACGCACCGCAAAAAAATGAATTCACATACTCGTTTCAAGACGAAAGAAAGGCAGCAGAGCCATGATTTCAAAGAAAACCGTTTCTCGTTTTGTCGGTCTGCCTGTTGTTTTCGGGCTGGTCACCACGCCTGTCCTGGCAACCACCCCTGACCCGGCGGCCAGCGGTCCGCCGGCCTCCTCGCTCGCTCAGATCGAAATCATCTACCCGCGTTATGCGCAGGTCGGGGGGGAAGAAATCGGCGGGTCGGAATCCGAACCCGGCGGCAACGACAACCCGCGTGTCGCGCGAACCGGCCCGCCCGTGGAAGCGTCGGAAGCGCAAACCACGCAGATCGTGACCCGATTGAACCAGATCCAGCGCATCTGCGAATTCATGGGGGATGAGTACCGAATCGCATGTTTCGCAACCACATACCGTCAACTGGCCAACGATATCCCGGCGAATGGGGATTACGCGGACTCGCGTGACGTGCTTTTGGACACGGCACGCAGGCTCGACAATCTGGCGCGCAGCAATCTTGATCGCAGCAAACCCGCGCTTCGGGCCCGGACTGACACGCCCAGCGGGCAAGTCCAGACACCACCGATGCGCGCTGTTCAGGCGCAGAGCGTCCCGGAGCTCAACCGGCAGGCCAGCGCCATCGTCGAGGAAGCGGAAACGGTGCTTCTGAGGTCCGCCAGCTCGGATGCCGCACGATCGATCCATTACCAGCGCATCGCCGCTGCGGTCGGCTCGAACAAGGTGCTCCTCCGCTCGGGGTGATCGATCACTCCAGCCCGTAGGCCGCCCGGATACCGCGCTTGGTGCCGGGTCCGATGTCACCATCAATCGCCCCGGTGTAGAACTCGTAGGCCTGCAATTGCGCCTGTAGCTCGCGACGGGTTTCTTCGGCGAACATCGTCGGTCGCTCAAGCAGGAGGTTCAACACGTCCTGGCTGCCGCTTCGCAAAGCCGCATAGAGGTAGGACGCGGCGTCTTCTGGTCCCTTGTCGGGGATCAACCCGTCGTCGATCAGCGCCGCGAAATTGAACTGCGCCTCCGGATGTCGCAGGTCCGCGGCGCGCTCAAACAACTCCAGCGCCTTGTCCGGATTTGCGCGCAGACCCAATCCACCCTGGTAGTGCAGAAAACCCAGGTCGTTGAGCGCATCCGCAAAGCCCTGATCGGCAGCCGCCCGGTACAGTTCCAATGCGCGCGCTTCGTCGATCTCGACGCCAATCCCCTGCTCGTAGAGCTTGGCCAGTTCCATCTGCGCCTCGGGCGACCCGCGCTCGACCGCCTGCTCAAGAAAGCTGACAGCCTGTTCGGGATCGAACCTCGTATCCTCCGGGTTCAGGCGGATATAGGCCAAGCCAAGCATGGATCGCGTATCGCCAAGATTGGCCAAGGCCAACAGCTGCGACTCCTGGTCAGGGCGCAGTTGCGACCAGGTTTTCGACGGTTCTTCGGTCGCCAGATCGGTTTCGCCATCCGGTGCCCCGGACAGGTAGAATGGCTTCCCGGTGAGCGAACCATAGGTATAGGGTTCCTGCAGATTGCGGGTTTCCCGAAGCACCGCGTCGCGCACCTGCCGGAACATGAGGCTGATCTCGAGGCCCGGCTTTGCCATCTTTTCCATCAGTGCGCGGGCATAGGGGCTGTTGCCTTGCGTCCCGTCCAAAGCGACCTGCCCGTCCTTGGCCGCGAACGCGACAAGCGTGCCCCGGTCCGGGTTGGCCGGGGCCAGCCCCCCGACACCCCGCGTCGCCTGATCGGTCGATTGCTGTTCCGATTGGGCCACGGCATCGGTATCGATCTGACCGCCCAAGGGATTGTCGCGGCAGCTGTCGAGGATCACGATCCGCATGACGCGCGCTTTCTCGACCACTTGCAGCATCTCCTTGAGCGACACGGATTGCTGCTGCACCTCGATATTGGAGGTGGGTTGCGCATCGACCGGGATCAGGAAGTTCTCTCCCTGCACCTCGATCCCGTGACCCGCGAAGTAGATCAGGGCGAGATCTGCCGTTTCTGCGCGAAACGAGAAATCATCCATCACCTGTCGCAACTCGGCGAGGCTCAGGTCGATCCCCCGCGTCACGTCGAACCCGATCTCCGTGAGCGTTTCCGCCAGACCCTCGGCATCGTTGCGCGTGTTGGTCAGCGTCGGGATCGACTCATATTCACCCAGACCAATGACAAGAGCAACGCGATCCGGGCTGGCGAGTGCCAAAGTGAAGGACGATGCCAGCAGCAGGAAAGGCAGGACGAACAGACGGACGATGCAGCTCATGTCAGATATGCTTTCGCTGATTGCGGTGGGCTTGGACTTTATCATACGCAACATGGACGTGGATTTCACTCACTTCTTCGCGAAACCCTGGATGGTTCAGCCAGAACCCTGATCTTTCAGGAGGACGTTAACGACGCATGGGAAAGCTAGACTGCCAATAAACATTCGCGGCAGGCCAAGCTTGACTCGACTCCGTTTAATACGGCTCAATGTCGCCACGATAATTGATCATCAAACCGCTCTTGCCCCAAAGATACGCAGGACGGTCACGTTCATGACGGTATTTAAGTGTCCTGCGCTCCAGCAGCGAAAATATAATTGCAATGGCTCACTGCTGTGTTGGCGGGTGCCATGATCAAAAAAATGGATATACCATGGAAGAAGATCCCGATTTTGACGATTTCCTCGATCCCGACGGAAATTATGGCTCTGTGGTTCCCGGAGTTCCAGCAACCGGCGGAATATACTCCGCTGACGAATTTTCCAGCGTTAACGGCGGCCCGGATGTCGATTGGTTCGAAGCAAACTTGGAGCAAGGCCGCGAATACGAGATTCAACTGAGAGGCGCCGACACAGAAGACGACCGCACGCTGGCGGACCCACGTTTCGTTGGCGTCTATGGCGTTTCCGATAACGAGGCAGAGCTATTTTCAGGAAGCGGAGACGACAATAGTGGGACCGGCCTGAACAGCCGAGCGCTTTTCACGGCACCTTATACAGGGACCTATTATTTCGCGGTCGCCGAAGGAGACTCTCAGTCTTCTGGCCTTGGCGGCACCTACACGCTTGAGTACTTTGACCTTACGCCGACCCCGATCGAACAGACCCTGACTCTCAACGAAGTGCTCAACGAAGGCGACGACATAACTTTGTCGATAGACACGCTGATTCCGGACGGCATTTCCTTGCCCTTCCCGGGCACCGGGGAACCTGAAGACCTCATCAGCCAAATTGATCTGACTGTCACGACAACCACTGACAGAGCGTCGGTCGACGAGGATTTCACGGTTTCCTATGAGTTCGGATCTCCTCAGGTCATCAGGTTTGCCGCTCTGGAAGATGATCTGGTCGAGGATGACGAAGGCGTGGAACTCCGGGTCACGGGGTTCGTTGACTGGATCGTCCCATCCGATCGTCCCGCAATTACAAATGTCCTCGGTGATCCGGTAAACGGCGACACTCAGAGGGTGAACATCGACATCACGTTCAATGCGGTGATCAACTCCGCCCCCGAGGGCCTCCCGGATCCAATTCTGGACTATACCTTCACCGGACCCGAAGTCATCGGGAACGTTCTGACCAATTTCGAGGACGGCAGCCTTGAGACGTTCGAAGCGCTGCAATTCAGCTTCGACAACGATATTATTGCCGGTGAGCTTTTGGCGAACGGCGATATCTCGATCACCGGGTCGACCGGCTCCCGCGGCGATACGGTTGTCTTGCGGTTTAGCGTTGAGGACGAACGGGGCGCCATCACCCTTTCAGAACAGGAAATTCAGTTTGGCGCCCCTCAGGACGACTACCTTCCTGGCGAAACGGCACTCGACCTTGGGCGTATCGACCTCGACATCTCCGAGATCGGCAGCGTCGAGCGTTTCGAAGACCGCGACCGCTTCGTCGTGTCGCTTGAGGCTGGACAGCTCTATTCCGTTGGGCTGACGTCAGCGGTCACCCCGAGCGGAACGCTTGCCGACCCCGAGATCTTCGGAATTTATGACGGGCAGACCCTCCTTCCGGGGTCATCCGACAATGACAGCGGCACCGGCCGGAGCGCGCTGATTGACCCGTTTCTTGTCGAAACCGGTGGCAGCTACGAGATCGAGGTCGGCAGCCACACACCCTTCGGCCTCGGCGGTTACGAATTGACGGTAACGTCGCTTGGCGCGGCAGATGATTTCCTGCCCGGCCAATTCGCGGACGTCTTCGGAACCGCAATGGTGGATGTCCCGACAACCGGATTTATCGAACGCGAAGGCGACCGCGACCGGTTCGAGGTGACGCTGCAGGCAGGCGTGCAATACGACATCGCGCTCGAAGGAGCCTCCACCGGAGGCGGATCACTCCCCAATCCCGAGATCATCGGCGTGTTCGGCAGCACCGGCGCCCCTGTTGCGGGCAGCGCAGACAACAATGGCGGCGTCGACACCAACGCGTTGGTGGATGGCTTGACCGTCGCCGAAGACGGAACCTATTTCGTCGAGGTCGCCGGCGCACAAGATCTCAATATCGGCGACTACACGCTGACCGTGAATTTTGCAGGATACCTGGACGACTTCCTGCCCGGAATCGCCGGCGGTTTCGGCACCGTGTCGGTCGGAGGACAAACCACCGGCGAGATCGAAGCAATCGGCGATATCGACGGGTTCCGCGTTTCTCTGCAATCGGGCACGACCTACGCGATCAGCATCCAGGGACAGGATTCGAATTCCGGCACACTCGCGGACCCGAATATCGTCGGTGTCTTCACGTCGGGTGAACAGGTGGATTTCTTCCAGGGCTTCGACGATGGCGGTCAGGGTCTTGACAGCCTGTCCTATTTCACGCCGACCACGTCAGGGGAGTATTTTGTCGAAGTCGCGAGCTTCGATGACGGGACCGGCACCTATTCGGTCTCCGTCGCGGACTTGGGGGTTCGCGACGACTACGCGTCCGATGTCGGAACCGACGGCAGCATCGCGCCAAACGGGGCGGCGACCGGACGGATCGACTTTTCCGAAGACGCCGACTGGTTCGAGGCTGAACTGGCCGCCGGACGACTTTACCGTATCGAGCTTGTGCCTACGGGGGGCAGCGCGATTGCCGATCCAGTATTCAACGGGATTTACGATTCCGATGGCGTCCTGATCCAGAACACCGGCAATGACGACGGCGGAGCCGGCACCAGCAGTGCGATTGAATTCGTGACAGAACAGAGCGGGACATACTTCCTCTCGGCCGGCGGCTTCGGCGGCCTGACCGGGCAATACCGCCTTGAGCTGAACGACCTTGGACCGCTGGACAACGGCGATTTCAACATCACCCTGCGCTTCGGTTCGGATGATTATCCCGATCTCTATACCGAGGCGTTCGAAGACGCCGTGGAGCGTTGGGAAGAGGTCATCACCGGCGATCTGCCTTACGCGCTGGTCGAGCAAGTCGGCTATGTCGATGACATCCTGATTGACGTGACTTTCGCCGACATCGATCTTGCCTTCCAAGGGGTTGAGCATCCGATCGTCGCGAATTCCTTCGTTCTGGATCAGCGGCCCGTGGAAACCGGAAACGGGGCCTCTCTCCCGACCTTTTCCCGCGTCTTCGTGGACACGGAAGAAGCAGACAAAATGCGTCTCAACCTCGATGAGCTTGCAGCCAACGCGATCGGGCGTGCCCTCGGGTTCGGACGGCTCTGGGAAGAACTCGAGTTGGTCGACGAGGCCGATGGCGTTGCGACCTATACCGGTTTCAACGCCCTGCGCGAAATCGAAGAGCTGTCCGACGACCTGAATGGCATCAATGTGCTCGAGGACGGTGCCGACGGCGCGCTGGCCGCAGAATACTGGGGTGAAGATATTCTGGGGCAAGAGCTGATGACACCGTTGCTGCAATTCCGCGGAGCAGGCTCGATTCCTCGCCCGCCCAACGTCGCCGACAACCCGCTGAGTTCCCTGACCGTTGCGGCCATGCAGGACCTTGGCTACCAGGTGGATTACAACGCAAGTGACCCGTTCAGCTTGGACCCTTTGAACCTGGCGCGGCGGTCCATATCGGACACTGACGCGTCGGAGCAGCCGCCACAATCATTCGGCACGGCCTCCCAACGCCTCCTGGCCGACATTCCCGACACGGAAACCATCCCGACCGGCGGACCCGCGTTGATCTTCATGCGTCCGAATATCCTGTCGGAGCAGCCGGCGAATTTCAGCCTGACCAACAGCAACAGTGAACTGGTCAGAGCCACGGGAACCAACGCCTATTTCATCGAAGGCGTCACCGGTGACTTCCTGACCATCGAACTGAAGGGGGAGTTCGCCAAGAATTCACCGTCAACGGTCAACCAGCTCTCTGGCACCGTGGAATCGATGGAGGTGTATTCGGTCAGCGGCACGCTGCTTTTCAGCATCGATTACACGCAAAAGCCAGTGAACGTATCCGACATCATCGCGCGATGGCCCGGCTACTCTGCCGACGACGAGAATGTCGTCGTCGTGGATACGCTGCCGGGCATTGCCGCGCGGATCAATCCGAACGGCGGCGGCGAAAATGCCAATCGCATCTTCACCGGTGCGAAGGATGACTTCGTGCGCGGCGGAGACCTTGCCGAGTTGATCAATGGTGGTGCCGATCAAGACAGTCTCTTCGGCGAGGGCGGAAATGACACCTTGATCGGAGACGCCGGCAACGACCTCCTCAACGGCGGGCGGGGCAATGACGTGCTCAATGGCGGTGGCGGGATCGACACGGCGGATTTCAGTGGCCCGCAGAGCGCCTACACACTGACGCTCAGTGCCGAATCAACGGTCATCGAAGACCGGCGCGGGAGCGGTAATGGCGAAGATACCCTGGTCAATGTCGAATTCCTGAACTTCGAAAGGAATTCTAGCGACGCTCCTTTCAACCTGCAAAAGTTCGGTGGGCCGGCCAGCTTGTCCGCAAGCGATTTCGAAAGCTTCATCGAACTCTATATCGCCTATTTCAACCGAGCGCCGGATGCGGTCGGCTTGAACTTCTGGGGCACGAGGTTTACCGAAGGAACGACACTTGCGGAATCTGCGGCATTGTTTGTCGATCAAGATGAAACAATCGCCGCCTACCCATCCGATCTCAGCAATTCGGAACTGGTTGCAACGATTTACGAAAACGTGCTGGGACGTATCCCTGATCAGGAAGGGTTCGATTTCTGGGTCAACGAGTTAGACTCTGGTCGTATCGGGAGAGACATCGCAATTCTCGGTATATTGGATGGCGCCAAGGCGAATCCGCCTGCGGATGCAACACAAGACTTCATCGACCAGCAGCTTGCCGACCGCTCCTACCTTGCCAACAAGACCGATATTGGCGCCTATTTTGCCGTCCACAAAGGCATGTCGGATGTCGAGAATGCGTCCGCCGCGATGGAACTGTTCACCGGGTCGGAGTCCAGCATCAACGATGCGGTCGCGGCCATCGACGACTTCCATGACGCCGCGCTGAACAGCAACAATGGCGAGTTCCTCATGCCCGTCGCGGGAGTTCTGGACGATCCGTTCTCGGTCGCGTGATCGTAAGCTTCCCGGACCAAAAAAGGGCACCGCCTACGCTGGTGCCCCTTTCATTTCGCCGTTTCTGATACCCGCTTTGGTTCCCGGTTCAGTCCACCAGCGCGGTGAATTCGATCCTGCGGTTGCGCGCGCGGTTTTCGGGCGTGTCGTTCGCGACGATTGGACGGTCCTCACCATAACCGACAGCAACCAGCTGATCTTGCGCAATGCCCTTGTCCTGCAACCAGGCGACGACCGACGCCGCGCGACGTTCGCTGATCGACTGGTTCTGCGCGTCGCTGCCGATGGAGTCGGTGTGTCCCGCGATTTCAAGCGTCACAGACGGGCAGCGCGAAACGATATCCTGGAGGTTCTCAAGAAGCGGAACGCTCTTGTTATCAAGCCGCGTGCTGCCGGATGCGAAAAAGATATTCCCCGTCCGCGACAAGATCTCGAAACGTCCAAGGCATTCTTCCTCGGACATCACGCCCTTGGTCTCGAGCGCAACCGCTGCGGGGGTCAGGACCGCGTCGGGCAGATCGGGGGGCGTTCCCTCCTGGGCCCGGCTGAAAACGAAGTTGAAGCTGACCACACCCACCGGTGTGATGTCCACATTCGCCGCCTCCTCCAGCTTCGCCCGGCCTTCTTCCAGATCAAGCTCTTCCAGCGTGTACGCAATCGGCGTGATGGACGAGACCACAACCCGGTCATTGTCGATCAGCGTCACCGCGACATCCGCCGTTCGCTCGACCGTCAGACCCCGCAACGTCAGCGTGTAGGGCAGCTCGATCTCCTTGCGGCGCGTGATGTGCAAATCCGTCACTTGCTCTGCAGACAACTGTGTCGTGATGATCGCTTCAGGATATCGGAACGTCTCGAAGAACAGGAATCGCATGCGGACGTTCCGCAAATCGACCTTGGTATCGACCGAGTCGAGCAACACCCGCACTTGGGCCCGTCCGTCTTCGGTGATCCGGCCCGAAAGCGTGGCAAAGGAACTCGTCTCGGCGATCTTTGACTTCTTGACCGACAAAAACCTCAGTTCGGATGCCTCACCATCCAAATTCCAGCCGTGTTCGAAAGGATCGTCGCTTTGTGCAGAAGCCATCCCGACCGGAAGTGCCATCAAAAGGCCGACGACACAGAAAACACGAAGAAAAGTGATTTTCATAATTACCTCGCAGATAATTTGCGCCAAAGGATTAAGATAGTAAAAAGGTATTTGACTTTGAGATTAACATAAAACTTGTATGCTTGCATAGAACAAGCGACTCATTCTGCAATAAAACACTAGCATAGCGCGACCCGAATTTCAGCACCACAAAATTGTAGGAGGACGCTTTGACCGACTGGATACGACGTCTGGGCACCCGAATTAAGGCCACCACCATCGCCGCAGCCCTGATGACCACCGCAACGGCTGCAGATGTCGCCGCGCAGGAGCGGATCGCCCTGATCGTTGGCAATTCCAGCTACACCACTGTTTCGGCGCTCGACAATCCGACCCGCGATGCGCAACTCATCGGGTCAACCCTCGAACAAATCGGTTTCGACGTTACGCTCTTGATCGACGCGACACAGACCGAAATGAAACGCGCCCTGTCGGATTTCGGACGCAAGCTGCGAAACGGCGGAGCCGACACGACCGGGCTTTTCTACTACGCCGGGCATGGTGTGCAGAGCTTTGGAAACAACTACCTTCTGCCCGTGGATGTCGAGCTCAACGATGCGGCAGACCTCGATCTCGAAGGGGTGGAGGCGCAATCCGTTCTTCGGCAAATGGCCTCCGCACGCAACCGCACGAATTTCGTCATTCTCGACGCGTGCCGTGACAACCCGTTCATCGACATGGCCGAATTCGATTCCCCCGGCCTGGCCGAAATGAAAGCGCCGACCGGCACGTTCCTGTCCTATGCCACGTCGCCCGGCGCGGTCGCGCTCGATGGAACCGGGCAAAACAGCCCGTTCACGCTGGCACTCTCTCGGGAAATATCCAAGCCGGGCGTGCCGGTCGAGCAGATGTTCAAACAGGTGCGCATTTCCGTGCTGGACCAGACGAACGGCCTGCAAACGCCATGGGATACATCGTCGCTGACCAACAACTTCACCTTCGTAGATGCCCCCCGGGAAACGCCCGAAGACCTCGCCGCGCGGCAGCTCTGGACATCCGTCCAGGCCACCAGAGACCCTGTCCAGATCATGCTGTTTTTGCGGGGATACCCCGACAGCATCTATGCCGACGAGGCACGCACCCTCTTGGCAGAGGCCATCGAAAACGAGCTTGCAGACGACACCGTTGCCACGGCCCGCCCGGAGCCGACAGGCCCGTCGGACGACGAGCAAGCCATGTTTGACGCGGTGCAGGCCGATCCGACAATCAAAGGCTACGAGGCGTTTCTGAACGCCTATCCTGATGGGACATATTCGGAATTCGCCAGGGGCGAAATCGCGGCTCTGACCACCCAGACCAACACCGATCCCGTTGGCGACGGCGTCAGCGCGCCCGACCCGGCCCCACAAGAGACCGAGCTTGCGATGGCGACGGAACAGGAACGCTCGAGCGTGCCCAACGTGGTGAAATTCGATCTCCCGCTTGTCGCGCCGGGATCGGTCATCGACGGTATCATCCTATCGGAAGTGACGCAGCTTTCCCCGGCCTTCCCCCCTGTCGACGGATTGCCGGAAGAATACTGGAAAGAGGTGACCTGCGCCAATTGTCACGAATGGACCCGGGACCGGCTCTGCGAACAGTCGAATGTCTACCTCAACCTGAGCGCCCAGAAGTCGCTCGAGAAACCGCATCCATTCAACGGCGCTCTCAAGCGAAACCTCAGACAATGGGCGGCAAGCGGGTGCCAATGAGACCGGACCGGCATCGCCTAAAGCCCGGCCTGTCAGCAAAGACATCACCGATGATATACCCTTGCAGGGCTTGGTGAACTGTAAACGAAGTGGCGCACCTGAGAGGATTCGAACCTCTGGCCTCTGCCTTCGGAGGGCAGCGCTCTATCCAGCTGAGCTACAGGTGCCTGATGTCTCTCTACACAGAAGGGATTTGGGGCGCAAATGCAAATGTGGCCCGGCATGTGTGTTTTCGCCGGGCCAGGATGCGGTCACGCGTCATGCGTTTCGGTCGCCCGAAACGCCTGCGGTTCACTGGGCCGCTTTCAACTCCAGGCGGCGCTGGTGGAGCACCGGTTCGGTATAGCCCGACGGCTGGTTTCGCCCGTCGAAGACCAGATCGCAGGCGGCCTTGAAGGCAATCGTGTCAAAGCCCGGGCTCATCGGCGTATATGTGGGGTCATCCGCATTCTGCCCGTCCACGACCCGGGCCATGCGCTGCATGATCTCCATCACCTCGTCTGTCGACACGATATCATGATGCAGCCAGTTGGCGATATGCTGGGCCGAAATCCGGCAGGTCGCGCGATCCTCCATCAAGCCGACATCGTTGATGTCGGGCACCTTGGAGCAACCGACCCCCTGATTGATCCAGCGCACAACGTAGCCAAGGATACCCTGCGCATTGTTCTCGACCTCTTTGGCGATCTGCTCTTTCGACCATTTGCGATAGCTGGCCAGCGGGATATCGAGGATCATGTCCACATGCGCCCGGCGTCCTCCGCGGCGCAGCTTGTCGTGCACGGCAAAGACATCGACCTTGTGATAATGCAGCGCGTGCAGCGTGGCCGCCGTGGGTGACGGCACCCAGGCGCAATTGGCCCCGCTCTTGGGGTGTTCGATCTTCTGCTCCAGCATCGCGGCCATCAGGTCGGGCATGGCCCACATGCCCTTGCCGATCTGGGCGCGTCCGGACAGGCCACATTCGAGGCCGATATCCACGTTGCGGTTTTCGTATCCACCGATCCATGCCTTGCGCTTGATGAAATCTTTGCGCGAGAACGGCCCGGCTTCCATCGAGGTGTGAATCTCGTCGCCGGTGCGATCCAGAAACCCGGTGTTGATGAAGGCCACGCGATGCTTTGCGGCACGGATGCACTGCTTGAGATTGACGGAGGTGCGCCGTTCCTCGTCCATGATGCCCAGCTTGACGGTGTATTGCGGCAAGCCCAGTGCCTGTTCGACGAAGGTGAAGGTCTCGTCGGCGAACGCCACCTCGTCCGGCCCGTGCATCTTGGGCTTGACCACGTAAACCGACCCGTGATGCGAATTGCGAAGGCCGTCGGTCTTGTCCAGATCGTGCTTGGCGATCAGCGCGGTGATCATCGCATCCATCAGGCCCTCAAAGATCTCGGACCCGTCTTTCAGCAAGATCGCCGGGTTTGTCATCAGGTGGCCGACATTGCGCACCAGCATCAACGCGCGGCCCTTGATCGTCACATCACCTTTCCCGTCAGGCGCGGTATAAACCGGATCCGGGGTGAGCGCGCGGTTGACCGTCTTGCCGCCCTTCTCGAAGCTGTCCGTCAGATTGCCCTTCATCAGACCCAGCCAGTTGGCATAGGCCAGTGTCTTGTCCTCGGCATCGACGCAGGCGACCGAGTCTTCGCAATCCATGATCGCCGACACCGCGCTTTCAAGACGGACATCCGCCAAACCGGCCTGATCGCGGCTGCCGATGAAATGCGTCCGGTCGAAAACCAGTTCGACATGCAGGCCGTTGTTGCGCAACAGCACCGCGTCGGGCGCTTTCGGATGACCTTTGTAACCGATGAACTTTTCCGGTTGCGCCAATGGCATGTCATCCACCAGCAGCGCGCCGCCCTGCACGTGATAGCGCCGCGCGTCAGCATGGCTTCCGCCGTCAATCGGGAAAGCGTCGTCCAGGAAGACCCGCGCGCGGGCCACAACACGGGCACCGCGCCCCTTGTCATACCCCCCCATTGGGGCCGGTGTGCCCATCGCGTCGGTGCCATAGAACCCGTCATAAAGACTGCCCCAGCGGGCGTTCGCGGCGTTCAGCGCATAGCGCGCATTGGTGATCGGCACGACAAGCTGCGGCCCCGGCACGGTTGCGATTTCAGGGTCGGTGTTCTTGGTTTCGATCTCGAAATCATCACCCTCATCCAGCAGGTAGCCGATCTCGGACAAAAACACCTTGTAGGCCTCGTGGTCATGCGGCTGGTTGCGGTGGCGGATGTGCCAGTCGTCGATCTTTTGCTGGATCGTCTCTCGGGTTTTCAGAAGCTCGGCGTTTTTCGGACCGAAGTCATGGGCCAGCGTGGACAGCGCGCTCCAGAACGCGTCAGCCTCGACCCCGGTGCCGGGCAGCGCCTGGCCTTCAATGAAGTCGAAAAGCATGTGGTCTATCTGCAATCCGTTGCGTTCGATCCGCGTGGTCATGGCTGGCCCTCTCACTGTATACCGTGGTTCTCAATTAGAAAGAATGTTTCCGATCCGCAACATCTTTGGTCAGGTTAGCTGACCAAAAAGCCTTTTTCGGCAAATTTGAAAGTGCACGCGCAGTGCCACGAGATCGCGTCAGGTTCTCTGCACGCCTAAGGCTTGGCCTTGGCGCGCCGGCAGCGATCCGAACAATATTTCACCTCGTCCCAGACCTTTTCCCACTTCTTGCGCCAGGTGAACGGCAGTCCGCAGGTCGCGCAGGTCTTGGTCGGCAGATCGGATTTCCTGCGCTGCTTGGGCATCAGAGGTCCAGTTTCAATTGCGCGTCATCGACAGGCTTGCGCCGCTGCTTTCGCGGGGCCCGGTCGTTGACGAACTGCCCGGCGCTGTCCTTGCGGCTGGCATGTTTGTCGATCACGCGCCGCGTTTCGCCCTTGTCGACATTGCCGCGCATGGAAAATATCGTCTGCCGCGCCGCGCGGGCAGCGTCGGCGACGTCCACGATCGGCTCGGGATAAGCCTTGCCCAGGAGGCGCCCTGCCCCGTCCCACATCCATAGCGATTGAAGATACCTGTCCGGCACCTCGGCCAGTTCCGGCACCCAGCGACGGGTGAACGCGCCAGTCGGGTCCTGGTCTGTCCCTTGCTTGACGGGGTTGTAGATCCGCGGCGTGTTGATGCCGGTGGTGCCCGATTGCATCTGCATCTGGCTCCAGTGGATTCCCGGTTCGTAATCCGTGAACATCCGTGCCAAATGGTTCCCGGTGGCGCGCCAATCGAGCCAGAGGTGATAACTCGCCACGCTCACCACCATCGCGCGCATCCGGAAATTGAGCCAACCCGTTGCGCGCAGCGACCGCATGCAGGCATCGAGAAACGGCACGCCGGTCTCGCCGCTCCGCCACGCGCGCAGGCGGCCGGGGTCCGGCTCTAGCGGCCGCATCCCTTCGTAGGCCCGATGCAGGCAGCGGTGTTCGAGCGCCGGTTCATCCTCAAGCTTCTGCATGAAGTGGTCGCGCCATGCGAGTCGGGATTGGAACGACTTGAGACTGCCGGCCCAACCATCACGCGGCCCGCCCTTGATCTCTCTTTGACGCGTGGCAGTTGCCTGCGCCACCTCGCGACCTGAAAGAGTGCCCAGCGCCAGATGCGGCGACAGGCGCGAACAGGCGATGGCCCCGTCCAGCGGCGACGACATCGCCTTGCGATAGGTCTGCCCGCGCTCGGTCAGAAAGCCCCCCAAAAGCGGCAGCGCAGCATCGCGCCCGCCGTCTTGACGCTGCGGGCAGTGGTCCGGCGGCAGCGACGACGGGACCGGATCGGATGGCAGGGTCACCGGTGACAGCCGGGACGGAGGTTCGATTTGCGCCTGCGCGGTAAAGCTGTTGCGCTGCCTGGCCCATCCATCGCGGCCCGACAGACGACGGACCACACCGGATTGGGGGAGTTCGGTCCACCGCACGCCCTGCGCCCGCGCCCAGGCCGCGACCCGCGTGTCGCGTGCGTAGGTCCAGCCGTTGCCGGTTTCCTCGTGGCTGACCAAAGTCCCGAACGGCATTGATTGGTGCAGATCCCGAAGCACTTGCACCGCATCGCCCACCCGGATCACCAGGTCACTGCCCAAACCGCGCAGTCGGCTTTGCAAATCTGCCAGGCAATCCTGCAAAAAAGCGAACTGCCGGCCCGATGTGTCGGGGAGCCTCCAATAATCGGGCTCGAGGATATACAGCGGCACGACATCTCCGAGCGCGGCCGCATGGGCCAGCGCCGGATGATCAGCAATGCGCAGATCGCGCTTGAACCAGAGAACCGATGTCATCTCGGGCAAACTAGGCGCAGCCAGCGCCGGGACCAGTGGGCGCAACCCGTTTCCCTTCTTTCAAATCCCCGCGTAGGTATTACCTCAACACAACGACACCCATTCGGAGGCCCCCAATGAAAGACGCCGCGCCCAAGACGATCCACCTCGAGGATTACACGTCCTTCGGCTTTGCCGTTGAAAGCGTGCACCTGACGTTCAAGCTGGCCCCGATCGCAACGCGGGTGATCAGCAAGATCGCGTTTGCCCCGAACCCGGACGCGACGGACAGGACGTTTTTCCTGCATGGCGAGGACCTCGACCTGAAATGGGCCAGGATCGACGGACAGAACGTCATGCCCGAGGTGACCGAAACGGGCCTGCGCTGCGCCGTGCCGGACAAGCCGTTCGTTTGGGAGGCCGAGGTCGAAATCAGCCCGCAGACCAACACCGCGCTGGAAGGGCTTTACATGTCGAACGGCATGTATTGCACGCAGTGCGAGGCGGAAGGGTTCCGCAAGATCACCTATTATCCCGACCGTCCAGACGTGATGAGCACCTTCACCGTACGGATCGAAGGTGAAGAAAAGGTGAAGCTGTCCAATGGCAACCCGGCCGGGCGCGGCGACACCTGGGCCGAATGGCACGATCCCTGGCCCAAACCCGCCTATCTTTTCGCGCTGGTGGCAGGTGATCTGGCAAACCATCCCGACAGTTTTACCACCCGGTCCGGCAAGCCGGTCGAGCTGAACATCTGGGTCCGCCCCGGCGACGAGGCAAAATGCGCCTTCGGGATGGATGCGCTCAAGAAATCAATGACTTGGGACGAAGAGGTCTACGGGCGCGAGTACGATCTGGACATCTTCAACATCGTTGCAGTCGACGACTTCAACATGGGCGCGATGGAAAACAAGGGGCTCAATATCTTCAATTCGTCCTGTGTCCTGGCCAGCCCGGAAACCAGCACCGACAGCAATTTCGAAAGAATCGAAGCGATTATCGCGCATGAGTATTTCCACAACTGGACCGGCAACCGGATCACCTGCCGCGATTGGTTTCAGCTCTGCCTGAAAGAAGGCCTGACCGTGTTCCGCGATGCACAGTTCACTGCCGACATGCGGTCCGAACCGGTCAAGCGCATCAGCGACGTGATCGATCTGCGCGCGCGCCAATTCCCAGAGGATCAGGGACCGTTGAGCCATCCGGTGCGCCCGGAGAGTTTTCAGGAAATTAACAATTTCTACACCGCCACGGTCTACGAGAAAGGCGCCGAGGTGATCGGCATGTTGAAAACGCTGGTGGGTGACGATGCCTATTTTCGTGCTCTTGATCTGTATTTCGACCGCCATGACGGTCAGGCCTGCACGATCGAGGACTGGCTTGCCGTGTTCGAGGAGGCCACGGACCGCGACCTGTCGCAGTTCAAGCTGTGGTATACCCAGTCCGGCACCCCCCGCATCACGGTGTCCGAGGATTGGGCGGACGGGGTCTATACCCTGACATTTGCGCAAAACACGCCGCCCACACCCGGTCAGGATGTGAAAGACCCCAAGGTCATTCCGATCGCGGTCGGCCTTTTGAATCCCAACGGAGACGAGGTCGTGCAGACCCGGGTTCTGGAAATGACCCAAGCCGAACAGAGTTTCCGTTTCGAAGGGCTGGCCAGCAAACCCGTCCCCTCGATCCTGCGCGGATTTTCAGCGCCGGTGGTGCTTGACCGCGCTGTCAGCCGCGAAGAACGCCTGTTTCTGCTGGCGCATGACACCGATGCCTTCAACCGTTGGGAGGCCGGGCGCACTCTTTGCCGCGAAAGCCTCGTGTCAACGATCCGCGATGGAACGGGGCATGACGATGCTTGGCTCGATGCGCTGGAAAAGCTGGTGCGGGATGAAACACTGGACCCGGCGTTTCGCGCGCTGATGCTCTCTGGACCGACGCAATCGGAACTCGCGCAGGTGTTGTTCGAACGGGGCACGACACCCGACCCGGATGCGATCTGGACCGCCACGGACAGCCTGCGGTCACATATGGCGCATCGCTGGCAAGGATGGATCGAAGACTTGCGAACCGCCATGGGGGTCACAACGCCCTATCGCGCAAGCGCCGATCAAGCTGGCAAACGCGATCTGGGCGCATCATTGCTGTCCTTGCAGACGGTTCTGGACGGCGGCGCGGCGGCGCAGGCGCAGTTCGACACGGCCGACAACATGACCTTGCAGTTCACCGCGCTCACCCAATTGCTGCGCGCCGAAAAAGGCGACGCCGCGATTGATGCCTTCCAGGAGCAATGGCACCACGACCGCCTGGTCATGGACAAGTGGTTCGGCGTGCAGGTCGGCGCGGCGAAACCGGACGTGGCGGTGGACGTGGCCCGGAAACTTGTCGACCATCCGGCGTTCGACATGAGCAACCCCAACCGCTTCCGCGCGGTGATGGGCGGTATCGCGATGAACCATGCCGGGTTTCACCGAAAAGACGGCGCGGGCTATGCGTTCCTGTGCGACTGGCTGATCAAGCTGGACGACATGAACCCGCAAACGACCGCGCGGATGTGTTCGGTCTTTCAGACGTGGAAGCGATATGATGCGCCGCGGCAGGCGCTCATCAAGGAGCAGTTGGAACGGATCAAGGCGAAACCCGGTCTCAGCCGCGACACTGATGAAATGATCACGCGCATCCTTGGATAGCCCGGCGACAGATGGCGGACCGCCGATTCTCGACCACCGGGTCAGTGCGCGGCGGCCGCGCGCATGTGCCATCGTGGCGCTGGTCTGGGTCTTTGCTTTGGTGCTTTGGCTCCGCCTGGACGCCGTCTGGTGGCTACCTGCGCTGATGGTCGGCCTGACCGTCCCGGCCGTGATCGAAGCATGGCGCAACGACACCTCGGGCCTCGTCTTGACCGGGCAGACACTGTCCTGGTCGAGCGCCCGCCAGTCCGGCACGGTCGCCGTTGCCGATGTTGACCACGTCCATTTCAACACGCGTCTGGATTTTGCCGTGTCCACGAAACTGCACCTGGTCGATGGAACGGTGCTGCGCCTGCCGATCGAGGTCGTGCCGCCCTACCCCGACCTTGTGACCGCCCTGGACGCTGCCGCCATGCGCCACGAACGCCATCATTTCAGTTTTTTCTGAGATTTTTCGGAACAATCGTCGTTTCGAGTGCGTTTTGACAAGTGGCGTGACTTTGCGCAAATCGTGACGACTTGGAAAAACGACTTGCTTCGCCAAAGTGAATGATTTGCGCTTGTCATGCCATTGTCACGCGCCTCTGTCAGGAGACAGCCCATGAAAGACCGGATTGACCCGCTGATCGAGGACCGTGCGCCTTGGTTGTTTCGTCCAACCCTCTCGGCCTCGCTGGCGCGGCCTGCCTTGAACACGGTGTTGGGCTACGATCGCACCGTGGCCTTGGCCGAAGCGGTGCAAGACCGGCCCTCGCGCGAAGTCATGGATATCATGGCAGACCGCCTGGCCCACAAGGTGGGGGCCTCCGGTCTGGACAACATTCCACGGCATGGCCCGGCTTTGGTCGTCGCCAATCATCCCACCGGGATCGCCGACGGCATCATCCTGCACGCCATCCTGAGGACGGTCCGCGCCGACACCTACTATTTCGCGAATCACGACATCCTGAAGGTGCTGCCGCAGATGACCGACATGATCGCGCCTGTCGAATGGCGCAAGGATCGGCGGAGCCACGCGAAGACGCGCGGCACGATGGTCTTTGCCCGCCAAGCGGTCAAGGATGGGCGGCTCGGGGTGATCTTTCCGTCCGGGCGTCTCGCCAAGCGGCGCGGGGCGCGGCTGCATGAACGGCCCTGGATGGCGTCTGCGGCGATGCTGGCCCGCAAGTTTGACCTGCCGGTGATCCCGATCCACCTGCAGGCGCGCAACTCGGCGCTGTTTTACATCTTTGATGCGATCCACCCGACGTTGCGGGACATCACCTTGTTCCACGAAACGCTGAACAAGTATCGCCAGCCCTACGGCATTCGCATCGGGGAACGGATTTCCCCAAAGGCGCTGCCCGAGAATTCAGAGGAGGGGATCGAACTGTTGCGCCGAGCCACCCTTGCCCTGGGCGAATTTTCCGATCGAGGCGTGTCGCTTCTGGATGCGTCGCGCTCACCCGTGGGCCGTGCCTGACTGTCGCTGCGCGACGAGACCACGCCATCCCGAACCGACCGAATGGGGCGAGCCACGGGACGCAGGGAACGCGAAAGCCCTGCGCAATAGGGCTGTTCGCGGGTCCAGGCCATCATGTCGTTGCGCTTTGCACTGCTGTGAAACGGCCCCCAATCCGCGGCCACCCCGCGCATGCCGTGAGACACGACACTGTCACGCGACACCGTCATCGCCATGATGCGCAAGGCGCATTGCAGGTTTGCCGACCCGCTTTTCAGCGCGCTGCGCGACGTGGCCCGACAGCCATACGCGCGCGCCGTGGCCGGCAGGATTTGCATCAAGCCGTACCACTTGCCGCCTCCGCCGACGGCTGTGGGACGAAAGGTGCTTTCATGCTTGGCCAGCGCCGACAGCAACCCGATCCAGAACGCCTCGCGGCCGCTTGCGTCGTTGGTGGTGTAGGCCGGGCACCAATCATCTATATCCATGGGCACGATCCGGGGCAGCGCGTTTGCATGGCTGCGCAACGCCGCACGTGCCGCGCGTGACCAGCGATCGGCCTCTCGCCGATGGCTCCAGCGCATGTCGGGCAGAGGTTTCACGGTGAACGTGCGTGCGACGGGCCGCAATGACACCGAGACCGCGCCGGTTAATTGCCCGTCAACGATTGTGGCAGAGTCGGCGCGCACCGGTTCTGACAAGCCCAGAACACAGGCGACCGCGCTTATGATCGCAAGGCGAAACATTCGCATGGATGTCCCCGATTTTTCGATAAGGATCAAGACAAAGTGCCATTCGGGTCGACCCACGCGCGATTTCCCGCCCGCCCCGGCGATGGCGACAGCAGGTGAATCCGGGCGGTTGCCGATGCCCGCGGATTACCGTGACGAAATCGTCTTGCCGCCCGAATTGCGTCACGTTCTTGGGGAATAAAAGACGGGCTTATCGATTTCTCGCAGTCCCGAAACAGTTCAACCCCAAAGGCGAACCAATGCCCGTTCTGGACAGTCTTTCCTCCTTGATACGCAAATCCCGCAGGACGGCCGAGGCCCCGATCAAGGCCGTCGCGGTTCTGAATATCGACGCCATGCAATCGCAACCAAAGCTATACCTGCCATTCACGGACACGAGCGCGGAAGAACAGTTGCAGCATGCGCTGTTTGAAACAGGACTCTACCTTGCACGGCAGGATGCCTGGGGCACCCTGGCCGACCGCATCCGCGCTGCGGATTCCGAACGCGCCACCACACCCAGCGGTGTCCCCGAAGCCGAGATCCTCGCCGAAGGCGCGCGCGCGGATGCGGTGACAGCGGCAACCCGCGCCGTCACGCTGGGCGATGAACTCGCAGCAGCGTCGATCATGAACGACATGACACTGGTGCTGGACGAGACCGAAAACGACTACGGCGTGGCCTATGTGGTGGCGATGGCCCATATCGACATTGGCTGGGGTTGGCGCGGAGAGGGCTGGCAACAGGATATTTCCGCCTCCCACCGGGCCGCGTTCTTCCGGCATTTCAAGCAGGCCGCCACGCTGATCGACAGCTATGATCCCTTTGAGCTGGATTCCCCGATGCTCGCTGCCGCTCGTTGCGCGCTGCTTACTGCCGAAACGCGCCCCAAAAGCCGCGCCAGTGACGATTACGAGGATCTGATCGACCTGGCGCCGGGCATAGCGAAATACCTGCGCGCATTGGGCAATCACATGCTGCCGCGCTGGTTCGGAAGCTATCCCCGACTGGATTACGAGGCCCGGCGCACGATGGACCGAACCTCGGACATCTGGGGGTATGGCGGCTATACCTGGACATATCTCGATGCGCTGCATGTCGACCCAGAGAGCTTTGCCCTGCTCGACCCGGACCTTTTCTGCAATGGCCTGCGCGATATTCTGGACCGGCAGACCGATCAGCACACGGCAAATGTCCTGGCAGCCTACACAGGCACCACGCTTGATCCGGAGGGCGTGAACACGGTGGCGCGGGCCCGGATTTCCGAGAGTTTCGACTGGATCGTGGCAGAGCATCTGCGCGAGATACATCCGCGCGTCTGGTATGCGGCCAAAGGCGTCTGGGCAACGCAGCTTGAGGACCACGACAAGCTGGCAAAAGGCCGCCAGCGCGCAGCCGCGGCGCTGGATCGGCATGCCCGCGGATTGCCCCCCAAAACGCGGCCCGACCTGCCCGACACCTGAGCCGCGGAAACCACGCCCGCGCCTCTTGCCCCCTGCCCCCCTCTGGCGTATGCCACATCGCGTTCATGCCAAGAGGATCTGCCATGTTGGACCTGTCGTTCGAAGCTCCGAAACCCAAGGTGATTGCCGGCGCAAAACACGATTGGGAGTTGGTCATCGGGATGGAAGTTCACGCCCAGATCGCTTCCAGGGCCAAGCTCTTTTCCGGCGCGTCGACCCAATTCGGGGCCGAGCCGAATTCCAACGTATCCTTCGTCGATGCGGCGATGCCGGGAATGTTGCCGGTCATCAATGAATTTTGCGTCGAGCAGGCGGTGCGCACCGGGCTTGGCCTCAAAGCCCGGATCAACCTGAAATCGGCGTTTGACCGCAAGAACTATTTTTACCCAGACTTGCCGCAGGGTTACCAGATCAGCCAACTCTATCATCCGATCGTGGGCGAAGGCGAGGTGATCGTCGACATGGAACCCGGCATCGCACGCCGCGTGCGGATCGAGCGCATCCACATCGAACAGGACGCCGGCAAATCTATCCACGACATGGACCCCACCATGTCCTTTGTCGATCTGAACCGCACGGGCGTCGCGCTGATGGAGATCGTCAGCCGTCCCGACATTCGCGGACCCGAGGAAGCGGCGGCCTATGTGGTCAAGCTGCGCCAGATCCTGCGATATCTCGGCACCTGCGATGGCAACATGCAAAACGGCAACCTGCGCGCGGATGTGAACGTGTCGGTCTGCCGCCCCGGTCAATACGAGAAGTATCAGGAAACGCAGGATTTTTCCCATCTCGGCACACGCTGCGAGATCAAGAACATGAACTCCATGCGGTTCATCCAGATGGCCATCGATCACGAGGCCCGCCGGCAGATCGGCATTCTGGAAGCGGGCGGAAAAATTGACCAGGAAACAAGGCTTTACGATCCCGACAAAAATGAAACCCGGTCGATGCGGTCCAAGGAAGAGGCGCATGATTATCGCTACTTCCCCTGCCCCGACCTGCTGCCACTGGAGATCGAACAGGCCTGGGTCGACGGGATCGCGGCCGCGTTGCCCGAGCTGCCGGACGAGAAAAAAGCGCGCTTTGTCAAGGCGTTCGGCCTGTCGGAATACGATGCAGACGTTCTGACCGCAGATACCGCGAATGCGGGCTACTTCGAAGAGGTCGTCGCGGGTTGCGGCGATGGCAAGCTGGCGGCGAACTGGGTGATCAACGAACTGTTCGGGCGGCTCAAGAAAGAGGATCACGAGATCGCTGACAGCCCGGTCAATCCGACACAATTGGCTGGAATCATTCAACTTATCAAGAAGGGCGAGATCTCGGGCAAGATCGCCAAGGACCTGTTCGAGATCGTCTACACCGAAGGCGGCGATCCGGCGCAGATTGTCGAGGATCGCGGGATGAAGCAGGTCACCGATACCGGCGCGATCGAGAAAGCGGTCGACGAGATCATGGCCGCGAACCCGGCGCAGGTGGAAAAAGCCCAGCAAAACCCGAAGCTTGCGGGTTGGTTCGTGGGCCAGGTGATGAAGGCCACAGGCGGCAAGGCCAACCCGGCGGCAGTCAACCAGATCGTGACGGCAAAGCTGGGGCTGTGATCGGGCCTGCGGCGGATTTTCGGCCTGTCGGACCGCTCTTGTACGGTTGAAGCGTACGGCGCGTCCGCTTCAAAGGGGCAGATCGGGGATAAAACGGGGCTCATGGCCCCGTTTTGTACATTTGCGGCGGTCTGCATGCCGGACCCGTACGGCGGCCAAGGGCGAAGCGTACGGGTCCGGGGCGTCGTGGACCCCTGACCTGACAGGGGCCGTTTCCACCCAGGAGCCTGAGGCCAAGCGGCCCATGGGGCTGGTCTCGGGGCGTGCGCTTGGGTATGAGGACCGGATCAATGCGGAGATCCAAAGTGTTTGAGTACAAAGTCATTCCCGCCCCGGAAAAAGGGGTCAAGGCCAAGGGCGTCAAGGCCCCGGAGGCCCGGTTTGCCCTCGGGGTTGAAAAGGCGATCAACAGGCTGGCGGCCGACGGTTGGGAATACCTGCGCTCGGATGTGTTGCCCTCGCAAGAGCGCCAGGGCTTGACCGGCTCGGTGACGCATTGGCGGACCCTCCTGGTGTTCCGCCGGGCCATTGCCGATGACACCCAGGACGATGTGTCACAGGTGCTGACCGGCCCGATACCACCGGTGATGGCATCACCGCCTGCCCCGAAGCCGCCGGCCGTGCCCCCTGTGGCGCCGGTGGTCGTGTCCCGCGCGCCCGAGGCCCCGGGTCCCGAGCCCGCCCATGGCGATACTGCGGACATCGGAGGCACGGCGGATACCCCCGCTGCCGAAGCCGACACCACGGCGCGCGAGATAGAGTTCGAAGAAGGCAGCGAAGAGACCCGGCCTGCGTGATGGCGCAGCCGGGTGGATGTCTGCGCTACTCCGAAAGTTTCATCGACAGAGCGTGAATCTTGGCAACCAGTTCGGGACCAAGCGCCTTGTGCACCATACGGTGCCGCGCGATACGGGATTCGCCCGCGAAGGCGTCAGAGCGGATGATCACGTGGAAGTGGCTTTCGCCACCTTCCTGAAATCCCGCATGGCCGCGATGGGCTTCGCTGTCATCGCGCACCGTGAGTTCGCGTGGCGCGAGTGCGTCGCGCAGTCGCGCCTCGATCTGTTCGGTTCGGGTCATTTTTTCGTGTCCTGCTACTTACCTCTGGCGTCTTTTGGTCTAGAGTGTTGCCTCCGAGTCGAAAAGGGCAGGTTATGAACAAATCAGATCCATTCGGGTTCGATATGTCGATCAAGTCGGCCAAGAAGAAAAATCCGCGCGGACGGCGCGGCATGTCCGGCGCGTCCGAGACATCGACCCGTGTTTGCGACCATGAAGGCTGCGAGGACGCGGGCAAATTCCGTGCGCCCAAGGCCCCCGACGTTCTGGATGACTTTTACTGGTTCTGCCAAGAGCATGTGCGCGAGTACAACAACAAGTGGAATTTCTTCGACGGCAAGACCGAGGCCGAGCTGAATGCACAGAGCAGTTCCGACAAGGTCTGGGAGCGGCGCACCAAGGACTGGCGCGATCCCGAGGCCAAGGCCTGGGCGCGGTTGGGGATCGAGGATCCTCATCAAGTGCTGGGCGAGAACGCAACGCGCAACCCCGGCAAAGGCGGATCGTCCGGGGGCCATACCAAGCGTCTTCCCCCGACCGAACGGCGCGCGATCGAGATCCTGGAGGCCAGGGACACATGGTCCAAGGCCGAGGTCCGCAAGACCTACAAGGCGCTTATCAAGGTGCTCCACCCGGATATGAACGGGGGCGACCGGAGCCAGGAAGAGCAATTGCAACTGGTGGTCTGGGCCTGGGATCAGATCAAGGACAGCCGGAACTTCAAATGATGCGACGCCGGGCCGGGTGACCGTCCCGGCAGGATCGGCGTGGGCGGTGTGATCCGCCCATCCGGGCCCCGGCTCATCCTGTGTGGCGGTGTTGCTTAAAGGACGTCGTCCAGCACCGTGCCAAGACGGCGCATCGTGCCATCGACGTCATAGAGCTTGTCGAGGCCAAAGAGCCCGAGGCGGAAGGTGCTGAATTCCGGTGGCTCGTCGCATTGCAGCGGCACACCTGCGGCGATCTGCATGCCACGGGCGGCAAAGGCGCGGCCCGACTGGATCTCGGGGTCATTGGTGTAGCTGACAACAACCCCCGGGGCACCGTAGCCTTCGGCGGCCACAGAGTGGACATCTTTTTCAGCGAGATGGGCGCGCACGCGGGTGCCGAGCTCCCATTGTGCCTCTTTCAGTTTTTCGAAACCGTAGTCGCGGGTTTCCAGCATCGTGTCGCGGAACGCGCGCAGCCCGTCGGTGGGCATGGTCGCGTGATAGGCATGGCCGCCGCTTTCATAGGCCTGCATGATCTGGTGCCATTTCTTGAGGTCCGTGGCGAAGCTGTTGGAGGTGGTTTGCTCCATCCGTGCGATCGCGCGGTCCGACAGCATCACCAGCCCGGCGCATGGCGTCGCCGACCAGCCCTTTTGGGGCGCGGAAATCAGGACATCGACGCCGGTGGCCTTCATGTCGACCCAGGCACAGCCAGAGGCGATACAGTCGAGCACCATGATCGCGCCAACCTCATGCGCGGCGGCCGCCAGCGCGGTGATGTAATTGTCCGGCAGGATGATGCCCGCGCTGGTTTCCACATGCGGCGCGAAGACGATATCGGGTTTTTCTTCGCGGATGCGGGCCGTCACTTCATTGATCGGGGCCGGGGCGAATGGCGCGAAAACGCCGTTTCCGGTCTGGCGCGCCTTCATCACCGTGGTGTCACCGCCAAAGCCACCCGCCTCGAAAATCTGGGTCCAGCGATAGGAAAACCAGCCGTTGCGGATGATGAGACTGTGCGCGCCCTGGCCGAACTGACGGGCAACCGCCTCCATGCCGTAGCTGCCGCCGCCCGGGACAATCACCGCCGCGTCGGCATTGTAGACGGTTTTCAGCATCGTGGAGATGTCGGTCATCACGGTGCGGAACGCATGTGACATGTGGTTGAGCGAGCGGTCCGTGAAGACGACTGAAAATTCTTCAAGTCCGGTCGGATCGACAGTGTCGAGCAATGCCATGATGTATCTCCTATAGTTGTGGACTTGCTATACCAAAACCACTGAAGCGCGCAATTGTCGTGATGGACAGATGGACGTTTTGTGCGTTCAGCCGATGGGTCCCGGCAGGCGTTCTTCGGACAGAAGCACGTTGGCGTCGATATTGCCCACCCCGGGCAGCATCATGATGCGGCGACGCAGGACACGTTCGAAATCGGTGATGTCCCGCGCGACGACGCGCAGGCGGTAATCATAGGCACCCAGCACGTGTTCGACGGTCTGCACTTCGGGAATGGCGCTCACGACGCGTTCGAAATCCTCAAGGCTGACACGGCCCTTGGTGGCGAGCTTGACACCCAGGAAGACAGTCACGCCAAAGCCCAGCGCCTGCGCGTCGAGATCGAGCCGGTGGCCCCGAAAAATGCCGGTCTCGCGCAGACGTTTCAGGCGGCGCCACGCGGCAGGCTGGCTGAGGCCAAGCTGCCGCCCCAGGGCCCCCGCGCTGATCAGCGCGTCCTGCGCCACGGCGCGCAGAATGGCGCGGTCAGTGTCGTCGAGATCGATCACAGCGGCAGCGTTTCGTCGAATTTCACGCGCGCGACATGCATAAGCGCCTCGATATCGGCGATATGGGGCAGGACAAGAAGCTTGTCGCGGTAGACCTTCTGGTAATGCGGCATGTCGCGGGCGATGACGGACAGGCGGGCGTCGACCTGGCCGAGGAAGGTCTGCACCTCGATAACCTCCGGGACGTGCCGCGCGGCCGCAAGGAAATCGTCGAACGCGCGCGGCTGCGTCTTGTCGAGCTGAACGCGAAGCGAAACCTCGACGCTATAGCCCAGGGCGGACCAGTCGATGACGGCGCGCACGGCGCGGATCACCCCGGCCGCGCGCATCCTGTCGATGCGGCGCGCAAGCGTGGTTGGTGTGACCCCGGCCCTGTCGGCAAGGTCGGCGGCGGGCAGATCGGGGGCGGCCTGAAACTGCCGCAGGATTCGCAGGTCGGTGGCGTCAAGCATGAATTTTTCATATCATGCGTAAACAGTGAATGAAATCCCCGCAATTCCTACAAGATGCGCGTATTACGCTGCTAACTTCAGCAAGACCCCCCTATCTTGCGCTTCCATCGAAACACAGACCGAGGGATCATCATGCGCGTTTATTACGATCGCGATTGCGACATCAATCTTATCAAGGACATGAAAGTGGCCATCCTGGGCTATGGCAGCCAGGGCCACGCCCATGCGCTGAACCTGCGCGACAGCGGCGCCAAGAACGTTGTCGTCGCCCTGCGCGAAGGCTCGGCCTCGGCCAAGAAGGCCGAAGGCGAAGGCCTGCAGGTCATGGGCATTGCCGAAGCGGCGGCCTGGTGCGACCTGATCATGTTCACCATGCCCGATGAATTGCAGGCCGAGACCTACAAGAAATACGTGCACGACAACCTGAAGGAAGGCGCCGCAATCGCCTTCGCCCACGGTCTGAACGTGCATTTCGGCCTGATCGAGCCAAAGCCCGGTGTCGACGTGCTCATGATGGCGCCGAAAGGCCCCGGCCACACGGTGCGCGGCGAATACACCAAAGGAGGCGGCGTGCCCTGCCTTGTGGCCGTCGAAAACGACGCATCCGGCCGCGCGCTGGAAATCGGCCTGTCCTACTGCTCGGCCATCGGTGGCGGGCGCTCGGGCATCATCGAGACCAACTTCCGCGAAGAATGCGAAACCGATCTGTTCGGTGAACAGGCGGTTCTTTGCGGCGGCCTCGTCGAGTTGATCCGCATGGGTTTCGAAACGCTGGTGGAAGCTGGCTACGAGCCGGAAATGGCTTATTTCGAATGCCTGCACGAGGTGAAGCTGATCGTCGACCTGATCTACGAAGGCGGCATCGCGAACATGAACTACTCGATCTCGAACACCGCCGAATACGGCGAATACGTGTCCGGCCCGCGGATCCTGCCTTACGACGAGACCAAGAAGCGCATGAAGGAGGTTCTGACCGACATCCAGACCGGCCGTTTCGTGCGGGACTTCATGCAGGAAAACGCAGTGGGCCAGCCGATGTTCAAGGCGACGCGCCGGTTGAACGACGAACACCAGATCGAACAGGTCGGCGAGACGCTGCGCGGCATGATGCCGTGGATTTCCGCTGGCAAGATGGTGGACAAGGAAAAGAACTGATCCGGTTTCGGACGGGCTTTGCGCGTCCGATGAATGTGGGGGCCACTGTCCCCCACATGACCTTGGTGTCTCTGCGGCCAGCAAACGCTGCGCAGCGGTCCTGGCCAGAGCCAACCGACGCAGGATCGGTTGCGGCCGCAGCCTGGCAAAGGACAGGATCGATAGGCGGACCGGCGTTGACCGTTCGGTCAACGCGGCGGTAGGTTAGCCGCCCCGATCCGGTTTATGGATTACACGTCATCCTTGAGTTGCAGCACGCACCACGCCAGAAGTGCGAGAAGAATGATGATGGGCAGAATGAAAAACGCGTCCATTTGGTCCTCCTGAAAGACTGTCTTTTCCCGGTTCGAGGTGGCTGCCGGATCAGCACGTGCCTAAAGCGCTACTCGAAACACGCAAGGTTGCAATGTTTCGCGCCGGGTTTCCCCCGACTGTTATGCAAACATGCCCAGATTTCATGCAGAATCAACCTGATATTGCCCCGGCGTATCAGCGTATCGGGGCATCGGGGCATGGTCGCGCAGCCGGGCCTCGTCATCAGCAAGAGACGCGCCTTGATGCCGCTGTTCGGGCGGCCCGTCACTCCCAACAACTGACGAGGACAGTCATTGCCGTCGCTTTGCGTGTGAGATCCACCGGGTCGAGCCGCGGCAGGCTGGCCGTGGTCTGTGGCGCGACACCCGCTTCGCGCAACGTTGCCTGGACGCTATGGCTCTTGGCGGCGAAGCTGACATCGTCCGGCAACTGCCGATCCCCTGCACCCGGTGAAACCAGCATCCCGAGCACCGCGCCGCCATCGTCGAGCACCGGACCGCCGGCATCGCCGGACATGGTACCGATCGACAGGCGGCTGAGCGTGTCTTCACCATTGAGGCCGCGCAGGTCTTCGAGCCGGCCGAAGGTCATGGAGGCCGCGGGCAAGACACCACCGAAGGAAAAGCCCGCCACTGCGATCTCGGATTGCAGGCGCGGGGTGCCATCGCGGAACGTGGCGATTTCATTCGGAGCCAGTGGCTGCGTGGCGCGCAGCACGGCAATGCCAAGGTCAGGGTTCGTGGACATCACGTCAGCGTCGTAATCGGAATTGAGCGTGATGCGCCCGCAGTTTTCGACCGACATGGCGGTGGTAACCACCCTGCCCTGACGGTCCACGAAGAACCCCGAGGCGGTGAGCTTGGGTTTCCGGATCGCAAGGCCCGCAACCAGATCGACGCTCTGGCTGTCCTCGGCGAGGGTGGCCGGATCAAGAACGCCGTTGATTCGCGAAAAGCTGTCTTGCATCCTGGCGAGGATCCGGCTGCGGCGGTCTTCGTCGCCGGTGGGCCAGACCAGCGTGAACCCCTTGATCGCCCCGTCCTCCAGCCGCGCTTCGGTGTGGGAGACGATCTCGGTGTTCCGGCCGGTCAGGGTAAAGCTGCCGGTGTCGCGCTCCCGGTCGCCTTCGAGCGGGACGATATCAAGCGTCTGCATGACCTCGTAGAGACCGGCAAGCCTGTCCGGATCGCCCGGTTGGCTGATCAACAACACGCGCGCATCCTGGACCGTGCCTGTCGGATCGAAATGGGCAAAGGGGCTGTCGTAGCGGTCGAAGGACACGGCGCCCAGCGGCAGGTCGATGGCAATCCCCGCGCGGCGGTCCCGCACGGTCTGGATGTCCATCCCGTCCAGAACGGCGTTGTACCGTCGCAAAAGCGTGGCCCGCTGCGCGGTGGTCAACACGCCGGTGCGATCATACCCGTTGGCCGCTTGCCAGTCCGACATGGCGGCTCGGGTGCCGCGCCCGAAGGCGCCGTCGATCCCGGCCGTGTAAAAGCCGGCCCATTGCAAGGCGATCTGCAGATCTTCGCGCTCCGTGCGGGTCAGGCGCGCCTCGGCTTCGCGCGCCTGGCGCGGGGTTTCGTCGGGCGTCTGAGCCTCCGGAGCCGGTTGGGATGCGGTTTGCCGCGCGGGATCACTCGTGTCAGCCGTATCGGCCGGGCGCGCCGCCTGTGCGGGACCGGCCCCGACAGGCCAGATGCGCTGGCCATACCGATCTGCCTCCTCGACATAGCTGTCGCCCGGGATCAGGCCCTGCGCACGCAGGTTCCGCCGCACGCGGTTCGCCTCGGTCCGGCTGTCGTAGGGGCCAAGCGCGATGCCGTACCAGCCACGGCCCAAGTCAAAGCCGTTGACATCCGCCAGCACGGAGGTGAAATCCCGCAGTCGGCTTTCCGTCTCTGCAAGGGTCGGATGCGCCTCGATCTGGACATAGACAGTTTCCTGGGCCGTGTCCTGCGCCGCGGCAGAGTGACCGCCCACCACCAAGACTGCCAACACAGCGAGCATGAAATTGCGCATCATAAACATCTACCTGTTCGAAAAGCCGTTTTCTGCACTCTGCCTTAGCAAGATTAAACCGCCACTGGAACGCGAAAATTAGGAGCGCACGCGCAATTGACCCTTGGACCCCATGCGCCTAATCAAGCGCCAGGACAAACCGGGGTGCAACCGCCATGGACCAGACCATTTCAAAGCCGCGCAGTTTCCAGGAGATCATCCTGCGCCTGCAGTCCTACTGGGCCGGTCAGGGCTGCGCGATGATGCAACCCTATGACATGGAAGTGGGTGCGGGCACGTTCCACCCGGCCACGACGTTGCGGTCTCTTGGGTCAAAGCCCTGGGCCGCCGCCTATGTTCAGCCGTCGCGCCGCCCGACCGACGGGCGCTACGGCGAGAACCCGAACCGGTTGCAGCATTATTACCAGTACCAGGTCCTCATCAAACCGTCGCCGCCCGATTTGCAGGATCTGTACCTGGGGTCCTTGCGCGCCATCGGGATCGACATGGCGCTGCATGACATCCGCTTTGTCGAGGACGACTGGGAAAGCCCGACGCTGGGCGCGTGGGGGCTTGGCTGGGAAGTGTGGTGCGATGGCATGGAAGTGTCGCAATTCACGTATTTTCAACAGGTTGGCGGGCAAGACTGCCACCCGGTCTCGGGCGAACTGACCTATGGGTTGGAACGTCTGGCGATGTATGTGCTGGGCGTTGACCACGTGATGGAGATGCCCTTCAACGACCCGGACGCGCCGATCCCGCTCAGCTACGGGGACGTGTTCCGCCAGACCGAGCAGGAATATTCGCGCTGGAATTTTGACGTCGCGGATACCGAGGTGCTCCTGCGGCATTTCGAGGAGGCCGAGGCAGAATGCGCGCGAATCCTCGAACAGGACGCGGTGGACCCCAAGACCGGCCACCGCATCATCATGGCGCATCCGGCATATGACCAATGCATCAAGGCGAGCCATATCTTCAACCTGCTCGATGCGCGCGGCGTGATTTCGGTTACGGAACGCCAAAGCTATATCGGCCGCGTTCGGGCGCTGGCGAAACGCTGTGCCGATGCGTTCGTGCTGACCGAGGCCGGGGGATACGCCGCCTGATGGCCGCCCGAACCAGAAATACGCCGTTGCGACGGGCCAAATATGGCCTGATGCAACACCTGCCGGGGGAGCTTGGGCTGAAATATCGCCGCAAGCTGCGCAAACTCTTTTCGCCCGCGGCCGAGGCCGAGTTTCGGGCCGCTCTCAAAGGTGCCGCGGGAAAGATCTGCATCGATCTCGGGGCCAACCTGGGCCAGCACACACGGACCATGGCGACCCATGCCGCCAAGGTCTATGCGTTCGAACCGGACCCCTGGACCGCTGCCGAACTGTGCAGCCGTCTTGCGGATGTGCCGAATATCGAGATTGTCGAGGCGGCGGCGGGGACCGAGGACGGATCTTTTCCGCTTTATCGCACATCGTCTTTCGACGTCGATCCTGTTGAGCAATCGCAATCCGCGTCTCTGTTGGCCGGGAAACGGAATATCGACACCGCAAGCGCGGTTGAGGTCCGGGTCATCGATTTCATGACCTTCCTGGAGGCTCTGGACGGCAGGATCGCGGTGATAAAGATGGATATCGAAGGGGCCGAGGTGGAGCTGCTCGAAGCGCTTCTGGATCATCCCGCAATCGCGCGGATCGATCACATCTTTGTCGAAACCCACGAAAGCCGCATTCCCGGATTGGCCGCGCGCACCGAGGTGCTGCGCCGACGGGTCGCGGATCTGGCACAGCCCAAGATCAACATGGATTGGAAATAGACGATGACCGGCAAAATCCTCACCATCGTCATCGTCCTGAGCGCGCTGATCGCAGGCGTGTCGATGTATTACCTGCAGGTCTATGCCTTTTACGAAGAGGTTGTGCCGACCGGCACGGATGACGTGCAGCTGACCACGTTGGACGGCACGCGTGAAACGATCCTTTACGAGGATTTTCAAGCGATTGACGCCGAAAGCTCACCCATTCGATACCGCGCCTGCTTTACCACGCAGACACCCATGTCCACCCTCACGGATACCTATGAACAATATAGCGGCGCAAGCCCGCGCAATGCGCCGGGATGGTTCGACTGCTTCGATGCCGAGGCGATCGGTGAGGATATCTCTGACGGTCGCGCAAAGGTGTTCACCAGCGAACGCAACCGCGAATTCGGAATCGACCGCGTAGTGGCGATCACCGAAGACGGGCGCGGCTATATCTGGCACGAAGTGAACGAATGCGGGGACAAGGCCTATGATGGCAGCCCGCTGGGCGAGGACTGCCCGGAACGTGATAACGGAGGCACGTGAATGCCCGACCTATTGATCGAGCTTTTTTCCGAGGAAATCCCGGCGCGGATGCAGGCCAGGGCCGCAGAGGACCTCAAGGCGCGCATGACCAATGGTCTGGTCGAGGCCGGTCTGACCTATGCCGGAGCCGCCGCCTATGCGACGCCGCGCCGATTGGCGCTGCGGGTCGACGGTTTGACCGAGCGGTCGCCGGACCTGAAGGAAGAGCGCAAGGGCCCGCGCGTCGATGCGCCGGAAAAAGCGATCGAGGGGTTCCTGCGCGGCGCCGGTGTGGCACGCGCCGACCTGATCGAGCGGGACGAAAAGAAAGGCCGCGTCTTCTATGCGGTGATCGAAAAGCCGGGCCGCGATGCACCCGAGATCGTGGCAGAGGTGCTTGAGGACACGATCCGCAATTTTCCGTGGCCCAAGTCGATGCGCTGGGGCACGGGATCTTTGCGCTGGGTGCGGCCATTGCACCGGATTCTTTGCCTGCTGACGCGCGAGGACGGGTCCGACGTGGTGCCTCTTGACGTTGACGGGATCGTGTCGGGGCGCAGCACCGAGGGCCATCGCTTCATGGCGCCGGAGCCGTTCGAGGTGACGGGCTTTGACGATTACGAGGCGCGGCTCAAACGCGCCCATGTGCTGCTGGACGCAGGTGAACGCGCCGAGGCCATCTGGCAGGACGCGACCAACCAGGCCTTTGCCAACGGGCTGGAGGTTGTCGAGGACAAAGGACTTTTGGCCGAGGTGGCGGGGCTGGTCGAATGGCCCGTCGTGCTGATGGGCGAGATCGGGGCAGAGTTCCTCGACCTGCCGCCCGAGGTGCTCCAGACCTCGATGAAAGAGCATCAGAAGTTCTTTTCGGTCCGCAACTCCAAGACGGGCCGGATCGAACGCTTTGTCACCGTGGCGAACCGCGAAACCGCCGACCACGGCGCGACAATCCTGGCAGGCAACCAGAAGGTGCTGTCGGCGCGGCTGTCGGATGCGAAGTTTTTCTGGGAGAACGATCTGCGGGTCGCCAAACAGGAAAAGATGGACCCATGGCGTGCCGCACTCGAGTCGGTCACCTTCCACAACAAGCTGGGCAGCGTGAAGGACAAGGTCGACCGCGTGGCGGCCCTGGCGCGGGAGCTGGCCCCGCTGGTGGGGGCTGATGCCGATCTGGCCGAACAGGCGGCGCGTGTCGCCAAGGCTGACCTGGTATCTGAAATGGTCTATGAATTTCCAGAACTTCAGGGGCTTATGGGTCGTTATTACAGTGATGCTTCAGGTTTGCCGCCCGAGGTGGGTGCCGCCTGTCAGGAGCATTATTCGCCGCTGGGCCCGTCGGACAATGTGCCCTCTGCACCTGTGTCGGTGGCGGTGGCGCTGGCCGACAAGATCGACACGCTGACCGGGTTCTGGGCGATTGACGAGAAACCCACGGGATCGAAAGATCCGTTCGCCCTGCGCCGTGCGGCGCTGGGAGTGATCCGGTTGGTGTTTGAGAATGGGCTGAACCTGTCGCTCAGGGATGTACTTTGGCCACTATTCGATAAGTTAGAAGATGGCTTGGCCAAAGCTAACATGCTCCAAGGTTTAACTAAGGCTGGCGAGGCCCTAATTTCCAGCACGCCGGACTTAAACGGCCCCTACGTCCGCACGCAGAGCTTCTACAATGATGCCAGTGCCTTGGCGGACTTTGATCACGTTACGTACAGAGCATGCAAAGACACCGGAAACCTTTTTCGGCCAATTACCTTTTCGATTGAGAAAACGCTTTCGGACTTTGAAAAGTATCATTGCAACTCCGAAATTCTTACGAGTGACCTCCTCTCCTTCTTCCACGACCGCCTCAAGGTCTACCTCCGCGACCAAGGCGTGCGGCATGACGTGATCGACGCCTGCATCGCGATGCCCAGCAATGACGATCTTGCGCTTTTGGTCAAGCGGGCCAAGGCGTTGCAGGCGGTTCTTGAGACCGAGGATGGCGAGAACCTTGTCCAGGGGTTCAAGCGCGCCAACAACATCCTGACGCAGGCCGAGGAAAAGGACGGGGTGGAATATTCCTTTGGCGGCGATCCGAAA